>Ga0136633_1000354_pt1 | contig 34990 bp, 26 predicted proteins | sample AntDrymeUQ832206_2_FD_105494 | JGI IMG/M metagenome (GOLD analysis project Ga0136633, IMG submission 105494) | Polar desert sand microbial communities from Dry Valleys, Antarctica - metaG UQ83 (22.06) | ecosystem: Environmental > Terrestrial > Soil > Desert | place: Antarctica: Dry Valley... | reverse complement strand
GTTGTACTCCTTCTTCACCCACGAGATGATGGCCTCGTCCAGCTCGTCGCCGCCGATGCGGATGCTGCGCGACACCACGATGCCGCCGAGCGAGATGACCGCCACCTCGGTGGTGCCGCCCCCATGTCGACCACCATCGAACCGGAAGGCTCGTGGACGGGCAGACCCACCCCGATGGCGGCCGCCATCGGCTCCTCGATGGTGTAGGCCCGTCTGGCGCCGGCGTGGTACGCCGCCTCCTCGACGGCGCGGCGCTCCACCGCGGTGATCCCCGAAGGGACGCAGATCACGATGCGGGGTCGGGCCGAGAGGCGACGGTTGTGCACCTTGTCGATGAAGTAGCGCAGCATCTTCTCGGCGATGTCGAAGTCGGCGATGACGCCGTTGCGCAGGGGACGGATGGCCTGGATGTACGACGGGGTGCGCCCGATCATCCGCTTGGCCTCCATCCCGACCTCGAGCGGGCGGTTGTCGCGGGTGTTGATGGCGACGACCGACGGCTCGTTGAGCACGATGCCGACCCCGCGCACGAACACCAGGGTATTTGCGGTACCGAGATCGATCGCCATGTCGCGGCCGGCGACGGAGAAGATGGAGTTGCGCATGGAATCCGCCATGGGGTTATGCAGTCTAGGTCCGATCGGTGGCCGGGTGTCCGGGGAAGCCCTGCTCCTCCCTGAACCACCGCTTGAAGGACTTGAACCACCGCTTCAGGGGGATCAGGGGAAGAAGATCGCCAGCTCGCGGGCGGCGCTCTCGGCGGAGTCGGAGCCGTGCACGAGGTTCTCGGTGACCACCGTGCCGTAGTCGCCCCTGATGGTGCCCGGCGGGGCTGCGGCCGGGTCGGTCGGCCCCATCAGGGTGCGGCCGACGGAGACCGCCGACTCCCCCTTCCAGGCCATCGCCACCACCGGGCCGCTGGTGATGAAGTCGAGGAGCTCGGGGAAGAAGCTCTTCTCGACGTGCTCGGCGTAGTGGCGCCGCGCCAGCTCCTCGTCGATGGTCAGCATCCGCACGTTCTCCAGGGTGAGACCCTTGCGCTCGAACCGGGAGATGATCTCGCCCACCAGACCGCGGGCGATCCCGTCCGGCTTCACCATGACGTACGTCTGCTCGATCGCCATCACTACCTCGGGATGTATTCGAATCACCTGCGACCCGTGGAGACGGGTTACGCGGTTCGCTGCGGTGCGGCCGGTGCCGCCCTCCTGGGGGCGCTGTCGAGGGACGGGGCTGACCGGGATGGCCTTCGGCTGCGGGGACGGCGGGATGGTAGTGCGGTTCCGGTGAAGCCCCGACCTGAGACCGTCAGCCCGATGCGGTGAGGGCGGTGCGGGCCTCGCCGACCACGTACAGCGACCCGGTGACCACCACCGTGTCGGAAGGAGCGGCGGCGGCCAGGGCGGCGGCGACGGCGGCTGCAACCGGGGTCCTCACCTCGACCGGCACGTCCGGCCCGAAGACGGCGGCGGCGGCGGCGGCGACCTGCTCGGAGGGGAGCGCCTTGCCGTCGGCGGCGCTGGTGGCGATCACCCGATCGACCAGCCCGACCAGCGGCGCCAGCAGCGTGGCGGGGTCGCGGTCGCCCCCGAAGCCGGCAACCAGGATGCGGGGGCCGGGCAGGAACTCGTCGGCGAGGGCGGTGGCGAGCCCGTGCAGACCCTGGGCATTGTGGGCGCCGTCGATCAGCACCAGTGGCCGACGGCTGATCACCTCGATCCTTCCCGGGGACGACGCCCCGGCCACGGCGTTGAGGACGGCGGCGTGATCGAGCGCCCGCCCGAAGAAGACCTCGCAGGCGGCAATGGCGGTGGCGAGATGGTCGACCTGGTGGCGGCCATGCAGGGGGAGGAAGATCCCCTCGTACCGGTCGAAGATGCCGTCGACATCGCACACCCAACCCCCGACGGCACGGCCCACCTCGGCGGCGGCGAAGTGCTCGCCGTAGCGGAACCACCGCGACTCGGTCTCGGCGACCCGGGCGGTGACGGCACCGTCTGCGGTGACGGGCAGCACCCCGGTGACCAGCCTGCCCTTGTGTTTGAGGATGGCGACCTTCTCCGCGGCGATCTCGGCGATCGTCTCACCCAGCCAGGTGGTGTGGTCGAGGGCGACCCCGGTGATGACGGAGACGTCGGCCTCGACCACGTTGGTGGCGTCCCACCGGCCCCCCATACCCACCTCGACCACCCCGACATCGGCGGCATGCCCGACGAACACGGCGAAGGCGATGGCGGCGGTGAGCTCGAAGTAGGTGACCCCGAGACGGTCGCGCTGCTCGTACGCCTCGACGAACGGGGCCACGTCGGCGACGGCGGCGGCGAACTGCTCCTCGTCGAGGGAGACACCGCCGATGGAGAACCGCTCCTCGACCCGCTCCAGGTGGGGCGAGATGAACGAGCCGACGGTGAGCCCGTGATGGCCGAGGATGTCGGTGATCAGACGCACCGTCGTGGTCTTGCCATTGGTGCCGGCGACGTGGACCATCGGGAGGTGCCGGTGGGGATCCCCCATCACCTCGAGCAGCCCGGCGATCCGCTCCAACCCGGGCTGGACCCCGCGGTCGATCCTTTTGTCGAGGAAGGCGACGGCCTGGTCGCGGCCGGTGATCAGGGCGGTCAACGGTCAGCCGGTCTCGGCGCGCCGATTGCGAAGCCGGTCGAGGGCGGCTGCGAACTCGTCCCGCTTCGCCTCCTCCTTGGCGACGACGTCTGTGGGGGCCCGCTCCCGGAACGACGGGTTGGCCAGGGTCCGCTCCGATGCCGCCAGCAGCGCCTCGTTCTCGGCGATGGCCCTCTCCAGCCGGGGCCGCTCGGTCTCGACGTCGACAACGCCGGCCATCGGGATGTGTACCGACACCGCGCCGGCGGTGAGCAGCGCCGACCCCCCCGCACCGGTTTCGACCGGGCCGGTGACGGTCACCCGGCCCAGCCGCTCCACCTGGGACCGCCACCAGGGCCGGCCGATCGCCGCCGGTGCGTCGAGCTGGATGTCGAGCTGGATGTCGAGCCGGCGCCCGCCCAGCGAGTGCTCGGCGCGGAAGCGCCGGATCTCGGTGACGATCCCGAGCAGCTCGATCATCCCGTCCGCCGCATCCTGCACCGCAGGAGGCTGCGGCCACGGTGCCGTGATCAGCAGGGAGCCGTCGCCGAGTTCGGCCCACAGCTCCTCGGTCAGGTGGGGGATCACCGGGTGGAACAGGGCGAGGAGGTCGCGCAGCACCACGCCCAGGGTTGCCCTGGTCACCTCCCCTGCTTCGCCCGACAGCAGCGGCTTGGTCATCTCCAGGTACCAGTCGAAGACCTCGGACCAGGCGAAGTTGTACACGGTGGTCACCGCATCGGAGAACCGGTACTGGTCGAGGTGGGCGTCGTACTCGGTGGCGACGGCGGCGAGCCTCCCCAGGATCCAGGCGTCTTCTGGGCCGGGATCGGCCGGGTAGCCGCCGGTGGCGGGCACACCCCCCACCCCGCCGTGCTCGACGGCGAACCGGACGGCGTTCCATAGCTTGTTGCCGAACCGGCGCCCGGCGTCGATCCGGTCCTGGTTGAGCGGGATGTCGTGGCCCGGCGCCGCCGACTGGACCAGGGCGAGCCTGACGGCGTCCGCCCCGTAGCGGTCGGCGAGGTCGAGCGGGTCGAGGGCGTTCCCTGCGCTCTTCGACATCTTGCGCCCGTCGGCGGCGCGCACCAGACCGTGGATCACGATGTCGGAGAACGGCTTCTCCCCCATGAAGCGCATCCCGGTCATCAGCATCCGCGACACCCAGAAGGTGATGATGTCGAACCCGGTGACGAGGACGTCGGTCGGGTAGAACCGGTCGAGGTCGGCGGTCGGCTCGGGCCAGCCCAGCGTCGAGAACGGCCACAGCGCCGACGAGAACCAGGTATCGAGCACGTCCTCCTCGGCCCGCACCACCCCGCCGCAGCGGGTGCAGGCGGCGACATCCTGGCGGGCCACGATGGTCTCGTCGCAGGCGTCGCAGTACCAGGCGGGGATGCGGTGCCCCCACCAGAGCTGGCGGCTGATGCACCAGTCGCGCAGGTTCTCCATCCAGTGGGCGTACACGTTCTGCCACCGCTCGGGGATGAAGCGGCTGGCCCCGTCGCTGACCACCTCGACGGCGGGGTCCACCAGCGGGGTCACCGCCACGAACCACTGCAGGGACAGCACCGGCTCGACCACGGTGTGACACCGGGAGCAGTGCCCGACGGCGTGGTGATGGTCCTCCACCCCGAGTAGGAACCCCTGTTCGGAGAGGGCCGAGATCACCGCCGTCCTGGCCTCCATCCGATCCATCCCGGCGAATCCACCCCCGGCCGGGGTGATCATCCCGATGTCGTCGATGACGACCACCGGCTCCAGCCCATGCCGCCCGCCGATCTCGAAGTCGAGGCGATCATGGGCCGGGGTCACCTTGACCGCCCCGGTCCCGAACCCGGGGTCGACGCCCTCGTCCGCCACGATCGGGATGACCCGGTCCAGCAGCGGGAGCCGCACCGAGCGGCCCACCAGGTGGCGGTAGCGGTCGTCATCGGGATGGACGGCGACCCCGGTGTCGCCCAGCATGGTCTCGGCCCTGGTGGTGGCGACCACGATGGCCCGGTCGGGGTCGTCGACCAACGGGTACCGGATCGACACCAGCTCCCCCATGGTGTCCTCGTGCTCCACCTCGATGTCGGAAAGGGCGGTGCGGCAGCGCGGGCACCAGTTGATGATGCGGCGACCCCGGTAGATGATCCCCTCCTCGTACAGGCTGACGAACACCTCGCGCACCGCGGCGCTGAGCGCCTGATCGAGGGTGAAACGCTCCCGGGTCCAGTCGGTGGAGAAGCCCATCCGCCTGATCTGGTCGGTGATCCGGTTGCCGGACGCCGCCTTCCACGCCCAGACCCGCTCCACAAACGCCTCTCGCCCCAGGTCGTGGCGGGTCAGGCCCTCGGCGGCCAGCTCGCGCTCCACTACGTTCTGGGTGGCGATCCCGGCATGGTCGGTGCCGGGGAGCCACAGCACGGCGTGGCCCTGCATCCGCTTGCGCCTGATGATCACGTCCTGCAACGACATGTTGAGGGCGTGACCCATGTGGAGCACCCCGGTGACGTTGGGCGGGGGGATCACGATCGAGAACGGCTCCCCCTCGGGGTTTATCTCGGGGCGGAAGGCGCCCGCCTGCTCCCACACCGGGTACCAGCGCGCTTCGACCTGCTTCGGTTGGTAGGTGGGCTCCATCGGGGCCGCAAAATACCAGCCGACACCACACCGGCATCCGGGCGGAGGTGGAACGCCGACCACTAGCCTCGCCCGATGGCGGTGCGCATCGACGCCGACGTCCTCATACCCGGCAGAGGCGAGCCCCTCGAGCACGGGTCGGTGCTGCTCGACGGCCCGGTCATCACCCGTGTCGGACCAACCGCCTCCGCCCCGACCGTTGACACCGACCCGGTGGAGGTGGCCGCGGTGCTCCCCGGGCTGTGGGAGGCCCACGCCCATTTCTTGGGGCTGCAGACTGCCGACATCCACGAGTCGCTCCACGTCCCCGTTGCCCGGATGGCGGCGCGCGCCACCAATGACATCGAGGCGACCCTGCTGGGCGGGGTCACCAGCGCCCGCGAGGTCGGCGGCTTCGGGGTCGACCTCGCCCCCGCCGTCGACGACGGGGCGCTGCCCGGTCCCACGGTGTACGGGGCCGGCGACGTCCTGTCGACCACCGGCGGGCACGGCGACGGGCACGCCTTCCCGCTCGACGTCATCCAACGGTCCCCCGGATGGCTGGGGCATCTCTGCGACGGGGTCCCCGCCTGTCTGCGGGCGGTCAGGATCCAGCTCCGCCGGGGGGCCCGGGTCATCAAGATCTGCGCCTCCGGCGGGGTGATGAGCGAGATCGACGACCCCATCCACCAGCAGTTCTCGGACGAGGAGATCGCCGCCATCGTCTCCGAGGCGGCCCGGGCCGACCGGGTGGTTGCCGCCCATTGCCACGGAAAGCCGGGGATCATGGCGGCGCTGCGCAACGGGGTGCACACCATCGAGCACGGCACCTACCTCGACGAGGAGGCGGCCGACCTGATGCGGCAGCAGGGTGCGGTGCTGGTTCCCACCCGCTTCGTGGTGGAGTTGCTGCAGGAGAAGGCGGACACCCTCCCGGCGTACGCCCACCGCAAGGCGGTCGCCATCGCCGACCGGCATGCGATGGCGATGAAGATCGCCGTGGCCTCCGGGGTGACCATCGCCATGGGTACCGACATCTTCTTCGCCGGTGAGTACGGCAGGAACAGCACCGAGATCCGCCACCTGGTCGACGCCGGGTTGTCCCCGCTGGAGGCGATCGAGGCGGCCACCGCCACCGGCCCACTGACCCTGGGGCCACAGGGGCCGCGGTCCGGCCGGCTCGAGGTCGGGTACGACGCCGACGTCATCGCCCTCGACGCCAACCCGCTCGACGACCTCTCCGTGTGGGGCGATCCCGCCAGGGTCACCCACGTCTGGAAGGCGGGGAACGTGGTCAAGGGCTGAGCACGCCCGTTCACCTTGGAGCCTCGATCCCACTCCCCGGCAACACCCGACCCCACGGCCGCTGTGCGTGGGCAGATCGGACAGCAGTCGCAACAAATCCCTTGACCGGACCCTCATCACGGCTCTGGTCCTCGTGGCCTTCGCTCGCCTCCGTGGCCCCAGTCCCGCCCGCGCAGGCGACGACCTCGTTCACAGTGTGGAAATGTGCTCTCGCGGGCTGCAAGTACGCACAGGCCCGCTGGCAATACGACGGGACGACCAACCAAGTCAACTCCTGGAAGGGCGCGACGCCTCCGGTTACCTGCGATCCCACCAACGACATCACGCGTTGGCTCATGACCCTTATTACGGTCAATGAGGGCAACTCTCTGTACACCCTGCTCGACAGCTACGGCCCCCATCTGTGGAAGACCAATTGTGCGATCACCGGGTTCAGTATGGGTGTGTGGATGACCGAGACATGCACGTCGGGTAGGTGCAAGGGGACGACTACCTTCCTCCACGATGCTTCGTGTTCCGGCTGCGACTTCACGTCGTCGATCTCGGCGTACTACCCATGACCGGACGCAACCGATACCGGTTGGTGGCCCTGGTGATCCTGCTGGTTCTGCTCGGCGTGCTTGCCATGTTCCGGCGTGAGGTAGCGTCGGCCGGCACCCTCGAGTGGCCGATCAGCGCCGTCTTCACGGTCTCGTATCAGGCCGAGGTCGGTCCCGACCACACAGCGGTGCCGCTCACCAACGGTACCTATCGATTCGAAGGCGAATCGTGGCGATCGTGGACGATGACCGCTCTCAGCGGTCCGGAAGACGGGCTTGTTCGCCAGATACGACCGGATGGCACCTATTGGGAGGGTGATGCCGCGGCCGGGATGGTGCTGGTCAACCGCGACGTCGAAGGAGAGGGGCGGGTACCGCTCCCCGACCTGGCGCTCGGCACCGAGGTCAGCGTCGCCCTCGCCGAGGCAGGTCGCCCGCTGTCGGCCTCATCGGTCGATACCACCACTGATCGGGCGGGGACCGTGGCCGACATGATCACCTTCGACGCCGATCTCGCAGCCGAGATAGCCGGTGGGCTTGCCCTCGATGATCAAGCCGCCATCGGCTACGGGCTGCACCGGCCCTCCCGATCCGACGTGTACGAGATCGACCCGCGGACCGACGAACCGGCGCCGCTCACCGGCTCGTTCCACTCCCGGCGGGTGGTCGACGCCACCACCGGCATCACGCTGTGGTACGAGGAGACGTTTGACGGCTACGTGATCCGCAGGTTCGTCATGGACTCCTTCAAGGTCGGGTAGGGGCCACCCCACGGCGCGGGGACGGGGCGTCGTATCCCACCCCGCCCGGCTTCGCCGGGCACCCCTCCCAATGGGAGGGGAAACATGCCGGGAGGGGAAAGGCGATCCACCGGTATCCCCGGGCGCCACGCCTGTACATTGACGGCATGGATGAGATCACGGCGCCATCGTTACCGGTAGCCGACGAGCCAACCTGGCCGGAAGGGCAGGGTCCGTACCTGTTCGTGGTGGAGACGTCGGGGCCGCTGGAGCGCCGGCTGCTCGACGCCTGGCTGGAGCGGAACCGCCCCACCGAGGTCGATCCGAAGCAGGTGCAGGTGGCCCGCCTCCCCACCACCAGGAGGTCGCCCGCCCGCAACGGGCACGACCCCGCCCTTTCGGCCTTCGTCGCAGCAGACGAGGACGCTCTTGTCGTCCCACTGCGGGTGGTCTGGCTGGCCCCGCAGCGGGAGGGCCGACGCACCGTCAAGCTCACCGACCTGTTCACCGTCGGCGATCCGCGTGACCCCGGGATGATCCACCAGTTCATCACCTACCGACGCCACCCGGACCGGGTCCGCATCATCCGCGGCGCCACCGCCCGCCTCCCCGAGCTGCGCCGGTCGTGGGCGGAGTCGGATGCGGTGGTCGAGGGCCGCAGCCTGGTGGACGAGATCGCCCGGCGGGCGTGGCTGACCCTGGAGCGCTCGGAGCGGGATCTGCGGGGAACCCGGTACAAGGTCCCCAAGTTTCCGAGGGAGAGCCTGCTGGAGAGCGCCGAGTTCCAGGCAGGGGTGGCCAAGCTGGCTCGGGACGCCGGGACCTCGTACGAGCGGATGGCGGCACGCACCGCCCGCTACGTACGGGAGATCGCAGCCACGCACTCGCCGTGGATGATCGACCTGGTGACCGGCGGATTCCGCAAGCTCATCTCCAAGGCGTACGTCGAGCTGGACTACGACAGCCATGAGCTTGCCGCCCTCTACCAGATGGGGCAGCGCTACCCGCTGGTGTTCCTCCCCACCCACAAGTCGCACTTCGACCATCAGAGCCTCCAGTTCGCTCTCTACGAGAACGGGCTTCCCCCCAATCACACCGCCGGCGGGATCAACATGAACTTCTTCCCGGTGGGCCCGCTGATCAGGCGTTCGGGGGTGTTCTTCATCCGCCGCGAGTTCAAGGACAACGAGCCGTACAAGTTCGTGCTCCGCCGCTACATCGACTACCTGCTGCAGCGGCGCTTCCCGCTGGAGTGGTACATCGAGGGCGCACGGTCCCGCACCGGCAAGCTGCTCCCGCCCCGGCTGGGGATCCTCGCGTATGTGGTGGAGGCGTACCTGCGGGGAGCCGCGGAGGACGTGATGTTCATCCCGGTGGCGATCGCATACGACCAGATCCAGGACGTGCAGAGCTACGCCGCCGAGCAGTCCGGCGCCCCCAAACGGCCGGAGACCTTCGGGTGGATGGTTCGCGTGATCCGCGGGCTGCAGCGCCGGTACGGATCGATCTACCTGCGGCTCGGGGCGCCGATCTCGCTGCGCGCCTTCCTCGCCGAGATCGGTGAGGACCCCACGGACGCCGACGACACAAGGAGCGCAGCCATCCCCAAGCTCGCCTTCGAGATCGCCAACCGGATCAACGAGGTGATGCCGATCAGCCCCATCTCGCTGGTCACGCTGGTGTTGCTCGCTGACGATGACGCCCCGCTCGAGTTCGACCAGGTGGTCGAGGCGGTTGCTCCGTACGCGGCCGAGGCCCGCCGCCGCGAGCTGCCGGTCACCGTCGGCGAGCCCCTCGATGATCGCAAGGTGGTCGGGGCCGCCCTCGACGAGCTCCTCCTCCACGGCATGATCCGTCGCCTGGTCGACGGGGACACCATCCGCTACCAGATCGCCGGGGACTCGCTGCTCGCTGCCGCCTACTACCGCAACATGGTCATCCACTTCTTCGTCGACGGCGCCATCGCCGAGCTGGCTGTCGCCGGGATCAGCGGCGACGAGCCCGACCCGGCGGAGGCGGTGCTGGCCGAGGCGAGGCGGATCCGCGGGGTGCTGCTGTTCGAGTTCTTCTTCGCAGGGCGCGACATCTTCGACGCCCGGATCTCCACAGAGCTGGACGACCGGGCCCCGGACTGGCGGGACCGCCTCGGTGCCGGCCGGGCGGCCGCGGTGCTCGACGCCTTCCGCCCGTTCCGTTCCCCTGCCGTTCTCCGCCCATTCATCGACGCCTACCGGGTGGTGGCCGAGATCATCGAGGAGGACGCCTTCATGGGCACCATCGACCAGGGGTCGCTGGTGGACCGAGCGATGAAGCGGGGACGGGAAGCGGTGGCGACCGGTGCCATCGCCTCCGGGCAGTCGGTGTCGAAGATCCTGTTCGAGACGGCGGTGACCCTCGCCCGCCACCGCGGCGTCTTCGAGGCGGGGCCCGATGTGGTGGCATGCCGCAAGACCTTCGCCGCCGAGATCGGCGAGCTGGCCGACCGCATCAGGTCGCTCGACACCCGGGACGGGGCCTCGTCGTAGGGTGGCGGCAGATCGGGGCGCCTCCCCCGGTCCGCCGACCCATCGGGGTTCCACCCGCGGCTCGCCCTCGGGTGACCCCCGTCGGGGCCTAACCCGAGGTGCGCTCGCCCCCGGCCGGCTCCGGGTGGATCTCGTCGTCGGCACCCTCACGCTGGCCACGGGCGAAGTCCGGGCTGGTGTCATCCTCGGGAGCGGTGCGCTGACCACGGGCGAAATCCGACTCGGTCTCGTCCTCGGCACCCTCACGTTGACCACGGGCGAAATCCGACTCGGTCTCGTCTTCTACACCCTCACGCTCACCACGGGCGAAATCCGACTCGGTCTCGTCCTCGGCACCCTCACGCTCACCACGGGCGAAATCCGACTCGGCCTCGTCTAAGGAACCCTCACGCTCACCACGGGCAAAATCCGACTCGGCCTCGTCTAAGGAACCCTCACGCTCACCACGGGCAAAATCCGACTCGGCCTCGTCTAAGGAACCCTCACGCTCACCACGGGCAAAATCCGGGTCGGAGCTATCGGTGGTCTTGTTGTCTTCGTTCATCATGACGCCTCTCTTGTCCTGCACAACATACCCAGCGGGCAGGTCGGCAAACCGTGACCAGCCCCGAAGGCCAACGGAGGCGGGGCTCAGCCTCCCCCGCGGGGCCGTGAGAGGAAGCGCGCCACCGCCGCCCGCACCGCCTCCGCACCGTCGAGGGCGATGACGGTGCCGGCCAGCTCGGCCGCCTCGGCCAGGTCGACCAGGCGGACGGCTTGCTTGACGGCAGGGATCAGCGCCGGGCTCGCCGACAGCTCGGTGACGCCGAGCCCGAGCAGCACGGGCACCGCGGCGACATCCCCCGCCGCCTCACCGCACACGCCGACCCAGACGCCGTTGGCGGCGGCCGCCTCGCCCACCGTGGCGACGAGCCGGAGCACGGCGGGATGGAGCGGGTCGGCCATCGCCGCCAGCTCGGGGTGTCCCCGCTCCGCCGCCATGACGTACTGGGTGAGGTCGTTGGTGCCGATGCTGAAGAAGTCGACGTGGGGGGCCAGCCGGTCGGCGAGGACGGCGAGAGCGGGCACCTCCACCATCACCCCGATCTCGAAATCGTCGGACGGGGTGACCCCGGTGTCTGCGATGGCCTGCTCGACCATCCGCCGCGCCTCGAGCAGCTCGGCCACGGTGGTCACCATCGGGAACATCAGGGCGATGCGGTGGTCGGCCGCCACCCTGACGATGGCCCGGAGCTGGGTGCCGAGCAGGTCGGGATCCCCCAGCCCGAGCCTGAGGCCCCGCACCCCGAGGAAGGGGTTGGCCTCGGGCGGCCTGGTGACGAACCGGAGCGGCTTGTCCCCGCCGACGTCGAGGCTGCGGACCACGAGCCGTCCGCCCGCCAGGGTCTGGGCGATCGCCCGGTACACCCCCTCCTGCTCGTCCTCATCGGGTGCGGTGTCCCTGCCCAGGAACAGGAACTCGGTGCGGAGCAGCCCCACCCCGTCGGCACCGCGAGCGACCGCAGCGGCGGCATCGGCGACCGAGCCGATGTTGGCGGCCACCTCGATGGAGGTCCCGTCCCTGGTGAGGGCAGGTTCCCGGGCGGAGGCGGCGGCGACCCTGGCCCCCTCCCGCTCGGTGGCGATGGCGGCGGCCGCCGCCCCGAGCCGCTCCTGGTCGGGATCGACCGCCACCTCCCCGGTGGTCCCGTCGATGAGGACGGTGGCGCCCTCGGCTATCTCCAGGACCGCAGGGCCGGCGGCGACCACGGCGGGGATGCCGAGCGACCGGGCCAGGATGGCGGAGTGGGACGTCGGTCCTCCCTCGGCGGTGAGTATCCCGGACACCACCCCGGGATCGAGCCGGGCGGTCTGACCGGGATCGAGGTCGCGGGCGACCAGGATGCCCGGCCCCGACGGCTCGACCGTGGTGTCGATGCCGAGCATGGCGGCCACCACCTCGCCGCCGACCGCCTCCACATCTGCGGCCCGCTCCCTCTGGTACTCGTCGTCGAGCGAGCGGAAGCGGGCGGCCAGCTCGGCGATGGCGGCCCGACATGTCGGCACCGCCCCCTCGTCGGCGACGATGGCGGCGTACACGGTGTCGAGCAGCTCGGCGTCGTCGAGGAGGAGCAGGTGGGCGTCGAAGATCCCGGCCTCCGCCTCCCCCGCCCTGGCACTGGCCATCTGGCGGGTCTCGGTGATGGTGCGGCGGACGGTCTCGATGGCGGCGTCGAGCCGGTCCCGCTCCTCGGCCGGTGTCCCCGCCGGACCGGCTTCGACGCCTGCCAGGTCGGGGGCCACCAGATGCCGGGCCGGGCCGAAGACGGTGCCGGGCGACGCCCCGACCGGCCCTCCTCCGGCGGCACCACGGGACGGGGTTCGGGCGGCGGCGCCCGGCTCGTCGCCGAACCCGTCGGCGGCGAGCGCCCCGAGGGCGTCCAGGACGGCCGCCGCACCCGGCCCCGATGCGGTGACCTCGATGTCGTGCCCCCGGCGGGCCCCCAGGGTGCCGATGGCGCTGAAGCTGTCGCCCCGCACCGGGCCGGCGCCGGAGGTGACGTTGGCGACGGTGACGGTGGCGTCGAAGCGGGCGACGGTGGCCACGAACCGGGCGGCCGGTCGGGCGTGGAGCCCGGTGGGATTGGCCACCGCCAGCACCCTGGAGAGCCGACCTTCCTCCGGCCCCGCCGGGGTGCCCGGGGCGGCGTCGGGCCCGACACCGGTGCCCGGCGTTTCGATCCCGAGCGCCGCAGCCTTGGGGGTGAGCGCCGCCCGCGCCTCCCTGAGGACGACCTCGAGCGACGCCCCGGCCCCGGCGGCGGTGGCGGCGGCGACGGCGCCCTCGACCAGCGGTGCCTCGCACAGCACCACCCGATGGCGGCGATCATCGTCGACCATCTCCAGAGCGAAGTCGGCGGAGAGGATGGCGCTCCCCAGATCCATCAGGACCACCACCCCGTCCTCGGACCACACCTCCTCGATGGCGGCCAGCACCCTGGTGGCGTCGGTGCCGATGGGGTCGGACGGGTCGTCGAGCCCGCCGGCGGGGGCGATCGGGGCATCGCCGCCCATCTGGCGCGCCAGTTGCGCCGTTCCTTCGGCGATCAGGGCGCTGTGCGAGACGAGGACGATGCCGACCATGGATGGGAAATGCGTGTGGGGCCCGGACGGGCCCCACACACGGTCGTTGGATCGGCTTCAGTCGACCCAGTCGAAGGTGCGGGTGACCGCCTTCTTCCACTGGGCGTACTCCGCTTCACGCCGCTCGGCGTCCATCTGCGGCTGCCAGTCCTTGTCCTTCACCCAGTTCTCGCGCAGATCGTCGACCTCGCCCCAGAACCCGACGGCGAGCCCGGCGGCGTACGCCGCACCCAGCGCCGTGGTCTCGGCAACGGCGGGCCGGATCACCGGCACCCCGAGCACGTCGGCCTGGTACTGCATGAGCAGGTCGTTGCCCACCATGCCGCCGTCGACCTTGAGCTCGGCGAGATCCACACCGGAGTCCTGGTTCATGGCGTCGAGCACCTCGCGGGTCTGCCAGCAGGTCGCCTCCAGGGCGGCACGGGCGAAGTGGCCCTTGTTGATGTACCGGGTGAGCCCTGCCATCACCCCACGGGCATCCGACTTCCAGTAGGGAGCGAACAGCCCGGAGAACGCCGGCACGATGTACATCCCGCCGTTGTCGTCGACGGTCTTGGCCAGCGCCTCGACCTCGGCGGCGCTCTGGATCATCCCCAGGTTGTCCCGCAGCCACTGCACCAGTGCCCCGGTGATGGCGATCGACCCCTCCAGGGCGTACACCGCGGCGGCGTCGCCGATCTTGTAGCACAAGGTGGTGAGCAGCCCGTTGGCCGAAGCCACCGGTTCGGTCCCGGTGTTCAGCAACATGAAGTTGCCGGTGCCGTAGGTGTTCTTCGCCATCCCCGGGTCGAAGCAGACCTGCCCGAAGGTGGCCGCCTGCTGGTCACCGAGGTCGCCGGCGACGGGGATGCCGCCGAGGACGCCCTTGGCCTCGCCGTACACCTCGGAGGACGACCGGATCTCGGGAAGCACCGACCGGGGCACCCCCATCACGTTCAGGATCTCGTCGTCCCAGTCGAGGGTGGCCAGGTCCATCAGCATGGTGCGGCTGGCGTTGGTGACGTCGGTGACGTGCACCCCGCCGTCGGTCCCACCGGTGAGGTTCCAGATCACCCAGGTGTCCATGTTCCCGAAGGCGAGATCGCCCGCCTCGGCCCTCGCCCTGGTCCCCTCGACGTTGTCGAGGATCCAGCGGATCTTGGGACCGGAGAAGTAGGTCGCCAGGGGCAGACCCACCTTGGAGCGGAAGCGGTCCTGCCCGCCGTCCGCCGAGAACTCGTCGACCAGCTTGTCGGTGCGGGTGTCCTGCCACACCAGGGCGTTGTACACCGGCTCGCCGGTGTTGCGGTCCCACACCACCGTGGTCTCCCGCTGGTTGGTGATGCCCACCGCGGCCAGGTCGGAGGCGGAGATGCCGGCCTTGGCCAGCCCCGCCTCGACCACGCCTTGGGTGCGGAACCAGACCTCCTTGGGGTCATGCTCCACCCAACCCGGCTTCGGGTAGATCTGCTCGTGCTCCCGCTGGTCGACGCCGACCACGTTGCCGCCATGGTCGAACACCATGAACCGGGTGCTGGTCGTTCCCTGATCGATTGCTGCCGAATACTTGCTCATTCAGCTCTCCTTGCTTGTCAGTTGTCGGACCATGCATCTGCGGCTGCCCGGAGCAGCAGGTGGGTCGAGGTCGCCCCCGGATCCTGATGCCCCGCGCTCCGCTCCCCCAGGTAGCTGGCCCGGCCCTTCCTAGCCACCAGCGGGATCGTGGCCTCCATCCCCTGCCGTGCCGCCTCGGCCGAATCGGCCAGCGCCTCCTCGAGCGACGACCCGTTCCCCACTGCGCGGCCCAGCGCATCGAGGGCGGGAAGGAGGGCATCGACCATGGTCTTGTCGCCCGCCTCCGCCTTGCCCCGTCGCTGGATCCCGGCCACTCCGGCACCGAGCACCGCCGCCCAGTCGCCCGCCGACAGGGTCTCCTTGCCCGCAGCCGCCTTGCCCATCTCGATGAACATCGTCCCGTACAGCGGCCCGCTCGCTCCGCCCACCTTGGCCACCATCGTCATCCCGACGCCGCCGAGGGCGCCGCTGATGTCGGTTGGTGGCGAGGTGGCGAGCTTCTCCAATGCCGCCTTGAAGCCACGGCTCATGTTGATCCCGTGGTCGGCGTCGCCGATGTCGGAGTCGAGCCGGGTCAGGTACGCCTTCTGTTCTTCGATGCGCTCCGCCGATGCGGTGACCCAGGCGATCACCCCATCGAGGGTGACGGCATCTGCCATCACACCCCCCAGCGCAGCCCCGGCGTGTTCACCGGGGCGTCCCACAGCCCGGTGAGCTCGTCGTCGAGCTTGAGCAGCGTGATCGAGCATCCCTGCATCTCCAGCGACGTGATGTACGGCCCGATCAGGTTGCGGGTGATCGTGATCCCCCGGTCGGCGAGGAAGCGATGCAGGTCGTTGTACACGACGTACAGCTCGATCAGCGGCGTGCCGCCCATCGAGTTGACGAAGGCGAGGACGTTGTCACCCTCGCCGAGGGGCAGGTCTTCGACGATGGAGCCGGCGAGCATCTCGACGATCTCGGCGGCGGTCGCCATCGGCTTGCGCTCCCGACCGGGCTCGCCATGGATGCCGATCCCGATCTCCATCTCGTCGTCGCCGAGCTGGAACGTGGGCTCTCCGGCGGCGGGCACGATGCATGACGTCAGCGCCATGCCCATGGAGCGGGCGTTGGTGTTCACCTTGCGGCACAGGTCGGCCACCTCGGCCAGCGACTTGCCCTCCTCGGCGGCGGCGCCGCAGATCTTCTCGGCGAGCACGGTGGCGCCCACGCCGCGCCGGCCGGCGGTGTACAGGCTGTCCTTGACGGCGACGTCGTCGTCGATGACCACCGAGGCCACCTCGATGCCTTCCTCGCCGCCGAGATCAGCCGCCATCTCGAAGTTGAGGATGTCGCCGGTGTAGTTCTTGACGACGTGGAGCACCCCGGCTCCGCCGGACACGGCCTTGGTGGCCCCGAGCATCTGGTCGGGGGTGGGTGAGGTGAACACCTCACCGGGACAGGCGGCATCGAGCATGCCCATGCCGACGAAGCCGCCATGCATGGGCTCGTGCCCCGATCCGCCCCCGGAGACAATGGCCACCTTGCCCTGCACCGGGGCATCGCCGCGGGCCACGTAGTAAGGGTCGAGGCTCACCTTGAGATCGGGATGGGCGGCGGCGACCCCTTCGAGGGCCTCGCGTACGACGTCATCGACGTTGTTGATCAGTTTCTTCACGTTGAGCCTCTCCGTGCAACGGCCGGCCGGGCATGTTCCCGGCCGGCCTCCATCCGACTATGTCATGTGATCAGGTGACGCCGTTCCAGATGAGCACGCCGATGATGCCACCGACGATCGGTGCCACCACCGGGATCCAGGCGTACTCCCAGTCGGAGTCGCCCTTGCCGGGGATGGGGAGCACCGCATGGGCGATCCTCGGTCCCAGGTCACGGGCCGGGTTGATGGCATACCCGGTCGGGCCACCCAGCGAGAGGCCGATGCCCCACACCAGGAGACCGATCAGCAGCGGGTTGAGCCCGGTGCCCAGCCCTTCGGCGGCGAGGCCGGTGGTGCCGACGATGGCGAGCACGCCGATCAGCAGCATGGCGGTGCCGATCACCTCGGTGATGAAGTTGGGGCCGGTGTCACGCCGTGCGGGCCCGGTGGAGAACACCGCCAGCTTGAGACCAGGATCCTCGGTGGCCGCCCAGTGGTTCGAATAGGCCAGGTAGACCAGGACCGCACCCAGGAAAGCACCGGCGAACTGGCCGGCCAGGTATTGCGGAACTTGCCCCCACGGGGTCAGGTCACCGACGGCGAACCCGATCGTCACTGCCGGGTTGATGTGGGCACCGCTGAACACGCCGGCGGCGTAGACGCCGATGGCAACGGCAAAGGCCCACCCTGCGGTGATCACGATCCATCCCGACCCCTCGCCCTTCGAGTCCTTGAGCAGGACGTTGGCGACCACGCCGTCGCCAAGCAGGATGAGGATGGCGGTACCGATCATCTCCGCTACGAATATGTTCTCCACGCAGCGCTCCTTCTCCGGTTTTCCCGGCGATGTTTGGCGCGGGGCGCCGACCCGACCCGCGTCTCCGTCATCCCTTCGGCTGTCGGTGGACCGGACACCCCCAGGTGTCGGCCGGCAGTCCCTCCCGCAGCAGGCTCGAAACCTAGCCGCCCGGGTAGGGCGCGTGTCGGATCAAACGGTGCGTTCCCGCCGGGCGAGCAGGCCGGCAATGTTCGCCTGGTGCCGGATCACCACGAGAACGGCGATGGCGGTGGCCCAAAGGAGGGGGGGCCCCCGGGCCCCGGCCACAACCAGGCCGGGGACAAGCGCCGCCATGGCGGCGAGCGACCCGAGCGATGAGACCTTGGTCAGGGCGAGAAGCCCCGCCCAGATGCCGATGAGCACCAGCCCCAGGATGGGCTCCAGCCAGAGCACGACACCGAGGGCGGTCGACACCCCCTTGCCGCCGTGGAAGCGGTGCCAAACCGGGAAGCAATGCCCGACGACGGCGGCGAACCCCGCCGCCCACCCGGCCAGCTCGGAGCCGCCCAGCCAGGTGCCCACCGCGGCGGCGGCGGCGCCCTTGGCCACGTCCCCCAGCATCACGGGGAGGGCCGCCTTCCACCCGAGGTTGCGCAGGACGTTGGCCGCCCCCGGGTTGCCGCTCCCCATCTCGTAGATGTCCTTGCCCTGTGCCCTGGCCACCAGCACGGCGAAATCGATGCTGCCCACGAGGTAGCCGAGGACGGCGGCGGCGACGGCGCCGACGGTCACGGTGCGATCCACCACGTTGTCGGCATGTCCCGGGCCTCAGGGTCGGCGAGCCCGATCACGTTATCATCGGCTTCCGATCCCAGGGAGGCCAGGTGACAGTACCCGACGCGCTGGCGCTGGCACGACTGCTGATCGTGCCGGTGGTGGTCGGCTTCACCGTCGCCGGGGGCACGGGCAACCTGGTGATCGCCGCCGTGCTGTTCGCCGCCGCCGCCATCACCGACTGGTTCGACGGCTACCTGGCGCGCCGATGGGAGATCGAGTCGACGCTTGGCGCCTTTCTCGACACCACCGCAGACAAGCTGCTGGTCACCGGATCGCTGCTCGGGTTGGTCGCCATCGACCGGGTGTCGGTGTGGGCGGCGCTGATCATCATCTTCCGGGAGATGGCGGTGATGGGGCTGCGCGGGCTCGTCGCCGCCACCGGAGGGATGATCCGTCCCTCGACCTGGGGCAAGATCAAGGCCACCGCCCAGTTCGTCGCCATCTTCCTGGCGTTCCTAAGGCTGGACCAGCCGTGGGGACCGTGGTACCTGGACGAGTGGGTGATGCTGGTCGCGGTGGTGGCGACGGTGGCTTCGTTCTGGGGCTACCTGGTGGCGTTCGGGGGAGTGGTGCGCGCTCCGCGCTCCGGGGCCAAGGCGTGAGGTGATGACGGTCCTGGTCACCGGAGGGACCGGGATCGTCGGCGGTGCCGTGGTCCGCCACCTGGTTGCGGCCGGTCGTGAGGTGCGCGGCCTCGCCCGCGACGCCGCCGGCGACGTCACCCTGGAGGGGCTCGGGGCGGAACCGGTGCGGGGCGACGTCCTCGATCCCGCCGCCCTGCGCGGCGCCGTGGAGGGCGCCGAGGTGGTGTACCACCTTGCCGGGATCAACAGCTTCTGCCTGGCCGATCCGGCCCCCATGATGCGGACCAACATCGAGGGGTCGCGCCAGGTCGTGGCCGCCTGTCTCGACCGCGGGGTCCGCCGCCTGGTGTACACCTCGTCTGCGGCCACCCTGGGCGAGGTGGAGGGCACCGTCGGCCACGAGGGGTCCCCCCATCGGGGCAGCTACCTGTCGGAGTACGAGAAGTCGAAGCACCTCGCCGAGCAGGCGGTGCTGGCAACGGCGGAGCCGCCCCTCGAGGTGGTGACGGTCAACCCATCCTCGGCGCAGGGCCCGGGCCGCGCCACCGGCACCGGGAAGGTGATCCTCGACCTGATCAACGGCAAGCTCCCCGCCGTGGTCCACACCCGCTTCTCGATCGTCGATATCGATGACTGCGCCCGCGGCCATCTCCTGGCCGAGGAGCACGGGACACCGGGCGAACGCTACGTCCTCAACGGCTTCACCCTCACCATGGAGGAGGCTGTCGCCAGACTGGCGGAGACGCTGGGCCGGGAGATCAAGGTCCGCTACGCCCCGGGGGCGGTGGCGGTGGCCGGTGCCGCCGCCATGGAGGCGGTCGCCCGGCTGCGGGGCCGCAAACCCAAGGCATGCCGGGAGATGGTGCGCACCATGCTCCACGGCCACAGCTACGACGGGTCCAAGGCCACCCGCGACCTCGGCCTCGACTACACCCCGGCCCGGGAGACCATCGACCGCCTCATCGCCTGGTTCCAAACCGAGGGCCTGATAGACGTCTAACGAGCCACCCCTCCGTCCCTTTCCCCTCCCATTGGGAGGGGTGGCGAGGCTCTGCGAGCCGGGGTGGGATACGAAGGCCGGCGGTGAGGTTGACGGCGAGCCGGGGTGGGATGCCGGGGTGGGATGCCGGGGTGGGATACCGAGGACGCCGGACGGCGACGGTTGGCCTTCCCCCGCCCCGGCTGCCTTGTCCGCCTTCGGCGATCGCCTCAGCCACCCCTCCCCCGCAGGGGGAGGGGAAACAGAACTCGCCCCGGCTGTCCTTGTCCGCCTTCGGCGATCGCCTCAGCCACCCCTCCCCCGTAGGGGGAGGGGAAACAGAACTCGCCCCGGCCGGTGGTCCGCCGCCAGCGATTGGTCCAGCCACCCTCCCGTTCCCTCTCCCCTCCCATTCTTCTTTTCCCCTCCCGGTTCTTTTCCCCTCCCGGTTCTTTTCCCCTCCCATTGGGAGGGGTGGCGAGGCTCTGCGAGCCGGGGTGGGATACCGAAGGCCCGCAGCGCGGTTGACGGCGAGCCGGGGTGCGAAGGGGACGGGGAACAGGAAGTCGGCTACGCGGTGGGTGACGCGGCGATGGCTTTGGTCAGGGGGCCTTCGATGTCGAGACCGAGGGCGTAGGCGATGATCTCGATGGGGTGGATCGACCGGACGCCGGTCCCGTGCTCGATCTGCCAGCGGCAGGTTTCGGCGTCGCACACGGTCACCGGTCCCCCCACCTCGGCCACCTTCTCGAACAGCGGCGTGCCCACCTTCATGGCGATGTCGTACTTCTCCTCCTTGTAGCCGTAGGTGCCGGCCACCCCGCAGCACGCCGCCAGCGACTGGACCACCTCGAGCTCGGGCACCAGCTCCATCATGTCCAGGGCGGGCAGCCCGAGGCGGTGGGCCCGGTACTGGCACGGGGGGTGATAGAGCAGCCGCAGCGGTACCGGCCGCAGGTCGGTCGGGAAGCGACCCTCGTCGGCGATCAGCACCAGGAATTCGTGGAGGTCGTAGGTGTCGCCGGCCACCGCCCTGGCATCGTCGTCCATGGCGTCGAGCAGCTCGGGCGCCTCCTCCTTGAGGGTCAGGGTGCACGACGTCGACGCCCCCACGATGGGGATCCCGGCGCGGGCGAACCCGAGCAGCCGGTTGACGTTGGCCCGGTGGTAGGCGCGGGCGGCGTCGAACTCGCCGTTGGAGAGCAGCGGCAGCCCGCAGCAACCCTGGTCGGGGACCACCACGTCGAAGCCGAGCCGGTCGAGGACCTGCACCGCCGTCCTAGCCACCCGGGGCTCGTAGTACTCGGCGGAGCATCCGGTGAAGTACGCCGCCTTCCCGGCGGGGTGTTCGTCATGCGGTTTCCACCCCGACAGCCACTTGCTGAACCGCTCCCCTGCGTACATCGGGAGCGGGGCGCTGTGGTGGATCCCCAGCGCCTTCTCCACCACCCACCGCGCCGCCCGGTTGGCGAACAGGGCATTGACCAGCGGCCGGACCGGACCGCCCAGCCTGCTCAGGGTCCCAGGGCGGGCGAGCAGGTTGTTGCGCAGCCGGTGCCGCCTGCCCACCAGACCCTCCTCCACCAACCGGGCCCTCGCCCTTGCGTTGATCTCGGCGATCTTCACCCCGGTGGGGCATGCCATGTTGCAGATCCGGCATCCCGAGCAGTAGTCGACCGATGCGTCGGGGGATGGCTGGTCACGGTGGCGGAATCGACCCGCCTGCGGCCCCTCGTACTTGGGCCCGGGGAAGGCGTCGGTGACCGCCGACACCGGGCACACGGTGACGCAGATGTTGCATTTGATGCAGTTGTCGAGCGTTGCCTCCACCGGCAGGTGGTGGCGACCCGTCGAGTCGGGCCCGAAGGTGATGGCGGCGTGAGGCTCGGTCATGAGGCGGCTGCCTCCTCGGATCGGTCGAGCGCGGTGGCGGCGGCGAGGGTACCGGCGTAGCGCCCGGTGGCGAGGGCGATCCCGTCGACCGACCGCTCGGCGATGGCGTCTGCGCCGCCGATGGCGCCGCCGGCGACGTGGACGTTGCCGAACACGGGCATTCCATCGTCTCCCACCGGCCGCAACTCGGCGTCGACCGTCAGCCCCGATCGGTACACCGGATGACCGGCGGGGTCGGTGAAGTCGGGCCGGAGCCAGTCGGCCCGGTCGCCGGGCCCGTTCACGGGGAGACCGAACACCACCTCGGTGAGCTCGCCGTCCTCGTGGCCGACGATCCCGCCGCCGAGGATCCCCCCGGTGGCAAGCACGAAGGCGTCGGCCCTGGTTCGCAGGTTGCGGGCGGCGCTCTCGGTGAGCAGGGCGGTCACCCGGCGCTCCGCCGATTCGCTCCCGACCGCCTCCATGCCGTCGTGGACCCTCCCACCGGCCGCCCTGATGGCGGCGACCAGGATGCGGTGGAGCCGGATACCGGGGATCGAAGGGGGGGCGACCGGGATCTCGAAGACGTCGACCCCCAAGCGGCGGCGCAGGTCGGCGACCACCGCGGCGGCCCCCTCCAACCCGAGCACCGCAGGGAACCCGACCCTGCCCGCCCTCCCCACCTTCGGGGACAGGACGGCGGCCACCTCGGCGCGGAACGACTCGGTCTCGAACAGGGCGGCGAGGATGGGGCCGTTGACGAAACGCCGCCCCCGCAGCGATGGCAGGTCGAGGGTGACCGCCCGGCTCGGGATGCCCCGGTGCTCCAGGTTGGCGGCGACCAGACCGGCGGTGAGGTCGAGGAAGCGGTCGAAGCCGACGATCACGGCCGGGTCGCCACGGTCCAGGTCGCCGGCGGCCATCGTCGCCGGCGCCAGGCAGGTGGGGCGGGCTCCACCGACGCCGGTGAGGACCAGCCGGTTGCGGTCGAACGACCCGACCAGCGGATAGCCGGCGGCGGCGCACACCGTGCTCACATCGGCGAGGGCGGCCAGCACCCCGTCGACCCCGACCAGCCCGTAGGGGTGATCGGGGCGGGCGGCGATCAACGCCGCCAGGCCTTCCCGGAGGGAGACGATCCTGCCGCCGCCGACCGGATCGTAGCCGAGGACGTCGACACACCCGGCGTGCCAGTGGAACAGACCCCAGCCCTTGGCCAGGACCCTGACCCTGGCCCCGGCGCGGGCCGCCGCCAGCCCGGCCATCAGACCGGCGGGCCCGGCCCCGACCACGACCACGGTGCCGTTCACGGCTCGCCCTCCGGCGCCTGGTACGCCACGGGCGCAAGCCGCGAGGCGGTCGGGCCGGGCAGGTCCGGCACGTTGAGCACGCTGAGGTGGACCAGCTCGTCGAGGCGTTCCTGGCGGAGCTGGCTCCCCCACAGGATGGGGAGCAGCCCCTTCCACCGCTCCTGGAGGAAGTCGCGCAGGGCGACGTTGGATTCCTCTACCGGCGGGGAGCGTAGCTCGTGGATGAGCCCGGTGACCCTGGCGGCGCACCATCCGCCCTGGCAAGGGCCCATCCCCACCCGGACATCGCGGCGGACGTCGTCGATGGTCTTGGCCTCGCCGATGACGATGGAGTCCACCACCTGGTCCCTGGTGGCCAGCTCGCATTCGCACACCAGGTCGCCGTAGGTCTGCTCCTCCTCGATGGTCGCCAGCCGGGCGCCGAGCCAGTGGTAGCGGGGATGCGCCGCGCTCTGCGGGAGCGGCTCGAGATGGGTCCGGCAGGGGCGCTCCACCCCCAGCTTGACGCACACCCGGTCGACGCACACCTCCGCCATCTGCCGGAACGTGGTCCACTTACCGCCGGTCATGGTCACCATGCCCTCGACGCCGTCGCGGGTGCCGTGGTCGAGCATGGCGTAGGCGCGGGTCACGTCACGGGTCTCGTCGGTGCTGGTCTCCTGGTACAGCGGCCGAACCCCCGCCCAGGCGCGCAGGATCCGCATCTGCGAGATCCCCGGGACCAGCTTCTCGCCCTCCTCGAGCATGAGGCGGATCTCCCACGGCTCGATGGTGAACCGCTCCGGGTCGCCGACCCGCTCGTCGGTGGTGCCGATCACCGCCACGGTGTGGATGGGGACGATGATGTCGCCGTCGTCGGGCATCTTGCACCGGTTGATCACCGTGTTCACCATGCGGTGGTTAACCGCCACCATGGTGCCCTTGCCCGCCAGCACCTCGAAGTGGATGTCGGCCCCGGCGGCGATCCGGCCCGCCCATGCCCCCGATGCGTTGACCACCAAATCGGCGGCGACCTCGACGTCCTCACCGGCGACCAGGTCGTGGCAGCGGGCACCGACCACCCGGTCGCCCTCCCGCACCAGGCCGTCGACCCGGTGGTAGGTGAGCAGGACGGCGCCGTGCTCGCGGGCGGAGGCCACGGTGTCCTCGGCGGAGAGGAAGGAATCGGCCGAACCGTCGGGGACCCGGAAGCAATGGCTGATGCGCCGGTTGAGGTACGGCTCCTCGGCGAGCGCCTTGGCGACCGGGACCTCCTCGCAGGGGATCCCGGCCACCCGGCACCCCTCGACGAACTTGGACACGTAGTCGATGTCGTCCCATGGGGTCACCACGAAGAAGCCGTCGGTGTCCTCGATGCAGTGCGGCATGATCCGGCGCAGCACCCGGTTCTCCTCGATGCACTCGACCGCCGCCTTGGGGTCCTTGACCACGTAGCGGCCACCGGAGTGGAGCAGCCCGTGGTAGCGGCCGGTGGTCCCGTGGCTGAGGTCGCGCTGCTCGACCAGCAGGGCGTCGAACCCCCGCATCGCCAGGTCGCGCAGGATGCCGGTTCCGGTGGCGCCACCGCCGATGACCAACACCTCGGTCTGGACCCGCCGCATCCGCCGACCATACCGCGGGGGCGGCGGGAACTTCAATGGACCGCCCGGCTACCGCACCGGGACGATCTTGGCGACGACACCCTCGAAGTTGGCCAGGTACATCTCCCCGTCGGCATCGGTGCCGAAGGTGTTGACCTGACCGGCGTCGGGGAGGTCACCGCTCCAGTCGGTCTCCTCGGTGACCGCCCGGTCGGCGTAGCGGAAGCTGCGCACCCACATCCCGCACCAGTCGGCGTAGAAGTAATGCCCGTGAAGCTCGGGGATGGCGGCGCCGCGGTACACCACGCCTCCGGTCACCGAGCACCCGTCGCCGTGGTCGTACTCGAGCACGGGCATGGTGTAGTCGGCCAGGTCGCAGTCGGGCTTCTGGAAGCAGTGGGCACCCTCGGTGTCCGGCCACCCCAGGTTGGCGCCTCCACCGTCCAGCGGGACGACGTTGATCTCCTCCCAGGCGGCTTGTCCGACATCGGCGATGTACATCAGGTCGTCGACGGGATCGATGCTGAACCGCCACGGGTTGCGCAGCCCGTAGACCCACACCTCGGGGGCGCCGCCCTCCGGGAAGGGGTTGCCGGGGGGGATGGCGTACGGGTCGCCCGAGTCGACGTCGATCCTGAGGATCGAGGCGAACGGGGTGTCGGGGTTCTGGCCCTGACCCCTGGCGTCGGCGCCGTCGCCGAGCGCCACGTACAGGTTCCCGCCGGGACCGAACGCCACCATGCCGCCGTAGTGGCGGATGTCGACCGAGTCCGGGGGCTGGGCCAGGTCGAACAGCACCCGCTCCGAGCCTGGGTCTCCCGCCTCGGGATCGGGGCCGACGGTGAACTCCGAGAGCCGCCGGTGCAGCTCGATGGTGACGTAGTAGACGAACAGCCGCCCGTTGTCTGCGTAGTCGGGGTGGAAGGCCAGGCCGAGCATTCCCTGCTCGATCCCGGTCGAGTCGACCCGGTCGCCCAGATCGAGAAACGGCTCGGTACGGAGCCCGGTGCCCTCGTCGATGATCCGGACGACCCCGGAGCGCTCGGTCACGAACAGCCGGGGGTCACCCGGGGGCGAGGTGACGACGGTGGGCTGGTGGAGCCCGGTGGCGACCACCTCGAGGGCGAGGCCCCGGATCGGGTCGTCGGGCGGCGCCGGCACCGTGGTTGAGGTGCCGGCGACCACGGTCGTGGTCGTGGTCGGTGCGAGCGTGATCGTGGTGGCGACCGGGGCGGCGGTGGTGCCGACGGGAGCGGCAGTTGCCGTCGAACCATCCGGTTGGTCGACACCGATGGTCTCGGCGCCGCTGCACGAGGCGAGGGCCACGATGACGCCGACCCGGGCCAGCGGCAGGCGCCACCGTCTCACAGCGCGGCTCGTACCCGGTGGCAGGGGATCGTCACCGGGGCCCGGCTCAGGCGGAGCGTTCCTGGGGCGGGTCGTTGGCGACGAGATCCTGGATGGGGATCAGCGTCGGGTTGACCCGGTCCCGCACCACCTCGGCGTCGATGACCACCTGGGCGATGTCGGTGCGCGAGGGCAGCTCGTACATGGTGTCGAGCAGCACCTCTTCCATGATGGCCCGCAGCCCCCTGGCACCGGTGCCGCGCCGCATTGCCTGTTCGGCGATGGCCACCAGGGCGTCGTCGGTGACCCGCAGCTCCACACCGTCCATCTCGAAGAACCGGGCGTACTGCCGGATGAGGGCGTTGCGGGGCTCGGTGAGGACCCTGACCAGCGACTCCTTGTCGAGGTCGTCGACGGTCGCCACCACCGGCAACCGCCCGATGAACTCGGGGATGAGCCCGAACCTGATCAGGTCCTCGGGCATCACCTTGTTGATCAGGTCGCTCTTGCGGCTGAACTCGGTGGAGCGGACCTCGCCACCGAAACCAACCGAGTGGGCGCCGATCCTGCTCCCGATCACCGCGTCGAGACCGGCGAAGGCACCACCGCAGATGAACAGCATGTTGGTGGTGTCGATCTGGAGGAACTCCTGGTGGGGGTGCTTGCGCCCGCCCTGGGGCGGCACCGATGCCACCGTTCCCTCCAGGATCTTGAGCAGCGCCTGCTGGACCCCCTCGCCCGACACGTCGCGGGTGATCGACGGGTTCTCCGCCTTGCGGGCGATCTTGTCGATCTCGTCGATGTAGATGATCCCGGTCTCGGCCCGCGTGATGTCGAAGTCGGCGGCCTGGATCAGCTTGAGCAGGATGTTCTCGACGTCCTCGCCCACGTACCCGGCCTCGGTGAGGGCGGTGGCGTCTGCGATGGCGAACGGTACGTTGAGCAGCCGGGCCAGGGTCTGGGCCATCAGCGTCTTGCCGACCCCGGTGGGCCCGACCAGCAGGATGTTGGACTTCTGCAGCTCGACGTCGCCCTCGGACCGCTTCTCGGCGTCGACCCGCTTGTAGTGGTTGTACACCGCCACCGAGAGGATGCGCTTGGCCCGCTCCTGGCCGACCACGTAGTCGTCGAGGAAGGCGCAGATATCGTGCGGCTTGGGGAGCTCGTTGAACGTGGTCTCGGGGATCTCGGAGAGCTCCTCCTCGATGATCTCGTTGCACAGCTCGATGCATTCGTCGCAGATGTAGACACCGGGGCCGGCGATCAGCTTCTTCACCTGTTTCTGCGACTTGCCGCAGAAACTGCACTTCAGAAGCTCGGATCCTTCGTATTTGGCCACCAGGCGCTACCCCCTCAACCGGCTTTGACGGCTTCGAGGCTACGTGAGTGGATCACCCGATCGACGATACCGTACTCCAGGGCCTCGTCCGCACCCATCCAGAAGTCGCGGTCGGTGTCGGTCTGGACCCGTTCCAGGGGCTGGTTGGTGTGTCCGGCGAGGATCACGTTGATGTCCTCGCGCGTCTTGAGGATCTCCCTGGCGTGGATCTCGATGTCGGTGGCCTGACCGCCCAGACCCGAGATGTGGGGCTGGTGGAGCATGATCCTGGCGTGGGGCAGGGTGAATCGCTTGCCGTGGGCGCCCCCGGCGAGGAGCACGGCTGCGGCGGATGCGGCCAGCCCCATGCAGTACGTGGAGACGTCGGGCTTGATGAACTGCATGGTGTCGTAGATCGCCATCAGCGCCGTGGTGGAGCCACCTGGCGAGTTGATGTACAGGGCGATGTCCTTGTCGGGATCCTCACCCTCGAGGTGGATCAGCTGGGCCATGATCAGGTTGCCGACCGTGTCGTCGATGGGGGTGCCGAGGAACACGATCCGGTCCTTGAGCAGCCTGCTGTAGATGTCGAAGGCCCGCTCACCGCGGGGGGTCTGCTCGACCACGGTGGGCACGAGGTAGTTCATCGGTGTGGTGTCAGCGGTATCCATCATCCATCCTCGTCCGGTGTGGTGTCCTGGTCACCCGACTCGTCTCCGGGGGGCGAGTCCTGCGACGCCTCGGCGTCTTCGAGCTCTCGGTCGTCGGTCGCGGTGGTTCCCTGGCCGGTCTCGTCCGGGCCGGCATCGTCATCATCCTCCGGCGGTCCCGCCAGGTCGACAGGGTTGCCCGCCGCATCGACCGCCGCCGAAGCCTCCATGATCCGATCGAGCGCCCGACGACGTAGGATATCACCCGCCAGTACCCGGTCTTGACCACTGTCGGACAGGAACCCGGCCAGCTCGTCGCCATCTCGGCTGGACGAGGCCGCCATCTCGTGGATGGCCTCCCCCAGTTCCTCGTCGGAGACCTCGATCTCCTCGGCGGCGGCGACCGCCTCGAGCAGCACCCTGACCCGGATCGATCGGTCGGCATCCTCCCGCAGCCTTGCCACGAACTCCTGGTGGTCCTGGCCGGTGACCGACAGGTACGAGACCAGGTCGAGCCCGCGCAACTGGAGCGAGTGGGCCAGGTTGTGGAGCGAGTTCTCGGTCTCGAGGTCCACCAGGGACTTGGGCAGCTCGAGGTCGAGGTCGGCCAGCATCTCGTCGAGCACCCGTTGGCGAAACAGACCCCTGGCCGTGGTCGTCTTGATGCCTGCGAGGTTGCTTCGGAGCAGCTGCTTGAAATCGTCAACCGTGTCGAACTCCGAGACGTCGGAGACCCAGTCGTCGGTGAGCTCGGGAAGCCGGCGCGCCTTGACCCCCTTGACCAGCACCCGGAGCGTCACCTCGGCGCCCGCCCGGTCGCCGAAACCCTCGGGCAGCACCGCAGGGCCCTGGGTGATGTCGCCGGCGGACACTCCGGCGAGGATGTCGTCAAGACCGGGGATGTACGAATGCGAGCCGACCTCGTAGAGCAGGTCGGTGGCGGCGACGGCGTCGATGGGGGCGCCGAGCGAGGACGTCGCCGACAGGTCGATGAGCACGAAGTCACCCTCGCCCGCCGGCCGCGACACGTCGTCGAGCTCGGCGTGCTGGCCCCGGATCCGGTCGATCTGGGCATCGAGCTCGTCGTCGCTCACCTCGGGGACCTCGATCTCGACGGTCCGGGCGGTGGCGGGGACCTCGTCGATGGTCGGCCACAGGGTGATCATCACGTCCACGTCGATGCCGCCGTCCTCGCGGTTGCGGATGTCCTGAACGGAAGGCGTGGTCACCGGCTCCAGCGCGGCATCGTCGATGGCGGTGCCGACCAGATCGGGGAGGGCGTCGTCCACCGCCTCGGCCCGCAGCGAGTCGGCGCCGACCATACGCTCCACGATCGAACGGGGAGCCTTGCCCGGTCGGAAGCCCTTGATCTTCAGCGTCTGCGACAGCTTGCGAGCGGCGGCATCCTTGGCCTGCTCCAGCTCGGAACCCTCGATGTGAAGGGTGAGCAGCCGCTCGAACCGGCCTGCTTCGGTCACCTCGGTTTGCACGATGCCAACTCCTCGGGAGGACGCGGGGGCGCCGATGGATGCGGCGGGAGGGCCAGGCGGGAGGCTAGTGGAGCCTGCCACGGGCCCAGCCGATGTGAAGTGGGTCACCCGGGCGCGACCGGCGGCGCCCGCCCGTCTTGGGCGGGACCGGATTTGGGGTGACCGACGGGATTCGAACCCGCGACCTCCTGGACCACAACCAGGCGCTCTAACCAAGCTGAGCTACGGCCACCATGTGTACCCGTGCCGGAGCACGGTGTGCCGGAGACGTCCACGCCCCCTTTGCCGGGGAACCGGCGCCGCGCCCCCGGAAGGATTCGAACCCTCGACCAAGAGCTTAGAAGGCTCCTGCTCTGTCCACTGAGCTACGGGGGCTGGAACGACGGCGGGACGCTCCTGGAGCGGATGACGGGAATCGAACCCGCACCACCAGCTTGGAAGGCTGGAGCTCTACCATTGAGCTACATCCGCCGGCGCCGCCCGAGGTTAGCGGTACGACGCCCCCGCCAACCCCACCACCGGCCCTGATGTTCCTCGGGAAGCCTTATGCCGCGGGCCGTCCACCGGGGCCTTTGATCCGTCGGAACACCCCCGCGTGGGCGGGGCCGACGTCTGCGCCGTGTACACGACCCGCTGTGGCAACGGAACACCCCCGCGTGGGCGGGGCCGACGCCACGAGCTTGTCGAAGACGGCCTGGGCCTTCGGAACACCCCCGCGTGGGCGGGGCCGACCGAATGGCCGGACGTGGCCGCATGGTCGGACCAGGAACACCCCCGCGTGGGCGGGGCCGACACCCCATCCGAGGCGAGCGCGAGCGTCCCCGACGGAACACCCCCGCGTGGGCGGGGCCGACGGCCAGTCCATCGCGCCGTCCGTCCGTCAAACCGGAACACCCCCGCGTGGGCGGGGCCGACGCCTTGATAACCCACATCGCCCTCTACAACGCCGGAACACCCCCGCGTGGGCGGGGCCGACGCGGCGATAGCCCGCGATGCGCGCCGCTCGCGCGGAACACCCCCGCGTGGGCGGGGCCGACGGTGGCTCCGTCGCCGATCATCGCTGCCCCCTCGGAACACCCCCGCGTGGGCGGGGCCGACGCGGCCGCCCGCGCCCGCGCCTCTGCCAGATCGGGAACACCCCCGCGTGGGCGGGGCCGACCGTCACTTGCAGCGACGTGATCCCAGGTCCGCAGGAACACCCCCGCGTGGGCGGGGCCGACGTGAACACCATCGCCGGTCAGCAGAACGTGTCGGGAACACCCCCGCGTGGGCGGGGCCGACTGCCAGGATTCCCCGCGTCTGTTCGTCTAGCCAGGAACACCCCCGCGTGGGCGGGGCCGACCACCGGGGGCGGGGTAGTCGGTGCCGACGCCACGGAACACCCCCGCGTGGGCGGGGCCGACCGTACGCGCGGGACCGCGCGGCGCGCCAGTAGGGGAACACCCCCGCGTGGGCGGGGCCGACTCCTCGCCGGGCACGACCGTCGTGTAGTCGCGCGGAACACCCCCGCGTGGGCGGGGCCGACTCGGTGCGTTGCCCGATCCCCACCGAGTAGATCGGAACACCCCCGCGTGGGCGGGGCCGACGAGTGGCGTTGCCGCGACCCGGTGGGCGAACAGGGAACACCCCCGCGTGGGCGGGGCCGACACCGTGGTGAGGTCATGGAACCTGTCATACCAGGGAACACCCCCGCGTGGGCGGGGCCGACTGGTGGTGGATCGCCAAGGAGCTCGGGACCGTGGGAACACCCCCGCGTGGGCGGGGCCGACTCGTTGAGCTTGGCGAGCTCGGCTTCGAGCTTCGGAACACCCCCGCGTGGGCGGGGCCGACGTCGCCGGGACGACTGCCCACCACGTTGAAGCGGGGAACACCCCCGCGTGGGCGGGGCCGACTTGGACACGGTGGCGGTGCCGCTCGTCTCTGGGGGAACACCCCCGCGTGGGCGGGGCCGACTGCGCGACGATCGCCGCCTCCAGCCGCGAAACCGGAACACCCCCGCGTGGGCGGGGCCGACGTCGCGCAGGAGGAGGAGCTGGAAGCGGCGAGGGGAACACCCCCGCGTGGGCGGGGCCGACATGTCGGAGCCTCGGAACACGTGGGGGGACGCCGGAACACCCCCGCGTGGGCGGGGCCGACCCACCGGGACGGTGAGCAGGGTGTCGTCGACGTTGGAACACCCCCGCGTGGGCGGGGCCGACACAGGGAGCCGGGACACCATCTCGGCGAGCATGGGAACACCCCCGCGTGGGCGGGGCCGACTTCGATCCGCCGTACCCGCGGGACGTGTACGAGGGAACACCCCCGCGTGGGCGGGGCCGACGCGGCGTGCAGGTACTTGCCGGGGACCAGATCCGGAACACCCCCGCGTGGGCGGGGCCGACGCGGACCGCGATGGCTATGTCCGTGCCTACATGGGAACACCCCCGCGTGGGCGGGGCCGACATCACTTCATCGACGGTGCGCCCGTCCCTGTCGGGAACACCCCCGCGTGGGCGGGGCCGACATCCTCGACAATACTTTGGGCGTAGTAGCCGTCGGAACACCCCCGCGTGGGCGGGGCCGACGAGGGCAAAGGCGCCCCATCCATCGTCGCTCCCGGAACACCCCCGCGTGGGCGGGGCCGACGAAATCACCGCCTCAGCGGCATCCCACCATTGAGGAACACCCCCGCGTGGGCGGGGCCGACACCTCGGACTCGGCTCGTCGTGGCGTGTCGTTCGGAACACCCCCGCGTGGGCGGGGCCGACTTACGGGCCGGACCACGACGACGACGGCGAATAGGAACACCCCCGCGTGGGCGGGGCCGACCGGCTACTACGCCCAAGGCATGGTCGAGGACCAGGAACACCCCCGCGTGGGCGGGGCCGACACGATAACGTCGCCCATTACCTCGGCAACGTAGGGAACACCCCCGCGTGGGCGGGGCCGACGTCCTACTCGTGGCAAAGCGCGACGGGTACAACGGAACACCCCCGCGTGGGCGGGGCCGACTGGAGTTGATCGGCGTTGGGCACGGTGGCCTCCGGAACACCCCCGCGTGGGCGGGGCCGACATCTCACGGATCGTCCCGCCGGTGTGCTAACCCGGAACACCCCCGCGTGGGCGGGGCCGACATCTCACGGATCGTCCCGCCGGTGTGCTAACCCGGAACACCCCCGCGTGGGCGGGGCCGACGAACTCGTCGAAGCGTTCATCGCCAAGCTCACGGGAACACCCCCGCGTGGGCGGGGCCGACTCGTTGCGGGACAGGAACCCGGAGCGGATCGCCGGAACACCCCCGCGTGGGCGGGGCCGACACCATCGGCGGTACCGGCACGGTGCCTGGCACCGGAACACCCCCGCGTGGGCGGGGCCGACTGTGAACGGCGAAACCTCTGGCGTGCGCGCACGGGAACACCCCCGCGTGGGCGGGGCCGACGCTCATCGCGCACCACGTAAGCCGCGCCGCTACGGAACACCCCCGCGTGGGCGGGGCCGACACGTAACCGTCGAGCGTCCATCCCGCAACATCGGGAACACCCCCGCGTGGGCGGGGCCGACGACGCCGCCGGCGAGAAGAAGGCTCAGGCCGCTGGAACACCCCCGCGTGGGCGGGGCCGACGCCGCATGGCGGGGAGGGCCCTTCGCCAGCTCCGGAACACCCCCGCGTGGGCGGGGCCGACTCCAGGATGACCGCCTCTTGCTGGAAGCGCAACGGAACACCCCCGCGTGGGCGGGGCCGACGTCAGTCTCCAGCAGGGTGAGGACGTGAGAAGGGGAACACCCCCGCGTGGGCGGGGCCGACCTGGTGTCGGTGCCCTCGGTGCCCTCGATACGCGGAACACCCCCGCGTGGGCGGGGCCGACATCGACCTAGAGGACGACGACATCGCCGCCGCCGGAACACCCCCGCGTGGGCGGGGCCGACGCGAACAGCTGCTCGTTGCCGGCGGCGGCCAGCGGAACACCCCCGCGTGGGCGGGGCCGACGACCACGGTGCAGTCGAAAACGGGTCGAGAAAGGGGAACACCCCCGCGTGGGCGGGGCCGACGTCGGCCCCGAACTCGGCAGCGATCCCGAAGCCGGAACACCCCCGCGTGGGCGGGGCCGACTCGCAGGCCAACCGGCCCGCCTCCACCAGTCGCGGAACACCCCCGCGTGGGCGGGGCCGACTTCTTGGCGACCCCACCGAGCGCGGTATACCCCGGAACACCCCCGCGTGGGCGGGGCCGACTGGTGGCTCCCGTGTCCGGCGTCGACTACAAGGGGAACACCCCCGCGTGGGCGGGGCCGACGTCACATACCAGGGCCAAGTCACCACGACCACGGGAACACCCCCGCGTGGGCGGGGCCGACGCCCATTCTTCCGGCGAGGCGGCGTCATCCCGCGGAACACCCCCGCGTGGGCGGGGCCGACGCAGGTCGCGCGATGTCGGCTCATGGTCAGCTAGGAACACCCCCGCGTGGGCGGGGCCGACTTGGCCTGGGTCGCCACCCACGACATCGCGGCCGGAACACCCCCGCGTGGGCGGGGCCGACTCTGGCCCCTACGCGTCGGAGCCCCGCAACACGGGAACACCCCCGCGTGGGCGGGGCCGACACCTCAGAGGCCTGGGCGATGGCGCCGCGCAGGGGAACACCCCCGCGTGGGCGGGGCCGACTTCTCCCAGGTGATGCAGGAACACGACTACCGGGGAACACCCCCGCGTGGGCGGGGCCGACTCACCGGCAACCCCGGCGAACCCGATCCGCTGGGGAACACCCCCGCGTGGGCGGGGCCGACCAGAAGGCCGTGATCGAAGCCGTAGACGACGCGGGAACACCCCCGCGTGGGCGGGGCCGACTCACCCATTGTTCGACACTACCGAGTCTTCCGAGGAACACCCCCGCGTGGGCGGGGCCGACGTCACCCGCGATGACGATGTGATCGCCCATAACGGAACACCCCCGCGTGGGCGGGGCCGACACATGGTGATGAACGGGTCTTTCGGCCCGATGCGGAACACCCCCGCGTGGGCGGGGCCGACGACAGCCTCAACAAACCCGACCCCGAGCAGGAGGGAACACCCCCGCGTGGGCGGGGCCGACGCCACCGGCTTCGCCCTCGTCTCCGCCGCCGGCGGAACACCCCCGCGTGGGCGGGGCCGACCCGACCCCGCTGCCGTCAAGCATCTCATACCACGGAACACCCCCGCGTGGGCGGGGCCGACATCACCGTGTCGGGCCAGTGAAACACTGACACCGGAACACCCCCGCGTGGGCGGGGCCGACTCAACCCAACCCTGGCATCCCAAGCTTGCGTACGGAACACCCCCGCGTGGGCGGGGCCGACGGTACTCGACAGTGATCAGGAAACCGATGAGGCGGAACACCCCCGCGTGGGCGGGGCCGACCGGGCCAACGATGACGACGGTTGGGGAGCTGAGGGAACACCCCCGCGTGGGCGGGGCCGACGTCTCCTCGTCGCGTCCCCGCCCGGTGAGCCAGGGAACACCCCCGCGTGGGCGGGGCCGACTCGGTGTACGGCATTGACCAGTCGCCACCCCACGGAACACCCCCGCGTGGGCGGGGCCGACTGGGCGTTGAGCTGCGCCGCGGTGAGTGCGGTGGGAACACCCCCGCGTGGGCGGGGCCGAC
>Ga0136633_1000353_pt1 | contig 34991 bp, 37 predicted proteins | sample AntDrymeUQ832206_2_FD_105494 | JGI IMG/M metagenome (GOLD analysis project Ga0136633, IMG submission 105494) | Polar desert sand microbial communities from Dry Valleys, Antarctica - metaG UQ83 (22.06) | ecosystem: Environmental > Terrestrial > Soil > Desert | place: Antarctica: Dry Valley... | reverse complement strand
TTTCAAGACCAGTGCCTTAAACCACTCGGCCATCTCTCCCCCGAGGCGTCGATTATGCGAGCCGGTTCAGTCGTGCAAGGCGCGCGATGAACCAAGCTGGGCGCGCGCGGTTGATGGCATTAGCCTGCGGGCGGACGGGAGAGACGTGTGATTGCTTGGGTCAGGTTGGTGGCGGTAATGGCGCTTAGTTCGGCGGCGGGGGCGGCGATCGTGCAGCGCGACCCGCTCGCGCCGCTTCCAACGATCGTGAGGCCGGCGCCCGCGCCACCGGCCGTCGTCCGGCAAGCACCACCGATCGTCCTGAGCCCGGCGCCACCGCGCGCCGCTCTGGCGCCAGCTGTCGGCGGGTTCGAGGGTTATAAGCGCTTCCTCGCCGACCGCGCCCGGCGCGAGGGCGTTCGCGAGGCAACCATCGCCGCGACCATTCCGGCCTTGCAGTACAACAGCCGCGTGGTCACCCTCGACCGCGGCCAGCCGGGCGGCGTCAACAATCCGAACTCGATCCCCCCGTTCGCCCCCTATCGCCGCGCGCACGTCACCTCGTCGCTGATCTCGCGCGGGCAATCGCGCTACGCGGCAAATTATTCGCGGCTCGCGGCGATCGAGCGGCGGTTCGGGGTCGAGGCGTCGGTATTGATGGCGATTTATGGCCATGAAACGAGCTACGGCACGGTCACCGGCAATTTCGACCTGCTCCCCGCCCTTGCGACGCTCGCCTACGAGGGCCGCCGCCGCACCCTGTTCGAAAGCGAGTTCATCGCCGCTTTGAAGCTCATCGACCGCGGCACTCCGCGCTATCGCCTCAAGGGGAGCTGGGCCGGGGCGACGGGCTATCCGCAGTTCATGCCCTCGGCGGTGCTTCGGCTGGCCAATGACGGCGACGGCGACGGGTTCGCCAATATCTGGGGCAGCGAATCCGACGGGCTGGCCTCGATCGCGGCCTATCTGCGTGAGGCGGGGTGGAAGCCCAACGTCCACTGGGGAATCCCGGTGCGCGTTCCCTACGGCTTCAACCGCCAGTCGGTCGTGTCGCGGCTGGTCTCGCCGCGCTGCCCGCAAGTCTACAAGCGCCACAGCCAGTGGCGATCGTTGCGCGAGTGGCGGGCGATGGGGATCATCCCCGCCGGTCGAACCGCCGGAATCGCGGAAAACGAGCAATTAAGCCTGATCGAGCCCGACGGCCCAGACGCGACCGCTTATTTGCTCAGCACCAATTATCGATCGATCCTCGATTATAATTGCTCGAACTTTTACGCGCTTTCGGTCGGGCTGCTCGCGGACGCGATCGTACGCCGCTGACGGCCTTCCAAGATCATCGGCGGGGCTTGACGAACTTGAGCGTCATGCGGTCGCTTTCGCCGATCGCGGCATAAAGCGCGCGGTCCTTGTCGCCGAGGCGATAGGTCGGGGGAAGCGTCCACACCCCCTCGGGATGGTCGGTCGTATCGCGCGGGTTGGCGTTGACCTCGCTCGCCGCGACCAGTCGAAAACCCGCCGCTTCGGCAAGCCGGCGCACCGTCGAGACCTTGACGTAACCGCTTCTCAGCTGGCGCGCGTCGTCCTTGCTTTCGGGCAGCCGGTGCTCGACCACGCCGAGCGTTCCGCCGGGCTTGAGCATCGCATACATCTGCGCGAAGGCCTGCGCCTCGAACGGCTCCTTGCCCATCATCCAGTTGTGGACGTTGCGGAACGTCAGGACGACGTCGGCGCTGCCCGGTGCGACCGCGGTTCCGCCCGCGGCGAGGATCGGGAAGTTCGCGGTCCTGACCCCGGCATAAAGCGAGGGCTGCGCGGCGATGAGCTTGCGCACCCCGGTCAGGCCGCGATCGGGCGCGGCGGCGATGTAAGTGCCGCCCCCTCGCGCCAGATAGGGCGCCAAAATCTCGGTATACCAGCCGCCGCCCGGCCAGATTTCGACCACCGTGTCGTCGGGCTGGATTCCGAAGAAGGACAGGGTCTCGACCGGGTGCCGAAACGCGTCGCGCGCGACGTTGGCGGCAGTGCGCGTCGGCGCGGCCGTGGCGAGGCGGAGCGCATTCTGGTCGACCACCGCGACCGGAGAGACGGGAGCGCAGGCCGAAAGCGAAAGTGCCGTGCCGGCGAGGCAAAGCATGAGGGCAACAGTTTTCATGGTCATCCAGTCTCCAACGAAGCCGGAGCGACTCATGACCCGAGCTTGTTGAGGACGCAAGCGCTCGAGGACGCGATTGGCCCTCGCAAGCGGCGCGGCGGAGCGGTAGAAGCCCGAGCGACCTCTAATCCTCCGGGAGATATTTCCACCCCATGACCCGCGCTTTCCTTTTTGCCACCGCCGCCTTGCTCGGCCTCGCCGCCTCCGCTTCGGCGAAGGCGCCGCCCTTCGCCACTCCCGCCCCGGTCGCGTACCTCATCGATCTGTCGTCGGGCGCGGTGTTGCTGGCCAAGGATGCCGACCGCCGGATGCCGCCCGCGTCGATGGCCAAGATGATGACCACCGAAGTCGCCTTCGAACTGATCGACAAGGGCGAATTGCCGCTCGGCAAGATGTGCACGGTTCGCCCCGAAACCTGGCGCAAATGGCATGGCCCGCAGGCCGGATCGACGATGTTCCTGTCGACCGGCGAACAGGTTAGCGTCGAAAATTTGCTCCACGGCATCGTGACCCTGTCGGGCAATGACGCCTCGGTCGTGCTCGCCGAATGCATCGCGGGAACGGAGGAAGCATTCGCGGCGCAGATGAATGCGCTCGGCAAGCGGCTCGGCCTCACCAACAGCCAGTTCGGCAATTCGAACGGCTGGCCCGACGAGGGGCGGACCTTCGTCACCGCGCGCGACCTCGCCACGCTTGCAAAAGCGTCAATCGAGCGCCACCCCAAGCTGTACAAGCAATTCTACGGCCAGCCGAGCTTCACCTGGGGCAAGACCCTGGGTTCGGGCGCCGCCATCACCCAGGGCAATCGCAATCCGATCCTCGGCAAGATCGCCGGGGCCGACGGGCTCAAGACCGGCCACACCGAGGAAGCGGGCTATGGCTTTACCGGATCGGCCGAGCAGAATGGGCGCCGGCTGGTGATGGTCATCGCCGGACTGACCAGTTTCAACCAGCGGATCGAGGAGTCGGTTCGCCTGATGGAATGGGGCTTCAACGCCTGGCAATCCAAGCCCCTGTTCCGCAGCGGCGCCGAGGTCGGCAAGGCCAGGGTCCAGTTGGGCAGCGAGGACGAAGTGACGCTGGTTGCACCGCGCGATCTGGCGGTGACCCTACCAGCCGGGCTTGGCGGCCAGACCCGCACCAAAATCCGCTATTCCGGCCCGGTCAAGGCGCCGATCGCCAAGGGCCAGCACATCGCGGACCTAATCGTCATGTCCCCCGACACCGGCGAGCAGGTGATGCCGCTGGTCGCCGCCGAGGCGGTCGGGGAGGCGGGCTTTTTCGGGCGGATGTGGACAGGGCTCAAGCAAATGCTCGGGATGGCCTGAGCCCGGCGAATGGCACGCGGGAGATTCATCAGCCTCGAGGGCGGGGAGGGGGCGGGCAAATCGACCCAGGTCGCAGCGCTTGCCGCTGCGCTCGAAGGGCGCGGGCTGGCGGTAATCCTTACCCGCGAGCCTGGCGGAAGTCCCGGCGCGGAAGCAATCCGTGATCTGCTCCTCAACGGCGAGGAGGGGCGCTGGAGCCCGCGCGCCGAGGCGCTGCTGTTCGCCGCCGCGCGCAACGACCATGTCGAAAAGACAATTCTTCCGGCGCTCGACCGCGGGCAGTGGGTGCTGAGCGACCGCTTCCTCGATTCCTCGCTCGCCTATCAGGGCGAGGCAGGCGGATTGGGAATGGAAGCGGTTCGTGACCTCCACCGCTTCGGAAGCAAGGATTTCCTTCCCGACCGAACGCTGGTGCTTGCTCTCGAGGGTGGGGAGGGGGCGGTTCGGGCCCGGACCCGCGACGGCGCCCCCGGAGACCGAATCGGCTCGCGTCCGCCATCCTATCACGCGGCGGTGGACGCGGGGTTTCGCCAGCTTGCCGAGCAGGAACCCGGCCGGGTCAAGCTGGTCGATGCCGGCGGACCACCCGCGACGGTCACCGCGCGCCTGCTCTATGCGCTCGGCGATTTGTTGCCATGAGCGATGACGCATTGATCGGGCAAAGCGCCTTGTTCGGGCACGATCGCGCGATCGGCCAATTTCTGGACGCGTGGCAAACGCGTCGCCTTCACCATGCCTGGCTGCTCGCAGGGCCGCGCGGCACCGGCAAGGCGAGTTTTGCGAAGGCGGCGGCAAAGCGCGTGCTTGCGGATTCAGGGGGCCCGCAGCCGCTTTTGCCCGGGCTTTCGGTGGAGGACGACCATCCGGCCGCGCATCTGCTCCGCGCGCGCAGCCATCCCGACTTTCGCCTGCTAGAGCGCGCCGAGCGGCCGGCGGGGGGATTGGCGCGCAACATCAGCATCGACCAGGTGCGCTCGCTCGGCGATATGCTTGGCGTCACTCCCTCGCTGTCGCCGTGGCGAGTGATCCTTATCGACAGCGCCGACGACCTTGAGCGCGAAGGCGCCAATGCCTTGCTCAAGATGCTCGAGGAGCCGCCCGCGAACACCCTGTTCTTGCTCGTGGCCCACGCGCCCGGACGACTGCTGCCGACGATCCGCTCGCGTTGCCGCCGGCTCGACTTCGCGCCGCTCCCCGACGACGCCATGGCGTCGGCGCTCGCCGGAAAGGTACATGCCGCGGACATCGCCCATGCCGTCGCCGTGGCAGGTGGCTCGGTCGGTCGCGCACTCCAGGCCTCGGCGCTCGATCTTGCTCCTCTCGACCTGCTCGCCCGGACGATCATGGCCGAGGGCGACCCCGACAACAGCCGCCGCCTGAAGCTCGCCGGCGCGCTCTCGGGCAAGGCGGCGGCCGACCGCTATGCTGCATTCCTGCCGATGGTCCCGGCCTTGATTGCCGGCGAGGCGCGAATTGCCGACGAACCGCGCCGGTCGCTTGCGCTCGCTGCCTACGCCCGGGCGCGGGAAACGGTTGCGCTTGCCCCGCGGCTGACGCTCGATCCGGGAGCGACGATGTTCGAACTCGGCGGAATCCTCGCCTCGATCGCCGGCGCTCCTGCTTCCTTGAAGCGCTAGGTCGGGGCGGCTAGGGCGGCGCCATGGCCGAGCCTTATTACATCAGCACCGCGATCAGTTACCCCAACGGCGAACCGCACATCGGCCACGCTTATGAAGCGATCGCCGCCGACGTCATGGCCCGTTTCCGCCGCGCCGAGGGACGCGACGTGTTCTTCCTGACCGGCACCGACGAGCATGGCTTGAAAATGGCCCAGGCGGCGCGGGCAAAAGGCATTGAACCGCGCGAGCTTGCCGGTGGAATGTCGATGAAATTCAAGGCTATGTGCGACGTGCTTGATGTGTCGTACGACCGTTTCATTCGGACCACTGACGTGGATCATCATCGTGCCTCGTCAGCGATCTGGGAGGCAATGGCGGGCAGGGGCGACCTCTACCTCGACCGCTACCAGGGCTGGTATTCGGTCCGCGACGAGGCCTTTTACGACGAGGGCGAAGTGGTCGACGGCGCGGATGGCGAGAAACTTTCGCCGCAGGGGAGCCCGGTCGACTGGACGGTCGAGGAAAGCTGGTTCTTCCGCCTTTCGAACTATCAGCAGCGGCTGCTCGATCATTATGCCGCTCACCCCGATTTCATTCGTCCTGAAAGCCGCCGCAACGAAGTGCTCCGCTTTGTCGAGGGCGGCTTGCGTGACCTCAGCGTGTCCCGGACCAGCTTTGACTGGGGCATCCCGGTGCCCGGCAGTCCTGACCACGTCATGTACGTCTGGCTCGACGCTCTCACCAATTACCTCACCGGGGTCGGTTTTCCCGATGGCGGCGAGACATTCGAGCGCTACTGGCCTGCCGACTGCCATCTGATCGGCAAGGACGTGGTCCGGTTCCACGCGGTTTACTGGCCGGCGTTTCTGATGAGCGCGGGCATCGCCTTGCCCAAACAGGTCTTCGGCCACGGCCACCTCCTCGCGCGCGGCGAGAAAATGTCCAAGAGCGTCGGCAATGTCGTCGACCCGTTGGCGATGGCCGAGACCTATGGCGTCGACGCGCTGCGCTACTTCCTGATGCGCGAAGTAAGCTTCGGACAGGACGGAAGCGTCAGCGAGGAAGCGCTCGTTGGACGGTGCAATGCCGAGCTCGCCAACAGCTTCGGCAACCTTGCCCAGCGAAGCCTGTCGATGGTCTTTAAGAATCTGGACGGAATGCTCCCCGCGGCGGGCGAGGAGATCGAGGACGTCGCTCTGCTGTCCTTCGTCGACCAGGGCTGCGCGAGCCTCGCCACCGAATTCGATCGCTTCGCCTTCTCGACCGGGATCGAGGCATGGATGGGCGCGGTCTTCGCATGCAATGCCTATGTCGACACAATGGCACCCTGGGGTCTCAAGAAAACCGATCCCGAGCGGATGGCGGCGGTACTCGGAACGGTCATCGCGGCGGTGCGCGCGCTGGCCGCCGCGATCGCACCGGTCGTCCCGGGGTCGGCGGGGCGGCTGATCGAACTGATCGACAGCGGCAAGCAAGGAACGCCGATCGCCCAGCCAACTCCGGCATTTCCACGGTTGGAGCTCGCGGAGCAGGACGGTTGAGCCTGATCGATAGCCATTGCCACCTGGTCTATGACGGGCTTGCCGAGCGGGAAGGCGAAGTGCTCGACGCGGCGCGCGCGCGGGGCGTGGCGGGGTTCCTCAACATCTCGACCCGCCAGCGCGAATGGGCCGCGGTCGTCGCGGTTGCCGAGCGCCACCCCGACGTATGGGCAAGCATCGGGGTTCATCCGCACGAAGCCGACGCGCACCCCGATCTCGGCGCGGCGATGCTGGCCGACGCGGCGCTCCACCCGAAGGTGATCGCAATCGGCGAGTGCGGGCTTGATTATCATTACGACAAGTCCGACCGCGGCGCCCAGCGCGAGCGGTTCGCCGCGCATATCGAGGCCGCGCGCGAAACCGGCCTGCCACTGGTGATCCACACCCGCGATGCCGAGCAGGACACCGCCGACATGCTCGCCAGCGCCGCCGGGGAGGGGGGTGTCGGCGGAGTGCTCCATTGCTTTACCGGAACCGCGGATCTCGCTCGTACCGCGCTCGACCTCGGCTTCTACATCTCATTGTCGGGGATCGTCACGTTCAAGAACGCTGCCGACCTGCAACAAGTCGCCAGGGCGGTGCCCGACGACCGCCTGCTGGTCGAGACCGACGCGCCATTCCTCGCCCCGGTGCCGAACCGCGGCAAGATCTGCGAACCGGCGTTCGTCGCCGACACCGCCGCCTTCGTCGCCGGGCTTCGCGCACAGTCGTTCGAAGATTTCGCCCAAATCACGACCGCCAACTTCTTCACTTTGTTCGGAAAAGCGGCCGCATGAAGATTCGTATCCTGGGCTGCGGGACATCGTCCGGCGTGCCGCGGATCGGGAATGACTGGGGCGCATGCGATCCCGCCGAACCGCGCAACCGGCGCTTGCGCTCCTCGATCCTGGTCGACAGCGGGAGCGAGACCTTGCTGGTCGATTGCGGTCCCGACCTGCGCGAGCAAATGAACGCCGCCGGCCGAGCCGCGGTCGACAAGGTGATCGTCACTCATGACCATGCCGATCATTGCCACGGAATCGACGATTTGCGGCAGGTCGCGCAGGCCCTGGGGACGGCAGTGCCGATCCACGCGCGCCTCGAGGTAATCGACCGGCTGCAAAGGCGGTTTGCCTACGCATTCGACGGCGGCGGCCTTTATCCGGCGATGCTCGATCCGCACGTCATCGACCAGGAAATGACGGTCGGCGAGGCGCAAGTGCGGTTCGTCGACCAGCCGCACGGTTCAATCAACTCGCTCGGCCTGCGGATCGACGAAAGTGGCAATTCCGTCGCCTATGCGATTGATTTTCATGACCTTACTTCCGACATGGCAGATACGTATCTTGGCGCCGACCTGTGGATCGCCGATTGCCTGCGACGGCGGCCGCATCCCAGCCACGTCCATCTGGACGCACTCCTCGGCTGGGCGCGCGCTTTGAAGATAGGGCAATTGTGGCTGACGCACCTCGACAACAGCATGGATTATGCGACGCTGGTGTGTGAACTACCCGATTGGGCGGCGCCGGCGCATGACGGACAGGAGATCGCGCTTTGACCAATGACATGATGCTTGGCGGGCTCTATCTGCTGATGGCAATGATGCTCGTGTTAGGCGCGCTGATCAATCGCCGTGAGCCGGTCGCGAAGCTGTTTGTTCTGGCGCTCGCCTGGATCGCCATTTTCGGCGCCGGGTTCGTGCTGTTCACGTTCCGCGACGATTTGGGCTACCTCGCGCAGCGGCTGCGGACCGAGGCGACTGGCCAGCCCGTGCTCGCTGGCAATGAAGTGCGCATACCGATGTCGATCGACGGCCATTTCTGGGTCGAGGGGCGGATCAACGGTCATCCGGTCCGGTTCTTGGTCGATAGCGGCGCAACCGTGACCACGATCGACCGTGCGACCGCGCTCGACGCCGGGGTGGCGGTCAGCGAGGCGCGCAATATCGCGGTGCGCACCGGTAACGGCATGATCCGGGTCGCGCGCGGCCGCGCCGGCCAGCTCAGCGTTGCCGCGGTCGAACGCAGCGACGTCGCGCTCCACATTGCCGAGACCGACCGAATGAACGTGCTCGGGATGAATTTCCTGTCCACCTTGTCACGCTGGAGTGTGGAAGGGCGCTGGCTGGTCCTCGTCTCCTGATTTGGAGGTTTGCTTTACATAATGCATATTATCATACTTAAAGAAAGCCGCGTTCTGACCCATTCGCGCGGCCTCCGCGAGTGAATTTGCTCCTCGACCCGGTCGATCCCGATCGGACAGAAGCATCGGCCCGCGCCGGTCCGCTGGAGCGGCTTGTGGCGATCATGGCGCGCCTTCGCGATCCGGTGAACGGCTGCGAATGGGATCGCGTCCAAAGCTTTGCGAGCATCGCGCCTTATACCATTGAGGAAGCCTATGAAGTTGCCGACGCGATCGCGCGGGGGGACATGGCGGGGCTTGCCGACGAACTCGGCGATCTCGCGCTCCAGGTGGTGTTCCACTCGCGCATTGCCGAGGAATCGGGCGCGTTCGACCTCGACATTGTGCTCAGCGGCATCGCCGACAAGCTCGAGCGGCGCCACCCGCACATCTTCGGCGATGCCGAAGTCAGTCCGGGCTGGGAGGCGATCAAGGCCGCCGAGCGTGGCGGCAAGCCCGACTCGAGCGCGCTTGCCGGGGTCGCGCTCGCCCTCCCCGCGCTCGAACGCGCCGCAAAACTCCAGAAGCGAGCAGCGCGAACCGGGTTCGACTGGCCGACGGTCGAGGGCCCGAAGGCCAAGATCCGCGAGGAACTCGACGAAATCGCCGCCGCCCCGCCCGAGATGGTGGAGGAGGAGGTCGGCGACCTGCTGTTCGCGGTGACCAACTTCGCACGCCATCTGAAGGTCGACCCCGAAGAGGCGCTACGCAAGGCGAATCGCAAGTTCGAACGCCGGTTCCGGGCGATTGAACGGACGCCGGGGTTCACAGCGATGACTCTCGACGAGCAGGAGGCCCTGTGGGTCGCGGCCAAGGGCGATGACTAGTCCAGCCGTCAAAGCCGCTGGAAACGCTCCCAATTTTCCGGCGACAGCTTGACCGCGAGATGAAGCGAATTGCCGTCGCTGCGCTGGTCGAGAACCTCGCCGCGGGCATGGAGCCACGCGATCCGGGTACCGTCACCGCTATTGAGCTTGAGCTGGTGAAGCGCGGCACCTGAACTGAGCAATCTGGCGATCGTCTCGCTCAGCGGCTCGATCCCCTCCCCGGTCAGCGCCGAAACCGCGACGACGTCGGCGCGCCGTGCGGCCTCGCCGAGCATTTGCGAGCGTTCGTCGCCCACCATCCGGTCGATCTTGTTCCACACTTCGAGCCGCGGCGGCGAGTCGGGCTCGTCGAGGCCGAGATCCTTGAGGATCTGCGCGACGTCGGCGGCCTGCGCGTCGCTGTCGGGGTGCGAGCGGTCGCGGATATGGAGGATCAGATCGGCCGACGCGACTTCCTCGAGCGTGGCTCGGAATGCCGCGACCAGCTCGGTCGGCAGGTTCGACACGAAGCCGACCGTGTCGGACAGGATCGCCTTGTCGAAGCCGGGCAGTCTGATCTCGCGCATCGTCGGGTCGAGCGTCGCGAACAACAGGTCTTCGGCCAATACTGAAGCGGACGTCAGGCGGTTGAACAGCGTCGACTTGCCGGCATTGGTGTAGCCGACCAGCGCAACCACCGGCCACGGCGCGCGCTGGCGGCGGTCGCGATGGAGCCCGCGGGTTCGCTTGACCTGGTCGAGCTCCTTGCGAATTCGCGCCATGCGGTCGCGGATCATCCGCCGATCGGCTTCGATTTGGGTTTCGCCAGGACCGCCGAGGAAGCCGAAGCCGCCGCGCTGGCGTTCGAGATGGGTCCAGCTGCGCACCAGGCGGCCCGCCTGATAATCGAGATGCGCGAGTTCGACCTGCAAACGGCCCTCCGCGGTGACTGCGCGTTCGCCGAATATCTCGAGGATCAGGCCGGTCCGGTCGATGACCTTGCACTTGGTCATCTGCTCGAGGTTTTTCTGCTGGACCGGGGTAAGAATCGTGTCGACCAGGACCAGCGCCACATCGTCGGCACGTGCGATATCGGCAATCTCCTCGGCCTGCCCTTTCCCGAACAGGCTGGCCGGCCGCACTTGCCGCAAGCGAAAGCTTTTGCGCGCGACGACGTCGATGCCGATCGCCTCGGCGAGCCCGGCGGCTTCCTCGGTCCGGGCTTCGATCGAGCGCAGCCCGGCGTGTCCGATACGCTCGGGGACTACCAGCAGCGCTCGCTCGCCGCGGGCAATGCCATTCTCGTCTGTTCGATTAAAGATACTCAGCCGTCGTCTCCCTCGGCGCTGCCGAGATCGAGCGGCGAAGCGGGCTGCATCGTCGACACGGCATGTTTGTACACCAGTTGGATCTGCCCGCCGCGCTCGAGCAGCAGCGCGAACTGGTCGTGCGCCGCCACCATTCCCTGCAGCATGACCCCGTTGACGAGGAATATCGTCATTTGCTCCTCTGCCCGTTCCGCCGCCTCGAGAAACAGGTCCTGCAGGGCCAGCCGGCGCGTCTTGGCCGGGTCGCCGCTTGCCGTGGCGATCGGCGGCAACCCAAGCGGCATGATCGTCGATATTGCATGCTTGTAGACCAGCTGGGCGACGCCCTCGCGCCGCAACAGCAGGGAAAAGGCGTCGAACCAGGTAATTGCTCCCTGGAGCTTGACGCCCTTCATGAGGAACAAGGTGACGGGTGTTTTCTCCCGCCGCACGCTGTTGAGGAACAGGTCCTGCAACGACTGAGGCTTGTCAGCCATGGTCGATCATTCCTCCGGCTCGCGCTTCTCGCCGAGGCCAAGCGCCTTGAGTTTCCGATGCAATGCCGACCGCTCCATGCCGATGAACGAGGCGGTTCGCGATATGTTGCCCGAAAAGCGCCGGATCTGGATCTGCAGATATTCGCGTTCGAAGCTCTCCCGCGCTTCGCGCAGCGGCGAGCCCATGATCGCCATCGACGAACTCGGCACGCCGACGGTCCCTTGCGAGTCGATGATTTCGGCGGGCAGCAGGTCGGCTTCGATGCAGTCGACCCGGTCGCTCGGGGTCATGATCAATGTTCGCTCGATGATGTTGCGCAATTGGCGGACATTTCCGGGCCAGTCGTGTGCCTGAAGCGCCGACATCGCTTCGGCCGAAACGCTTGGCGTCGCGATTCGCCGTTCGGCGGCGTAGCGGGCGAGGAAATGATGGACCAGGTCGGGGATGTCCTCGCGCCGTTCCCGAAGCGGCGGGAGCTTCACCGGAACGACGTTGAGCCGATAATAAAGGTCTTCGCGAAACCGCCCTGCCGCGATTTCGTCGGCGAGATTGCGCGACGTGGCCGACAGCACCCGGACGTCGACCTTGACCGGGCGCTGGCCACCGATGCGGGTGTGGCTCTGGTCGGTGAGTACGCGCATGATCTTGCCCTGCGTGGTCGGCGGCATGTCCGCGATTTCGTCGAGGAACAGGGTCCCGCCATGTGCCTGTTCGAGCAGGCCGGGCCGAGCGACGCCATCGGTCTCGCTGCCGAACAATTCCTCCTCGACCCGCTCGGGGCTCATCATCGCTGCCGAGACGACGATGAACGGGGCGCTCGCTCGCGGGCTCCAATTGTGGATCATCCGCGCGGCGATTTCCTTGCCGACCCCGGCGGGCCCGGTGATCATCACCCGGCTGCCGGTCGGAGCAACCCGCTTGATCGTCGCTCGAACCGTGTTGATCGCCACCGAACTTCCCGACAATTGATCGTCGCTGCCGATCTTCTCGCGGAGCGTTGCATTTTCACGCCGCAGGCGGTCGGTCTCGGTCGCCCGAGCGACGAGGTGGAGCAATTTGTCGGCCTTGAACGGCTTTTCGATGAAATCGACCGCGCCTTCGCGAATCGCGGCGACCGCGGTGTCGAGATTGCCGTGGCCGGAGATCATCAGGACCGGCAACGTCGGGTCGCGCCGCTTGATCTGTTCGAGGAGCTGCAACCCGTCGAGCCGCGATCCCTGCAGCCAGACGTCGAGCAGCACCAGGCTGGGGCGGCGATCCTCGATTGCCTCGAGCGCAGTGCTGCTGTCGGCCGCAGTTCGAACGGCATAACCCTCGTCCTGGAGCACTCCGGAAACAAGTTCGCGAATGTCGGCCTCATCGTCGACGACCAGCACTTCCAATGCCATCAGCCTGGCTCCTCCCCAAAATCGCCTTGTTCGTCGCTTGCATGATCGGGCGAATTGTCGCGATCGTCGCCGCGCGCTTCGAGCCGCTCGACGTCGAATGCGATCCGGACCCTGGTGCCACCGCCCGGACGATCAAGAAAGGCAATCTCTCCAAGATGTTCTTCGACGATCTTCTTGACGATAGCGAGACCAAGCCCGGTTCCGCGGACGCGCGTGGTCATATAGGGCTCGGTCAGTCGTTCGCGGTCTTCTGGCAATCCGACGCCGGTATCGGTGATGTCGATCACGAGCTGTTCCTCGTCGCTGCGCAGGACCAGGTCGACGCGGTCGCCGGCGCTCGACGGGTCGCCGCGAATCCGCCGCGCCTCGATCGCCTCGACCGCATTCTTGACGATATTGGTCAGCGCCTGGCCAAGCTGGCGCCGATCGCAGACGAGCCAGATCGGTCCCATCGGCGGCTCGATCGAGAAAGCCACCCCGGGATGGGCAACCTCGTGCAGGAACAAGGCGGCGCGGGCGACGTCGTGCACATTCTCGCGTTTGAACACCGGCTTGGGCATTCGCGCGAAGTTGGAGAATTCATCGACCATCCGGCGCAGGTCGCCGACCTGCCGGACGATCGTTTCGGTCAGCCGGGCAAAGGTCTCGGGGTCGGTCTTCACTTCGCCGCCGTAGCGCCGCTGGAGCCGCTCGGCGGCGAGCTGGATCGGCGTCAGCGGATTCTTGATCTCATGAGCGATCCGCTGCGCGATGTCCGACCAGGCCGCGCGACGCTGGTCGAACAATTGATCGGTAATGTCGTCGAAGGTCAGCACCCCGCCGTCGGCGGTCTTCATTCGCTTGACCGCGAGCATCCGCTGGCCGCTTTCGGCGCGCACGGCGACGGTCGCATCGCGCGCCTCGCCAAGCAGGAACTCGGTCAGCTCGGGCGACACGTCCTCAAGATCGCGCCCCTCGAGCGATTCCTCTCCGTGGTGAAGCAGCGCCTCGGCCGAGCGGTTGATCAGCAGGATGCGGCGCTGGGTATCGAGCGCGATTACGCCCGCCGTGACCGACGAGAGCACCGCCTCGATAAACGCGCGGCGCGTGTCGAGCTGGTCGTTCGCCGCGATCAGCGCGCCGGTCTGTTCCTGCAGGCGCCCGGTCATTCGGTTGAAGGCAGTCGCGAGCATCGCGATCTCGTCGGTCGGGCGATTGACCGGAACGCGCGCCGAAAAGTCGCCCTCCTCGACTCGACCGGCGGCATCGACCAATTCGCCGACCGGGCGCAGCAACCGATCCGCAAGCCGCAGCGCGGTGAAGATCGCCAGTGCGACAATCACCAACGCGCCCGCAAGCAGCGCGAAATTGAATTGCAGCTGGTTGACGCGGCTGCGCGCGAGCAACGCCTGATAGTCCTTCAGCACGTCATTGCCGCGGCTGATCTGCTGCTGGAATTGCGGGTCGAACACTCGTGCCGCGTAAAGATAGGTGCCTGGACCGAAGTTCAGGCGAGTGAGTGCCCCGACGCGGTCGGACGAGTTGATCGGCACGCTCTCGGCGGTGCGAAGCGCTGCGACCTTGTCGGCGGTGATCACTCCTTCGAGCGTGCGGTCGTAGGGATTGACGATCGCCAGCGTGCGCACCTGCCCGTCCGCGCCGACGTTGACGATCGCCGCTTCGGACAAATTGCGGTAAAGCACTTGGCGGCCGAACCCCTCGCTGAACCGGGGGTCGTCGATCGCCACCCCGGCAAGATAGCCGGCAAGGTCCCCGCTCATGGTCACGGTTTCGCTCGTCACTCGGACGACCTCGCGGTCATAGGCGCTTCGTGCGAGCACGACCGTATTCTCGATCATGCTTCGCGCACGGTCGGAGAACCAGAACTCCAGTCCCGACTGGAACAGCAGGGAAGCGAAGATCGCGACCAGCACGGTCGGCACCGCGGCGATGACCGAGAACAGCGCGACGAGTCGAGTGTGGAGCCGCCCGCTGCCCATGCCGCGATCGGTAACCCGCTTGATCGCGAGGTTGCGCGACAGCAGGACCATCAGCGCGATCGCCGGGATCAGATTGGCGATCAGCAACAGCGCGATTAGCGGCGGCGAAAGCAAGGTCCCCGGCGCATAATCGCGGCGCAGGACAGTTACGGTGAACGCAAGCATCACCACGACCAGCGCGGCGCTCAGCCAGGTCGCGTAGCGGAACAGGCTGCCGTCGGCTCGCCCACGTGCCAGCCAGCCATCGCCCGGCGACCGATTAAGTGCAGAATCAGCTCGAGCGGCGTCCATCGGCTTTGGCACTAGCATGGACGCGTTGCTTAAAGAACACAGTTTGAGCGGAGCGGTCAGGCCGCCGAGCGCGCCAGCCACGGGGCATAAAAGTCACGCAGCATTCGGATCACCACGGCGGGATCGTCCTGCTGATTGACCGCGTTGCGGAACTCGGCCGACCCGCCCAGCCCCTTGGTGTACCAGCCGATATGCTTGCGCGCGAGGTTGACCCCGGTGACCTTGCCGTAAAGTGACTGCATGGCGTCATATTGATCAAGGATCAGCGCGAGTTGGTCGTCCATCGACGGGTCGGGCCTCGCCCCTCCCCCGGCGAGGTCGGCGATGATTTGCCCGAGCAGCCACGGCCGGCCATAGGCGCCGCGACCGATCATCACCCCGTCGGCGCCCGACTGGGCGAGCGCCGCGCGCGCGTCGTCGACCGTGTTGATGTCCCCGTTGACGATCACCGGAACCCGCGTCGCCTGCTTGACCCGGCGCACGAAACTCCAGTCGGCCGAGCCCTTGTACATCTGGCAGCGGGTGCGGCCGTGGACGGTGATCATCCGCACTCCGAGATCCTCGGCGATCCGCGCCAGTTCGGGCGCGTTGAGGCTTGAATGATCCCACCCCATCCGCATCTTGAGCGTGACCGGGAGCGCGACCGCCTTGACCGTCGCGGCGATGATCGACGCGGCCAGCGGCAGGTCGCGCATCAGCGCCGATCCGGCGTCGCCGTTGACGACCTTCTTGACCGGACAGCCCATGTTGATGTCGATGATCGCAACGCCGCGTTGCTCGTTGAGCCGCGCCGCTTCGCCCATTTCGACCGGCCCGCACCCGGCGAGCTGGAGCGATACGGGCTCCTCGGACGGGTCCCACGCCGCCTTCTGCAACGACTGGCGGGTTTCGCGGATCATCGCCTGGCTGGCGATCATCTCGCTCACCGTAAGCCCGGCGCCGAAGCGCTTGACGATTTTGCGAAACGGCAGATCGGTGACGCCGGTCATCGGCGCCAGGATGACCGGCGCGTCGATGGTCACCGGACCGATGGAGATGGGCTTGATGAGGTGCATGGGAAGGCAGCGCCTTTACAGAAGGCGCGCCGAGCGGGCAAGGCGCTGGTCCAATGACTGAAACTCGAGTCACCGCGCTCATCGTCGCAGCCGGCACCGGCAGCCGCATGGGGGGCGATTTGCCCAAGCAATATCGCGCCCTCGGCCGCGAAACCGTACTTGGCCATTCGGTTGACGCCCTGGCATCGCATCCGCGCATCGACGCGGTGCGCGTGGTGGTCGGAAGCGAACAGGATTCGCACGCGCGCGCCGCGCTCGGAAACCGCGACGTCGGCGCGCTCATCCAGGGCGGTGCCGAGCGCTCCGACAGCGTTCGTGCCGGCCTGGCGGCGATCGGCGACGGAATCATACTCATCCACGACGCCGCGCGCCCTTTTTGTCCCCATCCCGTCATCGACCGGCTGCTCGCGGCGCTCGACGGCCATGACGGAGCGGTTCCGGTGCTGCCGGTCGCCGACACGCTCGCCAAAGGCGCCCGGACGCTCGACGCGGCAGTCGATCGCCGTCACCTGCTGCGTGTCCAGACCCCGCAGGCGTTCCACGTCGAGGATCTGGTTTATGTATATGGGGAGGCCCACACCCGCGCGGCAACCGACGAATCGACGGTCATGGTCGAGGCCGGGCTCAAGGTCGCCACGGTCGAAGGGGACGCGATGCTCGACAAGCTGACGACGCCGGGTGACTGGGACCGCGCCGAGGCGATGCTCGCGGCGCGCCTCGTCAGCCGTACCGGAATCGGCTTCGACGTCCATGCGTTCGGCGGCGAAGGCCCGATCGTGATGGGCGGGATCGAAATCCCCCACCCGCGCGGCCTCACCGGGCACAGCGACGCCGATGTCGTGCTCCACGCAATTACCGATGCGCTGCTTGGAGCAGCGGGTCTCGGCGACATCGGGGAGCATTTTCCGCCGAGCGACCCGCGCTGGAAAGGCCAGGACTCAGCCCTGTTCCTCCAACACGCCGTCGGCCTGCTGCGCGATTCCGGAGCGATCATCGATTTCGTCGATTGCACCGTCATCGCCGAGGAGCCCCGGGTCGGGCCGTATCGCGCCGCGATGCGTTACAGGATTTCCGAGATCGCCGGTCTGGCCCTGTCACAAGTGAGCATCAAGGCGACGACCACCGAGCGGCTCGGCTTTGCCGGAAGGCGCGAGGGCATTGCTGCCCAGGCGGTGGCGACGATCAGGATGGAGGTGGCGCGATGAGCGATTATCTGCTGCCCGCTGCGCTGGTCGACAAGGCGCGCGAGGTGGTCGAGGCCAATCGCGCCGCTGGGCGCCGGGTCGCGCTCGCCGAAAGCTGCACCGGCGGCCTGGTCAGCGCCGCCCTGACCGAAATTCCCGGATCCTCGGAAATGTTCGAAGCGGGCTATGTTACCTATTCGAACAGCGCCAAGTTCGGAGCGCTGCGCGTAAGCGACGACGTCGTCGAGACGTTCGGAGCGGTCAGCATAGCCACTGCCTGGGCAATGGCGCAGGGTGCGCTCGAAGCGTCCGACGCCGATGTCGCGGTGGCGATTACCGGGATCGCGGGACCCGGCGGAGGTAGCGCGCAAAAGCCGGTCGGAACGGTGGTGTTCGCCCGCGCGACGCGCGATTCCCCGCCCAACGAGATCGTCGCCGACCAGAAACTTTTCGATTCAAGCGGCGGCCGCTCGGCAATCAGGCTTCAGGCGGCGCTTTGCGCGCTGGAGCTGCTGCTTCCGTAAAGCGCGGCGGCGCGCTGCTCGAACGCGCCGGTCATCCGCCGAAGCGCTCGATCGAACATCGCCCCGGCAAGGCTTTCGAACAGCCGCGACCGGAACGCGAAATCGACCGCGAAATGGACATCGGTGCCGCCGTCCGGCGCACGGTCGAAGCGCCACTCATTCTTGAGATATTTGAGCGGACCCTCGATGTAATCGACCAGGATCCGGCTCGGCTGCTGCTTGGTTACGCGGCTGGTAAAGCGCTCCTTGAACGCGTTGAACCCGACCACGAGATCGGCGATCGTCTCGGTTCCGCTCGATGACCGCACTCGAACCGCGACCACCCAGGGCAGGAATTCGTCATAGCGCTCGACGTCGGCAACCAGGTCGAACAATTGTTCGGGCGTGTAGGGAAGGTGTTTGGTCTCGGAATGGCGCGGCATCAGGCCCCTGCCCGCTCCAGTTGGACTGCCCGCGCCTGCTGCATCCGCCGAAAATCGTCGCCGGCGTGATAGCTCGAGCGAGTCAGCGGACTTGCAGCGACGAGCAGGAAACCCTTGGCGCGGGCGATCGCGGCATAGGCTTTGAACGCGTCGGGGGTGACGAATTCCTCAACATTGGCGTGGCGCGGGGTTGGCTGGAGATATTGCCCCATGGTCAGGAAATCGATCCCCGCCGAGCGCATGTCGTCCATCACCTGGTGAACCTCGAGCCGCTGCTCGCCCAGCCCGACCATCACGCCCGACTTGGTAAAGATATGCGGCGCCTGGCGCTTGACGCTCTCGAGCAGGCGCAGCGAGGCATAATAGCGCGCGCCGGGGCGGATCGTCGGATAGAGCCGCGGGACGGTTTCGAGGTTGTGATTATAGACGTCGGGGCCGGCCTCGATGATCGCCGACACCGCCGCTTCGCTCTTGTTGCGAAAATCGGGGGTCAATATTTCGATCGTGGTGTCGGGCGTCTCGCGGCGCAACGCCTGGATGACCTTGACGAACTGGCTCGCGCCGCCGTCGGGAAGGTCGTCGCGATCGACCGAGGTGACAACGATGTGGGTCAGTCCCAATGCGGCGGCGGCGGCGGCGGTGTGCTCGGGCTCGAGCGGATCGACGCTCCGCGGCATCCCGGTCTTGACGTTGCAGAAGGCACAGGCGCGGGTGCAGGTGTCGCCGAGAATCATTACCGTGGCGTGCTTCTTGGTCCAGCATTCGCCGATGTTCGGGCACGCCGCCTCCTCGCACACGGTGGCAAGGTTGAGGCTGCGCATCAGCCGCTTGGTTTCGGCATAGCCCTCGCTGACGGGTGCCTTGACCCTGATCCAGTCGGGCTTGCGTTGTCGCGGGCTAAGCGGAAGCGGTGCGTTCATGCCCGCCAGATAGCGATTGTCGCCGGTGCTTGCCAGCCCTGCCCGCGGCGCGCTAGCGGCGAAGCGGACTGGGGAGAATGATGGACGACTTCGGAACATTGCTCGCCGGCTATCGTCGGTTTCGCGAAACGCGCTACGAAAGCGAAAAGGCGCGCTGGCGCGAGCTTGCCGAGGGCCAGTCGCCGCGCGCGATCGTTATTGCGTGCAGCGACAGCCGTGCCGACCCCGCGACCATTTTCGATACCGCCCCGGGCGAGATCTTCGTCGTGCGCAACGTCGCCAATCTCGTCCCGCCGTTCGAAGGCGGCGGCGGACGCCACGGCGTTTCCGCCGCGCTTGAATTCGCGGTGACGCAGCTCGGCGTCCACGAGGTGGTGGTGATGGGCCATGAGCGCTGCGGCGGGATCCAGGCCGCGCTGACCGGCCGGTTCCACGACGCTCCCGACGGCGAGGGCGGGTTCGTCGCCAATTGGATGAGCCAGATCGACGAGCGCGCCGCCGAGATCGCCGCAAGCCACGGCACCGGCGAAGATGCCGCGCGGGTGCTCGAGGAAGTCGCGATCCGGCAGAGCCTCGCCAATTTGCGCACCTTCCCGTTTGTCGCTCAGCGCGAGCAGGCCGGCGCGCTCAAGGTGCTCGGCTGCCACTTCTCAATCAGCGAAGGGCAGTTATACATGCTCGACGAGGTGGAAAATACTTTCCACCCCGTCTGAGCGGTACGCACTAACTAATTAGCAACGCGTATTATAGTCGTAGATCGGATTGCCGTTGCGATCGACATAATAGCAATAGCCGCGAGTGTCCCGATAATATTGACGGTTGTTGATCACCGACGCCGCAACGCCGCCGAGGACAGCACCGGCGATCGCGCCGGTGAGCGGATTGACGCCCGGCAGAACCGCGCCGATCGCCGCGCCCGCTGCGCCGCCGATGGCCGCGCCGGTCGCGGTGCGTCCAGCGCTATTGGTTCGATTGCCATAAGGATCGTTATTGTAGCCGTACGGGTTGGTAGCACACGCCGACAGCGACAGCCCGGTTGCCAATGCGGCGGTCAAAGCAAGTTTCTTCATATCCCGTTCCTCCATAAACTCTTACGTCCCTGCGAGAGATATAGCGTCGAAGACGGCATTTCGTTCCGCCCCCGATGCGCTTAGAAACGCCGAAACGGAGGATTTGATTGATGAATGGCCGCAACGAGGTGGAAACCGAGCGCAACATCGCCCTGCTGATCGATGCCGACAATGCCTCGCCCGACCATCTTGACGAAGTGTTGCTGGTGCTGGGCGAACTCGGCACGATCAACATCCGGCGGGCCTATGGCAATTGGGCCAAGGCGAGCCTCAAGGGCTGGGGCAATTTGACCGGAATGCACTCGATCCTCCCGGTCCAGCAGTTCGACGTGGTCAAGGGCAAGAGCGCGACCGACATGCGGATGGTGATCGAGGCGATGGACCTTTTGTTCGGCGGGCGCGTCGACGGATTCGGGATCATGTCGAGCGACAGCGATTTCCTGCCGCTGGCGATGCGGATCAAGCAGGATGGCCTGCCCGTATATGGCTTCGGCACCGCCAAGACCCCGATCAGTTTCCAGCAGGCCTGCTCGCGCTTCTACGATGTCGCGGCGCTCGCCAACGACGCGCTTGGTAACGGGGGGGGCGAAGCACTCGAGGCACCACCCGCCGCGGCCGGCCAGCGCGCGGTCGACGCGGAATTGCTGCAGGTGCTTGGCGCGGCCTTCAAGGCCTCGAAACGCGATGAAGAGGGCTATGCCTCGCTGTCCGAAATGGGCCAGCGCGCCAAGGCGGTATCGAGCTTCGCGGTGCGCAATTACGGCTTCACGCGATTGTCCGACCTGATCAGGGCGGTGCCCAATTTCGGCGTCAAGGTCGGCGCCGACGGACGATTGTTCGTCAAACGGCTACGCTGATCGAGGAACGCCGCCCAGCTTTGCCCGTTTGATCGGCAGGCCTACCGCAGGAGAACGACATGTTTGGCAAGGAACAGGCCCCCGCGGCCGAGCTCCGCAAATTGTTCTGGAAGGAGCTTGGCAGCTCGCCGTTCGTGATGCTCGGATTGCAGGGCGTCGAAGACAGCCGCACCCGCCCGATGACCGCGCAAATCGACGTTCCCGAAGGCGGCGACAAGGACGACGGCGGGCCGATCTACTTCTTCGCGTCGAAAAGCGAGAGCCTGGTCAAGGACATCGGCACCGGCCATCGCGCAGTCGCGACATATGCCGCCAAGGGCCATGATCTGTTCGCGCACCTCCACGGCACGCTTGCGCTCGACGAGGATCGCGCGATCATCGAGCGCTTGTGGAGCCCGGTCGTCGCAAGCTGGTACAAGGACGGCAAGGACGACCCCGACCTGGCGCTGATCCGGTTCGACACCGACGAGGCCAACCTGTGGAAGGCCGAGGCCGGCGCGACGCTCAAGGCGGCGGTGATGAAGGCGATTTTCGACAAGGATCCGGGCGAGCAGCAGCAAAAGGACAATCGCGCGGACGTCAGGCTGTGATCGGCCCCGAGTTCGGCGGGCGTTACGCCCCGCAAGCGATCAGCCTGCTGCGCATCGTCGCCGCGCTGCTGTTCCTTGTCCACGGGACGAGCAAGCTGCTCGGATTCCCGCCATCCGAAATGCCGATGCCACCGGCGATGTCGCTGCTGTGGTTCGGCGGGGTGCTCGAGCTAGTCGGCGGGCTGCTGCTGCTGTTCGGGCTGCTCTCGCGCCCGGTGGCGTTCATCCTCGCGGGCGAGATGGCGGTCGCCTACTGGATGTTCCACGCCCCGCAATCGACCTTCCCCTCGGTCAACGGCGGCGATGCGGCGATCCTGTTCTGCTTCGTCTTTCTTGCGATTGCGGCGGCGGGACCGGGGCCATGGAGCGTCGATGCGGCATTGGGACGCAAGCGGACCGACCGGCTGGCAGAGGAGGACGTCCGCTCGTAACGTCCCTAGAGTCGCAAGAGTCCTGGAACCGGCGACCATTTCGCGCTCCCGGCGCGGCGGATAGAAGCCGCGACGACCAGAGCAGGCGAAGTCCTACATTGGAAGCGAATTCTGCCTAGGCCGGGGCCGCGCCCTTGCCCTCGCCGGGGCAGTTTAATTACCGGGTCAGTTTTTTATACGTCATCCGATGCGGCCTATCCGCTTCCGGGCCCATCCGCCGCCTCTTGTCCTCTTCATACGCCTCGAAATTGCCTTCGAACCATTCGACGTGGCTGTCGCCTTCGAAGGCAAGGATGTGGGTCGCCAATCTATCGAGGAAGAAGCGGTCGTGGCTGATGATGACCGCGCAGCCGGGGAAATTCTCGAGTGCTTCCTCCAGTGCGCGCAGCGTCTCGACGTCGAGGTCGTTGGTCGGCTCGTCGAGCAACAGGACGTTGCCGCCTTCCTTGAGCATCTTTGCCAAGTGGACGCGATTGCGTTCGCCACCCGACAATTGGCCGACCTTCTTCTGCTGGTCGACGCCCTTGAAGTTGAACGCGCCGACATAGGCGCGGGTCTGCATTTCCTGCTTGCCGATGGTCATCAGCTCATGCCCGCCCGAGATTTCCTCCCACACATTATGCTTGGGATCGAGCGTGTCGCGGCTCTGGTCGACGAAGCCAAGGCGGACGGTTTCCCCGACCGCGACCGCTCCGTCGTCGGGGGTTTCGGTGCCGATGATCAGCTTGAACAAGGTCGTCTTGCCCGCGCCGTTGGGGCCGATCACTCCGACGATCCCGCCCGGCGGCAAATTGAACGACAGATTTTCGAACAATAATTTGTCGCCATAGGCCTTGGTCAGGCCCTTGGCCTCGATCACGTTGCCGCCGAGCCGGGTCGGGGTCTGGATGACGATCTGCGCCTTGCCGATAACCCGCTTTTCGGCCGCGACGACGAGCGCGTCGAACGCCTTGATCCGCGCCTTGGACTTGGTCTGGCGCGCCTTGGGCGACTGCCTGATCCACTCGAGCTCCTGGGTGATCGCCTTCTGGCGCCCCTCGTCCTCGCGGCCCTCCTGCTCGAGCCGCTTGGCCTTCTTGTCGAGGTAGGTCGAATAATTGCCTTCGTAGATAAAGTATTTGCCGCGATCCAATTCGAGGATCCAGTTGACGACATTGTCGAGGAAATAGCGGTCGTGGGTGACGAGGATGACGTTGCCGGGATAATCGACGAGATGCTTTTCGAGCCATTGGACGCTTTCGGCGTCGAGATGGTTGGTCGGCTCGTCGAGCAGCAATATGTCGGGCTTCTGGAGCAGCAATTTGGTCAGCGCGATGCGGCGCTTCTCTCCCCCCGACAGATTATCGACAGCAGCATCACCGGGCGGGCAGCGCAGCGCGTCCATCGCGATCTCGAGCTGGTTGTCCAATGTCCAGCCGTCGACCGCGTCGATCTTTTCCTGGAGCTCGCCCATTTCGGCCATCAGCGCGTCGAAATCGGCATCGGCGGGAGGATCGCCGAGCATCATCGAGATGGCGTTGAAGCGATCCATCATGTCGGCGGTCGCCGCGACGCCCTCGCGGACATTTTCCATCACCGTCTTGGAAGCGTCGAGCTGGGGCTCCTGCTCGAGGTAGCCGACGGTGATATTGTCGCCGGCCCATGCCTCGCCGACGAATTCCTTGTCGCGGCCGGCCATGATCTTCATCAGCGTCGACTTGCCCGAGCCGTTGGGGCCGACGATGCCGATCTTGGCGTCGGGGTAAAATTGCAGATGGATGCCGTTGAGCACCGGCTTGGGGGCGCCGGGGAAAGTCTTGGTCAGACCCTTCATCACGTAGCTGTACTGGGCGGCCATGGGGGCGCGAATCCTTTGGTTTAGCGGGATTTTGACTGGCGCATTAGGGGAAGCCGAGGTTTGAATCCAGCCCGTCGCCGTCATTGCGAGGAGCGAAGCGACGCGGCAATCCAGTCGGGTCGATGGATTGCCGCGCTTCGCTCGCAATGACGTAGGAAGGCTTAATCCCGCCCGACCATCTCCTCGGCGTCGGGGAAGCGATAGTCCTTGAAGGTTTCGCGAAGTGTCTTCTTGCTTAGCTTGCCGGTCGCGGTGTGGGGAAGTTCGTCGACGAACAGGATTGCGTCGGGGAGCCACCATTTGGCGACATGGCCGGCGAGGTGATCGCGGATGGCCTCCGGGGCGACGTGGTTGTCGGGGCTTCTTACGACGAGCAGCAGCGGGCGCTCGTCCCAGCGCGGATGGGCGATTCCGATCGCCGCCGCCTCGGCGACCCCGGGACAGCCGACCGCTGCATTTTCAAGCTCGATCGAACTGATCCACTCGCCGCCCGACTTGATCACGTCCTTGGAGCGGTCAGTGATCTGGAGCGTTCCGTCGGGGTGAAGCGCGCCGACATCGCCGGTGTCGAACCAGTTTTCATCATCGACCGAATCCGCTTCAGCCTTGAAGTAGCGCTTTACCACCCACGGCCCGCGCACCTGGAGGCGGCCCGAGGTAAGCCCGTCGCGGGGAAGCAGCACGCCGTCGTCGTCCACGGTGCGCAATTCGACTCCGAACGGAACCCGGCCCTGGCGCGCAGTATATTCAAGCTGTTCGCTATCGCTCATTGCGTCCCAGCCGGGCAGCGGCGCACCGGTCGAGCCGATCGGCGAGGTTTCGGTCATCCCCCAGGCATGGCCGACGCGGACGCCGCGGTCGCGGAACCACTGGATCATAGCGCGCGGTGCCGCGGAACCGCCGATAGTTACTGACTCAAGGTCGGACAGGCTGTCGCCGCTGCGCTCGACATGCTCGATCATTCCGAGCCAGATGGTCGGGACTCCCGCCGAATGGCTGACCTTTTCGGAGCGGAACAGGTCGCACAATCGGTCGGGGCGGTAATCGGCCGACAGCACCAGCTTGCACCCGACCAGCGGGGCCGCCCAGGGCACGCCCCAGGCATTGGCGTGGAACATCGGGACGATCGGGAGCACCACCGCTCGGGCGCTCAGGTCGAAGATGTCGGGCGCGACCTCGGCCATGGCGTGGAGCATGGTCGAGCGATGTTCGTAAAGCACGCCCTTGGGATCGCCGGTAGTGCCGCTGGTGTAGCACAATCCGCACGGGTCGCGCTCGTCGCCTTCGTGCCAGGCGTAGTCGCCATCCTCGGCGGCGAGCCATTGCTCGAACGAACGATCGGGAGCGCCGGCTGGCGGGTCGAAGCAGATGTACTCGCTGATCGTGGTCCAGCGCGATTTCATCCGCTCGACCAGCCCGGCAAAGGCGTAATCATAGAGCAGGACGCGGTCCTCGGCGTGGTTGGCGATGAAATCGAGCTGATCATCGAACAGGCGCGGGTTGATGGTGTGGAGCACCCCGCCCATCCCGATTGCGCCGTACCAGGCGGTGAGGTGCGATGAATGATTCATCGCGAGCGTCGCGACGCGGTCGCCCGGGGCAAGCCCGCAACGCTCGAGCGCCTGTGCCATTCGCCGAGCATCGTGCGCGACGCTTGCCCAATCGGTGCGGGTAATCCGCCCGTCGGCCCAGGCGCTGACGATCTCGCGGCTGCCATGCTCGCGGCTCGCGTGGTCGACCAGCCGCATCACGCGGAGCGGCCAGTCCTGCATTGCTCCAAGATTCATCGCCACTCGCAACTCCTGTCTCGTCACCTCAAAACGGCAGCTTGAACCCCGGTGGAAGCGCCATTCCGCTGGTCATTTTCGACATTTCCTCGCCCGCCGCGGCGTCGGCCTTGGCCTTGGCGTCGTTCAGTGCGGCGGTGAGCAGGTCCTCGAGCATCGGTTTCTCGGCGACGCTCATCAGGCTGTCGTCGAGCGCGATGGAAATGATACGGCCCTTGGCGGTGGCGCGGACCTTGACCAGCCCGCCTCCCGCGGCGCCCTCAACCTCGACGCTGTCGAGGCTGTCCTGCGCCTTCTGCAATTCGGCTTGCGCGTTTTGCGCCATCTGCATGATTTCTTCGAAGCTGGGCATTTCAGGCCTCTTTCCGGGTGAAGGATTCCAGGGTGGCGTCGGGGAAGTGGTCGATCAACGCTCGAACCGACGGTTCGGCAAGGACGTCGGCGCGGACGCGCTCCTCGGCCATCTCGCCTTGTTGCTGGAGCGACGGCCCGCCGCCCTCGTCGGTAAGGCGGATTTGCCAGGCCTGGCCGGTCGCTTCCTTCGCCGCAAGCGCGAGCTCGCGGGTGAAGTCGGGGCCGAGCGGCCTCAGCGGCTTGAGCACCAGCTCGCCGGGGGCAAAGCTGACCAGCCCGACATGGTCGTGAAGTTGCTGGGCAAGCAGCTTGCGCCCCTGCGCGTCGATGGTCGCGGTGAAGGCGGCGAAATCGAGCGGCGCGGCGGCGGGCGGTCCAGCGGTCGAGGGTGTCGAGCGCGCGGGCGCGGCGACGGTGCCGCCCGCGGCGAGCTGGGCAAGCAGGGTCGCGGGGTCGGGCAAATCGGCGGCGTGGATCAGGCGGAGCAGCGCCATCGCGGCCGCCTCGTGCGGGTCAGGCGCAATGCCGACGTCGGTCAGCCCCTTGAGGAGCAATTGCCACAAGCGGTGAAGCGCCGCCCAGCCGAGCGCGGCGGACATTTCGCGCGCGGCGTCGCGCTCGTCGGCGGAGAGCAAGGGGTCCTCGGCCGCACCCGCCTTGGCGCGGGTGATCGCGTGGAGCGACTCCATCAGCCCGCGGAGCAGCGCGGTGGGGTCGATCCCGAGCGAATGGGCCTCGTCGAGCTGGGCCAGCGTGGCGGCCGCATCGCCGGCGATGATCAGGCCGAGCAGGCGGCGGATTCGCCCGCGATCGGCGAGCCCGAGCATGTCGCGGACTTCGGCGGCGGTGACCCTGCCCCCGCCATGCGCGATCGCCTGGTCGAGCAGGGACAGGCCGTCGCGCGCGCTACCCTCGGCGGCGCGGGCGATTGCTGCCAGCGCATCGGGCTCGATCGCGACTCCCTCGAGCTCGGCGATCCGCGCGAAATGCTCGACCAGTTTCTCGGCGGGGATGCGGCGCAGGTCGAACCGCTGGCAGCGCGACAATACCGTGACGGGAACCTTCGCGACTTCGGTCGTGGCGAACAGGAATTTGACGTGGGGCGGCGGCTCCTCGAGCGTCTTGAGAAGCGCGTTGAAGCTGCTGTTCGACAGCATATGGACTTCGTCGATGATGTAGATTTTGTAGCGCGCCGACATGGTCGAATACATCACGCCGTCGAGAAGCTCGCGCATCTGGTCGACCTTAGTATTCGATGCGGCATCCAGTTCCAGCACGTCGATGAAGCGACCTTCGGCGATGGCCACGCACGGTTCACAGACGTCACAAGGATTAATGGTCGGAAGGTGCTGCTGCCCGTCCGAGCCAATGCAGTTGAGAGCTTTCGCGATCAATCGCGCGGTCGAGGTCTTGCCGACGCCGCGCACCCCGGTGAGCAGGAAAGCGTGGGCGATCCGGCCGCGCTCGATCGCATTGCCCAAAGTGGTGACCATCGCGTCCTGCCCGATCAACTCGGCAAAAGTCTGCGGGCGGTATTTGCGCGCAAGCACGCGATAGGGAGTCGCGGGAGCCGGTTTTGCGGGTGGCTCGGGCAGGTCGAGGCCAAGGCCGGGCGATTCGTCGTCGATCATGCGGAGGGTTTAGGCGGTGGCGGCGCGGGTGGCCACAGCCGTGGTGGGAGCCGGAACGACCCGGGACGGAATCGTTGTGGCTGCTTCCTTCCGGACCTGACCAGGTTGGCGACAGCCCCGCCCGCCCGACTCCCGAACGGGCATATGGCGAAGGATGGGGTGGCCCGCAAGATCAGCGGTCGAGGTGGTAGGCGGCGCCGGGCATCCGCACCGTCAGCGTGGGCCAATCGGGAAGCGCGACCTGGCAGGCGAGGCGCGAGGTGCGGGTGACGAAAGCGGCGAGGTCGAGGAGGTCGTCCTCTTCCTCGCTGGCGGGGGGTAATCGTTCGAAATCCTCGCGAGCGACGATCACGTGGCAGGTCGAGCAGGCCATCGCGCCCTCGCAGCTGCCTTCGAGCGGCTGTGCATTGGCCTGGCCGAGGTCGAGCAGATTGGTGCCCGGCGCGGCCTCGACTTGGCGATCGAGGGTGCCGTCGGGCTTGAGGAAACGCACCAGGGTCATGCGGCGCTCAGCTGTTCGCTGGCGGCCAAAGCGATTCGGCGGCAGGCCAGCACCATCTCCTCCTCGCCGGTGTAGCGGCCAAAGCCGAGGCGGATCGACGAGCGGGCTTCGCGGTCGCCGAGGCCAAGCGCGCGAAGCACGTGGCTTGGACGGCCCGACCCCGAGGCGCAGGCCGAGCCGAGCGAAAAAGCGAGATTGCGCAAATCGTAGATCAGCCGAGCGCCATCGAGGCCGTCGCGGGACAAGTTGAGATTGCCGCGATAGCGTGCATCGGAACTGCCGTTGATTGTCCAGCCGTTCCCGAGCGTTGCAAGCGCGAGTTGGGACAATTTCGCGACGTGCGCAGAATCGGCTTCGCGGCGTTCGGTCGCGAGCCGCGCGGCCTCGCCGAGACCGACGCACAGCCCGGTCGACAGCGTTCCCGAGCGCAAGCCCTGCTCCTGCCCGCCGCCGTGGAGCAATGGCCGCGGTTCGAAGCCCTTGCGGATCCACAGCCCGCCCACGCCCTTGGGGCCGTGGATCTTGTGCCCCGAGATCGCGATCAGATCGGCGCCTTCGGGCAGGTCCATCCGCCCGAACCCCTGGACCGCGTCGCACAGCATCGCCGCGCCGGCATCGTGCGCAAGGACGGCGAGCTCGGCGACCGGTTGGATCACCCCGATTTCATTGTTGACCAGCATCGCCGCGACCAAGGCGGTCTTGCGGTCGATCGCCGCGTGCGCCGCTTCGAGATCGACCAGCCCGTCGCGGCCGACCGGCAGGCGCACCACCTGATAGCCCCTCCCCTCGAGCCATTCGACGCTGTCGAGCACCGCTGCATGCTCGGTAGCGATCGTCACCAGCTTGCGCCGCTCGGAACGCTCGGCGGTGCCCTTGATCGCCCAGTTGAGCGCTTCGGTCGCGCTTCCGGTGAACACGAAGCGCCCTTCGTCGAGCGCGGCCGCGGTAAGGACCTGGTCGCGGGCGTGCTCGATCGCCGCCGCGGCTTCGCTGCCCCAGCGCGACGGGCTGTGCGGATTGGCATATTTCTCCTCGATCCACGGCCGCATCGCCGCCACCACTTCGGGCGCGAGCGGGGTTGTCGCCTGATAATCGAGGTAGATCATGCCGCGCGCTTCATCCGGTCGGCGATCTGCCGCCATATTTCCAGAAAGGCGCCCACGTCGGCGTCGCTGGTGGCGGGACCGAAGCTGATCCGCAGGAAGCTCGCGGCAATTTCGGGAGCGACGCCCATTGCGGCGAGCACGTCGCTCCCCTTCATCTTGCCCGACGAGCAGGCGCTTCCCGCCGACACCGCGATGCCCGCAAGGTCGAACTGGACGAGCAGCGAGGCGCTCGATGCCCCCGGAAGCGCCACCGCACCGATGGTCGGCAAGCGCGGGCTGTTTTCGCCGATGACGACCCCGCCCGCCGCGCGAACGCCCTCGTCGAGGCGCGCGCGAAGTTGGGCGAGCCGCGCCATCTCATATGGGCGAGCAGCAAGCGCGGCAGCGAAGGCGAGTGCCCCGGGCGCGTCCGGAGTGCCGCGGCGATACCCTTTTTCCTGCCCCCCGACCGGATCGAGCAGGCCGAGATCGCGCACCAGCAGCGCGCCGACCCCCGGCGGGCCGCCAAGCTTGTGCGCCGACAGTGCGATAAAGTCGGCTTGCGGAAGCGGCGCCTTGCCCGCGCTTTGCGCGCAATCGGCAAGCAACAGCGATCCGGCGGCGCGGATTCGCGGCGCGAGGCGGTCGAGCGGCTGGAGGATTCCGGTTTCATTGTTGACCGCCTGGATCGCCACCAGCCCCGGCCCCTGCGCGAGCATTGCATCGAGCGCGGCTTCATCGATCAGGCCGTCCGCGCCGACCGGAATGACCGTCGAAGCGGCGCCCATCGCGAATGGGACGATGGCATGTTCGGTCGCTCCGTGAGCACGGCCGGCGATTCGCGCCCGCGCCGCGGCCATCTCGATCGCCTCGCTCGCGCCGCTCGTGAAAATGACGTCATGACGCCAGTCGAGTTGTTCGGCGAGCGTTGCCCGCGCCTGCTCGAGCAATGCGAACGCGCGGCGGCCCTCGGCATGGGGCGAGCTTGGGTTGGCCCATTGATCGAGCCCACTCAGCAACGCCGCGCGCGCCTGCGGCAAGAGCGGAGTGGTGGCCGCATGGTCGAGCAGGATGCGGGTGGGCAAGGCGTGGAATTCCTGGAATTGCCAGAGGGATAGGCTGCCCTATATAGAAGCCGCCGCCGCGGCGCATCCGAAAGCGGCGCTTTTTTCCCGTCTGACCAAGCGAGCGACCATGCCTGAAGTGATTTTTCCCGGCCCCGAAGGCCGTCTCGAAGGCCGTTTCAGCCCCGGGCCGCGCCCGCGCGCTCCGGTCGCGCTGATCCTCCACAGTCACCCGCAGGCTGGCGGCACGATGAATAACAAGATCGTGCAATTGCTCCATCAGAACTTTGCCCGGCGCGGCTTCGCGACCTTGCGCTTCAATTTCCGCGGAGTCGGCAAGAGCCAGGGATTGTTCGACAATGGAATCGGCGAATTGTCCGATGCCGCCTCGGCGCTCGACTGGGTCCAGCAGATTCATCCCGAAGCCGAGACGACCTGGGTCGCGGGGGTCAGCTTCGGTGCGTGGATCGGGATGCAATTGCTGATGCGGCGGCCCGAAATCCGCGGCTTCATCTCGATCGCGCCGCCCGCCAACATGTACGATTTCAGCTTCCTTGCGCCATGCCCCTCGTCGGGGATCATCATCCAGGGCGAGGGCGACGAAGTGGTCACCCCGCTCGCGGTCCAGAAGCTGGTCGACAAGCTGCGCACCCAGCGCCACATCACGATCCACCACGACACCATCCCCGGCGCGAACCATTTCTTCGCCAACGAGCTCGATTTGCTGATGAAGAGCGTCGACGATTATCTCGACATGCGGCTGGATCCGATGAGCACGATCCGATGAGAATATCCTCCCTGCCGACTTCGGCGGGGAGGTGGCGGTGCAAAGCACTGACGGAGGAGTTATTTCATTCGTGACGAAGAACCCTTCCACCCCGCTTCGCGCGGTCCCCCTCCCCAGCGAGGGCTGGGGCGGAGCTAGAGCGTCCAGATCGCCACGTTGACGACCAGCACGAGCGCGGCGGTGAGCATCAGCAGTGCGCGCGTGCGGTCGCGGGGAAACAGCCTGACCGCGCCGATCGCCAGGATCGCGGCGGCGATCATCGCGAGGGTCAGAGCTGCGGAAGCAATGATCGTCAAAGCGTGCGCCTTTCAGGAAGATTTAACCCGGCTGGCCCATAAGCGCGGGCATGACCAGCATCGAGCAGCAACAGGCACGACTCGAAGAAGCGTTCAACCGCATCGAGGAAACGATCCTGCCGTGCATCGCGATGATGCTCGACACCTTGCTTGACGCATCGGCCAATCTCGCCGAACTCGACCCCAAGGCGCTTGCCGCCGAACTGCAGACGCTCGCCGCTGAACTCGAGCAGCTCACCCGCGCGGTCGAGCGTTCGAGCCCCAATCTGCTCGAACCGGGCGAGTATCGGGTCGCCTGAACTAAGCCACGATCCGCGCGTGAAGTGCGGGATCGACGTTTCCGCCAGACAAAATGATCACGGTGTCGGGCTCCACCTTTGCCTTGCCCGCGAGCACCGCCGCAAGCGCGACCGCTCCGCCGGGCTCGACGACCAGTCCTTGCTCGCGCCACGCCCAGCGAACCGCTGCTTCGACCTCGGTTTCCGTGACCACGAGCGCGACCGCCTGCCTGGCGCTCAGGATGGCGAAGGTGATCGGCGAGACGCGCGGGGTCTGGAGTGCGTCGCATAATGTCGGCGGAGCGCCGGGCGCGACCGGGACGATCCGCCCCGCGGCGAGCGAAATCGCCATGTCGTCCCAGCCATCGGGCTCGACGATCATTATTTCCGAATGGGGACAGGCAAGCGCGATCCCCGCCGCGAGCCCGCCGCCGCCGCAGGGCACCACAATCCGCGCCGGGATTCGGCCGAGTTGGTCGAGGATTTCCAGCCCGACCGTCCCCTGCCCGGCGACGATGTGCGGGTCGTCGAAGCTCGGCACGACGATCGCACCGGTGCGCGACGCGATATCGGCGGCAATCGCCGCGCGGTCCTCGGTCAGCCGGTCGAAGAAAATGACTTGCGCACCCTCGGCGCGGGTTCCCTCGATCTTGAGTGCGGGGGCGTCGGACGGCATGACGATGGTCGCGGAAATGCCGAGACGCCGCGCGGCGATTGCCACCCCCTGCGCATGATTGCCCGAGGAGAATGCGACTACGCCGCGCTTGCGCTCATCCGCATCGAGCTGGAGCAAGCGATTGCTTGCCCCGCGCAGCTTGAACGCCCCGCCGGTCTGGAGGGATTCGCATTTGAGCCACAGCGGGTCGCCGGCCAGCTTAACCTCGCGAAGCTCGGTGCCGAGGACGCTTTGCGAGATGCGCCCGGCGGCTGCGACGACATCATCACGAGTGACGGCAAAGGTCGCGTTCAAGTCTTTCAAGTTTCGGGACTTTCGATGAACCGTTGATCAGGATCGGCGGACCGCGGCCGGCAGGGCCGGAATAATCTTTACATGGACCGCCAGCGTCCATATATCGCGCTCCGCTGCCCCATGGGGACTTCCAATAACCGCAAGGCAGCCTTGTCGACAACTAAAGCCTTTGGAGGTCCCTTGAATTGCACAAGCATCATAGCGCGCTGGGGCTAGCGAAAGCCCCGAACGGCAACAGCGATGTTGCCGCTATCGCAGCGCAGCGCCCGGTCCAGCCGGTGACGTTGCTTCGACCGCACGCCGCCGCGCGCGCCGCCCGCTTCTTCGTCGAGAAGTTTCCGGGACGGTCGCTCTATGCGGTCAAGGCGAACCCGTCGCCTGACCTGCTTCGCATCCTGTGGGACGAGGGGGTGACTCATTACGACGTCGCTTCATTGGGCGAAGTGCGGCTGGTCGCGGCGACTCTTCCGGAAGCGGTCCAGTGCTTCATGCACCCGGTCAAGGCCGAGGAAGCGATCGAGGAGGCCTATTTCACCTATGGGGTGAAGACCTTTAGCCTCGATACGCTCGACGAGCTCGACAAGATCATGCGCGCGACCCGCGGCGCGAGCGACCTCAATTTGCTGGTGCGGATCCGCGTCAGTTCGGAGCATAGCAAGCTCAGCCTGGCGTCGAAGTTCGGCGCCGAGCCGGACGAGCTCACGCGGCTGCTGTTCGCAGCGCGGCAGGCGGCCGATGCAATGGGGATCTGCTTCCATGTCGGCAGCCAGGCGATGAGCCCGGCGGCCTATGCCGAGGCGCTCAGCAAGGTTCGCGATTCGATCGTCGCCGCGGCGGTCACCGTCGACATCGTCGATGTCGGGGGCGGCTTTCCAAGCTGCTATCCGGGAATGGAGCCGCCTGCCCTCGAGAATTATTTCGAAGTGATCAATGCCGCTTATGAAGCGCTGCCGATCAGCTATTCGGCCGAATTGTGGTGCGAGCCCGGGCGAGCCCTGTGCGCCGAATATGCAAGCGTTCTGGTCCGCGTCGAGAAGCGCCGCGGGGCGGAACTGTACATCAACGATGGTGCTTATGGCGCCCTGTTCGATGCCGCGCACATCGGCTGGCGTTATCCGGTCGAGCTCGTCCGCGACGAGCCGTCGGAGACTCGGACCATGGCGTTCAGCTTCTACGGACCGACCTGCGACGACCTCGACCACATGGCGGGGCCGTTCCACCTTCCCGCCGATGTCGTGGCGGGCGACTATATCGAGGTCGGGATGCTCGGCGCTTATGGCTGCGCGATGCGCACCGGCTTCAACGGCTTCGGGGTCGAACAGCGCGTGATCGTCTCCGACGAACCGATGGCGAGCCTCTATGGAGCGGTCGAGCCGGCCAGGCGTTCGAACGTCGTTCAATTATAAAATAAACTGTTCTCCGGCGAAGGCCGGAGTCCAGCGATCAAAAAGTCTGGACCCCTGCCGTCGCAGGGGAACCGTCTGCATTTGGAGTAAATCATGACCGCCGAAGCAACCGCGATCAACGACAATCGCAAGGCCGAATTGCTGTCCAACGAAGTCGAGCATATCGACATCACCAGCTTCGATGCGCGCCCGATCGTCGAGGCGATGGGCAAGATGAGCTTCACCAGCCGCGATTTGTCGCGCGCGACCGACATCTACAACCAGATGCTCGCCGATCCGGACTGCTCGGTGATCCTGGTGATCGCCGGATCGACCTCGGCCGGCGGGTGCATGGATTTGTACGCCGAGCTGGTGCGCTCGAACATGGTCGACGCGATCGTCGCCACCGGCGCCGCTATCGTCGACATGGATTTCTTCGAGGCGCTTGGCCACAAGCATTACCAGGCGCTCGACATTCCCGACGACGACACGCTTCGCTCGCTCTACATCGACCGCATCTACGACACCTATATCGACGAGATTTCGCTCCAGGATTGCGATTTCACGATCGGCAAGATCGCCGACAGCCTCGAGCCGCGCCCCTATTCCTCGCGTGCGTTCATCCGCGAGATGGGCAAGTGGCTGGTCGAGCATGGCAAGAAGGACAACAGTTTGGTCAAGCTCGCGTTCGAGCATGACGTGCCGATCTTCTGCCCGGCGTTCACCGACTCGTCGGCGGGGTTCGGGCTGGTCAAGCACCAGGTCGATGCGATGAAGCGCGGCGGGCATTACATGACGATGGATTCGATCGCCGATTTTCGCGAGCTGACCGACATCAAGATCAAGGCGGGGACCACCGGGCTGCTGATGATCGGCGGCGGAGTGCCCAAGAATTTCGCTCAGGACACGGTGGT
>Ga0136633_1000352_pt1 | contig 34994 bp, 34 predicted proteins | sample AntDrymeUQ832206_2_FD_105494 | JGI IMG/M metagenome (GOLD analysis project Ga0136633, IMG submission 105494) | Polar desert sand microbial communities from Dry Valleys, Antarctica - metaG UQ83 (22.06) | ecosystem: Environmental > Terrestrial > Soil > Desert | place: Antarctica: Dry Valley... | reverse complement strand
TTATCCACGCGATCTTCCAGCGGATCGCTCATCCTTATCCACGCGATCTTCCAGCGGATCGCTCATCCTTATCCACGCGATCTTCCAGCGGATCGCTCATCCTTATCCACGCGATCTTCCAGCCGATCGCTCGACAGCTCGGCCACCACACCGCCCGCCGGCACCGTCTCTCCCGCAACCACGGCCACCCGCGTGACCTCCGCCTCTCGGGGAGCGCACACCACGGTTTCCATCTTCATGGCCTCGAGTCTCACGAGCGCGGCCCCGGCCGCGACCCTGTCGCCTTCCGCCACCAGGACCTCGAGCACGACCGCCTGCATCGGCGCCAGCACAGCACCTCCACCCGGCGAGCCGATGGCCTGAGTGGCCGCAGCCGCCATGGCCGGGTGCCACAGACGGGCGGGCCGCCCGGACACGACCACCACTCCCGCAATCTCCGCCCTGGGGGCCGCGGCGGGCTCGAAGCGGGCCGCCAACTCCCCGACCGTGGCGGTCGTGTGAGTGCCCGTCAGGAAAGACTCATCTGCAAGCATCACAAGGTGCGCAGAGATCGTCGTGGGCGGGCCCTCGATCACGAAATCGTCGAGCGCTCTGCGCATACGGCGCACGGCCTGTTCCCGGTCGGAGCCCCACGTGACGAGCTTTGCGATGAGGGAGTCGTAGGCAGCCGGGATCTCGTCGCCGGCCCGATAGCCAGAGTCAACCCTCACCCCAAGCCCGGCGGGCTCCTGGTAGCCGATGATGCGTCCGGGGGCCGGGGTGAAGCCCGTAGCGGGGTCCTCGGCGTTGATGCGGCACTCGATGGCGTGGCCGCGCGGCCTCAGGTCGCCGAGGCATGCTTCTCGCCATTCGCTCGCTGCGATCAGCAACTGACAGGCGACGAGGTCCAGCCCGAAGATCTCCTCCGTAACGGTGTGCTCGACCTGGAGCCGGGCGTTCATCTCGAGGAAGTAAAAGGACTCGGTCGCAGGATCGACCAGCATCTCGACGGTGCCCACTCCGACGTAGCCGCAGGCCCGGGCGAAGGTCACCGCCGCGGCCCCCATCTCGGGCTCCAGATGGCGGAACCGAGCGGGCGGCGTCTCCTCCACCAGCTTCTGATTGCGCCGCTGCAACGAACAGTCCCGCACACCCAGCCAGCGCGCCTCGTCGGGGGTGGGTGCGAGAATCTGGACCTCGAGGTGCTTAGGGGCCGGGAGGAAGCGTTCGATGTAGACCTCCGAGGAGAAGAAGTAAGCCTGCGCCTCTCGCCGGGCCTGATCGAAAGCACCGGGCACGTCTTCCAGCGAGTGGGCCACCTTGAGGCCCCGGCCCCCGCCCCCTCCTGCTGCTTTGATCGCCACCGGCAGCCCCACTCTCTCGGCGAGCTCGGCAGCGGTGGCGTGGTCTGGGCAGGGTTCGCTGCCCCCGGGCACCGTCGGGACCCCCGCATCGACCGCCAGCCGCCGCGCCCTGAGCTTGTCGCCCGAAGCCCGCAGCGCCTCCACGGGAGGGCCGATGAAAGTTATTCCCGCCGCCGTCACCGCCTCGGCGAACGCGGCGTCCTCGGACAGGAAGCCGTAGCCGGGATGGATGGCCTCGGCCCCCAACTCGTGCGCCGCCGCGATGAGGGCGTCCGAGTTGAGGTAGGTGTCGGCGGGAGCGCCGCCTTCGAGGCGGACCGCGGCGTGCATCTCTGAGACGTGGAAGGAGCGCCGGTCGAGGTCCGAGTAGACGCCCACGGGTGACACGCCGAGCTCACGGCACGTACGGGCGATCCGGACCGCGATCTCCCCCCGGTTGGCGATCAGGACCCGCTCGAACATCGCCTCAGTGCTGCAACTCAGCGGTTGCGCCAGCGAGGGCTGCGCTTGTCGTTGAAGGCGGCGATGCCCTCGGCGCGGTCCTCGGTGACGATCACCCGGGCCCAGGCCTCGTTCTCGAGCTCCAAAGCGCGAACCAGCGGCTCGTTCCACGATGCCTCGATGAGGCGCTTCGCCTCCCGAACCACCACCGGCGACGAGCCGCACACCTCTCGGGCCAGCTCGAGGGCGGAGGCTTGCAGCTCGGCGGCGGGAACGACGCGGGTGGTGAGACCCATCTCGTGGGCCTCCAAGGCCTCGAGACGGCGGCGGGTGTAGACGATCTCTTTGGCACGGCGAATCCCCACCATGCGGGCGAGCAAGAGCGTCCCCCCGCCGGCCGGAAGCAAGCCCACGCCTGCCTCCGGAAGCCCCATGCGGCACCCCTCGGCGGCGACCATGAGATCGCACGACAGGGCCAGCTCGAGGCCTCCTCCGAGCGTCCAGCCGAAGACCGCAGCGATGCTCGGCTGGGGAAGCTCTCTGAGGGCCTGGAACATTCCCGAGATCTGTCGCCTGTTCGAGTACCAGTCGTCGATCTCGAAGCTGCCCCGTTCCTTCAAATCGGCCCCCACACAGAAGGCCTTGTCGCCCGCCCCGGTGAGCACGGCAACGAGGATGTCGGGGCGCGACCCAACCTCTCTGAGAACTTCTCGCAGGGACTCGGCGACTCCCGACGAGATCGCATTCAGAGCCTCGGGGCGCCCGAGCGTGATGACCCCAATGTCGTCCTCGACTTGCAGCGAGACCAGACTCATACGGGAGGAACGCCTCGCAAGCCGCGTGTGCGCGCTGGATTGACTTGAAGCGCGCCGAGGCGGTGGGAGATCTCGGCTCTCAACTCGTCGGGCTGCACCACCGCATCGATCACGTTGTCCGAGGCGAGGCGGACGAGGTCGATGTCTGCCTCGTACTCCGCGCGTTTGCTTGCGACGAAGGCGGCGCGCTCGCCGGCATCTTCGATGGCGTGGATCTTGTTGTAGTAGACCGCGCTGACCGCGGGCTCCGGCCCCATGACCGCTATGCGTGCGGTCGGCAGCGCGATGGTCGCCTCCGGCTCGAAACCCGGCCCTGCCATGGCGTAGAGCCCTGCTCCATAAGCCTTTCGAACCACCACGCACAGCTTCGGTGTGGTGGCCTGAGAGACTGCCGTGATCATCTTTGCGCCATGCCTGATGATTCCGCCGCGCTCGACATCGGTACCGATCATGAATCCCGGCACATCGGCCAAGAACAGCAGCGGCAGATTGAACGCGTCGCACAGCCAGATGAAACGGGCGGCCTTGTCGGCCGAGTCGATGAAGAGCACGCCCCCCTTCTGCTGCGGCTGGTTGGCGACGATGCCCACGGCGCGGCCCTCGATGCGAGCCAGCCCGGTGATGAGCTCCGGAGCGAAACCGGGCTTGATCTCGAACAGTGACTCCTCGTCGACGATTCCGGCGATCAGCTCGAACATGTCGAAGACGCGGCTCTCGTCATCTGGGACGACCCTCGCAAGCGAGCCGCGAAAGGCAGGGGGCCGGGCCTCCAAGCTCGGTGCCGCGAGCTCGAAGGACTGCGGGAAGTAGGAGAGGTAAGCGCGCGCGGCTTCGATCGCCGCTTTGTCATCCGACACCAACAAGTCGCCGCAGCCGGAGACCTCGCAGTGCATGCGCGCCCCGCCCATCTCCTCGAGAGTGACCTTCTCTCCGACGACTTCCTCCGCCATGCGCGGCGAGCCCAGGTACATCGAAGCGTTGTGCTCGACCATGAACACGACGTCACAGAACGCGGGGATGTAGGCACCGCCGGCCGCCGAGGGCCCGAACAGGCAGCAGATCTGCGGGATCTGCCCGGACGCCTGAACCTGGTTGTAGAAGATCTTTCCGGCCCCTCTCCTGCCCGGGAAGAGGTCGACCTGGTCGGTGATGCGGGCCCCGGCGGAATCGACGAGATAGAGGATGGGGTGGGAGTGCTTGCGGGCGAGCTCGATGATGCGGATGATCTTCTCGACCGTTCGAGCGCCCCACGAACCTGCTTTGACCGTCGAGTCGTTGGCCATGACCGCCACCGGGCGACCGTCGATGCGGCCCACCCCGGTAACGACTCCGTCGGCAGGGAGATCAGCGCTCAGGGCATTGACCAAGAGCCCGTCTTCGGCGAAGCCGTCCATCGAGTCGAGCAGCAGCGCGAGCCTCTCGCGCACGAACAGCTTGTTCTGCTCCGCCAGCCTCGCATGGTACTTCTCGGCCCCCCCTTGCTCGGCGCGCGAGGAGAGCTCGGCGAGGTTCGAGAGCCGGGGGCCGGGATCGGTCATCGTGGCGGTCGATCCTAGCCTCGAGTGATGGCCGGATGCTCTATATGGTCGTTTTGCAACACTCGGCACCCGGTCTAGGTGTTCCAGGCGAGGATCACCCTGGTGTCGCGCTCATAGCCGAGCCGGCTCACCGTCGCCGTCCCCAGCGCAAGGCGGGCGCCGCCCGAGACCTCGAGCCCGATCCAGCAGGCCGCAAGGGCCCGCAGGATGTGGCCGTGGGCGAACAGCAGGGTGTCTCCCGTGGCGTTGCCCGCCTGTTCGATGATCCAGTCGACCCGGACCCGCACCTGCTCCGCGGTCTCGCCCCCTTGGGGACCGTCGCTCCAGACGGTCCACCCGGGACGGTCTCGCCGGATGTCCTCGGTAGTGCGGCCTTCGTCATCGCCGTAGCGCCACTCGAAAAGATCGTCTGCGACCTCGGCTCGATCCGCGAAGCCGGCCAGCTCACACGTCTCGCGGGCGCGGCGAAGCGGGCTGACCAGAACCGCGGCGAACTCGCGACCCTCGAGCTTTAGAGCGACCGTTCTTGCCCGCTCACGGCCGCGCTCGTTCAGCGGAAGATCGGTTGTCGAGGTGTGCTTTTTGGCCTCGCTCCACTCGGTCTCGCCGTGGCGGACGAGGACGATTTCGTGGAGGCCATGCTCGGTCATTGCCGCCATTGTCGCCCGCCGGGCGCCGAGTGGTCGTCAGATGCTGTATAGCGACACATTTTGACCACTCGCCGAGGCGACGTCTAGGTCTGCGTTACTGCGTCAAGCGCGCGGCGCACCGAGTCGTACGCGTGGGATGGCTCGACGCCGAGCTGCAGCGCGCGAATCGCAAAGAGCTGCGCGGCGGCATCAAGCTCGCCGTTATCTGCGGTTGCGCCAACCTTTTCGACGAACGTTCCATGTCTTCCCCGCGTGGTGATGATGCCCGCCTGCTCGAGCTCGCGATAGGCGCGTGCGACGGTGCCGCCGGCGAGACCCAGGTCGGAGGCGAGCTGCCGGATCGCCGGCAGTCTCGTGCCCTCGGGCAGGACACCGCTCGCAGCCATGGTGGCGATCTGCGAGCGAATTTGCTCGTAGGGCGGAACATGCCCATCGGGCTCGATCCGCAGGATCATCGAACGACAGCCTCGCCGCCTGGGGGATGCAACTCGCGTCGCTGGAACGGCCGGGTGAGATGAAACCATGATCCGAACGCGCTACCGAAGAGCACGATTGCTGCGCCACCCAGCGACCAGGTGGTAAGAGTGTCGTTGAAGGTGCCGGCGATCTCGCCCAACATGACAGAGGCAACGAGCAGTTCCAAAGCGAGGCCGGCACCCGCAAGGGCGTGAATCGACGCCGAGCGGATGGCGTCGTCGGCGCGCACGAGATCGAGGTCGACTGCTGGTTGCCGTCGCGCAACGATGTAGCGCTGAAACAGCTCCACGGTCAACCACGCACCGACGATCATCACCACCAACACGATCGCCGGAGGGGGCGCGCCCGGCCCGGAAATTTCGCGATCGGGAAGTGTGTTGTACCAGAGAGTCAGCCCGAGTCCCAGGCCCGCGCCGACGCGCCGAGATATCCGATACCAGCGGGCCAGGTAGTCGCTCACCGAGCGAGGAACGAGTGATGCACTCGGGAACTCGCCTTGTGGCCGTTTGAAGCTGAGCTCCGCGACCAACGCGCCCAGCAGATAGCCGAGCAGCGCATCGAACAACCCGAAGTCGAACGGCTTCGGCAACGGGCCGTTGGTGACGGCGATCCACGGCAGGAACAGGCCGATGAGCCCCCCGACGAGGCGGAACATGCGAGTGCGCCTGAGGTAGGCAGCTACATCGGCTCGGTTGTCGGACGTCAACCGCAGTCCCGAGTCCCGGGCCCAGCGCTCGACCGACTGCCGCTCGTTCAGGCTCCGCCACAGCGCGATCGCCACACCTCCCACGACTGCCGCGATCACGGCGATCTCAATAGCACCAACATCGCACCGCTCCTCTCTTTGTATCAATGTATCAATACATTAGATGGGGTCGGGGGCGTCCGTCAAGTGTGGGGTCTGGGCACCGAGTGGTTGCCAGATGCTGCATAGCGACAACTCAACGACCACTCTGTCCAGATTCGACGGCACGGCGCAGCTGAGAGAAGACCGCGGCCAGCGCATCCACCTGATAGTGGACGTTGAGGCCCGAGGGGTTGGGCAAGAGCCACAACCGGGTGTCGCCGATGCGCTCCGCCTGCTCGCCGACCACGGCTGCGGGGGCCGAGAAGGCCACCCGGTAGGCGCCCAGGCCCAGGAACGCGACCACCTGTGGCTTGAGCCTCCGCACCTTGCGCCGCAGTGCCCGGGCGCCGTCGATGAGCTCTTCCCTCGAGACCTCGTCGGCCGTTGCGGTGGCGCGCCTCACTAAGTTCGTGATTCCCAGACCGAGCCCGAGCAGCTCCTCCTCCTCGAACGCGGACAGCCTCCGGTCGGTGAAGCCCGAAAGGTGTAACGCGGCCCACAAACGGTTGCCGGGCCGGGCGAAGTGATGCCCCACGGCGCCCGAATAGAGGCCCGGATTGATGCCGCAGAACAAGACTCTGAGACCTGGAGCCACCACGTCGGGGACCAGGCGGCCATGGGCCGCGGCGATCTGCTCTTTCGTGGGCCGCACCGCCGCGCTCACGCCGGCCGCAGCTTCTCGATCTCTCCGGCGTCGAGGACCCGGCGGCCCTCCGCGGTGTCGAGCACGAGCCCACCGGCCTCGGTGAGCGACAGGGCCACACCCGAAACGAGCACTCCGCCCACGCGAGCTTCGACGGCTTGCCCCAACACCTCGGACAGAGCGGTGGCCCGCTCGATGATTTCGGCGCTCCCGGACTCGTCGTCGAGTCGGCCGCAGGCTTTCTCCAAAGCGAGAAGGAGGGAGCCCGTGAGGGCTGCACGATCTACCTTGCTGCCCTCGAGAGCGAGGCTCGTGGCGCGGCCCCCTAGCTCTTCCGGCAGCTTCGTCCACCTCACGTTGATGCCGATCCCGCACACGACCACAGGGGCTCCTCCGGTGCCCATGCGGCTCTCGAGCAGTATTCCTGCGACTTTGCGCCCCGAGATCGTTACGTCGTTCGGCCACTTGAGCCGGCAGGACAGTCCCGAGACCTCGGCGATGGCCTCGGCCGTGGCCACCCCGGCGGCGGCGCTTAGCACGCCGAAGCGATCGGGTGGGAGCCGAGGCCTCAACACGACCGACAGAGGCAGGATGGCGCCGGGCTCCGAGAGCCACGTCCGTCCGAGCCTCCCCCGACCGGCGCTCTGATGGTCGGCGACGACGGCGGCTCCCTCGGGCGCTCCCCCCTCGGCCCACTCGAGCGCCTCGGAGTTGGTCGAGGCGACCTCCTCGAAAAACCTGAGAGGGCGTCCCCAACGGCCTCGCAGCGCGCCTTCGATGCGGGCGGCACTGAGATCCGAGGTCATTGCGCTCGTAGGATAGGTCGATGTTCACCAAGCTCCTGATTGCCAACCGCGGCGAGATCGCGGTGCGCGTGATCAGGGCCTGCCGTGACCTCGGGATCAGCCCGGTGGCCGTCTATTCAGAGCTGGACGCGGACGCCCTTCACGTCGAGCTCGCGGACGAGGCCTACAACATCGGGCCCGGCCCGGCTTCGGCTTCATACCTCGACATCACCTCGGTCCTCGAGGCGGCCCGGCGCTCGGGGGCCCAAGCCGTCCATCCCGGCTACGGCTTCCTGGCCGAGAACGCCGCGTTCGCCCGGGCCGTCTCCGACGCGGGCATGGCCTGGGTGGGGCCCGAGGCCTCCGTCATCGCCTCGATGGGCGACAAGACCTCGGCCCGCCGGGCCGCAGCGGAGGCCGGGGTCGAGTGTGTTCCCGGAACACTGGAGCCGGTGAAAGAGGCGTCGGAGGTTCGAGCCTTCTGCGATCAGCACGGGCTTCCCGTCGCCATCAAGGCGGCGGCCGGCGGAGGCGGCAAGGGGTTTCGGGTGGTGCGCTCGGCTCGAGACATCCCCGAGGCATTGGCGGGAGCCGCCCGCGAGGCTCAGGCGTACTTCTCCTCTGGGGACGTCTACCTGGAGCGCTATCTGGAGCGGCCTCGCCACATCGAGGTGCAGGTGCTCGGAGACGCCTCGGGGGCGATCTTGAGCTTTCCCGAGCGAGACTGCTCTCTGCAGCGCCGGCACCAGAAGCTCCTCGAGGAGTCGCCTTCGCCGGCTCTGGAGGAGGACACGCGCCGGGCAATCATGGAGGCCGCGGCCAAGGTCTCCAAGCAGGTCGGTTACCGCAATGCGGGGACCTGCGAGTTCCTCTTGGAGCGCGACGGCAAGTCCTTCTACTTCCTCGAGATGAACACCCGACTCCAGGTCGAGCATCCGGTGACCGAGCTCGTCTGCGGAGTCGACCTCGTAACCGCTCAAATCCTCGTCGCCGGTGGAGAGCCGCTGGGGTTCGACCAGGACGACATCGCGCTTTCCGGACACGCTATCGAATGCCGCATCAACGCCGAGGACCCGGCCCTCGGCTTCATGCCGGCCCCGGGTCTCATCTCCACTTATCGGGAGCCCGGCGGTCCCGGTATCCGGGTCGATTCGGGAGCTCGAGCGGGAGCCGCAGTCCCCGCCGCCTACGACCCGTTGATCGCCAAGCTGATCGCTCACGGATCGACTAGGCCGCAAGCGATAGCTCGCATGGCCAGGGCAGTGGAGGAGTTCCACATCTCAGGGATCATGACGACACTCGAGTGGCATCGGGGGGCGCTGGCCGACGAGCGGTTCCTCACCGGCGCCTACGACACTGCGACGGTCGAGCACGATATGGAGCCCGGCGCACCGAGCCTCCACGACCTCTCCAAGAGTTTCGATGCCGATGATGGCGCCGCCGTACGCCGTTTCGGCATCGAAATCGACGGCAAGAGGTTCGCGGTCGTCACGCGCGAACATTCCTCCGGCGGCCGCAGGCTCTCCAAACCGACGCGCCCACAGACCGGCGGCAACGTCGGCGCGAACGCATCCGACGTCCTCACGGCGCCGATGCAGGGAACCATAATCAAGTTGCTGGTCACCACCGGCGACGAGGTGAAGGCTGGACAGTCGGTGTGTGTCCTCGAAGCCATGAAGATGGAGAACTCGATATTGACGCATCGCGACGGAATCGTGGGGGAGCTGAGAGTTGCCGAAGGTCAGTCGGTGGAGCCGGGCGCGGTCATCGCCGTCATCAACTGAGGGAGTCGCCATTCGGCCGATTCGACAGGAGGAGCACGCGGCCGCCGGCGAACTGACGGTCGCGGCATACCTCAGTCCGCCTGAAGCCGACGACCCGCCCCGAGACTTCGGCGACTACCTCGACGAGCTGCGTGACGTGAGCGCACGCGCCGCAGACGCACTCGTGTTGGTCGCATCGAGCAATCGGGAGATGCTCGGGTGCATCACCTACGTGGCCACTCCCGAGAGTCTGTTTGCGGAGTTTCACGATCCAGAGGCGGCCGGGATCCGCATGCTGGCGGTGGCTCCTGACGCCCGCGGCCGGGGAGTGGGGGCCGGGCTGGTACGGGAGTGCATCGCTCGGGCCCGCTCCGACGGCAGGCGCAGGGTCGTCTTGCACACAACGCGCTGGATGCACGCCGCCCACAGCCTCTACTCGCAGCTCGGCTTCGAGCGCGCGAAAGGAATGGACATCGACTTGCCCCAGGTCTACCTGGTCGCCTTCGTGCTGGAGCTCTGAGGGGCCGGCCGAACCTCGATCCCGGCGCGGTCCCTTGGGGGCCGATCCTCACCGTCGCACTCGTGGACCCTCTTCACTTTTTTAGTCAGAGAGGGCAAACTGGAGTCATGGGGACAGGGGCCTCAAGGACGCGGGCGCCCAGAATTGTGACGCTGCCGTTGCTGTTGCCGGCGGCGTTCGTAATCGCGTTGCTGCTCAAGGCATTCGTGGTTCAGGCCTTCTATATCCCGTCGGAGTCCATGCTTCCGACTCTGCACAACGGCGACCGAGTGTTGGTCGAGCGCATCGGGTACAGCCTCGGCTCTCCGGAACGCAAGGACGTCGTCGTATTCGGGAGCGGCAGCCCGGCCCCCGCTCTCTCCCTGGCGGACCAGGCCGTGGCGGTGGTCAAGGGCTTGGCGGGAGGTGACCGCACCTACGTCATCAAGCGTGTGGTCGCGGTGGCCGGGGACACGATCTCCTACAAGGGACTGCCACGCGTGCTAACGGTGGAAGGCCGCACGATCAGCGAGCCGTACCTGCGAGAGAGGGACAAGACCAGCCTCACGATAACGCGCGGGACCTGTGGATCGATGGGGCTTTTCGTCTCGGCTACTGCCTGCCTCGTGCCTGAGGGCACGGTGTTCGTGATGGGCGACAACCGTAACCACTCCGAGGATTCACGCGTAACTGGCCCGGTGCCCCTCGAAGATGTCGTGGGCCGGGCATTCCTGCTGGCGTGGCCGCCGTCGAACTTTCGCTCTCTGCGGCCGTAGCCCCCAAGGCGCTGGCAAAAGCGGACCGTGGACCTCTGCACGTTTTGTGGGTAGACGCGGACCGTGGTCGTTTGCCACCATCCCCGGACTGAACGACAGGCTGGAACCGCTTCGATAGGGTCCGCTCCATGCACCTCCCTCCCGGACTCGAGCACCTGCCTCTGCATCGCGCGAAGCTCGAGGCCGCGAGTGCGTTCACCCAAACCATGCCCGGCGTCATCGGCCTAGTGGTGTCCGGCTCGCTGGCGACGGGAACGGCCGACGCCTATTCCGATCTCGACCTCAAGATCGTCACCCGGGACGAGCTGCACGACGAGGCCGTGGAGCACAGAGATGAGCTGGTGGAGGCGTGCGGCGAGCCCGTTGCTTGCTTCACCGCCGAGCACGTCGGGCATCCCGACATGCTCATCGTGCTCTACGACGACCTCATTCACATCGACTTCTACCTGGTCCGTCTCGGCGAGCTGAGCGCCAAGAACGGGGGCATGGCGAGTTGGGTGGTGTGGTCCCAGGACGACGACATCGCTGCGGCCCTGGGCGGCGCCGCCGACGCGGCGGGTGTGGACCTGGCCTGGATCGAAGCCCGCATGTGGACCTGGGTGTGGTACACGCACTCGAAGATCCTGCGGGGAGAGCTGTATGAGGCTCTCGATGCGCTCCAGTACCTGCGCGGTAACGTGTTGTTCGCGCTCCTGGCCGAGACCTCCGGGGTGAGGCCATACGGATCACGCCGGGCCGAGCAACACGTCGGCGAGCTCGGCCCCCAGTTCGCGCGCACCGTTCCGGCTCTCGAACGCGCCGCGATCATGGATGCACTGGAAACTATCGTCGAGCTCTATCTGAAACTGGCCGACCCACTTCTGGAGCAACGGGGCGTGGAATGTGACGAAGACGCGCGCGCAGTGGTGTTGGCCAAGTTCAAGGAGTGAGCCGGGCGAAAGGGAGGAAGACATGAAGGCGCACACGGTCTACAAGACCTTCAAGACGAAAGAGCGGCGTGAGTTCGTCCGCATCACAGAGGACGTCGCCGCAGGCGTCGAGGAGTCGCAAATCGCAGAGGGCATGGTGCTGGTCTCGGCCATGCACATCACCGCCGGGGTGTGGATCAACGACGACGAGCCCGGGATTCAAGAGGACGTGCTCGAGTGGCTCGACAAGATCGCTCCTCCGTCGTGGAAGGCGCCGGGCGGCGAGGTGGCGACGGCATTGAGCCCCGACCCCGGCGACTATCGCCACCATCGCGGCGGCGAGGACAACGGCGACGCCCATCTCAAGAACCTGCTCGTACACCATCAGGTCATCGTGCCGGTGACAGAGGGAAGGCTCGACCTCGGCCCGTGGCAGGCGATCTTCTACTGCGAGTTCGACGGACGGCGCAGCAAGCGGCTGATCATCAAAGTCCTGGGCTTGGTCTGAGCAGGTTTCGTACCGAACGCGCCTATAGCCCGCGTTTTGTACGAAAGTTCGCCGACAGAGGGGCGGGGGCCGCCAGCCACGTGCGGCGCGCCGCTACAGCCCGGTGAAGCGGATGCCGGCCCGGTCGGTTTTGTAGCGGCGGTTGATGCCGATCAGCAACGAGGTGATTGGTTCGACGACGCGGGCGTTCTCCAGCGGTCCCGCGTCCACGAAACCGAGCCTCGGAATCGCCTCCACCAGCTCCCGCACAACCGCCTTGCCGGCCTTGGGCCCACACACTGGAACGTCGCCGTCCAAGGGGTTCTCGAGATCCTCCAAGGCGGAGGCTGAGAGCGTGTGGAACGCCGCGCACAAAGTTGTCCCCTCCGGGACCAGGGAGGCCGCCAGCTGGGCCGCGGAGCCCTCCCACACGCCGAGCACGTGCGTCGCCTTGCCCCCGACTGCGGCTTCGACCGGGACCGTGCAGTCGACCACCACGGCGTCCGGCCTGAGCCCTGAGGCCAGCGACTTGTAGATGGCGGCCTGGCCCGAGAACGGGACGGCGACCACCACGGTGCTGCAGCGGGCTACCGCCTCCGCGTTCACCAACCCCGAGACTTGCGCCTCTCCCACGTGCTCACGCAAACGGGCGGCGGCGTCCTCCGCCCGGCCCTGGTCGCGGGAGCCGATCACGATCTCCATCCCGGCGAAGGCCCACCTGAGCGCCAGTCCGAAGCCCTCGGCCCCCGTCCCACCGATCACCGCCACGCGTTCGACGGTCATTTACAGGGTCACCGGTCGGTACTCGCCGAACACGTCTCGCAGCCTGTCCGAGACTTCTCCGAGCGTGGCGTAGGCGGCCAGTGCATCCCGCATCGGGTAGAGCAGGTTGTCGTTGCCTCGAGCAGCGTCCTCGAGCTCGCGCAATGCCTTTGCCACTGCGTCTTCGTCCCGGCCTGCACGGACCTCGGCCAGCCGCGCCTTCTGAGCGTGTAGCAGCTCGGGATCCATCTCCAGAAGCTCGACCGGCTCCTCGTCGCCCCCTTGGAACTTGTTCATGCCCACGACCGACCGGCCTCCACTCTCGACTTCCCGGGCGATGCGGTAGGCCGAGTCCTCGATCTCGCTCTTCATATATCCGGATTCGATGGCCTCGACCGCACCGCCGAGCTCATCGATGCGCTCGATGTAGGCGCGCGCTTCCTCCTCGATGCCGTCGGTCAGCGCCTCTACGAGATAGGAGCCGCCGAGGGGGTCGGCCGAGTCGACGACCGAGGACTCAAACGCGATCACCTGTTGTGTGCGCAAAGCAATCATGGCCGATCTCTGAGAGGGCAACGCCAGCGCCTCATCGTATGCGTTTGTGTGTAGCGACTGTGTTCCCCCCAGCACCGCGGAGAGAGCTTCGAGCGCGGTGCGCACGATGTTGTTCTCCGGCTGCTGCGCGGTGAGCGTGGCGCCGCCCGTCTGGGTATGGAATCGAAGTTTCATTGAGTGCTCGTTTATGGCGCCGAATCGCTCCCTCATGATCTCTGCCCACAACCTGCGGGCGGCGCGGAACTTAGCCACCTCCTCGAAGAAGTTCATGTGGCAAGCGAAAAAGAAGGACAGGCGGGGGCCGAAGTCGTCCACCTCGAGTCCCGCCTCGAGCGCCGCTTCGACGTAGGCAATCGCGTCGGCGAGCGTGAAGGCAACCTCCTGAACCGCAGTGCAGCCCGCTTCGCGCATGTGATAGCCGGAGATCGAGATCGTGTTCCAACGCGGCAGCCTATCCTTGCAGTAGGAGAACAGATCGGTGGCGATCCGCATCGAAGGCTTCGGCGGATAGATATAAGTGCCGCGGGCAATGTACTCCTTCAAGATGTCGTTCTGAGTCGTGCCGCTCACGTGTTCGCCGTCCACTCCCTGCTTCGCCGCGACCAGTTCGTAAAGCAACAGCAGGATCGCAGCAGTTGAGTTGATCGTCATGGACGTCGATACTTCGCCCAGGGGGATCCCGTCGAGCAGCAGCTCCATGTCTGCGAGCGAGTCGATGGCGACGCCGACCCGGCCGGCCTCGGCCTCGGCTAGCGGATGATCCGAGTCGTAGCCCATCTGCGTGGGCAGGTCGAACGCCACCGACAGCCCCGTCTGACCCGCGCTCAAGAGATAGCGAAAGCGGGCATTGGTCTCTGCCGCCGAACCAAACCCGGCGTACTGGCGCATCGTCCACAGCCGGGAGCGATACATCTCCGGGTGGATGCCGCGTGTGTAGGGGTACTCTCCCGGAGGGCTGAGCACCGGCCGCTCGGAGGGCCCGTACACGGGCTCGACGACGATGCCCGAGTCGGTGCTGCGCTGGTCGCTCACCCAATCGATGCTACCCGCGGCCGCTCTGCTCCCCCGCTTGAGGGGCGCCAAAGATCCGGGCCGCCCTGCTTCGTAAGCTTGCGAGAGGCAGCGTCCGTGGGGACCCATTGTGGTCGTTCGGCGAACACCACGGTTAGGATTTGTGCGTATGGCGACCGTGGAAGACATCTATCGAAAACACAAGCCCAGGGCGTTCTCCCCCGGCCGCCGCCCTTCCTCCACCGAAGTGTGGTGGTGGTTCTTCATGCGGGTGTCGGGGGTCATCCTGCTGTTTTTGGTGCTCATCCACCTCTACGTCATGCATCTGGTCGGCTCGGGGGTGGAGAGGGTCGGCTTCGACTTCGTCGCCGAACGCTGGGCCAACGTCGGCTGGCGGGCGTTTGACTGGGTCCTTCTAGTGCTCGCTCTGCTTCACGGAGTCAACGGTCTGCGCATCATCATCGACGACTACATCCACTCCCCAGGGGTCAGGACGGCGGTCAAGGGAACGCTCTACGGGCTGACCGCGATCCTGATGATCATGGGCACGACCGTGGTCGTCGCCTTCGACGCCGGCGTGTCGGGCTGATGGCACAGATCCACGAATACGACGCCGTGATCGTCGGCGCCGGGGGGGCCGGCCTGCGCGCCGCACTGGAGGCGGGAAGGCGCGTCAAGACCGCAGTCGTGTCCAAGCTCTACCCCACCCGCTCCCACACCGGCGCCGCTCAGGGAGGCATGTGCGCGGCCCTCGCCAACGTCGAGGAGGATTCGTGGGAGTGGCACGCCTTCGACACGGTCAAGGGCTCGGACTTCCTCGCCGACCAGGACGCGGTCGACATCATGTGCAAGGAGGCCGTCGACTCCGTGCTCGAGCTCGAGCGAATGGGTCTGCCCTTCAACCGGACGCCCGAGGGTAAAATCGACCAGCGCCGCTTCGGCGGACACACCTCGAACCACGGCGAGGCACCCGTCAAGCGGGCCTGCTACGCAGCCGATCGCACCGGCCATATGATCCTGCAGACACTGTTTCAGCAGTGCACCAAATTCGGGGTCGAGTTCTACAACGAGTTCTTCGTTCTCGACCTGCTGATGGACGACGGCGTCTGTTGCGGAATCGTGGCCTATGAGCTCGCCACGGGGCAACTCCACATCTTTCACTGCAAGTCAGTCTTGTTCGCCACCGGCGGCTACGGCAAGATGTTTAAGATCACCTCCAACGCCCACACGCTCACCGGGGACGGGCCCGGAGTCGTCTACCGGGCGGGGTTGCCGCTCGAGGACATGGAGTTCTATCAATTCCATCCCACCGGGCTCTACCGCCTCGGCATCCTTCTATCGGAGGCAGCGCGCGGCGAGGGAGGCATCCTCCGCAACGGCGACGGCGAGCGTTTCATGGAGCGCTACGCCCCCACCATCAAAGACCTGGCGCCGCGCGACATGGTGTCGCGCGCAGTGTTCTTCGAGATCAAGGAGGGCCGCGGTGCGGGGCCCGATAAGGATTGCATCCTGCTCGATTTGACCGAGGTGGATCCCGAAGTCATCGAGAAGAAGCTGCCCGACATCACCGAGTTCGCCCGCACCTATCTGGACGTCGATCCCGTTAAGGAAGGCGTGCCCATCGTGCCCACCGCGCACTACGCCATGGGCGGGATACCGACCAACGTTCAAGCTGAGGTCCTCGCCGACCACACCGGCGCCATAGTGCCGGGTTTCTATGCGGCCGGCGAGTGCGCCTGCGTGTCGGTTCACGGCGCAAACCGCCTGGGCACGAACTCGCTGCTGGACATCGTCGTGTTCGGTCGCCGAGGCGGCCTCGCCATGGCCGAATACGCCTCCACTAATCCGCTCCCTGAGCTGCCAGGAGGGGCCGAGAAGGCCTCCGAGAAGTGGATCGCAGCGCTGTGCGACGGTGAGTCGGAGGAATCGACCGCCTCGATCAGGGCGACGCTCCAGGACGAGATGATGGACAAGGCCTCGGTTGTGCGCACCGAGGATTCACTGAGCTCCGTTCTCTCGACGATCACCGAGCTGCGAAAGCGCTACGAGGTCTGCCGGGTAAAGGATCGCAGCAAGATCTTCAACACCGAGCTGGTCGAGCACATCGAGCTGGGCTTCCTGCTCGACATGGCCCAGGCGTTGGTCGTCGCTGCGCGTGCTCGCACCGAGAGCCGCGGCGGACATTACCGCGAGGACCATCAGATGCGCGAGGACGATCACTGGCTCAAGCACTCGTTCATCACCAAGACCGCAGATGGAGACACCAAGCTGTCTCACAAGGACGTCACCATGGGGCGCTACGAGCCCGTCGAAAGGAAGTATTGAAAAGTGAACGTCGACCTCAACCTTTTGCGCTACAACCCGGAGTTCGACTCCGAGCCTCACTTCGAAAGCTATCGCGTGGAGGCGGACCCGATGGAGCGCCTGTTGGATTGCCTCCACAAGGTCAAGTGGGAGCTGGATTCCTCATTGGCGCTGCGCCGCTCCTGTGCGCACGGAGTGTGCGGCTCCGACGCGATGGTCGTGAACGGCGTCAACGTGCTGGCGTGCAAGGTCCTCATCAAGGACCTCAAGCAGCCGATAACAGTCGAGCCCATCCGCGGTCTCTCGGTGCTCAAGGACTTCATCGTCGACATGGAGCCTTTCTTCGCCGGCTACAAGGCGGTCAAGCCATGGCTCATCGTCGACGAGTCCGAGCACGAACCTGCTCGGGAGCGCATCCAGTCCCAGGAAGAGCGCGACCGTTTCGACGACACCACCAAATGCATCCTGTGCGCCGCATGCACAACCGCGTGTCCGATTTTCTGGTCCGACGAGGAGTACGTCGGTCCCGCTGCGATCGTCAACGCGCATCGCTTCATTTTCGACTCTCGCGATACGGGAGGGGACGAGCGCCTCGAGATCCTCTCGCAGAGGGACGGCGCCTACAAATGCAGGACCGCGTTCAACTGCACTCAGGCATGTCCGCGCGGGATCAAGGTCACCAAGGCGATCCAAGAAGTAAAGCGCGTCGCGCTCTACAGGTCCTTCTAGGGGCATGCGGCGGTGCTTCGCAAGATCGTCGTCGCGCTGGCCCTAGTGGCACTCGCCTATCCCGCCACGCTCGCATTCTTGGTCTGGGACCAGTCGCACAACGACGAGGTCCGCGCGGCCGAGGCTATCGTGGTCCTCGGCGCCGCTCAGTACGACGGCGTGCCCTCGCCGGTGTTCGGAGCACGTCTCGATCAGGCAACCCATCTCTTCGACACCGATGTCTCGGACACGATCATCGTCACCGGAGGAAAGCAGCCGGGCGACCGCTTCACCGAGTCCGAGGCGGGCGAGGCCTACCTGATCGAGCAGGGGATTCCCGCGCAGAGGATCCTCCTCGAAGAACAAGGAACAACGACGTTGGAGAGCCTTCGGGGCGTCGCCGACATCGCCGAGCAGCAGGGCATCGACTCGGTCCTGCTGGTCTCGGACCCCCTGCACTCGAGACGAGTAAAGACGATGGCGCTCGACCTCGGCTTCGAGGCCGCTTACACGAGCCCGGCCTCCTACGTCGAGCTCAACCGCAGCCGCGCCACCAAAGCCCGTGAGCTGGTGCACGAGGTCGCGTCGCTGCTCGCCTACCAGTGGTTCAACCGCTGAGGGGGCGAGCGCCGGGCGCGGGGCGGGCGGGGCTCCGGTAGCCAATAGCGTTCAGCGCGCCTGTGGGTACGACGGAATTGGCACTCAGGAGCGCTTTTACGCGCTTTGAGTACCTCGCCGGGCTCGGCGTACCCTCCACCAAACAACCACACGGTCAGCTCCTTGGGGGCATCCACAGTGTCGCTAGCGGCAGGGCCTCCAAGCGATCGCCGAAGCTGTGGGGCCGATCTCCGGTGTAGAGAACGATTCCCCGCACGAACTCGATATCGCCAAGGCGATCCACTCGGTCTCGAACGGCAGCCAGATGTGAGAAGTCGCGGTTGTCGACTGAGGCACTCGATTTGATTTCCATGCCGACGACGCGCCCATCGTCGGTCTCAGCGATCACATCGATCTCACTACCCGTGTGTGCTCGATAGTGAAAGAGGCTCACTCCGAGCCGATCGGCGAAGCGAGAGGCCTGGCGCACCAATTCGTTAACCGCAAAGGTCTCCAGCAACGCTCCCGTGGCGCGAGACGTCGGCTCGGCCAATCTCGCCGGGGTTATTCCGAGCAGGTGGGCACCAAGCCCTGTGTCGACCAGATAGCTCTTGGGGTGCCTCGAAACGCGTGAAACCAGGTTACGCGACCATGCCGGCAGTTCGAAGGCGAGATAAACGGTGTGGAGCAGCGGAAGATAATTAGCGCGTAGTGTCCTGCGGTCGATACTGAGGCGTTCCGCCAGCTGAGTGTCCCTCGCTTCTTGCGCGGTGGTCGCGGCCAGGAATCGCAGGATCCGCGGCAGCTCCTCGACGTGGCGGACGCGACTGATCTCTGGGACGTCCCGCTGGGTGACTGTTCGGACGTAGTTGCGAAAGAACCTTCGACGAGCATCTCCGTCGAGCTTCACTACCTCGGGGTAACCCCCGCGGCAGAGGAGCTCCAAGTAGTCTCTCCGCCCCGGCGCCGCGCCGCTTGCAATCGCCCCGCGCAGCGATCCCTCCTCGAGGACACGAAGAAGGAAGGTATCGGCGCCATCCCCAAGCTTCTGCGCTTCACCCTGTGTGTAGGGCCACAGTTCGACGATGTGGACGCGCCCGGCGAGCGACTCCGAGATGGTCGGAAGAGTCATGAAACGCGTAGAGCCGGTGAGGAGGAACTGTCCCGGCTCGGGGCGCTCATCCACGAGCGTCTTGACGGTCCTGAGCAACCGGTCCCCTGCATGCTGGAACTCGTCGACAATAACGGGACGTGGGCGATCGAGAAAAGTGCGAGGATCGGCAAGACACGCAGCCAACTCGGTTTCGTCGTCGAGAGTGACGAAAGAGCCACCGTTTGGCACGTGCTGGAGTTGGTCTCGGACGAGGGTGGTCTTACCGGCCTGACGTGGCCCATTGACGACCACGACCCTGGCCTCACGCAGGCTGTCCCGCACCTGTTCGATGGCGTGACGGGGCGTTAGACGCCCCATCATAGCGTTTTTCATGGCCCTATCGTAGCAGATTTCACCCCCGACATATGGCGTTCTTCATGTCACGTTCATAGCGTTCTCCGGCCCGCACAAGCATGCGCTCAACACGCCTGAGAGTACGGATTGGCACTCAGGAGCGGGTGCCGAGCGTTTGCGTATCGGGGCGCGCGGAGGGGCACCTGGCTGGGGAGCCGGGGCGGCTCAGACCCGCATCGTGATCGGACCGGCCCCCTCGAAGGTCACGGGCGTAACCAACTCCACCAGCTCTCCATCGAGATTGAACTCCATTGCAGGCTCGCTCGAAATCTCGATGCGCCCCGCCTGAAGAGTCACCACCTCTTCGAGCCCGGTGTGGCGGCCCGATCGGACCGTGGCGGCGAGCTTGAGGGTATCCCCAACACCCTCGGCGCTGAGGACGCAGGCGTCGAGCAGGCCGTCTGAGGGATCGGCCTGCGGCCACACCCGGACGCCGCCGCCGCACGTCTGCCCGTTTCCGACTCCGGCCGCTATGCAGTCGTCCAGCTCCTTGCCGTCAATCGTCACCCTGTAGCGAGCCATGTCCGCGGCCCCCCTGGCTCCTCCGATAACAAATGCGAGGGCACCGACCTTGCGCTTGAGGTCCTCATCGATGGACTCGTTGACCTCGACCGGGAAACCACCCATACAGGCGTTGATGAAGAGGCGGTCGACACCCTGGCCGCGAGCGCGCCACACATCTATCGAGCGTTCGGTGCCTGAGACAATCGCTCGGGCTGCCTCGAGCGAATCGCGGGACACCTCCAAAGTACGAGCGAGATCGTTGCCGGTGCCCATGGGCACGAGCGCAAACTTCACCGAGCCGAGTGCAGCGCGGAGCGCGTTCACCGTGCAGTTGACGGTTCCGTCCCCACCGGCCACCACTAGCAGGTCGGCGTCACGGGTAGCGTGGGAGACCTCTTCGTCGAAGGACTCGAGCGAGCTGGGAACAAGCGATGTGACGGACCCGAGGGCCGAGAGCTCCTGCCCGATGGACGCGACCACCTGAGAGTCCGAGCTTCCCGACGACTCGTTGGAGAGAAGAAGAATCCGCACCGAGTCAGACTACGACTTGGTTAGATCCCATTCCCATAGGATCTTTCGAACGTCACGACGATTGCACGAATACGTACCTCAGAGGTACATATTCGTGCAGTGGCTCGCTCAGACTTTCGAAGCCGGCTCGAAACTTGGCACAGACCCAGATCCCAACTCGACGAAAACAGATCCATGTGAGACGAGACCCAGCTCAGGCTGAGAGGAGCACCGGGATAGTGGTCGGCTGCGGCGCCCCACCATCGCGCTCAACCGTCACCGCCGCCCGCTTGAAACCCCGCAGCGAATCCCCAGACCGCACGACCGCGACGCCGTCTGTAACCTCGAAGGTGCCGGCGCTAATCTTCTCGCAGGCGGGAGCAGCGATTTCCGTACAAGGTCCGCGCATCAGCCAGAGCTGGTAGTCGCGACCCTCCTCGGCCTCAGCGAGCCCTCGGGAGATGAACACCATCCCGCCATCCGAGGTGGTCAGCATCTTGGCGGTGGCGCGGCCTTCGCCCGCCAGGGTGAAGTCCGCCTTCGCTCGCCACAGGGCCGCCGAGATGCGCCTGCTGCTCCCCAGATCGCTGCGGGCGTCCACGAAACCGGCCGCCATCACCGCGGTCGCCAGCAGCAGGGCGGCAGCCGCCAGGGCGGGGAGCAACGAGAACGAGAACCTCCGCTTCGATCGAGCCCCAACTGCCTCAGCAGGTCTTTCGGCTGCGACCTGAGCCATGACTCTTTCGGTGAAACCGGGGGGAAGAGGAACAGGCTCCACGGCGAAGGCGAGATCGTCCACTGCCACCTGTATCGATTCGAGCTCCGACGCGCATTCATCGCAGCTCATGATGTGCATGCGGATTACGTCCATCTCGTCGGCCGGAACCGCCCCTACCGCATAGGGAGCGACCAGGGCCCTCAGCTCCTCGTGGGAGCGGTCCATGCTCATGACTCGCTCGCCAGCAGCTGCCGGAGCCGCAGCAGCCCGTCTCGCAGCCTCGTCTTTGCGGTGCCCTCGGGCACGCCGAGCTCTACCGCCACCTCGCGGTAAGTGCGGCCCCCGAAATAGGCGAGCACGACGGCCTCCCGCTGCATGTCCGAGAGTTGAGCGAGCGCGTCCTTCACCTGCTCGCGGTCATCGACGGCCCCGAGCCCGTCCGCAGCCGGATGGACCACGGCCCTCGACTCGACCTCGGCGGCGAGCGAATCCCGTCGGCGCCGCAACGACTCCTCCCGGCGAACGAGGTCCACGCTCTTGTTGCGGGCCACGCCCACGAGAAAGCTGCCCATACTGCCCTTCCGGGAATCGAAGGCTCCCGGGCGGTGCCACAGGCTAAGAAAGGTGTCTTGAGCTACCTCCTCGGCGAGGTTCGGATCGTTCACGACCCGTTTCGCCATCCCGAACACCACCCCTCCGTATGTTGCTATAGCTTCACGCAGCGCCTCCTCGTCACGAGCCATCAGCCTCTCGACGAGAGTCATGTCGGCCTCGAGATCCATGGTGAAAATCGTAGGCCACGCGCCCCCAGCCTGCTCGAGGAGAACGTTCTAAAGCTAGTTCGGGCCCAGGTCCGTGCGCGGATTGCAGAAACCTCCCGTAGAACCTAGAACAGGGCGCGCGACAGCGCCCGGCGGGTGGAGAGGAGGCGGGGATCGTCCGGCGTCAGCGCATCCATGATCCTTACAAGATGGCGCCGCGCCTCCTCCCGATCCGGCTCGGAGCTGGTCCGGACAGCGTCCAGCAGACGCTCCAAGGCGTTCTCCAGGCGTCCCGAGGCGGCCTCGACATCGGCCAGCCGTATACGGAGATCCACGTCGGAAGGATCCTCGTCGAGCTTGCGCCTGAGCTCTGCCTCATCGAGCCCTTCCGCATGAAGGGCGAGCTCGACGCGCGCGAGCCCCGCCCGCGCCCCTGAATGCGCCGGCACCACGTTCAGCACGCTCCTGTAGCAGTCCGCCGCTTCAGGCAGGCTGCCGCCTGCCTCCAGCCGGCAGGCCTCCTCGAACTCGAGATCTGCCGGTGATGGGCCCAAACCCTGAAGCCAGGCACGCACTTGAGGCTCGGGAAGGGCTCCGGTGAACTCCGCCACCGGGCGGGCGTCCTTGAATGCCTTGACCGAGGGGATCCCCCGAACTCCGAAGGCTTGGGCGAGCATCGGGTTCTTGTCGACGTCCACCTTGGCGAGAGTCCAGGAACCATCGGCCTCGGTGGCGAGCCGTTCGAGAACCGGCCCCAGCGCCCGGCACGGCCCGCACCACTCCGCCCAGAAGTCGACCACTACGGGCGCCTCGCGCGAGCGCTCGAGGACCTCCACCTCGAAGGTCGCCTCGTCCACTTCCATGACGGGATTCACGAGGGGCGGTGTGCCTCCAGCTCCTTACATTTGGAGCGGATCGCCTCGGCAGCCTCTTTCAACTGGTCGCTCTCGTCTTCGTTGAGCTCGAGCTCGACAATCTCCACGACACCGGAGATGCCGAGCCGTGCAGGAACTCCCAAATAGACATCGGAGATCCCGTACTCACCGGTGGTCCAGGCACAGGTGGGAAAAACCTCACCGGAGTCCCTCAGAATCGCATCCACCATCGTGGCGGCCGACGACGACGGCGCATAGAAAGCACTGCCCTTCTTGAGGTAACCCACGATCTCCGCCCCCGCATCACGCGTTCGGGCGAAGAGGTCCGCCAAGCCTTTGTCGTCGATGAGCTCGGGGACCGGCCTGCCCCTAACGGTTGCATGGCGGGGCAGCGCGACCATCTGATCACCATGAGAACCGAGCGTCATCGCCTCAACGAATGCCGGCGGCACCGAAAGGCGTTCGGCGATGAAGAAGCGAAGGCGGCTCGAATCGAGCACGCCCGCCATCCCCATTACGCGCTCCTTGGGGAAGCCCGAAACCAGAGAGGTGAGATATGTCATCTCATCGAGCGGGTTCGAGACGACCACGAGCACCGCCTCGGGTGAATGCTTGGCGATCTGCGCGGTTACTCCCGAGACGATCTCGGCATTTTTTTCGAGCAGGTCCATGCGGCTCATACCGGACTTACGGGGGAGGCCGGCGGTGATCACCACGACGTCCGAGGAAGCCGTGTCCGCATAGTCGTTGGTCCCCACAACCGTCGCCTCGAAGCCCTCCACCGGCGCCGATTGATTAAGGTCGAGCGCGAGGCCCTGAGGCAGGCCCTCGACGATGTCGATCAGCACGACCTCGTCGGCGACATCCTTCTCCGCGATCCGGCGAGCAGTGTTGGAGCCGACGTTTCCTGCACCTACGACCGTAGCCTTGGTCACTTCCTAAACTCTCCTTGTGTCACAGGTCTCAGTGACTGCTCTCGAGCTTCCTGATGACGGCGTCCGCTACTTCAGAGGTACCCACTGCGCTGGGATCGTCACGGTTGGGCTTCATGTCGTAAGTGACGCTGTCGCCCTCCTCGATCACTTCTGCGATGGCGGCTTCCAGGCGGTCGCCCGCTTCCATCTCCTCGAGGTGGTACAGCATCAGGACGCCCGAGAGCATCATCGCCATGGGATTGACTTTGTTCTGGCCCGTGTACTTGGGGGCGGAGCCGTGGGTGGGCTCGAACACCGCGGCCTCGTCACCGATGTTGCCACCCGGCGCCACACCGAGCCCTCCGATCAGCCCCGCCCCGAGATCCGAGATGATGTCCCCGTAGAGATTGGGGAGCACGAGCACCTCGTAGAGCTCGGGCTTCTGGATGAGCTGCATACACATGTTGTCGACGATGCGGTCTTCGAACTCGATGCCCGAGTCGGAGTACTCCTCGGCGACCTCGCGCGCAGTCTGCAGATAGAGCCCGTCGGAGAACTTCATGATGTTCGCCTTGTGCACCGCGGTGACCTTGGAACGCTCGTGCTTGATGGCGTAGTCGAAGGCGGCCGAGACGATCCTGCGCGTCCCTGTGACCGATATCGGCTTGATCGAGATGCCGGAGTCGTCGCGTATGCGTCGGCTGCCGAGGTCGGCGAGGAAATCGATGAGCTTTCTGGCCTCGGCCGAGCCCTGCTCGAACTCGATCCCGGCGTAGAGGTCCTCATGGTTCTCGCGCACGACCACGAGATCGATGTTCTCGTAGCGGGATCTCACGCCCGGATAAGACTTGCACGGGCGTAGGCACATGTAGAGGTCGAGCTCTTTTCTGAGGGCCACGTTGACGCTCCTGAACCCGGTGCCGACGGGAGTGGTGATCGGGCCCTTGATGGCAACTCCATTGGCCCGGATCGAGTCGAGGACCTGATCTGGAAGCGGGGTACCGTACTCGTCCATGACGTCCACGCCGGCGTGCTGCACGTCCCAGTCGAAGCTCACGCCGGTGGCGTCCAGGACTCGCCGGGTCGCCTCGGAGATCTCGGGGCCGGTCCCATCGCCGGGAATGAGGGTTACACGATGGGTCTTGTTGCTCATGTTTCATCACCCATAGGGACTCCTGAGGGGGTTGGGAGGACGTCTGAGATGGGAAAACTACTCGATGGGCCGGGGCCGCCGGGGCGGGCGAGGGGGGCTGGGTGGGTTGGGGACCAAACGCGGGCTATAGGCGCGTTCTGTACCGAAGTTGGTTCGGGGGCGGGCGGAGGGGCCTGGGGGGCCGGCGAGGGCGGCTAGCGTAGAGGCCCCAGGCCGCCTATCATCGTCCTTAGACACCAGCTACAGGAGACTGATGAGCAACGAGCCGCAAACGACAACCGAATACACGTGGAAGGGCCGCACTGGTCCCTTCAACGTGTCCCTGACCCCCGGAGTCTTCAAGCCGACCTCCACGAGCGTGGCGCTGGCGGAAGCCATGGAGATCCACGAGGGGGACGTGGTGGTGGACGTGGGCTGCGGCTCAGGCGTCCTCGCCTTCGTCGCCGCCCGGCTGAAGGCCGCCATGACCTACGGCTGTGATCTCTCCTCCGAAGCAGTGAAAACGGCGGGGGAGAACGCACGCCGCCTCGGAATATCGGCCGTAACCGAGTTCAGAGCAGGAAACCTGCTGGAGCCCGTCAGTGACATCCGGGCCGACGTCATCATCGGTGACGTCTCCGGCATTCCCGACCCCATAGCGCTGGCGACCGGGTGGTTCCCGGACGGCATAGGAGGAGGCCCTACCGGTGCGGAGCTGCCGGTCGCCATGCTGGCGGGGGTCCAGAACTGCCTCAAGCCTGGTGGCCGCCTCTACCTCCCGACCGGCACGATCCAGGACGAGAGCACGGTCCTCGAGACGGCCCGCCGCCTGTTCGGGGCGGAAAACGTCAAGAAGCTGATCGAGCGCCAGTTCCCGCTGCCGGGCTCGATTCTGGAATCGGACAAGGTCGCGAAGTTGATCTCGGACGGCCTCGTGGACCTCAAGCGCAAGGGGAGCCGCCTGCTCTGGAGACTCGCCGTCTGGTCGTGCCGCCAGGCCTGACGAGGTGACGCCGGAAAGCTCTCCGGCGTTCGACCGCTTCTTCCGCTACGACGAGCTCTGCTCGATCCTGCGGCGCTGGGCGAAAACCCATCCCACGCTGCTGCGGCTGGAGAGTATCGGCAAGTCCTACGAGGAACGCGACATCTGGCTTGCGACGGTCACGAACTTCGATGTGGGAGGAGATCGGGAGAAGCCCGCGCTGTGGCTCGACGCAAACATCCACGCCGACGAGGTAACCGGCTGCGCCGCCGCCCTTCACCTCATCCACCATCTCCTGAGCGGCCATGGGTGCGACCCTCGCATCACGGCTGTCCTCGACACCAGGGCCTTCTACATCGTCCCTCGCCTCAACCCCGACGGCGCAGAGCTGGCGCTAGCAGATAGGCCTCGGTTCGTGAGATCGAGCGTCCGGGCCTATCCCTTCCCACATCGCCGCAAGGGCCTGCATCAGGAGGACATCGACGGCGACGGGCGCATCCTCATGATGCGGATGGAGGATCGAAACGGCGCCTGGAAGGCGCACCCAGAACAGGCCCGGCTGATGGTGCGAAGGGAGCCGGACGAGCCGGCCGAAGACGGCACCTTCTACCGCATCTTTCCCGAAGGCACCATCGAGGGTTACGACGCGGTCTCGGTGAGGCCTGCCGAGCCGCTCGAGGGCCTCGACCTCAACCGCAACTACCCGATGGAGTGGTCGCCCGAGAGCGAGCAGCCGGGAGCCGGGCCGTTCCCCGCCTCGGAGCCCGAGGTCAGGGCCATGGTCGAAGCGGTGGTGGCGAGGCCCAACATCATCGCCCACATCACCTACCACACGTTCTCGGGCGTCCACCTCAGGCCCTATTCGAGCCACCCCGACGACCACTTCCCCACCAAGGACCTGGCCGCTTACAAGCTCATCGGAGAGAGAGCGACGGCCATCACCGGATATCCGTCCGCGTCGGTGTTCCACGACTTCAAGTACGACCCCAAGTCGACCATCAAGGGGGGTGCCGACGACTGGTCTTATGAGCACCTGGGCGTGTTCTCGTGGACCACCGAGTTCTGGAGTCCTCAGCGGCGCGCCGGCATCACCGACTTTCACCTGATCGAGTGGTTCAAGGAGCACTCCGTCGAGGACGATCTGAAGCTGCTCGCCTGGAACGACGATGAGCTTTCGGGCCGCGGCTACATCGACTGGTATCCGTGGGAGCACCCACAACTCGGTCCGGTCGAGCTCGGCGGGTGGGACCTCTTCTATTGCTGGGTCAACCCGCCCCCCGAGTTCCTGGAGCAAGAGATCGCTCCTCATTCCGAGTTCGCCGTCTACCACCTCCTGATCTCGCCGCGACTCGAGCTTCAGCGCGTCAAGGTCGAGCGACTGGGTGCAAGCACCTACCGGCTCACGGTGGTGGTCGAGAATTCGGGCTTCTTGCCCACGAACGTGACCGCCAAGGCGAACGAGCGCAAGCTGTGCCCGGGGGTCGAGGTCGAGCTCACCCTGCCCGAGGACGCTCGGCTGCTTACGGGCGAAGCAAAGGTCGAGCTCGGTCAGCTCGGGGGCCGGGTGACGGAGCGCAGCTTTCTATCGTGGTTCGACGCCGACGAGCCGTCCGACCGAGCCAAGGCGCAGTGGGTGGTCGAGGCTCCCACAGGCACGCTGTGGCACGACTTCGACCGCCACGCGCCGGTGGGCCCCGTCGGGATAGAGGCCCGTCACCCAAGAGCGGGAGTTGCCCGGCGCACGATCGAGCTGGGATAGGGGGCCCGTTGTTGCTTCGATCCGAACGGGTTCAACTGCGTGCGTTCCAGCAGCAGGAGCTGGACGAGGTCATCGCAGGGCGGGCGGTAACACCCGGGATGGTCGGGCCCGAGCCTGAGCGCGACAGTCTTCTCGACCGCCTCGCCCGCTCCGGTGACTGGAACGAGAACCGGCTCGATCTGGCGATCGAAGCCTCAGGCCAGCTCGTCGGTGAGATGGATGCCAGGCGAGGACGCGGCACCTATCCCCCGGGGGTGGTGGAGATCGGCATCGGCCTCTATCACGAATCCATGCGCGGCCGGGGTGTCGGCACCGAAGCCGTAGCCCTGCTGACTCGCCACCTGTTGGAGCAGGCGGGGGCCGAGCGCGTCCAGGCCTCGACCGCGGTTTCGAACCACGCCATGAGGCGCTGCCTGGAGAAGGCCGGTTTCGTTTACGAGGGCACGATGAAAGACTTCATGCCGGGCGATGGGGGCCGGATCGACTACCGCCTCTACGCCGTAACGAGGGCCGACCTTCTCGGGGAGTGAGGGGCTTCCCGAGCCGGCTGCCGACTACCCTCAGTCGGGGCAAATGACCGTGGTGTGCGTTTACCCACGGTTTCTTGTGTGCAGAGGACCGCGGAACGCTTTCCCCCCTTCACGCCGAGGGGTCAGCGGTCGAGAACCGAGACCGCGGCGGTGACGATCGCCTCGGCGTCTATGGCGAACTCCCGGTAGAGCTCGGCACTGGTGCCGGAGCGGCCGAACCCCGTGACCCCCAGCGTTGCGCCACGCCTTCCGAAAGCCCCCGGCAGCCACGCCAGCGTGTGGGGATGGCCGTCGATGACCGTGACGATGGGTGAGTCCGATCCATCGAACGCAGGATGCGACCACGGCTGCGCGAGGCCGCCCCGAGAGACCTCTTCGAGCCCCTCTCCCTGAGCCTCCTGGTAGCCGCGGTAGAGGCACCCGGGCGAGGTCACGCTGATGACATCCACCGGGATGTCATCCTCTGAAAGCTGATGTGCGGCTGTAATCGCTTCTGCGACCATCACTCCGCAGGCCGCGATCGTGACTGCGCTCCCCCGCTCCCCAAAGACACGGTGAGCTCCTGAGAGCACCGCCGCCCGCAGGGCATGGCGCTCGTCGTCGTCGCGAGTGACAGGCATCAGGCTCTGATCCACCGGCCGGGTCGACAGACGCAGGTAGGACGAGCCGCCGTCGCAGCGGTCAGCCACCCCGCGCAGCGCCTCGAGCAGTGCCCACTCCGTTTCTAGCGCGAAGGCCGGCTCCCAGTAGTTGAGCTGGGGCAGCTCGAGTCCGATCGAGGGAGTGATGACGCTCTGGTGGGCGCCGCCCTCGGGGTTCAGGGAGACGCCCGAGGGAGTGGCGACGACAATGAACCTGGCCCCCGAGTAGAGCCCGTAGATGAGCGCGTCCAGCCCTCGGCAAACGAACGGGTCGTAGAGGGTCCCGATGGGGAAGAGCAGCTCGGAGAATAGCTCCTCGGACAACCCCAGGGCACCTAGCAACAGGAACAGGTTGTTCTCGGAGATGCCCAGCTCGATGTGCTGCCCGGTGCGCCGCTCGTTCCACTGGAGCAGGCGGGGACCTGCGTCGGAGAAGACATCGGGCCTGTCGGAGGCGGCGAAAATGCCACGCCGGTTGATCCAGCCGCCGAGGTTGGTAGAGGTGGCGACGTCGGGGCTGGCGGTGACGACCCGGTCGGCCACGCCCGCGTGTGAGCGCGCCAGATCGGAGATGGCCAAGGAGAAGGCGCGCTGGGTCGAGATCGAGCCGGGATAGTCACCCTCGAGATCTGTGGGGATCTCCAGGGCCGTTGGGGGCCGGGACCGCTTCGAGCCACCAAGGCCGAGACGCCCGGCGGAGCTGCCGCAGAGCTCGGCCTCTTGCGAGCCCTCCTCGAAGCGCTCGAGCTCTTCGCCTTTCGGGACGCCGAGATCCGAGGCAAGCTGGGTGATCTGCTCGCCGCTCAACAGGGCCGAGTGGTTCAGGGGGTCTCCAGCGATGGGCAGCCACCAGCCCTTGATCGTGTAAGCGAAGATCACGGCGGGCTTGCCGGCGGCGTCGGCGGTGCCCAGTGCCGCCCTCAGGGCCGCGAGATCGTGTCCTCCGAGGTCCGCCACCACACGCGCCAGCTCCGACGGCTCGAAAGAGGCTGCGAACTCCCTCAGCTCTTCGTCCGATGCCGCCAGCCTCTGAGCCAGCTCGTTTTCGGGCGCCCTAAGGAGGCGCTGGTACTCGTCGTTGGGGAGGTCGTCGATGCGCCGGCGCAGAAGCTCGCCGCCGGGCCTCCGGCAGGCGGCCTCGAGGCTCCGCCCATACTTGGCGTCGATCACCTCCCACCCGTTGGCGGCGAACATCGCCCGCAGGCGCTCGACCCGGATCCCGGGCACGACCCGGTCGAGGCTCTGTCGGTTCAGGTCGACGATCCAAATCAGGTTGTCGACTCCCTCGAGCACGGGCTCGGCGACCGTCTCCCACACCGAGCCCTCGTCGAGCTCGGCGTCGCCCAACACCGATATGAAGCGAGGGCGGGCGCCCGGGCGGCCGAAGTGAGAGGCGACGTAGCGTTCGGTCAGGGCCGCGTAGTTGGGGGCGACGCACCCGAGCCCCACGGAGCCGGTCGAGAAGTCGACGGGGTCCGGGTCCTTGGTGCGGCTCGGGTAGGCCTGCAGGCCGTGCCACGTCCGCAGGGTCGTGAGGTATTTCTTCTCGAGGGCGCCGAGGAGGTACTGGCAGGCGTGGAAGGCGGGCGAGGCGTGCGGCTTGATCGCCACTCGATCGCCGGCGCGCAGGAAGTCGAAGTAGAGAGCGGTGAGGATGCTCACGACCGACGCCGACGACGCCTGGTGGCCGCCCACCTTGATGGGATCGGGGTTCTCCCTGACCTGGTTGGCGTGGTGCACCATGAAGGTGGCGAGCCACAGGACCCGCCGCTGGATCGACTCCAATACGGCGAGGTCGTCGGGGGCCGATTCCGAGGATGGACGCGGCAGCAGAGTGGTCACAGCAGGGCTTCCGCCTCGAGTCTCTGAAGCTCCATAACCAGCTCGTCGGAGTTCACGACCGTGACGCCGATGCCCCGAAGCTGGAGGGCGTCCGCGGCCTGGATCCCAGAGATGGCGTCGCGCACTCCGATAAGCCTGTAATCACGACAGCTTGCGTCGTAGATCGTGGCCCGTGGACAGTTGGGATAGTTGCAGCCCGTGACGACGAGCGTCGATACTCGCTCGGCCGGCAGATGCTCGCCCAGCGAAGTGTCGAAGAGCGCTCGATTAGCGAACGCCTGCACGCATCCACGTTGGAGTCGTCGTCCCGGTAAAGACGGACCATGTGCACGATCGGGAGGCTCGCGTCTCGAAAACTATCGGCCACGCCCGCAGTGACTGAGGCCGCGGCGACGGTCCCGGCAATCGCATGGGGGCCTTCGGTGAAATCCCTTTGGGTGTCGATGGTGATGAGCGCGCTCGATGCCAGTTCGGGTTCGAGATAGGGATCGCCCGGCACACAACCTCCACATTCACGCTCTTCAGATTCACGCTCGACGGATTGTCAGTCTAGTCCCGCTTACCTCAATCGTTGCCGGGTTGCTTACATCCCAACATCCGCTAGAGTGGCCGAGCAGGGCTTGGGGAGCCGGCCCTGCTTCGGGCCCCAAGATTTCCACTCTTCACACTTTCTCGGGCCGAAAGCTCCGTCCCTTTCGAGACGGTTGGGAGGCAATCTATGCAAGAACTCATATTCGGCGCGCGGGCGCGCCGCAGTCGGCGGCGGGCGCGAGTCCGCGCCGGCATCGGGCTCGCGGCGTGGATCATCTCGCTGATTGCGAGCGGCGGAGCGGTGACGCAGGGAGAGGAGGCACCCGGTGTCGTCGCCCGACAGGGAGTCGTCCGGCTACAGAGCGCTTTCGTTCCGGCCGAATCCCTGCCCGACCCCGGACGGAGTCCATCGGCCAGGTCCGGGTCCCGTGGGCCGCGCTCGGAACCCTCCAGCCCGGTAGAGGACGCAATCCACGCCGCGGCATCGGAGTTCGGAGTAGACGACGATTACATGCGCTCGCTGGCGTGGTGCGAGTCGGATCTCGATCCCAACTCCTACAGTCCTGCCGGCTACTACGGATTGTTTCAGTTCGACGAGGAAACCTGGTCGGAATACGGACACGGATTCATCTGGGACCCGGTCGCCCAGGCTCGCACGGCAGCGCGCCTGCTGGCGGCGGGCGAGCACGATCGCTGGCCCAACTGCGCCTGACCCGCCGCGGCTCAGCAGGCGGTCAGGTAGGCGTCTTGCCGTCGAGAGGGCCGGGTTGGCCGAAGGCGGCAACCATCGCCTCAAGGGCAACTGGCCTTCCCCCGATTAGACGGACACATTGACAATGCCTCCACGCGCACCACAGCTGAGTGGGGCGTCCCCAGTTCGAGGGGCCGGCTCCCCAGTCCCACTGGAACCACAGCCCCGGCTCGGGCGCCCACGGCCGGAGGATGCGCCGGTGGCCGCGCTCGTAGGCGTCCTTGGCGGCCGTCGACCGCGCGCCGTGTGGTGCGCTCGGACCCTTCGTAGCCCATGGCGATGCGCTTGTCGTGGACGCGGTCGGCTCGGATGTCGCCCTTGGAGCGCTCGACCCACTCCTCGATCTTGTCGGGGTTGGGGACGGTGATACCTGCTGCGTGTCGTCGCTTCGAGCTCGTGGCCGGCGTCGCGCTTCGCGACCCAGTTCTCGACGGTCTTTGGGTCGCAGCCCGCGAGCCGCCCCGCAGCCCGGTAGGTGCCGGTCAGATCGAATGCTTCCAGAATCTGCATGACCTCCTCGCTAAGCTTCATCATCGCCCTCCTTGGCTCGGCCTCCATGACACGGCCGACACAAGCCCAGGGCGTTTGCTTCGGTGATTTCGAGGAGATCAGGTGGCCGTCAGTGGGGATTTCTGATGGCCGTCAGCGGGGATTTTCGTGGCCGCCGTTGTGGAGTTTCTCGTGGCCACCGACATCGGCCGCGTGAACTGTTTCAGCTGAGCCTTTACTAGGGATTGGGCGGTAGTAAGGACTAGCGCCTAGTCTTTACTTGCGTAAGGCAAGGATAGCCAGTATCCTTTACCCCGGGCCCTGAACAAGTAAAGGATGCTAATGAGAGGTCGCTCTGAAAAGCGGACCTGGGAGGCACATCCCGAGCTGACGCATGCCCCACCGCGATATCGAAGGGCATGCGAGTTTGAAATTTTCCTGCCCGAACCGCTTAGCACCGACGACTACGCCCTTCCAGGAGAGCTAGCAACCATCGTATCCGAAGCAGAACTGGCAATCGCCCATCTCAATCATTCGGCCGCGGCCCAGCTGGCTCCTTTGGCTCGTCTACTACTCAGAACCGAATCGATCGCTTCGTCCAAGGTCGAAGGTATGCAGGTCGATGCGAAGCAGCTGGCTCGCGCAGAAGTGCGCGATGACATCGGTCGCAGAGCTAGTGTCGAAGCCCTCGAGATTCTGGCGAACGTCGATGCAATGCAGTTTGCCATCAAGGAGACGTCCAACGCCGAGCGCCTGACTCCGTACGAGATTGTGGCGATCCATCGCGTGTTGATGGACAGGTCAAACAAACGCATAGCGGGTCGTTTGAGAGATCGCCAGAACTGGATTGGTGGTAACGACTACAACCCTTGTGGAGCCGACTTTGTCCCGCCCCCTCCTGAAAACGTGGGGCCCTTGTTGGAGGACCTGTGCAGGTTCTGTGAGCGAGATGACATGCCCACCCTTGTTCAAGCCGCTCTCGTTCATGCACAGTTCGAAACCATTCACCCCTTCGATGACGGGAATGGGAGAACAGGTCGCGCGCTAGTGCAGGTCATCTTGCGACGAAGAGGACTTGCTCCCGCGTTCGTCCCCCCGATCAGTGTCGTCTTGGCTCGAGAGAAGGATCGATATATCCGGAGTCTAACGGCCTATCGCGAAGACCGGGTCCTTGACTGGATCGAGGTCTTTAGTCTCGCCACGACTGAGGCGTCGAAGCTCGCCGAGGCATACCTCGAACAGGTCACGGCCCTCCAACAGCGCTGGCGCGATCAACTAAAGGAGAAGGTGAATCCCAGATCAGACGCCGCGGCATGGTCAGCGATTGACGCTTTGCCGGCGCACCCGGTGATGACTGTCCCCGTTGGTGTTGCATCAACGGGCAAGTCCAAACCAGCGGTGAACGGAGCGATGCAGGATCTAGTCGAGGCTGGCGTTCTGCGCCCGCTTTCGGAGTCGCAAAGGAATCGGGCCTGGGAAGCAAGCGAGCTGCTGGACCTAATCGTGGATCTAGAGGAGGGCGTACCTCCATCCAATCGTTGACGATGTTCCCGGAGTGTCGCTGCCGCCATTTCATTGCGCTCCTTAGCAGCGAGCTCCTCTAGTTCGGCATCGGAGAGCTCGCCGATCAGGAAGTAGAGCTCTCGAACATCTGGAGTTGTATATGCTCACTGGACGCTGAGAAGGTAGCTTTACGCGTCCTGCGAATACTCGGACCTCCAAGCCGTCTGGGGTCCTCGCAGACCGCAGCCCAGGCCGATCGCTCTCCCCACCAGATGGCCCTGAGCGCGAGGCGCACATCGTGTCACTGCGCAGAACCCATCCCGGATGTACACCGGGACCGAGGCGAGCCAGCCGCTACGCGCCGGGTGCTCGGTACCCGACTTGCTCCGCCTTGCGCAGGGCGTCCATCGTTTCGTCGACGGTGAGAAGGACCGTTGTTTCGAGCGAGCTGAGCGCACCGCCGCCTCCAATCGCCAGCGCAACCGCGGCCATGGACACGTTGTCGGGCGCCTCCCATAGGTTGTAGCCGTCGTGCGTGCCGAACGCGTACCAGAACCCGTGGAGCTTCCCGCCGACCGACTCGATGTACGACCGAGCGGCCTCTCGGCGGTCCTCTGGGTTCCCGATCAGCCGGGCCCAAGTCTCAGGCGTATAGCTGAACTTCGATAGATAGAGCGGCATCGTCCCTCCCTCTCGTTCGCCACCCGTGCGCGTCACGGTTTAGGCGTCCAAGTATGCCGCACCCGCCAAGCACACGACCACCGGTTCATCGTCGCAGCATTCGTCGTCTCGGTACGTGGCCGCTGCCGACACCACGCCGGAGCGGGTCTGATGGCGGTGTGCAAAAGCTTAGACCCACCACCTGGTGCCGGTCACCAAGGGCGGCGCCCACCACGAGGACAACCTCGTCTCGCCGTGTCGCACGCACCATCGCATCGCCGAGTGGCAGGCCCGGGTCGAGCGGCCGGCCCGGGTGGGGTACCCCCGCGGGCCCGACGCTCCGCAGACTCCCAGCCGCAGCGGAGCCGGACGGTACGTCCGATCCCTTAGCGCTGTGGCGAGGTCTTGGAGGAACTGCTCCACCCCGGAGGTCTCAACGTCGGTGATGCTGACGCTGTCTATTCCTGGGGCGCCTC
>Ga0136633_1000351_pt1 | contig 35040 bp, 36 predicted proteins | sample AntDrymeUQ832206_2_FD_105494 | JGI IMG/M metagenome (GOLD analysis project Ga0136633, IMG submission 105494) | Polar desert sand microbial communities from Dry Valleys, Antarctica - metaG UQ83 (22.06) | ecosystem: Environmental > Terrestrial > Soil > Desert | place: Antarctica: Dry Valley... | reverse complement strand
GGACGCCCACGGGCAAACCCGTTGGCAAATCGCCGCTGAGCGGCGCGGAATCTGCACGGGGCCAGGCGTCCATCACCCCGTGTCGAGTTAGCACCGGTGAGCGGCGCTCACGAGCGGGCCAGCACTACTCCGCCAGGATGCGGAGGAAGAGCTCGGGATCGACGTTCCCGCCGGAGAGGATGACCACCCGCGCTTCGTCGCCATCCGCACGCGGTGCGCGGTCGGAAAGGTGAGCAGCCATCGAGGCGGCGCCTGACGGCTCGACCACCAGGCGCGCCTGGCGTGCAAGCTGGCGCATGGCATCGGCGATCTCGTCCTCGCTGACCGTGACGATCCCGTCCAGGAAGCGCCGCAGGTGCTCGAAGGGAAGGGGTCCGAGCGAGTTGGTGCGCAGGCCGTCGGCCATGGTGCGAACCGTCTGCTCGGCGGTCCAGTGCACGAGCTCGCCGCGTTCGAGCGACTCCTTTGCATCGGCGGCCAGCTCGGGCTCGACGCCGATGACCCGCGCCGACGGCGCCAGCGCCTTGACGGCGGTCGCCACGCCGGACGAGAGCCCGCCGCCGGAGACCGGAACCAGCACGCTCGTCACCTCGGGCAGGTCCTCGACGATCTCGAGGCCGCAGGTGCCCTGGCCGGCGATGATGGCCGGGTCGTCGTACGGCTCGACCATGACCAGCCCGCGCTCCTCGACCAGCTGGAGGGCGCGCTGGTGGCGCTCCTCGGAGTCGTTGCCGGTCGTGACGATCTCGGCGCCGTCGCGCAGGACGCCATCGACCTTCACCTGCGGCGCGTTCTCGGGCATGCAGATCACGGCGGCCGCACCCAGCAGGCGCGCCGCGCGGGCCACCGCCTGGGCGTGGTTGCCGGACGAGTAGGTGACGACGCCGCGGGCCCGCTCAGCATCGGTCAGGGAGGCGACCTTGTTGTAGGCGCCGCGCATCTTGAAGGCGCCGACCGGCTGGAGCGACTCCGGCTTCAGCCAGGTCGTGTCGTCCCAGCGCAGGAGCGGGGTACGCGTCGCGACGCCGCGGATGCGCTCCGCCGCCTCCCGAATTTCCGAAATGGAGACGAGGTGCGGCTCGTCCATCAGTGGGCCCGCGCCCAATGCTCGGCAAGCTCGGCGCGCTTCACGACCTCGACGTACCAGTCTGGAAAAGCGTCCGCCTGCGTTGGCAGCTTGTTCGTGCTCATGAGGGACCGATGCTACCCGATGCGGGCGTGCAGCCACGCCGTGGCAGTCACGGCGCGTGCAGTCTCGATACGTGACGCCGTGGGCGCCGGACCCGGATCAGCGCGCTTGCGACCGCCATCCGGCGCTTTGGTCGCGATGGATCGCGCCGACCTCAGGCCGCGCTCATCTCCGGAGGCAGCGCCGCGCCGACATGTCGCTAGGGAAGGTTGACGCCGGGCTGGCGCTCAGCCGGCAACTGGGTTGCTGGTCGAGAAGCCCAACCACCGCCCCGCGGGATCGGTGAAGGCGGCCCACCAGCCCATGTCGCCGCCGATCTCGGAGCGCGTGGTCACGACCGTGCCGCCGGCAGCCGTCACGCGCTCGAGCGCCGCCTCGAGGTCATCGGTCTCGAAGGTGATTCGCACGCCATTGCCGAGCTGGTCGTCCGGTGCCTTGAAGACGCCGCCGAGCAGTTTGCCGTCCGGTCCGGCGGCGGCGAAGTAGTCCTCACCGAACGGCGTGAAGGCCCAGCCGAAGACATCGCCGTAGAAGCGCTTCGCGTCGTCCAGGTCCGGCACGGGGATTTCCCACCAGTTCATCTGCGTGATCACGGGGGTGCTCGCTGCGGTGCTCATGGGAGTCCTCTAACTCTGGGGGTCATGGAGGTTGGCGAGCGGCGCCTCGCGCGGCCGATGCTGCGGAGGATCCGGCGACCGAAGCCGGGTCGCCGGACGCTGGCTCGCGGCCTTTCGGGGATCCGACCTTTCGACACCATGACTCGGCCTTCCTAGAGGTTGCCGCGCCGTGCCTGCTCGGTCTCGATCGCCTCGAAGAGGGCCTTGAAGTTGCCCACGCCGAAGCCGCGACTGCCGTGGCGCTCGATGATCTCGAAGAAGAAGGTCGGCCGATCCTGCACCGGGCGCGTGAAGATCTGGAGCAGGTAGCCCTCCTCGTCGCGATCGGCCTCTATTCCGAGCTCCTCGAGGACATCCATCGGCACGCCGACGTCGCCGACGCGGTCGGGGAGCGACTCGTAGTAGGCGTGCGGCATGCCAAGGAACTCGACGCCGCGCTCGCGAAGCGCGCGGACGCTGCCGATGATGTCCTCCGTGCGCAGGGCGATGTGCTGCGTTCCCGCGTCGAGGTAGTAGTCGAGGAACTCCTGGATCTGACTCTTCTTCTTGCCGGCCGCGGGCTCGTTGATCGGGAACTTGATCCGCCCGTTCCCGTTCGTCATCACCTTGCTCATCAGGGCCGAGTACTCGGTGTGGATCACCTTGTCGTCGTAATGGATGAGCTGTGCAAAGCCGAGGATGTCCTTGTAGAAGTCGACGAATCGATTCATGTCGCCGAGACCGACGTTGCCGACGCAGTGGTCGACCTCGAGCAGGTTCTGCCCTGCCGCCGCTGGAGCCGGATGCTTCACCTTGTGGTAGCCGGGGGCGAAGGCGGCGTGGTAGTCAGACCGATCCACGAACGAGTGGATCACCTCGCCGTAGGTGTGGATTGCGCTGCGTCGGAGCGTGCCCTTCTTGCCTTCGATCTCGGTCGGCTCCAACGCGCTCCGGGCACCGCGCGAGGTCGTCTCGCGCCACGCGGAGGTGACATCGTCGACCGCGAAGGCGATGTCGTGGACGCCGTCGCCGTGCTTCGCCACATGCTCGGCGATCTCGCCAGCGGGCGTCAGCGGCGCTGTGAAGACGAAGCGGATGTCGTTCTGGACCATCACGAAGCTGGACCGATCCCGTACCCCGGTCTCGAGCCCCGCGTAGGCAACCGGGGAAAACCCCCACAGCGCGCGATAGTAGTGCGCCGCCTGCTTGGCATTGCCGACCCAGAACTCGACGTGGTCGATGCCCTTGAGCGGCAGGAAGTCCTGCGCCTCGGCGGCCGCGTTCTGGTTGATGATGGCGCCGGTCTGGTTCGCGGCACCACGAGTGATCGTATCGGTCATGGTGAAGGAGTCTACCGCAGGACCGATTCCGCCTCAGAGGCGAGTGCCGGCCTCGAGGGCCACCTCGATCATGCGATCGATGGCGTGATCGAGCTCTTCGAGCGGCAGGTAGCTCTCCTCGGTCGATACGTCCTCGGAGAGGACGTCGCTGACGGTGAGCGCGCACGCGGCCTGCACGCCGTCGCGGGCGGCCAGGAAGAAGAGTGCAGAGGCCTCCATCTCGAACGCGAGCACGCCACGCTCGCGCCAGCGCTTGGCGTAGTCGTCATCGGTGTTGTAGAAGACGTCCACGGAGGCGACGAGGCCCGTTCGATGACTGATGCCAGCTGCGTCGGCCGCATCCACCAGGAACCGAGTAAGCGCGAAATCGGCGGCCGGCGCATACGCCTCGCCGTGCAGGTAGGTCGTTGTGGCGCCATCGACGGGGCAGGCTGCGGTGGCGATGACGAGGTCGCCGGTCTTCAGCCCGGGCGCGATCCCGCCGCAGGTGCCGACTCGGATCAGGCGCTTGGCGCCAAGGCGTAGCAGCTCCTCGACCACGATCGAGAGGCTCGGCGTGCCCATCCCGCTGGTCTGCACGCTGACCGGCGTGCCGCGGTAGGTACCGGTGAACCCGAAGAGGCCGCGATGGTCGTTGACCTGCCTCGCCGATCCGGCGTCGAAGCGCTCGGAGATGCGGCGTGCGCGGTTCGGATCGCCGGGCAGGAGGATGAGCGGCGCGTAATCGCCCTCCTCGGCGCGGAGGTGAATCTGTGGCATGCGCCTAGCGTTACAGAATGGCGCGTCGCGTGCATGGTGAAGCGGTCATGAGCAAGGCGCATGAGCGGAACGGCCCGAAGTCATCCGTGAGTACGACGCTTCGTGACCTGGTGAGGGCATCGGGCGGCGGGCTGCTGGTCGGACTGCCCCTCCTCTACACCCTCGAGATGTGGGCCCACTCCTTCCTCCTGCCATCGTGGAAGATCGTGGTCCTGGTCGGCGTGGCGTTCGTGGTTGTCGTCGGCTACAGCGCGGTGAGCGGCTTCAGGCGCGACCGAACGTGGACAGAGCTCCTGATCGACTCGGTGGAGACGATGGGAATCGCCGCGGTCGTGTCGACCGTCGCCCTGCTGCTGCTCGGTCGGATCGGCGCCGAGACCGGACTGCGCGACGCGGTCGGCAAGATCGCACTCGAGATGATCCCAGTCGCCTTCGGCGTGTCACTGGCCGGCACACAGCTCGCCTCGCCGGAGGACGATCCCGAGGATGCCGAGGACCAGGGCAGCGCGGTGGCCAATGAGGGTGGCGTGGGCGCCTTTGGTCGGCTCTTCATCGCGGGCGGCGCGGCGCTCCTGTTTGCGCTCAACATCGCTCCGACCGAGGAGCCTGTGCTCCTCGGGGTCGAAGCGGAGTGGTGGATGCTCCTTCTCGTCGTTCCCGCCACGCTGGCGATCACCTTCGCCCTCGTCTTCTACGCCGACTTCCGCGGCGGCCGCGCCTTTGAGGTCGGGGACAGCCCGCTCGACCATCCGTTCACCGAAACGCTGGCTGCCTACGCCGTGAGCCTGCTCGTCTGCCTTCTGCTCATGTGGGCCTTCGGACGGACCGATGGAGCATCGTGGTCAACGATCGTCGGTCAGACCGTGATGCTCGCCGTGGTGGCCTCCTTCGGCGCCGCCGCCGGGCGACTCCTGGTGGGCGGGCCTCCGGAGAAGCAACAGCAACCGCAGGAGGCGTCGTAGCCTTGCGTCAGAACTGGCTCGAATGGGTCGTGTTGGCGATCAGCGCCGCGGCGGTGGTCGGCCTTGTCGGGTTTCTGCTGGTCGACGGCCTCATCGATGGCGGCCGCCCGCCCGCACCGAGGGTCGAGCTGATGGTGGATGCGGCGTACGAGATCCCGGGCGCCTGGATCGTGCCCGCCACGGTGAAGAACGATGGCGATCGGACGGCGGAGGCGCTCGTCCTGCGAGCGACGGCCACGATCGACGGAGTCGAGGAGGAGAGCGAGGTCACCGTCGACTATCTCCCGCCCGGAACTGATGTCGAGATCTCGTTCGGCCTGAGCGGCGAGCCCGACGGCGAGGTCACGGTGTCGACCGTCGGCTTCCGGCTACCCTGAGGTCCATGACCGACCGGTGGGCTGAAGAGCTCGCATTTGCAACCGACCTCGCGCGACGTGCCGGCGAGATCCTCACGGCGTGCTACGAGCGGCTCGATCGGATCGACTACAAGAGCAAGCGCGATGTCGTCACCAATGCGGACTATGCATCGGAGCGGCTCGTCATCGACGCCATCAAGGCCCGCTACCCCGGCGATGCCATCCTGGCCGAGGAGTCCGGCGAGCACGCCGGCGTCCTGCGTGACGACGGCTCGCACAATGGGCGGACCTGGGTCATCGATCCGCTCGACGGAACGGTGAACTATGCGAATGGGATCCCGTATTACTGCGTGAGCATCGGCCTGGTCGTCGACGACGTGCCAACCGTCGGCGTTGTCTTCGACCCTGCCCGCGACGACCTGTACAGCGCCACCGCGGATGGCCAGGCCATGCTCGACGACGAGCCGATCACGACTTCGGCCAAGGAGACCCTCTCTGACTATGTCGTCAGCCTGGCGGTGATCGGGCGCGGAGGCCTGGCCCGCGAACGGAAGATCGCGCCGCTGATCCGGATCCATCGGCGCATGGGCAGCGCGGCGCTCGCGCTCGTCTACGTCGCGAACGGTCGCTTCGACGCCTTCATTCAGAATGGTGGCCTCTCACCGTGGGACGTGGCGGCGGCCGGGCTCATCGTCGAGCGGGCAGGCGCGGTCGTCACCGACGTCACCGGCGGCCCGTGGTGGAACGCGAAGGTGCGCGGCCCGCGGACGAGCGTGGTGGCCGCACCACCCTCCCAGCACGCCGCGCTGCTCGACCTGCTCGCGTCAGTGAAGACGAAGCTTCAGACCCGGCGCTGACCTGGCGCGTTCTCAGCGCGTGGCGAAGCGGTCGAGGACGTGCGCGAGCATGCCCAGCGTGAGGGCCGTGGCGCCCCAGACGCGCACGCCGCCGTACCGATACGCAGCGGCCCGGACGGTGAACCCGCGTCCGCTGAACTCTTCGCTCCCGAGCACCTCGTCGTCGAAGAGCGCCTCGAGCGGCAGCTCGATGAGCGCGGCCACCTCGGCGTTGTGTGGCACCAGGGAGGGTCGGCTGCTGACTGTGCCAACGAAGGGGCGAAGCTCGAAGTTGGTGACCGGGATCCAGACGTCGTCGAGGACGCCGACGATCCTGACGAGCTCCGGCTCGAGACCGATCTCCTCCCACGCTTCGCGCAATGCGGCCGCCTCGCGGTCGGCGTCCGCGGCATCGACCGCGCCGCCGGGAAGCGACACCTCGCCAGCGTGAGCGCGCATCTCGGCGTGGCGAACGGTCAGCGGGATGACCAGCCGACCGCCGTCATCGGGGTAGATTGCGAGGAGCGTCGAGGCCGCGCGTGCCGGCGGGAATGTCGCACGGTCGTATCGGTCCCGAGTCACCTCGCCGTCGACGTTGCGTGGCAGGAGGCGATCGTCGAGGCCGATCGGCCGGTCGGCGCGGCGCAGCGCATCGGCGATGCCCTCTTGCCAGTCCGCCTCAGCGCGTAGTATTCGTTCCATGACCCAGGGCCACCTCGATCGTGACAGCCGCGTCCGAGACGCGCTCTACCGCACGCGCGTGCTCGTCAACCGTACGCCGCATTTCAGCTCGCAGACGCGCCGGGAGGCAAATCGCGCGGTCGACATCCTCGAGGGCCAGCTGGGCCTGAACCAGGTCAATGCCGCCGACGCCGCTCGCGGTATCGAGCTCCTGAATCGCGCCCACTCGTCGCTCACCTTCGGACTGCTCCAGAGTCCGGACTTCGCCGATCGCTTCGCGCCTGCCCTGCGTCGTCTGGGCCTGCGCGGAATCGCGGACCGCCTGGATGAGGTGCCCTCGTCGGTCATGGCGCTTCCCATTTCGGGACCGATGAGTCCGCGTGAGCATCGTGACAACCTGCCCGCGGACGACCGCCACGACGCCGAGGGAAATCCACTCCCGCCGCCGCCCGGCTTCTACTGAGCGCCGGCCACTGCCTCGACGAGGGACGCGTCGGTCGGCGTCGAGCCCAGGCCCAGTCGATGGCCGATGATCGCCGGCAGCGTCGGCTCGAGGTAGGTCGACCGAAGCGCCTGCCAGGCCTCGGCGGCGAACACGTCGCGCGGCGACCCATCCAGGGTCACACGTCCGGCGCGCATGACGATCACGCGCTCGAAGATTTCGGCCACGAAGCGCATGTCGTGGCTGATGGCGATCACGGTGCGGCCCTCCTCCGACACGGCCTTGACTGCAGCGCCGACCCGCTCCACGCCCCGCGCGTCCTGGCCGGTGGTCGGCTCGTCGAGCACGAGCACGGGCGTCTGCATGGCCAGGACCGATGCGAGCGCCAACAGCTTCCGGCGTGACTGGCCAAGGTCGTACGGGTTCGTCCCTTCCTCGCCCACCAGGCCGCTGGCTTGCAGCGCCTCCGTCACCGCCGTCCGCAGGTCGGTGCCCGTGCGGCCGAGGTTGCGTGGGCCGAATTCGACCTCGGCACGGACCGATCCCGCGAAGATCTGGCGGTCCGGATCCTGGAAGACGAGGCCGACCCGCGAGGCGAGCCGGGCGACCGTCAGCGACGACGCATCGGTCCCGTCGATGGTGACCCTGCCCTCCGTGGGTCGAAGCAGGCCATTGAGGTGCCGCACCAGGGTCGTCTTGCCGCTGCCGTTCTGACCGATGAGCGCCACCCGCTCGCCGGCGCGAATTGTCAGATCCACGCCATCCAGCGCACGCACGCCGCCGTCGCGGTAGACGTGAACGAGGCCCGCGACGCGCAGCTCAGCCATCGGCCAGCGCCCGGGCCAGCCTGTCACTTTGCACCCCGGCCGCCTGCACGGCTCGCGACAGCCTGACCGATGACGGCTCGGCGACACCGAGCTCGCCGATCGTGGGATCGCCCAAGATCTCGTCGGTTGCGCCGAGCCGTGCCACGCGGCCACCGTCGAGCACGATGACGCGTGAGCAGATCGCGGCCAGAAGATCGGCCTTGTGCTCGGCAATGAGGATGGAGGCACCATCGGCCGCGAGCCGTCGAATGGCATCGGCGACCAGGTGTGTGCCGGCGGGGTCGAGCTGCGCCGTCGGCTCGTCGAGCACCAGGTGCTCGGGCCGCATGGCGAGCAGGCCGGCCATCGCCACCAGCTGCTGCTGGCCACCCGAAAGACGACGGGGGTCGCGCTCGGCCAGCTCGTCGATGCGCAGCGTCTCGAGCGCCGCCCATGTTCGTGCCACGACATCGTCGCGGGTCAGGCCCAGGTTCATCGGGCCGAAGGCGACCTCCTCGAAGACGGTATCGGTCACCTGCGAGAGCTGCGTCGACGGATTCTGGAAGCCGATCCCGATGCGCTGGCTGAGTCGATGCATCGGCCAGGTGTCGACGTCCTCGCCGTCCAGGGTGATCGTCCCGCGGACCTGGCCTCCCACCGTCCGCGGGGCGAGGCCGCTGACGACCAGGCAGAGCGTGGTCTTGCCGGCCTCCGAGGCGCCGGCCAGGCCGATCACTTCTCCGTCACGCAGCTCGAGGTCGACGTCGAGCAGCGCGGCCTTCGTGGCGCCCGCGTATCGATAGCCGACGCCGGAGAGCGCGATCGTCATCCGACCACCCCGGCAACGCGCGCGGCGATGAGCGCCGCAAGCGCGGCAATCAGGGCCCAGCGCGCGAGGGACTGACCGCCCGAGTCGGATGGCGCCCAGAGCAGCGTACGACGGCCCGGCCGCGTGAAGCCTCGCGCCTCGAGCGCCATGGTTCGCTCCTCGACCTCCGCGATCGAGCCGAGGATGACCGGGCCGACGATCGGCACGATTCCGCGCACCCGCCGCCAGACGCTGCCCTCGGTGTCCATGCCGCGGGCTCGCTGCGCGGCCGTGATCTGTGCCGCTCGTTCGACCATTGCCGGCACCGTCTGGACCGACGCGTTGGCAACGAACGCGACTCGCGGGCTGATGCCGCGGCGCTCGAGGTCGACGACCAGGTCCGCGGGACGCGTGGTCAGGTAGAAGAGGGTGATCGCGCCGCTGATGGCCATGATGCGGGCCAGGATCTCGAGGGCGAAGGCCAACCCTTCGGCGGTGGCCACGATCGGACCGATGCGCAGCAGGACCGTCTCGCCGCCCGGGAAGAAGAACACGTTCACCAGCAGCGCCGACAGGGCGATCGGCAACGCCAGCAGCAGCGACATCCGAGCCAGTCGCCCCAGCACGCCCGCCGCGATGGCCGGACCGATGACGGCCACGACCACCAGGATGGTGGGCCCGCTCAGCCCTCCGATCACGACCGCCGCGATGGCAGTCACCGTGGCGAGCGTTGCCTTGGTGAGCGGGTTGAGCCGGTGATATGCGCTTGGACCGGGACGCCCGAGGAAGTCGGGCACGCCTCGGTTCGTCGCAGACGCCTCGCTCAGGCGGGAGCCCCCCGCCATTCGCCCTCCCCGTCCGCGGGCGAGTCGCCTCCCTCGAGCAGTCGGTCACCCTGCGGGAAGCGCGCCTTCGTGCGTCGGGCCATCGCGCTCAGCACAAGGTAGACGACGAAAAAGGTGACGAGCTTGTCGACCGGATCGGAGAGCAACCCCTGCTGGAACGTGGCGGTCTGGATGTCGGACCCTGCCTGGCGGAAGGCCGCGACCAGGAAATCGGTGCCAGCGCCGGTCACGCCACTGAACAGGTTGGCGCTGATGGGCGCGCTGACGAGCGCCGCGACCGCGCCCGTCAGGACGCCGCCTATGGTGACGTACGCCACCGTCAGGTCGCGTCGCACGAAGAGGAGCGCGAGCATTCCGACGATGAAGCCGATGAACAGCAGGGCGATGAGCCAGCCGAGGATCGTGAACACGACGTTCGTGTTGTCGGGGTTGAAGAACTCGAAGGTGGTGCCGTAGAAGCGCGCGTACGCATACCACGCCAGGCCGGCGACGACGGCCAACGCAACCAGGCCGCCGACGGCGAGCTCTCCGATCGGTCGATCCGGCCGGGGACGCAGCCAGCCGGCGCGCGCGAAGAGGCCGGCCATGAGGCCGATGACGGCCGCCACGATCGCAAACGGCGCGGCCACCGCGCCCTGGAACGGCGGCGGGATGATGTACTGCCAGATCAGGTTGGCGACGAAGCCAGTCAGGGCGCCCGGGATCGGACCGGCCAGCGCTCCAACCAGGATGGTGCCGATGCTGTCGAGGTAGATCGGGATCTTGAGAGCGTTGGCGACCGCCGCGCCGAGGATGATGTTGATGGCGATCGCGACCGGCATGAGCGCGAGGGTTCGCATGTCGAACTGCGACGAGATCGAGGCGAAGCCGCCGGTCTGGGCGTACTCGATACCGGCGTACACGCCGAACGCCACGACCAGCGCCAGCGCCGCCGCCAGCGCCCACGAGTTCCCCGCGGCCTGCCCCTCGAAGTTGAAGCCGACGATCCCGATGAACGCGACGATGAGAAACGCCACGACGGTTGCGATCCAGCGGACGACCATGGGTTGACTCTCCTCCGTGTGTCTGGCTCGTGGTCAGCTGTAGGGAGCGCCGACGGCGCGCCCGAGGCGCTTGATGAGCTCCGCCTTCATGCCATCGGCGTCGATGGCGGTCGCGACCGAAACCGGCGGGCGGTCATCGGCCTCCGAGCGGTAGAGGCTTCCGGCACGGTACGGATCCGAGCTTGTGTCGCAGGCGAGCATTTCCTCGACGCTCTCGGTGACCAGGTCCGGTCGCAGCAGTGAGCCGATCAGGACGACCGGGTCGTGCAGGTACGCGCCGTCGATCCCGTCGGCCTGCTGGTGGAAGCCGACGTAGAAGCGCATCGCATCGCGAACGACGCCGGCGAGGTGCGTGTCGGGGAGATCTCGCAGATCGTCCATGGTGAAGATGATGTCCTGCGTCGCATCCAGCGGGAAGATGCGGTGCAGCGCTCCTGCGCGCAGGCACGCCTCCGCCGCCTCGGGATCGACGCAGGCGTTCCATTCTCCGGTCTCGGTCGTGTTGCCACGCTCCTCGAGCGTGCCGCCCATCCAGATGACCTCGCGCGCCCCGCCGGCGAGGTCGACGCCCTGCTGCGTCGCGGCAGCCAGGTTGGTCAACGGCCCGAGCGCAACGACGGACATCTCGCCGGGATGGCGGCTGACATGAGCCCCCAGGTACCGGCTGGCGGGAATGGCGGTGTACTCGGTCGTGCCGAGCTGCCGGTCCTCGCCGCGCAGCTCGACGTAGCCGGTGCCGGTCGGGCCATGGGTGTCGGGTGCGGTGCGCAGCCGGCGCTGGAGCGGTCGGGCGGCGCCGATGCTGACCGGGACGTCGCCTCGGCCGACCATGCGGAGGATCTTGCCGGTGTTGCGCGCCACGTGATGGATCTCGACATTGCCCGCGACGCAGGTGACGCCGCGCAGGATCACCTCGGAGCTGGTGGCCGCGATGAGCAGGGCGATCATGTCGTCGATCCCGGTGTCGACGTCCAGGATCAACGGGCGCGGCTCATGCTGGGCTGAGGCGTCGGCGTCCATCGGAGTCCTATGGTACGCGCCAGCCGCCTGCCTGGCCGACCTTCGTGGACAAGGGTCGACCCAGCGTCTCACTGACATGCCGGGCAGCGATGAGGAGCGCGTCGAGATCCACTCCGTGGGACAGGCCCTCGCGCTCGAGCAGGTAGACGAGATCCTCGGTGGCCAGGTTGCCGGCCGCTCCCGGGGCGTACGGGCAGCCGCCGGTGCCGCCGGTCGATGCGTCGAAGCAGCGGATGCCGAGCTCGAGGGCCGCCGAGACGTTCGCCAGCGCGGTGCCGCGCGTGTCGTGGAAATGCATTGCCAGTCGTTCGACGCCGATGCCCGCACCGAGCAGCGCGCCGATGACGCGCCGAACGTCCGCCGGGCCGGCGACGCCGATCGTGTCGCCGATCGAGAGCTCGTCGACGCCGAGCTCGATGAGCAGCCGCGCCACCGCCACGACGGCGGCCTCGCCGACCTCGCCCTGGTACGGGCAGCCGAAGGCGGTGCTGAGGTAGCCACGGGTCCACCAACCGCGTTCGCGCGCGGTGGCGATGACCGGCCGAAAGGCCTCGATCGACTCCGCGATGGTCATGTTGATGTTGGCGCGGGTGAATGGCTCGGACGCGGCCGTGAAGACGCAGATGGCATCGGCGCCCGCTGCCTCCGCTCGGTCGAGACCGCGTTCGTTCGGCACGAGGACCGGATACCGGACGTGTGGCCGCCGATCGAGGCGCGCCATGAGCTCGTCGGCATCGGCCAGCTGCGGGACCGCCTTCGGCGACACGAAGCTCGTGGTCTCGATCTCGCGCAGGCCCGCGTCCGCGAGGAGTGCGATGAAGCGCAGCTTGGCCGCGGTCGAGATTGGCGTCCCTTCGTTCTGCAGCCCATCCCGGGGCCCGACCTCGTAAACCCTGACGTTGCGCTCAGTCATGCGCCGAAGCCGCGGTCAACTCCGCCAGCAGGGAACCCCGGGCGACCTGATCGCCCTCCACGACGGTGATCCGAGAGACGACCCCGGCGAAGGGGGCGACGACGGCATGCTCCATCTTCATTGCCTCGATGACGACCACCGCCTGGTGCTCGGCAATATTCTCACCCTCCGTGACGCGCACGGCGATCACCCGGCCGGGCATGGGCGCAGCCAGCACGGTGTGCGAGGGGTCGCCCGCAGCCGCATGCCGGAGCGCATCCTCGACGGTCGGCGGTGATGCGCGGTGGAACTCGAGCGATTGCCCCTCGACGTCGACATGGGCCGTCTCGCCGTCGCGCATGCCACCCGGGCCGTCCGACCCCTTCCCCAGCGGCATCGTTCGCTCCTCGTCCGCATGGCGAACGCGTCGAACCGAAGCGGCGTTCAACCGCCAGCCGCCGGACCACGGATCGCCTTCCCCCGAGACCAGGAGGTCCGCGGCCGCCCGCCAGTGCCTGTCCTGCGGCGTCGCCGGAGTGGGAAGCTTCAGCCCCGCGATCGTGTCGGTGCGCATCTCGGCATCCAACACCGCTGGCTGCTCGACCAGCCAGCGCAGGAAGCGCAGGTTGGTGCGCACCCCGAGGATGGATGTTTCGGCCAATGCCGCCTGCAGGCGGTCGAGCGCTTCGCGTCGCGATCGACCACGAGCGATGAGCTTGGCGAGCAGGGGGTCGTATCGGTCGCTGACCTCGTCGCCCTCGGCGCAACCGGCGTCCACACGGATCCTTGCGGGCCAGCGCAATCGCGCAAGCCTGCCGGTGGCGGGGAGAAAGCCACTCTCGGGATCCTCGGCGTAGAGACGCGCCTCAATGGCGTGGCCGCGAATCCGCGGCGGCCGGCGCAGGCCCAGCGCGACCAGAGGTTCGCCGGCCACGATGCGCAGCTGATCCTCCACGAGGTCGCGGCCGGTGACCTCCTCGGTGACCGGGTGCTCGACCTGCAGGCGGGTGTTCATCTCGAGGAAGAAGAAGTCGCCCGCATCGGTCAGGAGCATCTCGACCGTGCCCGCATTGGCGTAGCCAACCGCCTTCGCGAGCCTCAGCGCCGCCTCGCCCATGCGTGCGCGGAGCTCCGCGGTCACGGACGGCGCCGGCGCCTCCTCGATGATCTTCTGATTCCGTCGTTGCGCGCTGCAGTCGCGCTCTCCAAGGTGGACCCCGCTGCCACGTTCGTCGAAGAGGACCTGGATCTCGATGTGGCGCGGACCCTCCAGGTAGCGCTCGAGGATGAGCCGATCGTCTCCGAAGGACCGATGCGCCTCGCGGCGAGCCGCGAGCATCGCATCAGGCAGCTCCACGGAGTCGCGCACGATGCGCATGCCCTTGCCGCCCCCACCGGCGCTCGGCTTGACGAGGAGCGGATAGCCAACTCGGTCTGCTTCGACGATCAGGGTGGCGTCGTCCTGCGACTCCCCATCGTATCCGGGGATCGTGGGTACCCCGAGCGCCGCGGCCTGCTGGCGCGCGGCCGCCTTGTTGCCCATTGCGGCGATCGCGTCCGGTGGCGGCCCGACCCACGTCACGCCGGCATCAAGGACCGCGCGGGCGAACGACGGATTCTCGGCCAGAAATCCATAGCCTGGGTGGATCGCATCCGCGCCGGAGCGACGCGCGATGTCCAGGAGTGCGTCTGCATCAAGGTACGAGCCGATCTCGTGGCTCTCGTCCACCCCGGGCGGGGCGTGCTCATCGGCCGCGTGCACGCCGATGATCCGAATGCCCATGCGTCGTGCGGTGCGAGCGATGCGGGTGGCGATCTCGCCCCGGTTGGCGATGAGGAGGGAGCGAATCGGTCGACCGGCAGGCGGGGACGCATCGCTGGAGACGGCCGAGAGCGACAAACGCGACACCCGCACTCGGGAGCCAACGCGTTGGGCGGCGAGCCGGCCATCCGCGATCCAGCGCTGCACGGTGCGCACCGTGACGCCCAGCTCCTCGGCGACCTCTCGCGGGGTCAGATCCTCGCTCATGTCGCGATTGTCGCAGAGAGCGGCCGACTCAGGCGTCACGCCAGCGCGGTGGGCGCTTCGCAAGGAAGGCGGAGAGGCCCTCCTGGCCCTCGGGCGTGGTGCGCTGCTGGGCGATATGCCGCACGGTGTGGCGCCTTGCCTCGTCCGGTTCAAGCGTGCGCAGCTCGCGGATGAGTGCCTTGGCGGCTCTGGCTGCGGTGGGACCCGCCGAGCGCAGCTCGCCGAGGAGGTCCTCCAGGAGGAGGTCGAGCGCCGTCTCATCGGCGACCACCTCGTGGACAAGGCCGATCTGCCGAGCGCGCTGCGCATCGAAGCGCTGACCGGTGCTGAAGAGCGCGCGCGCCTGCGACTCGCCGATCTTCGGCAGGACGAAGGTGCTGATCACCGCCGGGATGATCCCGAGCTTCGTCTCGCTGAAGCCGAACGTGGTGTCGGCGGTCGCCAGCACCACGTCGGCGACGGCGCACAGGCCCATCCCCCCTCCCAGCGCGGCTCCCTGGACGCGGGCGATGACGGGGACCGGGCAGGCATCGATGGCGCTGAACATGTCCTGCATGGCCGCAGCATCGCGCTCGTTCTCATCGACCGACAGGTCGACCGACGCGCGCATCCATGCCACGTCCGCGCCGGCGCAGAAGACCGGGCCTTCGCCGCCCAGCACCACCCCGCGAAGGGCATCGGGTTGCTCGGTGGCGAGGCGTTCGAAGGTCGTGCGCAGGGCGCCGATCAGCTCGGCGTTGAATGCGTTCCGCACGTCGGGCCGATCGAGGCTGACGCGCGCGAACGGTCCGTCCCGGATGATCCGCAATGCGTTCATCGGCCGCGACCGCGACCGTGGAACGGCTCTGCGACCGCTCGGACCTGGGCCAGCATCGGCTCCTCGAGCCAGACCACATCGGTCCCGTCCGGCACGTCGACGGTGACGGGAGCGCCCGGCTCGCCCACCAGGCCCAGCATGAGCCGCGGCCGTCCGTCGTCAGCCTCGCTCTCGACGAGGTAGGCAGCGACAACCATGGTGTCGCGCAGGGCCTCGCCCAGGGCTGCCTCGAGCTCACGCGTGTCCCGACCCGGAAGGCGGATGCGGATCGACGAGCGAGCCGTGGGCTCGAAGAGGGGCTCGTCGTTGCCGGGCAGGCGCCCGTCGGCCAGCGCCGCCAGCTCATCGGCATCGAAGCGGTAGGGGACCGGGCCGGCGGGGTCCATGATCGCCGGCATGCCGGCCGAGGCGAGGTTCGCGATCGCAATGCGCGCCGGCAGCGGAAGGTTGCCGGTGTGTGCGGGGGCCCATGCGGCCAGGGCACCGACGGAGCCGAAGACGACACCGACCGGCGTCCCGTCCCCTTCGCGTGCGAGCATGACGCTGATCTCCACCTGCTCGTCGTCGTTGACGGCCGACGCGAGCGCCTCCTTCGCCTCGTCTCCGTGCTCCGGGGGCACCGGGAGCAGCAGCGTGCCGCTCATGAGGGTCCGATAGAACGCGTCGAGTGGGCCGCGCTCACCGCGCTCCTCTGCATCGCGCGCCGCGAGCATGGCCTCGAACAGGTTGGCGGCGCTCGTCTCGAGCGAGCCGGACGGGGTGCTGCGGTCGTGCGAGCCGGGCGCGGGTCGATCGGTCTCAGGTGGCATCAGTCGGTGAGCCTACCGGATGCTGGTAGCATCGTCCCCATGATCCGGGGCATCGATCACCTTGTCATCGCCTGTGCCGATCCGGACGCGGCGGCGAACGAGCTCGAGGCGGCCCTTGGCGTGACTGCCGCCGGCGGCGGCCGGCACGAAGGGCTGGGCACCTTCAATCGCATCGTGTGGCTCGCCGACGGAAGCTACCTGGAGCTGATCGGCGTCGATGACCGTGAGGCCGCGGTTGGCCAGCCGGTGGGCGCTGCCACGGTTCGCGCGCTCGATGTCCATGACGGCGGCCTCGCCACCTACGCGCTGCGCGACGACGAGCTGGAGCTCACCGTTGGCGCATTGCCCGAGGGGGCCTTCGGCTCCGTGACGCATGGCCGACGCGTGCGCGACGACGGCGAGGCCGTGGAATGGCAGAGCGCCTTCCCTCTGACGCCGCTCGGACCGGACACGACGCCCTTTCTCATCCAGCACGCGTACGTCGGCGCGGAGTGGAGCCACGCGGCGCTCGCCGATCGGACGACCTTCCGGCATCCGCTTGGCTGTGCCGTGGCGCTGGCGCGGCTCGACCTTGCCACGGGCGACCCGCCCTCGACCGCAGCCACGATCCATGAGGAGCTGGGGCTTGATTTCTGGGCCGTTGCCGACCTCGCGGTCTGCACCATTGGTCCACACGTGCTCCGGCTGTTGCCGCGGCGTGAGATGGCGGTCCCGGCCGTCATCACCCTGGCGGCCGCGGTGGATGTGCCACGAACCGTGGAGCTCCTGGGGATGCGGTTCGACATCGAGCGCGCCGAGCTGCCGCTCGGAGTGGCCGATTCCTAGCGAACCGCCCGAGCCTACATTCGGTACAGGCTGAATCCCGGCTCGGGGATCGGCGCGTTCAGCGCCGCGCTGATGCCCATCGCCAGGATGCGCCTGGTGTCGCATGGATCAATGACGCCGTCGTCCCAGAGTCGCGCCGTGGAGTGGTACGGCGAGCCCTCGCGCTCGTACTTGTCGAGGATCGGCGCCTCGAAGGAGTCGCGCTCCGCATCGGTCTCCAAGCCACCGCGCACCGTGGACAGGACTCGGGCCGCCTGTGCACCGCCCATGACTGAGATCCTCGCATTCGGCCACATCCAGAGCTGACGGGGGCCGTACGCGCGACCGGCCATGCCGTAGTTTCCGGCACCGAATGAGCCGCCGATGATGACCGTGAACTTCGGCACGTTCGTGGTCGACACCGCCGTGACGAGCTTGGCGCCGTCGCGCGCGATTCCGCCCGCCTCGTACTCGCGTCCGACCATGAAGCCGGTGATGTTCTGGAGGAAGACGAGTGGGATGCGTCGCTGGCTGGCGAGCTCCACGAAATGCGCGCCCTTGAGGGCCGATTCGCTGAACAGGATCCCGTTGTTGGCAATGATCCCGACCGGGTAGCCGTGCATGCGCGCGAAGCCGGTGACGAGCGTGGTGCCGTAGCGCTCCTTGAACTCGTGGAAATCTGAACCGTCCACCAGGCGGGCGATCACCTCGCGCACGTTGTAGGACTGGCGCGCATCGGCCGGGATGACGCCGTAGAGATCCTCAGGATTGACCGATGGCTCGCGCGGCTCGCCGATCTCCCATGGCGGGTCCGGCTTGCGCCAGGCCAGGTTGCGGACGATCTCGCGGCCGATGGCCAGTGCGTGCTCGTCGTCGAGGGCGTAGTGGTCGGCAACCCCGGACTGCGTGGTGTGCACCTCGGCCCCGCCGAGCTCCTCGGCCGTGACCTCCTCCCCGGTGGCCGCCTTCACCAGCGGCGGACCGCCCAGGAAGATGGTGCCGGTGCCCTTCACGATGACCGTCTCGTCGGACATGGCCGGCACGTACGCACCGCCCGCGGTGCAGCTGCCCATCACCAGCGCTACCTGCGGGATGCGCCGGGCGGAAAGCTGGGCCTGGTTGTAGAAGATGCGGCCGAAGTGCTCGCGATCGGGAAAGACCTCGTCCTGCATCGGCAGGAAGGCGCCACCCGAATCGACCAGGTACAGACACGGCAGCCGGTTCTCGAGGGCGATCTCCTGCGCGCGCAGGTGCTTCTTGACCGTCATCGGGTAATAGGTGCCGCCCTTGACCGTCGCGTCGTTGGCCACGATCGCGCACTCGACCCCTTCGATGCGGCCGATGCCGGTCACGATTCCAGCGCCGGGTGCCTCATCGTCGTACAGCCCGTTGGCGGCATGGGTGCTCAGCTCCAGGAAAGCCGAGCCCGGGTCCATGAGCCGATCAATCCGCTCGCGGACGGGCAGCTTGTTCCGTGCCTGATGGCGCTCGATGGAGCGGTCGTCGCCGCCGGCCCCGCGCAGTGTCAGCGCACCCGTTCTGGCTCGAAGGTCGTCGACCAACGACCGCATCGCCGTTGCGTTGGCGCGCGTGGTCTGGGAGGCGGGATCGAGCGAGGTGCGCAGGACGGCCATGGCTCGCCGATTATGGCCGCGATTCTCGAGCGTTGCGGCAATGAGGACCGAGGAGCGTCAGGCGAGGGTGACGAGGGGGACGATCTGCGCGATGTGGGCGCTGTTGACGATCACGACGCTCACGACGTGCTCGAACGGCGGTTCGCTGTTGTGGAGGATGTACGCGTCGGTGAGCGGGACGAAGGCCTGGGTGCGCAGGAGATGCAGCCCGACGTCCGCGCCCGGATGGACGTGGACATTGCCGGTCAGGCTGAAGGGACCCGCCACGATGGCGGCTCGACGCAGGCGGCGATGGAGGCGAAGCTGGCGGCTCGCGCGCCATTCCGGCGGCATGGCCAGGATGACCCGCGCGGTGGGCAGCGATTCCCACTGCCCGTTGCTTCCGGGCACCGTGCCGTTCGTCGTCGGCGGCTCCGTGCTGTTGAGCGGGCCGGGACTCGGGCGCCAGAGCCGCAGTTCATCCTGGCTGCTCAGCAGATCGGTCACGCGCTGGCCCTGCGGCGCGATCCAACCGACGATCCTGGACTCCGCGGTGTAGAGCTCGATGGGTGCCAATTCAGGGGCGACGGCAAGCGCCGCACTGCCCTGCGTGGCCGAGGGGCCCGGGCCGCGGCGCCAATTCCAGAACGTCACGTTGCCTCCTGCTCGAAATCGGCCGCGCGAGCACCGGCGTGGCCGTCACCGAACGGTACGCGGCCGCAGCGCAGGCACCAACGGGCCGAAAGTCCTAGCGCGACGGGGTGCGCCGCCGCACTGAACCGGGACCGTTCGCCGGACGAATCGCTATCGTGCGCCGATGATCGATTTCGACGAGTTCGCCCGGATCGACATGCGTGTCGGCCGGGTCCTGGAAGTGCGGCCGTTTCCGGAAGCGCGCAAGCCTTCGTACCAGCTTCGCATCGACTTCGGAGCCGAGCTCGGCGAGCGCGTCAGCTCGGCGCAGCTGACGGTGACCTATCCCGACCCGTCGGGCCTCGTCGGCCGCCAGGTCGTGGCTGTCGTCAACTTCCCGCCGCGGCGCATCGCCGGTTTCAGGAGCGAGGTGCTCGTGCTCGGGGCCGTGGGGACGTCCGGCGAGGTACATCTGCTCCGGCCCGAGCCCGAGTGCGAGGAGGGCATGCGGGTCGGTTGATCCGATGCTCATGACGCGCGATACTCCGACCAGTTCGGTCGGACTTGCCGGCCACGACTTCCCCGCCCGCGCGGCAACAGCCCGCGCGCCTGTCGAACACGGCTCGAAGGAGCCTGCGATCACTCGATGCCCGTTGCAGATCCAACCGATTCCTCCGTTCCGGCTGCCCTCGTCAGCACCGACTGGGCAGGCGAACACCTCGACGACTCGCGGGTCCGCTTTCTCGAGGTCGACGTCGACACCGATGCCTACGACACCGGCCACCTGGCCGGCGCGACCGGCATCAACTGGAAGAGCCAGCTGAACGACCCGGTCATGCGCGACCTCGTGAGCCGTGAGGACCTCCAGTCGCTCCTCCGTGCCGCCGGGGTCGAAGACGACACGACGATCGTGCTGTACGGCGACAATCACAACTGGTTCGCCGCATGGGCGTACTGGCAGCTGCGCTATCAGGGTCTGGACAATGTCCGGCTGCTCGATGGCGGCCGCGCGAAGGTCGAGGCTGATGGGCTTCCGCTCACGACCGACGCGCCATCGCACGCGGCTGGCTCGATCACGCTGCCGACCGAGACGCGCGAGGAGCTGCGGGCGTACCGCCAGCAGGTTATCGATGGCGTTGGATCGGCTGGGCGCGACCTCGTCGACGTCCGCTCGCCAGAGGAGTTCCGCGGCGAGCTCTCCGCGCCGGCCCATCTCCCGCAGGAGGCCGCCCAGCGCCGCGGTCATATCCCCGGCGCGGTGAACGTGCCGTGGTCAACGGCCGTCGCAGAGGACGGAACGTTCAAGCCGATCGAGCAGCTGCGCGAGCTGTATGCCGCGAAGGGCGTGACCGGCGAGGACGAGGTGGTCGCCTACTGCCGCATCGGCGAGCGTTCCAGCCACACCTGGTTCGTGCTCCACGAGCTGCTGGGCTACCGCGACGTGCGCAACTACGACGGCTCCTGGACCGAGTACGGGTCGCTGGTCGGCGTGCCGATCGAGACCGGTGAGGCGTCGGCGAATTGACGGACGCTCCGCACGCGACCGCGTTGGTGGGTCCGGCTCCCGACGGGATGCCGGACCCGCAGGTCGCACCGCCCCAGCTGGCGCGGAGCGGTGACCCGTTCGCGGCGCTTCGCATCGTTCACTTCGCCTCCCGCCTGCGCCGCAACGAGTCGCTCCAGCTGCGCGACGTGGTGACGGCGCTCAACGCGGAGTTTCTCGATTGGTACTTCGGCGAGAAGGTGGTGCTCGCCGAGCTTGTGCAGCTCCAGGCGAACTGGGGGATCAGCTTCCATGGTGATGATCGGATCGTGCTCGACCGCAACGAGCGTGGTCATACGTTGCTGATCATCGACTCCACGAAAATGAGCTCATTCCTGATCAGCGAGGCTCGACGCCTTGCTGAAGCCTGCGTGGCAGAGCTGCGCCGCTTCACCCTGGGTGACGGGATCTCTGCCGATAACTAGCGGCCGAAGCACGGGAGGCACGCGCCGAGCGTAGCGCGGGTCAGACCCGGTCGGAGCCTCCGGCCTGCCCTACGGCGACGCCCAGCGGTTCGGAGTGGGCGGGACGCACGTCGCCGTCGGCCACCGGGAGGGGAACGCGACGCGGCTTCGGGCGGAACGGGCTTGTGTCGGGCACGACCGGCCCGTCGGTCTCGCTGAGCGACCCGCCGCGGTATGCCTCCCAAACCGCCATCACCGTATCCCGGTGCGGCTTGATGCGGCAATGCTCGTCACGGTTGCCCATCTCGTCGCAGTATCCGAGCGGGACGCACTTCGGTACCAGGAAGCTGCCGAAGAAGGGGCTGACGCGGAAGACCTCGTGCCGGATCTGCTTGAAGAGCTGACGGATCTCCCATTGCGCCATCGTGCACAGGCGCAGGCCGCTCATGTGGATGAGCTGGCGCAGGTTGACCGTCATGATCAGGTTCGTCTGCATCGCGTTCGGGAAGATGAAGCGCGCGTCCTCGGCGGGGACCTCGGCCTGGAGCAGCTGGCCATACAGGTCAAGATTCTCGTCGATCGCCTGCTGGAATCGGCCGGCCAGATCGTCAGGCAGGTCGCCGTTCACGATTGAATCGGGGACGGTGTAGTTGTCGCGCTTCTTGAAGCTGACGTAGCGCTGCGACTGCTGGTCGAAGGCCGTCCCCGCGCGATGGCGCACCAGCTGGTGGCTCAGCGCCCGCGTCACGCCGCTGATGGCGAAGGTGAAGTTGACGTGCTCGATCGTCGAGCCGTGGCCCGACTCCATCACCTTCCGCACCAGGCTCTGCTGCTTCTCGTCCGCGATCTGGCGGCTGACCGCCTTGTCCCAGATCTGGTCGGGCACCTGCTCCGAGTAGCAGGTCCGGCAGGCGGTGTAGATGATCGGGAGGTAGTACTCCTCCACGATCTCCTTCGTCGGGAAGATGAGCTTGGCGGAGAGGTCGGAGGAGGTGGGTGGCATGTGCGGCCTCACGTTGCCAGCCGAAAGCCGGCCTGGGTAGGGGGTTATCCACAGAACGTTCCCACAGATTGTATGACATCGGTGGATAAGGCGGGACCAGCCGCTCGTCCGGAAGCTGGTCAGTCTCGTGCTCCGTCGGGCGGAAGCATGGGATGTCGAGCGCCCCTGAGTGCGCTCTTCGTGTCATACAGCCTGCGGATCGTGGACACAAGTCAGCGGGGTTACGCTCCTTCGTCCGTTGCGCCTTCGTCGGGAACCGACGGCTGGTCATGCAATGCCGATCGCTTCGCTTCGAGCCGCGCAAGGCCGTGGAGCCGGTCGAGCGCGATTCGGTCGCCGCCGGCACCGCGCGCGCTGGCCAGCGCCTCCTCGGCGCGAGCCATCAGCTCATCAAGGTCCAGATCCTCGCCCGGCCGCATGACGGCGACCCCGACGCTGAGCGTCACACCGACCTCCGCGCGGCTGACGACGATTGGCCGCTGGCTCATTCGCTGACGGAGTGCGTCGGCGAAGGTCGCGGCGCCGCCTTCGTCGGTGTGCGGCAGGATCGCCAACAGCGCGTCGCTGCCGGATCGGCCGATCGCATCGGCGACGCGGACGCGGAGGCGGACGCGGAGCGCGACTTCGCGGAGCACCGCGTCGCCGCTCTCGATGCCATGGGCGGTATTGATCTCTGCGAAGCGGTCGACATCGAGCAGCACTACGGCCACCGGGTGCTGGTATCGGCGAGCCTGCGCCACCTCGGTGCGCAGTCGATCGAGGATCGCGCTCCGACTGGCCACGCCGGTGAGCGGGTCGGTCGACATTGCGCGCTCCAGCTCGGCGCGCTGCAGCGCGATCGTGCGACGCGCCTGGAACAGCTCCTCGATCGTGCCGCGCAGCTCGCGTCCCAGCCGGTCTGCCTCCGGCGAGGTCGCCGGGTCGTGGACGACGACCGTGATGGCGTTCGCGTCGCGGTGGACGGAGAGGTCAAGTCCACCAGTCGGCGTCCGGCACAGCACCGCTTCCGCTCCGGCCGGCAGCTGCGTGAGTGACACACCGATCAGATCCTCCAGCCGCCCGCCGGCAGAGGCATCGTCGAGGCCGATCAGCCGCGCCGCGGCCGGATTCCAGGATTGGAGGCGCAGGTGGCCGTCGAAGCGGAGGACTCCCTCCGACAGCTGCATGGCGATCGCCGGCAGCGGGTCGCGATCGGGCTCGGTGGCGACGTCGTCTGCGCCGATGGACGAGCGAGCCGTCAGCAGTGCGCCGCCGATCAGCGCGACGAGGCCGAGCGATAGCTCAGCCCCATCCACGCGCGCGACGGCGAGCGCGGTGGCTCCAACGGCCAATGCAGCGGCCGCCGGCCCCAGGTCGCGGGTGACGGCGACGATTGAGGCCAGGCCGCCAAGGATGGCGCCGGCCACCAGCACCGACGAGCGATATGGACCGATGGCAGCGGCGACCGGCGGAAGAAGCTCGGCGACGACAACGGCCTCGGCCGCCACGAGCAGGAGGCAGGCCGTCGCGATTCGTGCGCCGCGCCCGGGCACCAGCGTGCCGAGGCGGTCGGCGACCGAAGTGGCAAGCACGAGCCCTCCGGCAGCCGTGATCGGGAGCGCGATGGTCGCCGACCCGGTGAAGAACCCAACCGACCCGCCGACGAGGGCCGCCATGCCGCCCGCCATGAGCAGCGAGGCCAGTGACCCACGGCGCAACCCGGTGACCAGCGCCGCGACCGTCGCGATCCCGGCCGCGACCAGCAGGCCGGCCGCGAGCGCCGACGTCACCCATCCGAGGTCGCTCGCCGTGAGGTCGGCGGTTGGGAGCGCGCGCAGCACGAAGATGGGGGCCAACAGCGCCGCGATGGCCAGCAACGCGAGCACCGCGCGGACGGCGGACCCGCTCCGGTGTCGTTCCATACCCATGAGTCTCGGTCGACGGCGCTGTCCGGAGCAATGGTACGAACGATGTCTAGGCGGCCGCGGCCTATACTCGGGCACCGTGAACGCCCATCCCGCCGTCATGTCTCGCGCGGCGTTTCTCGCTGCCACTGACGGCCTCATCGAGGCCGGGGACGCGATCGTCGCCGAGCCGGACTGGGACCGTTTTCGCGTCTGGCTCATCGATTCCGATGCGCTCCTCGAGCGTGTCTGGGGCCGGATGGATCGCTATCACCTCGCATGGCTCAACGTCGGTCGCGGCAGCGCGCCGCCTGGATCGTCCCTGGACGACGCCGGCACCCGCCGCTTCATTGCGGAGGTCGCCAGCGGCAAGCTCGCCGTCCTGCGTACGATGAGGACCAGCGTCGAGCGGCAGGGATGGACCCTCCTCTCCGACGATGATGCCGAGAACCATCCGACCGAGGAGAGTGGGTGAGCTACCCGATCGCGCCCGGCGGCCTGGCGGCCGTCCTCGCCCATCCCGACGACGAGAGCTTTGGCTGTGCCGGCGCGCTTGCCCTGGCCCATGACGCCGGTGCCACCACACGGCTTCTCGTCGTGACCCGCGGTGAGGCCGGATCATCCGACGGGGCCGCCGATGCGGCCGTCGGTGACCAACGCGAGGCGGAGCTCATCTGTGCGGCGCGCGCCATCGGACTCGACGAGGTCTCGCTGCTCGACGGATACGCGGACGGCGGCGTTGCCGACCAGCCTTTCGACCAGCTCGTCGATGAGATTGGCGCGTGGCTCGCGCAGCGACGTCCGGCGGCCGTCATCACGTTCGGGCCACACGGCGTCACCGGACATCCGGACCACATCGTCGTCGGCAACGCCACGCGGTGGGCGGTCGAGCACCTCGCGGATCTCGGCACGGGGCCGAACGCGGTCTATGTCATCAGCCCCATCTTCGATCCGAGCGGGAATCGCTATGACCTGTCTCCTGAGGAGCAGGCGGCGACGCATCGGATCGAGATCACCGACGTCGCCGGGCGCAAGGTCGAGGCGCTGGGCTGCCACGCCAGCCAGTCGGACGTCGGCGAGGAGGTGACGGCGCTCCGTGCCGCGATCGAGCGCGGCGGGCCAATCTACGAGGCCTATCACCGCGTCCGGCCTCTCGTCCGCGCCCCGCACCCCGATTTCGACGAGGCGCTCCTCTAGGACCGTGGATTCCTGGCTCGCCGCGCTCCGCGGGCAGGCAGCCCCTCGTGCGGACCTGGCCGAAATCGCCGAGGCGGCGAGCCCCTCCGCTAGTCGCGTCCCGCGCTCGAGACCTCGCGCGGCAGGCGGCGGCAGGCGGCGTCGATGGGTGGCCCTCGGGTGCTCCCTCGCGCAGAGGCGTAGACTGACGGCATGACGATCGATTCCAACCTCGGCAAGGTGGACGAGGTGATGACCGCGCTGTACGAGATCCAGGATCCTGAGATCGGGATGAGCATCGTGGACCTCGACCTCATCAAGGCCGTGGAGCTCGGGACTGATGGCGCCCCGACCGAGATCAAGATGGTGCTCACCACGCCCTTCTGCCCGTGGGCCGGCGAGCTGATCCAGACGGTGAAGACGAAGGCCGAGGAGGTCGTCGGGCCACCGGTCAAGGTGACCCTCCTCGCCGAGCGCTGGGAGCCGCCGCCGGGGCTCTTCTAGGTCTGGCACGATGCGGATCTACACGCGCAAGGGCGACACCGGCACCACCGGCCTGCTCTTCGGGGGCGCCCGGGTGAGCAAGGCCGACCTGCGGACCGATGCCTACGGCACCACAGATGAAGCGGTCTCCGCGCTGGGCCTGGCGCGCGCGGCGATCGGTGCCGCCACGGATCGCACCGAGGCGCGGCTCGCCGAGCTCATCCTGCGACTCCAGCGCGAGCTGTTCGTCGTCGGCGCCGAGCTCGCGACCCATCTCGATCGTCGCGAGCGCCTGACTGATGGCACCACGCGTGTGGCAGAGGCGATGATCACCGCCCTCGAGCAGGAGATCGATGTGCTCGAGGAGCTCGTGGAGCAGCCGAAGGAGTTCGTTCTCCCGGGCGAGTCGATGACCGGCGCGGCGCTCGATCTGGCGCGCACCACGGTGCGTCGTGCGGAGCGTCGGACTGTCGCGCTGGCGGATTCGGGCGGCCTGCCCGGCTCGTACGTCGTGCCGTACCTGAACCGGCTCGCTGACCTCCTCTTCGTCATGGCCCGCGCCGCCGACGGCGGGTTCCGCCCTGTCCGTGCCTAGCCAGCCGTTGATCACATGCCCGCGGGACGAACCTCCTCGCACGCGGCCAGGAATGCGGATTCCGAGAACTTGACGATGTCCAGCCATGGAATCCGTCGGCAGACCGGCTAGAATCGGCCCGTATCGGTAGCGCGACTGGGCGCTGCGAACCCCGCCATCAACTCTCGAGGTCCGAACGAGCCATGACCCTGACCGCACCCCGGCGCCAGATGTTCATCGACGGCGACTGGGCCGATGCGACCACCGGCGAGACCGCCGCGGTCATCAACCCCGCGACGGAGGAGGAGATCGCCCAGGTCCCCAAGGGTGACGCCTCCGACGTCGACCGCGCCGTCGCCGCCGCGCGATCCGCCTTCGACACCTGGTCGCAGACGACGCCACAGGATCGGTCCAAGGCGCTCTATGCCTTCGCCGATGCCATCGAAGGGGACGCCGAGACGCTCTCCAGCCTGGAGCAGCAGAACGTCGGGAAGCCGAAGGGCACCGCCGACTTCGACGTCGAGTTCACGGTCGACAATGTGCGCTTCTTTGCCGGCGCAGCCCGCGTCGTCGAGGGCAAGGCGGCCGGCGAGTACGTCAATACCCACACCAGCATGATTCGCCGCGAGCCCGCCGGCGTGGTCGGCCAGGTCGCCCCCTGGAACTATCCCCTGATGATGGCGATCTGGAAGCTCGGCCCGGCACTCGCCGCCGGATGTACGGTCGTCCTCAAGCCTGCCTCGATGACCCCGCTCTCGGCGCTGCGCCTTGCAGAGCTTGCCGCTGACATCTTCCCGAAGGGCGTCTTCAACGTGGTGACCGGTCCCGGCGGCGTCGTCGGGCAGCGGCTCATCACGCATCCCGACGTCGACATGGTCAGCCTCACTGGCGACACCGCCACCGGCAAGGAGATCGCCGCCGCGGCCGCGCAGACCGTGAAGCGCGTGCATCTCGAGCTTGGCGGCAAGGCGCCGGTGCTGGTCTATGACGACGCCGACATGGACGCCCTGGCCGAGACGATCAAGCTGGCCGGCTTCTTCAACTCCGGCCAGGACTGCACCGCCGCCACGCGTCTCATCGTGATGGGCGACGGCTACGAGCGTGCCCTTGAGGCCCTCGTGCCGGCGGTCGAGTCGATCAAGGTCGGCGATCCGGCCTCCGACCCGGAGCTCGACATGGGACCGATGGTCTCGAAGGCGCAGCAGGAGCGCGTCGCCGGCTTCATCGATCGGGCGCGCGGCTACGGCGCCGAGATCGCGACCGGCGGCGGGACGATCGGCGATCGCGGCTTCTTCTACAGGCCGTCGGTGGTCGCCGGCGTGGCACAGGACGCCGAGATCGTGCAGAACGAGGTCTTCGGCCCGGTCGTCACCGTGCAGCGCTTCAGCGACGAGGCCGAGGGCCTCAAGTGGGCGAATGGCGTGCCCTACGGCCTGGCCGCGTCGGTCTGGACGAAGGACATCAAGCGCGCACTGCGCGCCGCCAAGGCGCTCCGCTACGGCACTGTCTGGATCAACGACCACCTCACGATGGCGTCCGAAATGCCGCACGGGGGCTTCGGCCAGTCCGGCTACGGCAAGGACATGAGCAGCTACAGCATCGAGGACTACACGATCATCAAGCACGTGATGGCGAAGATCGTCGACTAGGATCGACATGGTCACTGCGGTCCATGGCCTGATCTATTCACGGCACGCGGAGGCGGTTCGCGCCTTTCTGCGGGACACGCTCGGACTCGACCATATCGACAGTGGCGGCGGCGTCGAGTTCACCGAACCGATCACCCGATCAGGGCTTCGGGTTGGCCACGCGCATGAAGATCGCCGAGGGCGAGTCGCTGCCGATCTACCAGCCCACGCACCCCACGCCGCTCTCGCCGTAAGTCGGTCGCAATGCCAATCCACTTGGCATGCAGCGGCACGGGACGGTTCGGCACCGATACCATTCGTCCATGAAGTACGGCGTGATCATCACCGGCGGGCCGGTGATGGAGCAGATCGAGCTAGCACGGGCGGCGGAGGCGACCGGCTGGGATGGGGTCTTCACGTGGGACGGGATCCACGTCGGCGACGGGATGGAGGTTCACGACCCGTGGGTGCTCATGAGCGCCTTCGCCATGGCGACCGATCGCGTCCGCATCGGCGCCATCATCCAGCCGTTGGCGCGACGGCGGCCCTGGAAGGTCGCGCGCGAGGCGGTTACGCTGGACCACGTCTCGAACGGACGCTTCGTGCTGATCGTCGGCCTCGGCGCCATCGACGACTCGGGTTGGGGCAGGGTCGGGGAGGAGACCGATCGGCGAATCCGCGCTGAGCGGGTCGACGAAACGCTGCAGATCCTGACCGGCCTGTGGACCGGTGAGCCATTCGGCTTCGTCGGCGAGCACTACGCCTTCGAGCCGATGGCCTTCAGGCCGACGCCGATGCAGCAGCCACACATCCCGATCTGGGTGGTCGGCGCCTGGCCGTCGGAGCGCTCGATGGGTCGGGCGGCACGATACGACGGCGTGCTGCCGCACTTTGTCGGCGGCGGTGAGTTCACGCCGGGCGTCGTTGCGCAGATGCGCGGCTGGGTCGCCGCACGACGTACCCTGGACGCGTTCGACATCGTGGTGGAGGGCAGGACGCCGGCGGACGATCCTGCTGCCGCGAGCGCAGAGGCACGCCGCTGGGCCGATGGCGGCGCGACGTGGTGGATCGAATCCGATTGGGAGTCGTTCGACCCATCCACTGCTCGTCGGCGCATCGAGGCCGGCCCTCCTGGCTGAGCCCGGACTGATGAATTCCTCTCCGAGCATCGGTCTACACCAACGACAGACCAGCATTGGGTAGTGCATCAGCTTGAGCGGGCAGTTTTCCCTCAAGGTCAACGGCGGATCGAACCTCGGAAGGAAGGCGTCAGAGTCCGGCTCGCGGGTGATGTCAGCCGGCGGCCTCGACCACCACCGCTTCGTTCGGGCCCAGCGCCAGATCCGCGGCAACCGTTGTACCGTCCCGCTCGCGATGGGTGCCGATGAGCACGCGTCCCGCGCCGGTTCCCGGCACCGAGCGCCCCTCGCCGGTCAGGTTGAGGGCCACCGTCAGCCGGCCGTCGGCCGAGACACGTCGGAAGGCGAAGGTGCCATCAGGGGTGGGCCCGAAACGCTCGAAGTCGCCGAGGAGGAGGACAGGGTGATCGCGACGTAGCGCGATCAGACGGCGGGTCAGGATGAGGATCGAGTCGGGATCTTCTGCCTGGCCGGCGACGTTGACGAACGCCGCATCGGGGGCAAGCGGGAGCCAGGGGGTCGCGCCTGGCGCGGTGAATCCTGCGTTGGGGGAGGCGTCCCACTGCATCGGTGATCGCTCGGGATCGCGCCCGCGGCCAGGCTCCCGGCGTTCGACAGGATCGCGAGAGTCGGCGGTGGACACCGGCACGTCGACCATGCCGATCTCCTCGCCGTAGTAGATCGTCGGCGTGCCGCGCAGCGTCAGCAGCAGCATCATGCCGGCCTTGGCCTGGTCGCGTCCGGCGCGACGCGCGGAGGCGAATCGCGGCTGGTCGTGATTTCCGAGCACCCAGCTTGCCCAGGCGCCGGGCGGCAGCACGCCCTGCACGCCCTCGACCGCAGCGCGCACCGCATCGGCCGTCCAGGCGCTGTAGGCGAGGTGGAAATTGAACGGGACGTGGATCTCGTCCTGGCGCTCGCCGTAGTACTTCGCCCACGTGTCGTAGTCGGGATGATGCAGCTCGCCGATGCTGACCCGGTCGCCGGGGTATGAGTCGAGGATTCGCCGGAATTCACGGTAGAGCTCGTGCATGTCGGGATGCGCGTGGTCGTTGACGTGGAGCTGCTGTGCCCATGCGCCGAGCCGATGCGCCTCGGCGGATGACGGATTCGGCGGGTTGTCGCGCAGCTCGGGGTCCTTCATCACCATGGGCGCGACGTCGATCCGGAAGCCGTCGACCCCACGGTCGAGCCAGAAGCGCGCGATGTCGAACATCGCGGCGCGCGTCTCTGGATTGCGCCAGTTCAGGTCCGGCTGCTCCTTCAGGAACGTGTGGAGGTAGAACTCCTCGGTCGCTTCGTCCCACGCCCAGGCGGAGCCGGCGAACATGCTGATCCAGTTGTTCGGCGGACCTCCGTCCGCCCCGCGCTCGCGCCACACGTACCAATGGCGCTTCGGGTTGTCGCGGCTCGATCGCGACTCGCGGAACCATGGGTGTTGGTCGCTGGTGTGGTTCGGCACGTAGTCGACGAGGACCCGGATGCCGCGCTCGTGGGCGGCGGCCAGCAACGCGTCGAAATCAGCCAGGGATCCGAAGAGCGGATCGATCTCGGTGTAGTTCGCGACGTCATAGCCGAAGTCGGCCATCGGCGACGGATAGAAGGGGGCGATCCAGATGGCATCGACCCCGAGCCACGCGAGGTAATCGAGCCGGCTCATGATGCCGGCCAGGTCGCCGGTGCCGTCACCGTCCCCATCGGCGAAGCTGCGCGGATAGATCTCGTAGACGACGCCGGTCTGCCACCAACGCGGTTGCCTGTGCTGCATGAGCGCAGGCTAGACCGATATCTCAGCCGCCGCTCAGCCTGCTAGGATCGGTCGGCGATGACCGATACGCCCGCCGCCGCCACGACCGCCGCCGATCCGGCGTTGCCGCGCGGGCGCACCCCCGCCCTCGACCCGGCAGAGCACGCTCGGCACTTCCGGCGAGCCGCCGCGCTCTTCAATGGCGTGCGCTATTGGCATGCGCATGAAGCGTGGGAGACGTTGTGGCGCGCCGCACCCGATGAGGATCGCGATTTCTACCAGGGCCTGATCCAGGTGGCCGCCGGGCTGCTGCACCTCCAGCGGCGAAACATGCGCGGTGCGCGCAACAAGCTGCGCGAGGGGCTGGAGAAGCTCTACCGATACCAGCCCGCGTATCACGGCATCTTCGTCAACGAGCTGTTCGGCGAGGCGAAGCGTCTGCTCGACGATCTCGATGCCGGCCGCCTTCCCTACCTCATCCCGCCGGTCATCCGGTTCACGGAGACCGACACGCCCGACTTCAGCCGGTGACCGAGGACCGGGTCGAGCGGGACTCGATGGGTGAGGTGCGTGTTCCCGGCCGCGCGAAGTGGGGAGCCCAGACCCAGCGTGCCGTCGAGAACTTCCCGATCTCCGGCATGCGCCTGGAGCGATCGCAGATTGAGGCGCTCGCGCGGATCAAGGCGGCGGTCACATCCGTCAAGCGGGAGCTCGAGATGATCGAGCCAGATCTGGCGACGGCCATGATTGACGCAGCGGATGCGGTCGCGCTTGGCGCGCATGACGTCCAGTTCCCGATCGATGTCTTCCAGACCGGGTCGGGGACCAGCAGCAACATGAACATGAACGAGGTGATCGCCACCCTCGCTTCCGAGTCGCTCGGCAGGCCGGTGCATGCGAACGACGACGTCAACCATCCGATGTCGTCGAACGACATGTTCCCCGCGTCGATCCACATCGCTGCGACGGCTGGCGTTATTCGTGACCTGATTCCGGCGCTCGACCACCTGGCGGCCTCCCTTGAACGGAAGCGGGACGAGTTCGCCGATGTCGTGAAGGCGGGCCGCACGCACCTGATGGACGCGACGCCCGTGACGCTCGGCCAGGAGTTCGGCGGTTACGCGGCACAGGTCGCGTATGGCGTCGAGCGGCTGGTGGCGACCCTGCCGCGCGTGGCGGAGCTTCCGCTTGGTGGCACCGCGGTCGGTACCGGCATCAACTCGCCGCCGGGCTTCGGCGGTCTTGTGATCGCGGAGGTCGCATCCTCCACCGGCCTGCCATTGACCGAAGCGCGCGACCACTTCGAGGCACAGGGCGCGCGAGACGGGCTGGTCGAGCTGTCGGGCCAGCTCCGAACCATCGCCGTGGGTCTGACGAAGATCGCGAACGACCTGCGCTGGATGGGGTCAGGCCCTCGCGCCGGCCTGGGCGAGATCAACCTGCCAGACATCCAGCCGGGGAGCAGCATCATGCCGGGCAAGGTGAACCCGGTGATCCCCGAGGCAACGCTGATGGTCTGCGCCCAGGTCGTGGGCAACGACGCCGCCGTGGCATGGGGCGGTGCGGCCGGCAACTTCGAGCTCAACGTCATGCTGCCGGTGCTCGGCCGCAATGTCCTCGAGTCGATTCGGCTCCTCGCCAACGTCAGCCGCCTGCTCGCCGACCGCTGCATCGACGGCATCACGGCCAATGTCGACCGGCTGCGTCAGTATGCCGAGAGCTCACCCGCCATCATCACACCGCTCAATCGCCACCTCGGCTACGAGGAGGCCGCGAGTATTGCGAAGCAGGCGCTCGCCGAGCGCAAGACGATTCGCCAGGTCGTGATCGAGCGCGGCCACGTCGAGGCCGGACGCCTCACCGAGGAGGAGCTGGACCGAGCCCTGGACGTACTGGCCATGACGCGCCCGCTCACGTCGTAGGGGTCGCCAGAGCGCAACCGGACGCCCGCATGTTGCGGAGCGCGGAGCGCCGCCTGCCTCAGCTCGTGAGAAGCAAGGCGACCTCGACCGGGTCGGCGATGCCTTTCAGCCGTTCGGTACGATATGGCCCGTGGTCGACCGGCCCTGCGCTTGCGTCGAACACGGCGCGGCTGACCACGATCTCGTCCGCCGCGCCCAGGCCCGCTATTCGTGCTGCGGCATGCACTCCGCGCCCCTCGTAGCCGGTCGTCGTCTCGAGCGCCTCCGCGCTGTGGAGACCGATACGGAGCGCGGGAGCGAAACCGTGGCGTTCGCGGTGGGTCGTGAGGGTGGCGCGGATGTCGAGGGCGCAGGTGACGGCGGTGTCCGCATCGGCAAATGCCACGAAGAACCCGTCGCCGGCATGGTGGATCTCCTCACCGCCGTGCTCGCGCAGGAGGCTCCGGATCGTCTCGTCGTGCCAGGCGAGCAGCCGGCCCCAGGCCACGTCACCGACCGCCTCGATCAGGTTCGTGGAGCCCACGATATCGGTGAACATGAAGGTCCGGACAGCCCGTCGGCCTGACGCCGGTCGCACCTCGCTGGGCTTCCGGTCGCGCAGGCTCGTGACCCGCTTGAGGTCGAGCCCGGCACCGAGCTGTGCAAAGGCTGCCTCCGCCGCGTTGAGCTCGCGGGCGGCGGCGTCCGGGTCATTGGCCGCAAGGTACGCCTGTGCCAGGCCGACGCGGGTCTGAGCGGCCTCGTACGGCGCGCCGGTTTCCTGCCATGCGCGCAGGCCGCGCCGCAGCGCCGCGATGGCGCCTTCGAACTCGCCGGTCGCCAGCGCCACCAGTCCGCGGCCGCAGGCGGCGGCTGCGACCAGGACGTGCGTGCCGTACTGGGTGGCGATCTTCTCCAGCTCGGTGGTGGCAGCCTCCGCCCGGCGCCGATCGCCCAGCGCGAGTCCGATCTCGACCTCGGCCGGGAGGAGGCGAGCCCGTGCGAGGGGCTGGAGGGCCGGATCTGTCAGCGCTCGGGCCAGGAGGACGCCGGCTGCCTCGGTCCTGCCCTCGGCATGGCGAAGCGTGGCCAGGCCCGGCAGGGGGTCGCGGCCCAGCTCGTGCGCTCGCGTGAGCGCATCCTCGGCGCCTGCGAGATCGCCCACGCGGAGCCTGATCTCGCCCAGCTGATAGAACCCCTCTCCCGCGTACGCCAGAGAGAAATCCTGGAGCTCGTCACAGGCGCGCCGCGCCTCGGCCTCCGCCTCGGCCCATGCGCCACGCAGGCGGATGATCTCGACTCGACGCACGCGGCACATGCCGGGGAAGCCGGAGATCGTCTGGCGCTCGCACCACCGACGTGCCGCATCGGCGAATTCGCTGGCGCGACGGTAGTCGGTCAGATCCTCGCAGGCGATGGTTGCGTTGCAGTAGACAACGGCGGTCGCATACGGCGACACCTGGCCGCCGACCGCCGCAACCACGGCCTCGTCGAGCAAGGCCATCCCCTCCTCAACGCGACCGAGCGCCACCAGGACCCGGCCTCGATCCTGGAGGCCGAGCGCCTCGAGGTCCGGATCCGCGAGGCGGCGGCCGAGCTCTAACAACCGGTCGGCATGCTCGAGCGCCTGGTCCAGTGCACCGTGGTGCAGCGCCGTGTTGAGATGGGCTCGCTCCAGGTAACCGTGCTGCCGCGACGGCGGCAGGGGCTCGAGCAGGCGCTCGGCCCGGCGCACCCAGCCGGAGGCTACCCCGCTCTCCAAAAGGTGGCTGTAGTCGGCGGACAGGTTCAGCGCCGCGGCGGCCGCTCTGGATGCATCGCCCGCCGCGAGGTGCGCGGCGTATGCCCGCTCGCGGGCGGCGATGACGTCACCCAGGCGACCCGTCCACCACGCCACCTCACCGTAGGCGTCGAGGTCGTCGGCGGTCAGCGTGCCCCCGGCATCCGCCTCCGCGAACAGGGCGAGGGCGTCTGCCCATCGCCGCTCGGCGAAGGCGGTACGGGCACGGATCGACGGCGAGCTGGCGTCGCCCGTTTCAGCATGTGGCATCAGGCCCGCACCCTACCGCGCCACCTCGCCGTCGTCCATGCCCTGGGTGGCTCACTCGCCCCGGTCGGCGCCCGGCTCCGGCAGCCACGCGTACTCGATCGGTGCAGGTGGACCGTTTCCGAGCCCATCGGTCCGCAGATGGAGCCACACGAGCAGGTCGCCCGCCAGGTTCGGGCGCATGATGCTGTCGATCCCGCTGTCGTACGTGGCGATCAGGCGGCTCGCACCG
>Ga0136633_1000350_pt1 | contig 35067 bp, 47 predicted proteins | sample AntDrymeUQ832206_2_FD_105494 | JGI IMG/M metagenome (GOLD analysis project Ga0136633, IMG submission 105494) | Polar desert sand microbial communities from Dry Valleys, Antarctica - metaG UQ83 (22.06) | ecosystem: Environmental > Terrestrial > Soil > Desert | place: Antarctica: Dry Valley... | reverse complement strand
CGAATCGGCGAATGCTCGGTGATGAGCCGGATGGCATGCAGATCGGCGACCTGCTGCTGGCGCCCCACCTGCCCGCGAGTGGCGTTGGTCGGTGATGCGGATCACCGGGTCGTATCGATACGAGATCGCACCCGAGCGCGGCGACTTTGGCCACATCCTGCCGGTTGAGGACGTGCTGTCGGACCTCGGGGATCATGAAATCACCGGTGAAATGCGGGCGATGCGGTCGTACCCAGGTCGGTTGCGACGCCTCTCGCAGCAGGCCTACGACGATCTCGCGAGTCTCCTCGGGCGACCGGAACACGGGGCGGGCAGCGAAGGCCAATCGTCGCGCTCAGCGCAGTCGGCCACGAGTTAGCGGCGAGGTTTGAGCTCAGTGTCCGAGCCGGCGTAGCCGGCGATGCGTCGTGCGACCCCCCGGAGCGCATGACGGGCATCGGTGTACTCGCCCAGCCGGTTGAGATGGACCGCCTCCAGGCGGGCGCGTGCGGCGTAGATGCGTGCGACGGCACGGTCGACGTGGCGGTCGCGAGGCTGAGCGTCGACATCGGCGCCCTCGGCATGCTGCCAGGCCAGGGTGCAGCCATCGGCCTTGAGGACGCCGTCGCGGTCGCCGATGGTGAAGAAGGCGCTGGTGTGCGCTGCGATCGGCATGTCAGGGAATCGAACCCGTAGGGCGAACTTCACCTTCTGGCCGATGACGAGGTCGCCGACGAGCGGCCGCAGGATGCCCGGCACCGGCATCATGCCGCGACCGGCGAATGAGGCGCGCCGAGCCCCGTTCGCGGCATGATGGAGCGAGCATGCGGGTCGTTAGCTGGAACATGGCACATACGCGTCGTTCTTGGGAATATCTCGCTGAGCTGGATCCCGACATCGCGCTGCTCCAGGAAGCCAATCCCTCACTGGCGCCTGCCTTGGTGCGCGAGCGGTGGCCGGACTGGGTGATGTGGCCGGTGGACACCTGGGGCTGGGGATCGGCCATTCTCGCCAAGCCGGCTCTCGAGCTCAGCCCGTATCCGGGCGGGCCGGACGGAATGGAAATCCAGGGATGGATCGCGACCGGATCGATACGGCTGGCCGATGGGGAGAGTGCGATCGTGGGGAGCGTCCATGCGCCGCCATTCCGGATCACCGAACAGTTCCTCGGCCGGCATAATCCCGATGCCATCAGGCTGCCGCGCTATCGCGTGCCTCGGACCTTCGACATTGCGTACGCCACACTCCTTGAACGGGTACGTGGCAGACGATTCATCGCCGGCGGCGACTGGAACATCTCCCGCGACCTGTGGCGCGTGTACCACCCGGAATCGCGTGACATCGACTTCTTCGATCGCGCCGCCGCTGATGGATGGGTCGATTGTTATCGGCGCGATCACAAGCACGAGGGCCAGACGTGGTTTCGAGCCGGCAATCTTGGGTACCAGTTCGATCACGTCTTCTGCGATGAGGTCACGTCCGCATCCATGCGATCCTGCGAGATCGACGCACATCCTGCGTCGTGCCTTCGCATGAGTGACCACGCCCCGCTCACGCTGCGATTCGATGATTGACGATGCCTTTGGGCCCAATCCGATCCTGGGTGACCGCTTCCTTCAGGCGGTGACGTACGCCACCGAGCTCCCCGCTCGCCAGGCGCGAAAGAAGACGGTGATCCCATACCTCACGCACCTCCTCGCCGTCTGCTCGCTCGTCCTAAAGCACGGCGGAACCGAAGATGAGGCGATCGCGGCACTCCTGCATAGATCAGAACCCCGGGGCGGGGTTGCCGATTACCCTGTTCATGAGACGCATCGATGAATGTGATTCTGGCCGGTGTGGACGAGGAACACCTGACGTCAGCGCTAAGTGACGCACGCTTTGACGAGCCCGGCGCCGAGGTGAGCTTCGGCACGATGCTGTGGGAGGAGCCGCCGACGTTTCCTCGTGACGTGCCCATCTACTTCTACGCCGTCACCCGCGGAAACAGTGAATCGATCCCTGCAGCCACGTGGCGCGGCCGGTTCACCCGGTACCGACGTCGTGAGCAGTTCGCCTCGCTCGATGAGCTCGACGCAACACGGCCACAGACGACCCTCGATCGTCGCGACCATGCCGATCCGGACCAGGCAGAGCCGGACTGGGCGGGCTATCTCATGGTTATCGAGCTCGAGCGTCTCGATACATGGGTCCCGCTCCCGAAGTTCCTCGTGTCGGGGAAGCCTTTCAAGGGCGTGGTCGTGCGCCGGCCGATGGTTGCCGATTACGGAGAGGTAACCCGCGACGGCTGAGCTGTCGCATCGGCGGCTGACCATCGGTTCGTGCAGCAAAACGAGGTCCCCGACTCGCGAACGGTGCGTGCCGCGGTCGACGTCTCCCAGGCGATGGAGGCACTCCCCTGGGTCGACCAGCTCTGCCCGCTGATGCGGCACCAGTACGCGGTGCTGCGCAAGTCGCCGGCGTGGGCGTGGTGCGCGCTCGACGCGGTGATTCGTGACAGCCCGGACAGCTACCTCGCCTACTTCCGCGGCTACCAGCGCCCGAACCGCTACTGGGACGGCCCCGACGGCCTGCGCTACTGGCGCACCCGCTTCGAGCTCAACCGATGCACCGCCGACAGCGTGGAGCCGCCCCGCCGCGTTGACCAGGGCGCTCAGCCGATCCCGGGCTGGGTCGGTCCGCCCCATGCCCCCAATGGGGCCAACCTGTACGAGCAGGACGCCGATGGCCGCTGGTGGCCCCGCTTCGACGGCACCGACTACGAACCGTGCCGCGCGTGCCGGCGACGCCCGACGGCCGGGCCGTCGGCGAAGATTGCCAAGTGACTGAGACGCTCGAGCAGCTCGTCGAGCAGGCGAGATCGGCACCACCGAATCAACGCATCGAGCTTCGCGACCCGATCGCGGCGCAGGGGGTGCTTGATATCGACCACCGCCTCGCGCGCCACCGTCTCGAGCAGCTGGCCCAGCTCCCTAGCTCAAATGGCGCGCGGGTCGCTTGCCGGTTCAGGTTGGCCGGGCCGCCAGTTGGCGGGCACGGTCCCAAGCAGGCTGCAGGTCGAGCGCGCGGATCCATCGGTCCAGGTAGGCCTGGTCCAAGTTGGCGGCCTGTGTGTCGATGATCGCCGCGACGTCGCGCAGGTGGCGCTCCGATTGGCCTTCGGTCGCCCACTCGAGCTTGGCGACGATCGTGTCCTCGGCCGTCGCGATGTGGGTATCGGTGTCGAGCAGACGCACGGAAATCCGCCGCCCAAGCTCCTCGTGCGAGAACGGCCGGTCCCGCCGCATGATCAGGTCGAGCTTCCAGCCCGTGTCGATCTCGATCACGTTGAACGATGTGCGCCGTTCGAGTGCCTCGGCAGCGGCAGCGGCATCGGCGTAGAGCTGGTCGGGAGGAAGCAGCTCCAGGAGGCGCGAGAGCGCATCTGGCTCGGGGTCGATCACGATGTCGATATCGCGCGTCTGGCGAGGCTCGCCGTGAAACGAGCTCGCCAGTGAGCCGACGACCATGTGAGGGATCGCCACATCGTCGAGCAGGCTGATGATCCGGCCGAGCAGCTGGCCCTGCGCACTCACCGATGCGGGTGGCGTCGCTCGAGAACCGTCGTCGCCAGGTCGCGGCCGAGCATGAGGCGCAGCAGCTCGTGATGGATGGCCGTATCGGTCCAGTCGGGGCGCCGATACCGGATGCCGGCCAGCGTGACCTCGCGCGAGTCGTCGCTCATCTGGCAGGCCATCCGGACGCGCGCTGGGCCATCCAGGCGCCGGAGCGCCTCGATCTGCACGCGGCGCGCGGAGGTCGTCGTGTCGCGCATGAGCGTCATGGCATCACTCTACTCTCGGTCCGACGGCAACGTGCGCAGCGCCGGCGTGGTCTTGACGCCGCCGGTAGGAAATCATACCATAAGGATATGAAAACGACGGTCTCGGAGAAAGGCCAGATCACGATCCCCAAGGCCGTGCGGACGAAGCTCGGCCTGCGTCCGGGGACGGTCCTCGAGCTCGAGGCGGAGCGCGGTCGCCTCGTCGGGCGCAAGGCGAGCGGACGGGACATCGTCGATGAGATCTACGGCTCGCTGCCGCTCGACGAGTCGGTGGATGACTACCTCGAGCGTGCGCGGGGTCGGTGATCACTGCCGTCGACAGCTCGGTCCTGCTCGACGTGCTGTCGGGGGATGTGGCCCACGGTCCGCGGTCGGCCGCAGCGCTCCGACAGGCGTCCACCGACGGCGCGCTCATCGCCTCGACGATCGTGTGGGCGGAGGTGATCGGCGCTCACGATGAGCCGCGAAGCGTGTCGACCAAGCTCGATCGGCTCGGCCTCGAACTCGTTCCGGAAGACCGCGAGGTGGCGATCGCCGCGGGTCGCGTCTATCGGGCGTACCGCAGAGCCGGCGGAAACCGTCGGAGGATCCTGCCGGACTTCCTGATCGGCGCCCATGCGCAGATCCATGCCGATCGGCTCCTGACCAGGGACCGGGGCTTCTATCGGTCGTCCTTCAGCCGTCTCACAATCCTCGAGCCCTGAGTTCGCGGCGACGCTTCGCGCCGGTTACGAACAGGGCCGGGCCGTGGCGCGCGGATCGGCGCGTGTCATGAGGTCTGCACTACACCTTGCGAACGCGCTAAGCCCGTGATAACGCCGCGGTAAGTCCCGATCAATACCGTGGCGCGGCATGGAGTTCAGCTGGGACCGGCGGAAAGCGCAACGCAATCTGCGCAAGCACGGCATCACGTTCGAAGAGGCCGTGACGATCTTCGCCGATCCCTCGGAGATCGCGGTCTACGACCCGGATCACTCGGTGTTCGAGGATCGGTTTGTGAGCGTCGGCCTTTCTTCGGTTGGCCGACTCTTGGTGGTGGGATACACGGAACGCGAGAGTAAGATTCGCCTCATCTTCGCAAGGCGGGCGACCGTGCCCGAACGAATGGACTATGAAGAAGCCTGACGAGCCGCGCGACGAGTACGACTTCCGCGAGGGCAGCCGCGGGCGACACCATCGCCTGCTGGCCGAGGAAGGCGCGCTGGTGCGCCTGGATCCGGATGTCGCCGTGCTCTTCCCGACGTCGGAGGCCGTCAACGCGGCTCTCCGATCTCTATCGAGCAGCCGTCCGAACGACGACTGACGGCCCGCGCGTCGTAAGACGGCCCTCGCCGATCTCGCCGGCTGGGTCACGCCGTTCGAATGGCCGCACGCCACACCCTTCCTATCCGCTATTCGCCGGACAGCGTCGCCTTTAGCGCCTCAATACGCAGCATCAGGTGTAGAGGGTCCGAAGGCGACTCTTCGAACTCAGCCAGATGCAAATAGAATTCGCGGGCGGGCGGGCCCTCTGCGTGAATCAGCATGGCGACGGAGCCGACCTCGGCAGCTGCCGCGATCGATCGGCGTATGGCGTCAACAACGAGCGCCTTCCCGAGCCCTTGACCTTGCTCGGACTGGTCGACTCCCAACCGAGTCAGGAGAGTTGCCGGAATTGGATACCGGGGAAGGCCGGATTTCACGCCTTCCGAAGCGTCGTCATGCTTGATCGAAGCAGCCGCGAGGGCGTGATAGCCGACGACTCGGTTCTCATCTTTGCGACACGCTACATAGACTCGACTCGAGCCGATCTGCTGGGCTGCCAGCGCGTACTTCCGCAACCAGCTCGTCTGAGCAGACGATCCGCAGTCGAATTCCGTCGTGTCGTGATGAGGTCCTAGGAGCTCCGGCGCCGCGTAGCGGCTCACGCCTCATCAAGAACGGTAGGCGACTCCAGGAGACGACGCAGCCGAGGCAGCGACCCGACGGGGGCATCGAGCGCTGCGACAAATCGACCCCACTCATCGGCAGAGAGTCGGAACTCCCGCCGGTCCGCTAGCGTTTGCTCGGCTGCATTGGTGGCCGCGTCCAGCACGAACTGACTGACAGTCGTCTGTTTCGCACGGCTTGCCTCGGTGAGGAGATCTCGCTGGAACTCAGTCAGGCGTACCGCGAGTCGCTGGCTCTTGGGTGAAGCCGACCTGGAGCGGGTCACATTCAGTCGTGGTCGACTCGAGCGTGCAGGAAGCATGTCAGAGGAAACCTGTATGTGAGTACAACGTGCGTACGCTACTTCTCACTGCCTAGCATGTCAAGCCGGGTTCGTAGGGGAGCCGATGCCGGGATCAGCGCCCGCGCCGCCGAGGAGCTGGTGACGCTGGCGCCACAGGTACCAGGCGGCCAGGACGCTTGCGATCGCCTGGGGTGACTCGCCGACGGCGCCCACGACGCCTTCGATCGGGAGGAAGGTGAGGAAGGAGCCGACGACGCCGAGCACGATCACCCACTTCGGCAGGTTTCCCGAGCGCCAGAGCCCCACGGCAAACAGCAGAGTTGAGATCGTGCCGAGGATCGCACCGGCCACTGGGGTGGCGAAGAGGCGGAACCCGTCGGCGTTCGCCGACTCGATGAAGGCGCTCGCGGTCGTAACGTCGAGGGCGGTCGAATCGGTGGCGAAGAAATAGAGCATCGCCCAGCCGCCGAGGCCGATGGCGTAGAAAGCACCGCCGATCACGGCCGACACGAATCCCGCCGTGGTCCACTGCCACCCTCTCCGCGGAGTGAGGAGCACGGCCACGAGCGCAGCCGGCACGATGGTCACGACCACGTTGACGGCTGCCAGCGTGAGAAGCCCCCAGAAGAAGGCCCGGTCTGGCTCGACTGACTCGTAGGTGTAGAAGCCGCCCTCACCCGCCTCGGGAAACAGCAGCGTTGCCGTCAACGTCGCGATGGCGGTGATGACGACCACTGCGAACAGGAGGCCGACCTGGACGTCCCGCCGCGTCCATGCGACCGTTGCGCCTCGGGTGGTTGCTGGACTCATCGGTGCCGTCATGCTCGGTTGCCTCCGTGGCGGGGGAGTGGCCCGAACCTACTTGTAACTCGATCGGGTTAAAGATCGGTGTGCGAGGGCAGACCGCTTCACCGTTGCGTGCGAATCCGGGCGGCTCCTACTATCGAATGGATGGGAAGCATCGCCGAAACGGCCGCGATCCGGTACGGAACCGCGACGGACGCTTTCGCGCTCAGCCAGCTCGGCGCAGCGACCTTTCGCGCGACATTTGCCGAGGCGAATGACGCTCCTCTGGTGGAGGCGTACATCGCCGATCACTATTCCACGGCGATGCAGCTGGCCGAGCTCCAGGATGATCGGCTCACATACCTCGTCGCCGAGATCGACGGTCACCTTGCGGGCTTCGCACTGTTGCGCACCGACCAGGCGCACCCCGACGTGAAAGGCACCAGTCCGATACGGCTCGCTCGGATCTACGTGGAAACGCCGTATCTCGGCCTCGGCCTCGGCTCGGCTCTCATGGAGCGTTGCATCGAGGAGTGCCGTCTGCGCGTTCACGACCTCCTCTGGCTCGGTGTGTGGGAGCGAAATCAAAAGGCAATCGCCTTCTACGAACGCTGGGGTTTCGCGAGCGTCGGCGTTGAAGTCTTCGACGTCGGAGGAGACAAGCAGCGGGACGTGATCCTCACCCTGCCGGTTTCGGCTGGATCCGCTTCGTCCACGACCGCTGGGTGATCATCGGCGTCCCCTCCTCGAGCGCGCTGAGCGTCGTCCTGCCGGCTCACGGTTGTTCACTCCGGCCTGCGCCCCGGCGCCAACGCGGAGCTCTATGGCGGCTCGCCGATGATCCTGAGCTGAAGACGCTCCTCGAGACCGGGGAGCTGCTGGACACCCCCGTCGCTCATGTTCGACGAAGACAGCGCCGGGTAGGGCCGACGACCTGGGAAGCCGATCCACGAATCGACGAGTACATCGATGCGCTGCCTGATCTTCGCGCACAACCGCGCCGGCGGCTGGCGCAAGCTCAAGGCGGCGCGCTGACTGAACCCCGCGTCCGTCATCGGGCTACAGAGGTATGTGCCGCCGTTCCGTGCGCGGCCGGGTGCTACAATTGTGCGTCATGAACACCAGGAAGCCGAGGCCGGAGCGAGTGGGGATTCGCGAGCTGCGCCAGAACCTATCGGTGTATGTGAAGCGCGTGCGGGAGGAAGGCCGCGCCTACGAGGTGACTGAACGCGGGGAGCCGGTCGCGCGCCTGACGCCGCTGGAGGATCGGCCGATGTCCACTATCGAGCGCATGATCGCCGAGGGCCGCATCACGCCGGCCACGCGAAGGTGGGAGGACATTCCGCCGCCCATCGAGCTGCCGGCTGGTCGGCCCCTCTCGGAGATCCTGCAAGAGATGCGTGACGAGGATGCCCGGTGAGCGGGTGCTATCTCGACACGTCTGCCCTCGTGAAGCTGACAACCCGCGAAGTCGAGACCGATGCACTGCTCGCCCATCTCTCGCGTTACTCCGGCCGCTCCACGAGCCGGTTGGCGGCGGTCGAGGTGCGCCGGGCACTCGTTCGCCGGGGGCCGGAGAGTGTCGCCATCGGTGGTGACGCGATACGGGGTGCCTTGGAGGGAATCATGGTCATCGAGCTCGATGCAGCGATCGCATCGGCCGCGGGTGACCTTGAACCAGCTTCGCTGCGTTCGCTGGACGCGATTCACCTGGCCTCCGCACTGTCGATCCATGACGAGCTCGACGCCTTCGTGACGTACGACCGCCGTCTTGCCGATGCGGCTCAGGCCGCAGGACTCGCGGTCATCGCCCCCGACTGACGCTCCCGGTTCGTCGCCGCGGAGGGACCGCAGCGAGCCGTGTCGGCGTGTTCCTTTTTACAGGGCCATTTGCGTACGTATCGTACAATTCGTCCATGTCGGAGCGACGGATCAGCGAGGCGCGCGAGTCGTTCTCCACGACGATCAACCGCGTCACCTTCGGAGGCGAGCGCGTGGTGCTCACGCGGCATGGGAAACGCGTTGCGGCGGTCGTGTCGATCGAGGATCTCGAGCTGATCGAGGCGCTCGAGGACGCCCGCGACCTGGACGACGTGCGCGCCGCGCTGGCTGATCCCGGGAACCGCGAGCGAATCGCCTGGGACGACCTGAAGGTCCAGCTCGGCCTGTAGCCCAGGCCGATGTACACGGTCCAATTCCTTCCCTCGGCCGCAAGGGAGCTCTCAAAGCTCGAGCCCGCCGTTCGCAGGAGACTCGCGCGCCGCATCGATCGCCTTGCGCAGGATCCTCGGGCGGGCGCTGTGAAGCTGCGCGGCGCCGAGCACACGTGGCGAGTGCGGGTCGGCGACCATCGGATCCTATACCAGATCCAGGACGATCGGCTGCTGATCCTTGTGATCCGAGTTGCTCACCGCCGAGATGTGTACCGCTGACCGACCTCAAGGGCCGATGTTGACGATCGTGTCGCCTCCGAAGACGTAGGGCTCGGCGATCTGGAACGTATCGGCCCGCTTGTTCCAGGCCTCGAAGCGGGGATCCTCGTCGTGTGCGTGATGGCCCTCGTCGGTTGCGAAGATCGCGACGACGAGGTACTGCACCGCTCCGTCGACCTTCCTGGTGGTGATGTCGAGCCGGGTGAGGGTCGCCATGACCAGCAGCCCGCGCCCGTGCAGGTCGGCCCAGATCGGCGCCTCCTCCGCTCGAAATCCCCGCTCGAACTCCTCCGACTGGGCGGTGTCCACGTTCAGCACGATGCCGATGGTCTGCACGGGCTGCTCCTCTGCGGGTTACGTACGCCATTCGCGATGAGCTTCACCCGCGATTCCCACGGGATGACTAACGTCGGGCTCAGGTGGCCGCCAACACGCGGCGCTGGGTCCGCTGCGGTTTGTTCCGCGGGATGACTAAGGCTGTTTCGACGCGATAGTCTTCGCGGCATGACCGGTTCTCTGCTGGGCGATGCCTTCGCTCACCACACCTGGGCGACCCTGCGAGTCATCGACGCCTGCGAGGCGCTGAGCCCCGAGCAGCTCGAGGCGCCGGCACCGGGCACGTTCGGTCCGATCCTCGAGACGATGCGTCACATCGTCGGCTCCGACAGCTGGTACCTCCATCGGCTGAGCGGCGAACGCCATCCGACGATCGAAGAGGAGGGGATGGACTTGGTTGACCTCCGGGCGGCGATGGAGCGCAACGCCGCCGCATGGCCAGGAATCCTGGCCGCGGATCCGGACCCCGACGAGATCCTCGAGGTCCACCGGGACGATGGCTCCGTCTACCGCGCCACGAAGGGCATCCGGCTGGCGCAGGTGATTCATCACGGGAGCGACCATCGCAGCCAGGTCTGCACGGCGCTCACGTCGCTCGGCATCGAGCCGCCCGAGATCGGCGTGTGGGAGTACGGCAACACCGTCGGCCGTGCCGCCGAGGTACCCGCCGGCTCCTAGTCGGCTCCGGGGCTGTCACCGGCTCCTGCGGTATCTCGTCACCCCTGTGGAAACGCACATCAGGGGATATCCATGAAGGTTCTGATTGCCGGAGCGACCGGCGTGCTGGGCCGGCAGCTCGTTCCGAAGCTCGTCGCCGCGGGCCACGAGGTGGCGGGAACGACCCGGACGCCATCCAGGGAACGAGCGCTGCGGGAAGCCGGGGCGGTCCCGTTCGTCCTGGATCTGCTCGATCCCGAGGCCGTTGCGCGCGCCGTCGCAGCGTTCGAACCGGAGGTGCTCGTCCACGAGGCCACCGCGCTATCGTCGGTCGACATGCGTCATTTCGACCGCGCCTTCGCGCTGACGAACCGACTGCGCACGGAGGGGATCGATCACCTCCTTGCGGCTGGCCGCGCCGTCGACGTCCGGCGCTTCGTGGCGCAGAGCTTCGCCGGCTGGCCGTTCGCCCGCACCGGCCCGATGGTGAAGACGGAGGAGGATCCACTCGATCCCGACCCCATCGCACCGATGCGGACCACGCTCGCGGCACTCCGACATCTCGAGGCCGCCGTCATCGGCGCCGATTGGACGCAGGGCATCGTCCTTCGCTATGGCGCCCTGTACGGGCCAGGCACGTCCCTCGACCGCAATGGCGGCGAGATGACCGACATGATCCGCCGGCGGTTCTTCCCGATCGTGGGCAACGGCGAGGGGATGTCGTCGTTCATCCACGTCGCCGATGCGGCCGATGCGACGGTCGCCGCGGTCGAACGCGGCACTCGCGGCATCTACCAGGTCGTCGACGACGAGCCGGCGCCCATCCGGGAGTGGCTCCCTGCCATCGCCGCCGCCATCGGCGCGCCACCGCCGCGACGGATCCCGCGCTGGCTGGGCCGGCTGCTCGCGGGTGAGGCGATCGCGACGATTTCGACCGAGACACGGGGCGCCACGAACGAGCGCGCGAAGCGCGTGCTCGGCTGGACGCCGCGACACGCGTCGTGGCGCGAGGCCTGGAAGGCCGCGTGACCCTGGACACCGAGGAGCTCGAGGCACTGCGCCGGCGCGCGTTCGCGATCTCCTACCGGATGCTCGGCAGCGTCAGCGAGGCGGAGGACGTGGTGCAGGAGGCGCTGATTCGCCTGCATCGCGTCCTCGGAAGCGGGGAGCAGATCGAATCGCCCCGGGCGTATCTCGCGACCGTCGCGACGCGGCTGGCGATCGACCACCTCCGCTCGGCGCGAGTGCGCCGCGAGCAATACGTCGGTGACTGGCTGCCCGAGCCGCTCGTCGAGGCCGGTGAAGGCGATCCGGCCCAGCGCGCCGAGATGATCGACTCGCTCTCGGTCGCCTTCCTCGCCGTGCTGGAGCGGCTCTCCCCGGAGCAGCGGGCGGTGCTCCTTCTGCGGGACGTCTTCGACTACGGCTACGACGAGATCGCGGAGATCCTGGACCGAACGCAGGGGAGCGTGCGCCAGCTCGCCGTCCGCGCGCGGCGCCACGTTCGGGAGCAGCGCCCGCGATTCGAGGTCTCTCGCCAGCAGCACGAGCGTCTTGCATCCGGCTTCTTCGCCGCGGTCGAGCGCGGCGACCTCCAGGCGCTCGAGGCGCTCCTGGCCGAGGACGTGGTGCTTCGGGGCGATGGCGGCGGGAAGGCACCCGCGCTCGGCCACTCGATCGTCGGCCGCACCGAGGTCGCCCGCACCATGGTGGCCTGGGCGCGACTCGGGCAGGGCTTCGGTGGCTCGGTGCAGCGGGTGACGGTGAACGGCGGTCCCGGCGCGCTCGTGCGGGACTCGGACGGCGGGCTGCTCGCGGTCTGGGCGCTCGACGTCGCGGATGGCGCGATTCGCGGCGTCGCCTCCATCGTCAACCCCGACAAGCTTCGCCACATCGCCACCGTCGGATCGATGCGCGACGCCCTGGCCAGCGTTCGGGGCCGAGGATCCAGCTGAGCGTCTATGACGAGGGCTCGGGCTCGTCGTCGGCGAGGAGCCGATACAGGCGACGGCGGGCGTCGACCAGGATCTCGTTCGCGGCCTTCTGTGCCTCGGCGGTCCCGATGCGCTGGATCTGGACCGACGCCTGGGCGACGCTCCTCAGCTGAACGCCGAGGTTTGGGTTCCCATCGCCGGCATCGGTCTCGAGCCCGCCCGCGGCACTCAGCGGATGTTCCTCGGCCGTCTGGCGGCCGGCATCGGTCAGGGAGTAGGTGCGCCGGCCGTCGACCTCTTCGCTGGTCAGGAGGCCCTCGTCCTCGAGCAGCTGGAGGGTGGGGTAGACGGAGCCGGCGCTGGGGCGCCATCGGCCATTGGTGCGCTGCTCGAGCTCCTGGATGACCTGGTAACCGTGCATCGGTCGGTCCTGGAGAGCCGAGAGGATGGCGAAGCGAACGTTGCCGCGACGCACGGAGCGGCCGCCGCGTCCATGAGCGAAGAACCGGCCGAGGCCGTGCCGCTCGCTGTCGCGGTGGTGGTTGCGCCAGCCTCGGCGATGTTCAATGTGTCGAGTGTGCATGGGGAGTCTCCTGGTTGGTGGTATGCCGTATCACGATATATCGCGATAGCGCATCTGTCAACCGGGCTCCGAGACATCGATGCTGAGGATGATCTCGCGGTTTCGTGGAGCTCGCCCGTCGGCCGGAAGCCGAGTGACTGCGTTCACAATCGGACGAAGGCGGGAGCGGCACGGGATGCGCCGTGCCGCCCCAACCGGGAATTCGCCTAGCGGCGCCGATGCAGGAAGGTGTGATCGGCCCGGACGGTGAAGTCGCCCGTGTTGCTGATCTGCGCGCGGAAGACCCAGCCGTACTGCCAGGCATCGCCGTTGGCATCCCAGACGGTGCCGCGGCCGCGGTCGCCGAACGAGTTCGTCCGCTTGACGCCGGCCGCGACGCTCTCGTCGTGGAACAGGTCGTTGTCGTTGTTCGCGGCTCGGGCAGTGCCGACGGCCCATGGCTCGGTGCTGTCGTCGGTGTCGGTGCACGGGCCGGTCAGGTCGGCACCCTCGTCGATGGTCCACAGCTCGAGATGCGCGACGGCCGCCCAGCGGAAGATCACGGGGCCGCTGCGAACCTGGTGATAGCTCGCCGTGACGAGCTGGAGCGCCGGCGGGTCACCCTCGAAGTCATTGGCTTCCCAGGCGCAGAACGCCTCGCGCGTCGTGTTCCAGAAGACGATGACCCCGTTGGCCGGGTCGGGAAAGATGAGGAAGATCGGCTCGTCGACCCGTTCCGGCGGTGCCGCGAGGGCGGGCGCGACCACCATCGTCATCGCCAGCGTCGCCGCGGCGAGCAGGGCGGTGATGCCGCGGTGAGCGGATCGGGCTGGATGGTGGGCACGCATGGTCCGGCTCCTTCTCGGTGAGGAACGGCCGGGTTCGCGAATCGTTCGACGGCGGGGCAGTGCCGGCGCGAAGGTCGCGCTCGGTCGGTCCTCCACGTGATTGCGATCCCGACCTGGGGTGGCAGGACCTGGCGCGTCGAGCATCCCCCCTGGAGCCCAGCGCGTCAAGAGCTGGCCGGCCAGCCCGCGAGCTCGGTGTCCGACCCTCGTGGTCGTTGCCGTCGGGCCACCCCCCGGCAGGCCCGACGGCAGCGCTGAGCTCGCCGAGGCGATTCAGGCGCACCGCCTCGATGCGGCGGGCGCCTGCAGCATGGATACGGGCGACGATACGGTCCACATCACGGTCTCGCATCCGGGCGCTGCGGGATCGCGGTGCGCGTGACGCCGATGAGCACGCCGTCGCGCACCTGCGCGATGAACGGCCCCTCGCCGAGCGGGCCGAACTGGGGATCCATGTCCGGCGGCGGCGCCCCGACGTTGGCGGCGCGCGCCGCATCGTCGCACCCAGCCGGCGCACACAGCCAGACGTCGGATCCCAGCACGACGAGCTCCCCTTGGATCAGGACCCAGCCATCGGGCTCCGCGGCGAGCGCCGCGGTCGGCGAGTCCCAGGACTCCCAGCCCTCGAAGGCGTGGAACACCACGTCGTCGTCCTCGCCGGTGCACCACGCCCGATCCGCCTCGGGCTGCCCGTGGGGCGGCGTCTCGAGCGACGGCGCTCCCCTGGTGGCACCCAGGACGACGCGACTGCCCTGTGCGCTGACCTCCCAGGATGCAAGGCCGGCGGGCGCCGGTCCGCCGAGCTTCACGCCGTACTCGTCCCAGCGTGATCCGTGATGCGGGTTCGTGAGCGCCCGGGCGCTGGGGCACCACCACAGCAGCTTGCCGAGGTTGAACGGAATGTGGGTGTCGAACCCCAACAGCACGTCCACCGTTCCGTCTTCGTGACCGATGACCCACACCGGCGTCCCATCGGGAAGGTAGTCGGCGCGCACGTGCCCGGCCGGCGGGCGCTGAATGCTGACCTCGGATTCAGGCGCTGCCGTGCCCAGCAGGCTCGCGGCCAGTGTTCCGGCCACCACGAGGAGCACCACGATGAGCAGGGCCGCACCGATGGACAAGCGCTTCACGACGTCGATCCGTCCCTCTAGGTCTTCGTGGGCCGTCAGTCAGTACGGCGGGGGCTCGCGATTGGGTCCGCCTCGGGCCCCGGAAAGCGAACGACCAGGGACGCCTGGTTGCGAGGGACGATCCCGGCGGTCAGGGCCACGATGAGGGCGAAGACGAGCACCGCGCCACCCACTCCGATCCAGACCGCAAGCGCACCCGGGGCGCCGATGATCAGGCTGAGCACCGCGGTGAACACGCCGCCAACCATCGAGGTGATGAGGCCGATCATCCCTCCGGACGTGGTCAGGCCGTAGAGGACGAGGCCGAGCCCGGTGCTCGACGGGCTGCCGTAGGCAGTGAGCACCGATGTCACGTCGTCATGGGTGGCCTGGGTGAAGTACGGCCCAACCACCGGCGCGATCTGGGTGTACCCGTGGCGGATACGCGCCATGCCGTGAACCGCACGCAGGTCGTCTACGTTCGCGCCGTTGATCCGGCCATACGAGGTCAGACCGATGACGAGGTCGAACGCCAGCACCACCGCCGCCACCGTCAGGAACTGGTCGCTGAACGACATTCCCTGGGCGAGCAGAGCCAGCGCCACGAACGACATCGACAGAAAGGTCAGGAACATCCCGCCTCTCGTGAAGGCCTCGTTGTAGGCGAGAGAACGCGATGCGAGCAGGCTCCAGTGCTCCGTCGCAAGAATCTGGAGGGCGCGTGGATCGTCGAGTGATCTGACGGGCTCGACCGATGGTTCGCCCGAGGTTTCGAGTGGCGGCATGGGTTCCTCCGTGCGTCTTGTACAGGCACTCGGAGCGTACGCTGTGCCGCAATATGGGTTCGCCGACGAGTTCTGACGTCACCGAGTCCCGGCTCTTCACCAAGGCCTTCGTCGCGCTCGCCGTGGCGGACTTGGCCTACTTCACGTCCGCCGGAATGCTGATCCTGCTCACGCCACTCTTTGCGCGCGGTCCGCTCGGTGCCGATCCGATCGGCGTCGGCATCGCGATCGGCGCATTCAGTGTCACCGCGCTCGCGCTTCGGCCGTTGAGCGGGCGCGAATCGGATCGGCGAGGACGGCGTCCGCTGTTGGTCGTCGGGGCGGCTCTGGCAGCTGCGGCCATTCTGGCGCACGCGGTGACGACTGACCTTGCGGTTCTCGTAGTCCTGCGCCTGGTGCTCGGCGTGGCTGAGGCCATCTTCTTCGTGGCGGGCTTCGCCATGCTCGCTGACCTGGCGCCGAAGGGTCGCGAGGGCGAGGCGCTCAGCTTCAACTCGCTCGCCCTCTACCTGGGCGTCGCCTTCGGTCCATCACTCGGCGAGCTCCTGCTCGACGTCGGCGGATTCCCGATCGCGTGGATCGGCGCGGCCGGGCTGGCGCTAGTCGCCGCGTTCCTGTCCCTTGGCCTCCCGGAGACCGGTAGGCAATCGGACCTGCACGCAGGCCCGGCCGCCTTTATCCATCGGGCCGTCGCCTGGCCGGCCGCGGGGCTCTTCACCGGGGTGGCGGCGATGGCCGGCTTCTTGGCCTTTGTTGCGATCTACGGCGACGAGGATCTGGCGATGTCGGGCTCGGGGCCTGTCCTCCTCGTCTTCGGGCTCATCGTGGTCGGCTGCCGGATCGCCTTCGCCAAGCTCCCTGATCGGGTCCCTCCGTTCCGGCTGGCATCGGCCGCGCTGGCCCTGATCGCAGTCGGAATGGCCGTCACCGGCCTGGTGACAACGGTGCCGGGCCTGTTCGCCGGTGCCGCGTTGATGGCGGTCGGCGTCGCTTTCGTGACGCCCGCGTTCTTCGCCGCGATCATGAGCCGCGTACACCCCTCGGAGCGCGGCGCGGCATCCGGCACGGTGAGCATCTTCCTGGACCTGGCCTTCGGCGGCGGACCAGTGGTGTTGAGCCTGATCGTGGACGCGGCGAGCATCCCGACCGCCTTCCTGCTGGGTGCACTCATCCCGGCTGTCGGCGCCGTCTTCACGGGGTTCGCGGCCCTCCGTCGGCGGGTGATCGCCAACGCCTGATTCCGGGCGTCTTGCGTGCGCGGCGACAATGGTGTCCCGCTCCAGGACACAGGCATGGACCGTCAGCCGGGTGACTTCGATCCGCGCTCGCACACTGGTGCGGAGCGAATGGGACGCGCCGACCTCAAGCTCGGTCCGAGGGTCCGGCGGCTCCGGCGCCTGTGGCGAACCATCCCCAGCGCGCCACGCTGCAAGATGTGCAACTCGCCATTCGGCGCGCCCGCGGGTCCGCTGCTGCGCTACATCGGCAAGGGGCGGTGGGCCGGCAATTCCGAGTATTGCTCGGGGTGCTTCCGGGCCCTGTACAAGAACCGCGATGGCGCCGAGATCGACTGCACCCTCCTCTTCGCCGACATCCGCGGCTCGACGCAGCTGGCCGAGTCGATGAGCGCCACCGATTTCCGCGCCCTGCTCAATCGGTTCTACAGCACCGCCGCCGAGGTGCTCATCGAGCACGAGGCGATCGTCGACAAGTTCGTCGGCGACGAGGTCATCGGCATCTTCATTCCGGCGCTGGCCGGGGAGAACCACGCCGGTCAGGCGGTCGACGCCGGCCGAGCTTTGCTGCGTGCCACCGGCCACGAGACCGATGCGCCGTGGGCGCCGATCGGCGTCGGGATCAACACCGGCGAGGCCTTCGTCGGGGTCGTGGGCACGGCCGACCACGTGGAGTTCACCGCCCTCGGCGACAACGTGAACGTCACGGCCCGCCTCGCGTCCGCGGCCGCCCGCGGCGAGATCCTCGTGACGGAGGCGGCAGCACGTGCCGCCGGCGTGGCCGGGGATGCCGGCCCCGAGCGACGGCGCCTGGACCTGCGCGGCAAGTCCGAGGCGACCGATGTCTTCGTGCTCACCCTTGGCCGCGCGCCTGTTACCTAGGCGGGCGTTCTCCCTGGTGGGCGTATCGGCGGGCATTGCATGCTCATGACGGAGCAGCTGCCTCGCCCTGCGGGTGTCGTTGGCGGACAAGCTCCACAACCTGCGCTCGGTCGCCGTCGACTCGGCCGCTGCTAGCCGGTCGGCGGCTGACGCGGATCCTCAGAGCCACCGGTTTCTTCCTCGGCCGAGTCCGAATGGGCAAAGTCCCCCTCGGAACCGGACTCGATCTCGCCCTGTGAGCCGGGTGTCTCCTCGTCAAGCGAACTCCGCTGGCGGTCGTCCTCAGGCCCGCCACAGATCGTCTTCGCGCCGCCTCGTCGTCGAGGCATCGGGATCGACGTCGACGTCCACGTCGGTTGTGTCCCGCGCGCCGTAGTCAGGACCCGCTGGCCGGTTGCCGGTGCCGCCAAGCGCATCGTCAACCCCGGCCCAACCACTCGGGCGATCGGTGGAGAGGTCGTCGTCGGTGTCAGGGTGTGTGTCCGTATCGAGGGCGTCCCTGATCCTATCGATCGGGCTCTCGTCTCGATGGTCGCTCATTCCCGTCCTCCAGCTAAGTGCGAACCACGTAGTCCAGTGCAGGACTCGGGCCGGATGCGATGACGATGAGCTCCTCAGCTTGCCTGGACCGGACGGGTGAGGCCATACCCCGGGACACCGTCGCCCACGATGTACTCGGCGACGAGCTCATAGCCGCGCGCGCCCGGTCGAAGCGGACGTTCTCCTGGGGCCGCGCGCTGGCGTCTGCGCCGGAGGCCTCCACCACCTCGCCGAAGCCGTCGGCGCGCCCATCGCGTCCGGCGAGATGCGCGCCTAGCGGCCGGCGCGTAACAGGATCTCGACCGCGTCGCGCTTGCGCGAGATGAGGTGCTCCAGGAGGTGCTCGGTGGCCTCGCCCTCGGCGTCGTCGGCGTCCGCCGGGATGGCTTCGACCAGCGCGTCGATCGACTCGCGCTGCATCTTCGCCAGCCACTTCAGGGAGGCGCGCCAGGTCCTGGGTGCCTCGAGCGCCTCCAGGCCGAGCGTCGGCGACCCGCCCAGCGACGCGATGCGCGCGGCCACGCTCTCCACGTTCCGAGTCTCCTCGGCGGCGACCGCGCGCAGATGCGGGGCCATCGCGATTCCCTCCGGTCCGGGCAGCGTGCCGGCGGCCATGGCCGCCGCCATCGCGTCGCGCGCCAGGAGGGGTAGGACTCGGCCCAGGTCCTTGATCAGCGTCGATGCATCGGTCTTCGTGCCCATGGGGCCAGCGCAAATGCAACCGTCGTGCCGCCACCGCTTGATGCCATCCTGCCGCATGCTCGAGGACCCCGGAATCGGTTCCGAAGTGACCGCGGCCCTCCGCGCTGGGTACGGCATCGAGGCGACGGCACTCGCCTTCGTCGCCGGCTATGACATGCGCGCCGCGTCCTACGACGTCGCCGCCACCGACGGCCGATGGTTCGCGAAGGTCCGGTTCGACCCCGTTGCCGACGCGCCGCTGGAAGTGCCGCGCGCGCTGCTGGATGCCGGCATCGCGAACGTCCTGGCACCGATGCGGTCCCTGGCCTCCGCGCTGTCACACCCGATGTCCGGCGACCGCAGCCTGGTGGTCTATCCGTTCGTTGCGGGCCGAAACGCCATGGTCGCCGGCATGCACGCCGGCCAGTGGCGCACGTTCGGATTGACATTGCGGGCCGTCCACGACTGCGGCCTCGACGGACCGTTCGCCGGTCGGCTGCCGGACGAGTCGTTTGCGCTGCCGTCCGCGGCCAGGGTCCGAACGGCGCTGGCGGAGGCACCTGCAGTCACCTCGCCGGCTGCCGACCGCCTCCGGGGGTTCCTCGACGAGCAGGCCGGACGCATCGGCCACATCCTCGACCGAGCGGAGGAGCTGCGCGTGAGCCTGGACCGCCGGACGTTCGAGCACGTGCTCTGCCACGCGGACATCCACGCGGCCAACATCCTCGTCGCCGATGACGGCCGGATCCTCCTGGTGGACTGGGATGGACCGATGCTCGCGCCGCGCGAGCGCGACCTGCTCTTCGTCATCGGCTCGCGGATCGCGCGCGCCGTGGAGCCTCACGAGGAAGCGTGGTTCCGCGAGGGCTATGGCGACGTCAAGGTGGACCGCGAGGCGCTCGTGTACTACCGGTACGAGCGCGCCCTCGAGGACATCGGCGAGTTCGCGAGCAGCGTGCTGACCGACCCGGCCGTGCCCGAGGCCTCGCGCCGGTCGCAGGCGGCGTTGCTCGAGGGCTACTTCGGCGCGGGTGGGTACCTTGACACCGTGGAAGGGGCCTGACTCCCCGGTCCGGTCGTACGATGCCTTCCACAGCGGTGCCCGCTCGTGGCGTCGCACCCACCGACGGAGGTCGTCTCAATGTCGTTCGAGCGCATGCCTGGACCAATGGCCGCGGAACCGGCCCCGCCATCCATCGGCGATGCGTGTGATGGAGGCTCCCCGGTCGCACTGAGGCTCCAGGTGCTGGCCACCGAGCACTGGGGCCTGCTCGCCACCCGGTCGCTGGCGTGGAACGAGTCGTTCACCCGCGCCGGCATGTTCCTGTCCACGCTGTCCGGCGCGATCGTGGCCCTCGCGCTCGTGGCGCAGGCGACCGAGTTCGGCGGCGAGTTCACCCTCTTCGCGCTCGTCATCCTGCCGGTCGTGCTGTTCATCGGCGTCACGACATTCATACGCATGGGCACGTCGAACGACTACGACGCTCTGTGCGTGGTGGGCATGAACCGCATCCGCCGCGCCTACATGCAGATCGCACCCGAGGTCGAGCCGTTTCTCGTCATGGGCACCTACGACGACGACCAAAGTGTCGGCCTGTCGATGGGCACCCCTCCGAACACCAACTTCGTGGTGGACGTCCTCGTGTCGACGCCGTTCGTGCTGTGCACCATCAACTCGGTCCTGGCCGGCGTCATCGGCGCCCTGGTTGCGCACCAGCTGGGCTTCGGGACGTTCGGGTCAGTCGCGCTTGCCGTGGTCGCCGCTCTCGCCCTGTTCGGCCTGCAGACACTGATCGCGACCCGCGGGATCGCGGCGGCCGTGGCCCGGTACCGGCCGAAGTTCCCTGCGCCGGAGGCTGCGGGCCCGGCCGAGACGAGCGGCTGAGGCCTGCGAGCGATCTTTCGGCCCAAGGCGCCAACTGGATTGGCCTTACGACGAATGAGCCCGGGCCGGAAGGGCCGAGATGGGCGCTATCGGCCCATTCCGACGTCGTTTGGCCCGCTTGGTTGGCGCTTCGACGGGCGAACCGGCAGACTCCGCGGTTCGTGGGTCACAGGGCCAACTGGATTGGCATGTTCGAGCCAATTGAAAGCGCAGGAGTCGGCGGTCACGAGAACGAGCCGCGATCCCACATCTGGTATCGGCCCATGCGGGAACACTACATCTGGTATGGTCCGGGTCAGCATGGCCATGCTTGAACTCCGGGTGCGCGACTGGACGTATCGCGCCGCGCGCAGGCGCATGGTCCGGGCCGGAGGCATTGAGCTCGCGCATCACACCGGGCGCGGCCGACTGGACGAGCGGGGAAATCGGATCGTCGACTGCAGATGCGGCTGGACCGGAAACGGCCTTGGCTGGTCAGGTCACCTCGACCATGTCGTGCATCGCGCCCTCGACGCCAAGCCTGGAGCCTGACCGCGAGCCCGCCGTGCAGGATCCGGCGGGCGACGGTCAATGTCTATGGCCGAACCATCAGCGGCTGGCGGTCGCGGTCACGGCCTCGCTGGTCACCAGGTTGCCGAGGGCTTTCCGGGCCTCTTCCACCTTGTCGACTCCGAACGCCACGGTGACCTTCTGGTCGCTCATGCCGACAGGCGCCACGAGCTCGATGTTGACGCCAGCGTCGCCGAGGCTGCGCGCCGCCGATGCGACGGTGCCCGGCTTGTCCTCGAGGCTGGCCGTGAGGACCGAGACCTCCCGATAGGCAATCCCGGCATCATTGAGCGCGCTCCTGAGACCGGCCTCGTCCCTGGCGTAGAACGCGGCGCCACCTCGGTCGCCGATGCCAAGGCAGATGACGTTGGATAGGTTGATCCCTCGCTTGGCGATTGCGTCCGTGTGGCGAGCGAACTCACCGGGCTTGTTGGCCGCCTCTGCGATGAACCATTGCATCCAGCACCTCCAGTGAGGCGCCCTCGGATCCTCCTGCCCGAACCGGGCCGCCTCGTGCGTGCGAACGGGTCGGTACCGTCAGCGGCGCGACACGCGGTCGTGCTCTGCGGCCGTCATCGGGCCACGCGTCCGTGCTCCCCGTCCTTCGCATCCATTGTCTCGCTCGTGTCGACCCGTTTATCCACCGGCGGATTGACGTCCGGCACGGGGGAGATCGAGCGGGGCCGGCGACGCAGGACTCGCGCGAGCGGTTCGATGCCACGCGGGCGGCCCGAGGCGCCAACTGGATTGGCCTTACGACCAACGAACCAGGGGGCCAGGTCCCGTTCGGGCCTGATCGGCTCATTCCGACGTCGTTCCCCCAACTGGGTTGGCGTGCTGACGAAGGAATTGCCAGGTTCCGCGGTTCCTCCGTCACAGGGCCAACTGGATTGGCATTTTGGAGCCGATCCGATGAGCACAGGAAGCGCCGCTGGCCGCGTCCCACTGGCTATGATCGGCGCATGCCGGCCGGGCGGTCGCCACATGCGGTCCCGAGCACCTGAGGCGTGGCCCCGATCGTCGCCCAGGTGGGCCCCTTCACGCTCTACACACACGACCTCTTCACCGTGGCCGGCATCCTGGCCGGCCTGGCGCTCTACTACCGGGCGCTGCGGCGCGACCGCGTGCTCGACGGCCGGATCGTCATCATCAGCCTGGCCGCCATCCTGGGCGGGGCGCTCGGCGCGCGCCTCATCACCAGCTGGGAGGTCATCGACGAGGTCTCGGCCGCCGAGATGCCGCTGACCTACGTCATCACGCACGGTCCGCGCAGCATCATCGGCGGCCTGGCCGGCGGGTACCTGGCGATCGTCCTGACCAAGCGCGCGCTGGGCTACACGCTGTCGACGGGCGATTACTACGCCGCCGCCATTCCCCTGGCGCTGGCGATCGGGCGCGTCGGCTGCTTCCTGGCGGAGCTGCCCCTCGGCACGCCGACCGACCTGCCATGGGGCATGACCGTGGCGCCCGAGGCGGCCGCGGGATTCCCACGCTGCCCCGGCTGCGACGGACCGATGCATCCCAGCATGCTGTACGAGATCGGCTTCCACGTCGCCGCCTTCGGCCTGATCTTCACGCGCGGGCCGCTCCTGCCGATCCGTGGCGACACGCTCAAGGCGTACCTGCTCGCCTACGGGATCTTTCGCTACGGAGTCGAGTTCGTGCGCGGCAACGAGGTCCAGGCGTGGGGCCTGACCGGGCCGCAGATCGTGCTCATCCCGCTCGTCGGGCTCCTGGTGATCCACTTCGTCCGGCGGTTGCGCTCCGGCGCGTATCGGCTGCCGATTCCCGAACCGGCCATGGCACGAGGAGGCTGACCGATGGATCCGCGCATCGCCGACTTCATTCGTGACAACCGACGGCGCTACACCCGCGAGGCGATCCGCCAGCAGCTGATCGATGCCGGCCACGAGCCTGCCGAGATCGACGCGACGTGGGCGGCCCTCGATGCACCCGACCCGGACGCGACTGCCGGCGAGGGGTTCTGGGGCCGCTTCTGGCTCTTCCTGGTTGGCGTCAACGTCGCGGTCTTCCTGCTCGTGTTTCTCACCACCGGCATGGTGAACTCTTCCGTGCTGGCCGTTGTCCTCGCAGTCGCGTTGGCCATCGGTGCGCTGATCGCCTGGGGCATCGTCGCGGCCACCGGACCGACTCACATGGGTCGGACGACCGCGATGGTGATCGGCGGCGTCATCCCGCTCGTCTTCGCCCTGCTGATCGGTGGGAGCTGCTACGCGATGGTCGGGGCGATTGGTCCACCACCGCCACCGCCCCGCGAGGGCGTCATGGAGATCGAGATCGAGCCGCCGATGGACGTCAGCGGGTCGGGCGCCGCCTTCTGCCAGGTCCAGGCTGACCCGCTGGGGTTCAGCATCTACGCGCAGCAAGGGAGCCTGGGCACGATCGAAGGCAGGCCGCTCCACGCATCGGTCGATTCCTTCGCGACCGAGGTGCTCCCGGAGGGAGGCCCGACTCCGGCACAGGTGCCGGGGGCCGAGGGCCAGATCGTGAACCTGTACGTCTCGCTCTTCCCCCGCGCGGAATCCGACCCGCCTCGGGAATGGTTCGTCTCACCGGACACCGAGCTCGAGATCGACGCCGCCCCGGACGGCCTCTCCGGCACCATCACCTTCGAAGGGCTCGAGGCCATGACGGTCGACGGACCGGACACCGCCATCGGCGAGGGCGACGCGATCTCCGGGACCATCACCTGGACCTGCGAGTAGAGAGGACCGAACCAGATGGCCACCGCACTGCCGCTCCGCCCGTACACGCCGCTGCGGATGGTCCTGACCGTCTGCGGCCACTGCTTCAACGAGGATCCCGACCGCGAGGTCGACTACGCCACCGACATCCTCCAGGGCAACCTGGTGCTCCAGGATGGATCGGTCTACCTGCGGCGGTATTGCCGGCGCGGGCACGGCGAGGTGGTCAGCCTCTACGACGAGGACCACGACCTGTGGGAGTACCTCCAGCAGTGGCGCGTGCCGACCCGGGAGATCGTGGAGGACACGCCGGACAACGTGATGCCGATCCCGATGGGCTACGCGAACGGCCTCGGGCGACTGCAGACCCAGCACTCGTGCATCCTGCTGCTGGACGTCACCGAGCACTGCAACCTCAACTGCCCGACCTGCTTCGCGGCATCAGGGACCAGCGTGGGCCGATACGCGCGCCTGCCCCACATCCTTCGCACGCTCGACGCCTCGATCGAGCGCGAGGGCGGCAAGATCGACGTCCTCATGCTGTCCGGCGGCGAGCCGACCGTCCACCCCGAGATCGTCGAGATCATCCAGGCCGCGGTGGAGCGCAACGTCACGCGCGTGCTGCTCAACACCAACGGCATCCGCGTCGCGCGCGACGACCGCTTCCTCGCCTCGCTCCACGACCTGCGCGACCGGGTCGAGGTCTATCTCCAGTTCGACGGCTTCGAGCTGGGGACCCACCTGTACCACCGCGGCGAGGACCTGCGCGAGATGAAGGCACGCGCGATTCAGCGCCTGACCGATGCGCGCATCTTCACCACCCTCACGATGGTCGTCGCCCAGGGCGTCAACGACCACGAGATCGGCCCGGTGGCGGACTACGCGTTCGCCACCGACTACATCGCCGGCGTGGCCTACCAGCCGGTCTTCGGCTCCGGCCGAGCGAACTCGATCGATCCCATGAACCGGATGACGACCACCGGGGTCCTCAAGCGGCTCGGGCCGCAGACCGGCGGTCGCGCATCGGCCGAGGACTTCATCGCGCTGCCGTGCAGCCATCCCGACTGCTGCGCGATCACCTACTTCGTGCGGGACGACAGCGGGGCGTATCGGTCCATCCCGAAACTGGTGGGGCTCGAGCGGCTGAAGGCGAACCTGTCGGTGGTCGGCAACCGCATCGCCGCCGACGAGGAGCTGTGGGACGCGCTCATCGGGATGATGAGCGAGACGACGACCATCAGCCGGCCCGAGCTGATCGACTACCTGCTCAACATCTGCGAGGCGTGCGATCTGAGCGTCGGCGGCTTCGTGAAGGACCTCGGCCGCTACCTGCTGAAGGGGGAGCGGGCCGCCGAGCTCGTGGCGCTGCGCACCAAGCGGCTCTCGATCAAGTCGTTCATGGACGCGTGGACGATGAACATCGAGCGGCTCCAACAGTGCTGCGTGCACGTCGGCTCGGTCGACGGCGAGTCGGATCCCGTGCGCATCCCGTTCTGCGCGCGCCAGCTCTTCGGCGGCCTTCGACGGCGGACGTCGACCGGCCAGGTGGCGGCGCGCCGGCTGGTGGAGCTCGACGGACTGGTGGTGCGGTCGTGAGCGCTCCCGCGGTCACCGGCGATCCGGTCAAGACCTGGCTGGCGTCGCGCCCGCCGCTGACGCGGGCCCAGAAATACGACCGCCTTGCGTTCACGTTCTGCAAGATGGGCACGGTCGGGCTCATCGCCTGGCTGCTCACGCCGCCGATCTTCGTCCTGGCCGTCGCCGTGGCGGCAATCGGCCTGTACGGCAAGGCGGTCGCCCTCGGCATCACCCGCAGCCAATGCGTCCTGCGCCGCCCGATGCTGATCATGGGCTTCTGGGCCGCGGTCGCAGTTGCGGACGCGACATGGTTGCTCGTGCTGCGTTGAGCCGGCACCGACACGGGCGTCGTCTCGTCCCGGTCATGGGAGCATGTCAGTCGCCGCGGCCGCGCATCAAACGCAGCCGCGGCGCCGACGTCGTGGCTACGGAGCCAGTGCCTCGCACAGGATGGCGGTCGAGTCCGTGTCGGAGTGCTGGCCTGCCTGCTTCAGCACCTCCACCATGGGATCACCTTCCGGCGGGAAGGTGATCAGCAGGGTCGTCTGGCCGACGTCCGAGTAGACCCGACCCTGTCCCGGAATCTGGAGCGATTGAACGTTGCCGATGATCACCTGGGTGATGCTCCCATCGGCGTTGTACGTGACCCGGTCGACGCCGACGTCGACTGTCCGAACTGAGCCCCACGCCGAGTAGTACCTCGCACGGATGGCGAAGTTGTTCACCTCGCGCAGGGGTGCCCCGGTTGCATCGGTGAATTGCCTGAAGATGATGTGTCCCTGGACATCGGCAAAGACATCGAACTCGCAAACCTCGGTCAGGAACACGTCGAGGACGCCGATGTCGTTGATCTGGACCCGCTCCATGGTCGGCTTTCCGGCCGCTACCGGCGATGCAACGGCAAGACACGCGATCAGGGCGACGAACAGGATTCGGGCACGACGCATGGGTGTTCTCCCCACTTCGACGGGCGGGCGCCAGCAAAGCGGTCAGGTGGGCAGCGACCGTGGCCGGCGGCGGATGGGGCCTGTCAGCGGGGAGTATGCATCGGCGCTGCGGGGCCGCCAAGAGGCAGACCTGTGGGCCGCCCTCAGCTGGACCCTCCACCCCTGGCCTGGGCGATGACGCCGAGGATCTCCCCGCCGTACGTCGCGACCTTGCGCTGACCGATCCCCGGCACCCCGAGGAGCTCCGTCTCGTCGGAAGGCCGCCCCGCCGCGATGGCCGCGAGGGTCTTGTTGTCGGCCACCACGTAGGCGGGCACGCCGTCGGTGCGGGCCCGTTCTCGACGCCAGGCAGTGAGCAGCTCCAGCAACGCCTCGTCCGCTGTGGAGTCCAGCGCGGCGCGCAGGTCGCGAGGGGACACGACGCCGATGGCCCCATCGTCGAAGTTGACGCGCGCATGATCGCCCGATGGGCCGCCGACCACGCCGGGACCGCGACGGGCGTGGTGGACGCGCTGTCCGATCTCGAAGGCGGCGAGCGGACGCACGTCGATTGCCGCCCGAGGGCGAGCCACCGCACCCGGGCGCAGCTCCGCGATGAACCGCGACGCGCGCGCCCGCGCCGGTGTGCCCTTGGATCCGACCCGGTTGAGCGCCCACGACAGGCAGAGGTGGCGGCGCGCGCGGGTGATGCCGACGTAGAGGAGCCGGCGCTCCTCGGCGAGCAGATCGGCGTCCGAGGTGGCCTGGCGGATGGGGAGCGTGCCCTCCTCGAGCTGTGGGAGGAAGACGGCGTCCCACTCCAGGCCCTTGGCTCGATGCAGCGTCGAGAGCGTGACGCCCTCGCCGGCCGCGTCGGCCTCGGCGGCGTCCCGCCGGGCGAGCTCCGCCGCGAAGTCGGGCACCGTGGCGGCGGGATGCTCGACCTCGAGCTGGCGGGCGATGGCCAGCAGCGTCGTGAGCGCCGCGTGACGGTCACGGGCCTCGGCGCCGGGTCCGGGCGGCGAGGCCTCGTCGAACCCGAGCTCCGATCGCCACCGGTTGACAACGACACGGGACAGGCGACCGGACGCATCGGTTTCTAGGGCGCGGCGCGCGGCGCGCACGTCCGGCCGGGCGAAGAAGCGCAGGCCGCGGACCGTGAACGGGATCGCCGCGCCGGTGAGCGCCGCCTCGAAGGCCACGAGCTGCGCGTTCGTGCGTACCAGGATGGCGATCTCGGTGCTCGCCACGCCATCGGCCAGGAGCGCGCGGACGCCGGCAACGATCGCCGCCAGCTCGCGGTCATCGTCGGCATGCGGGACGAGCGTGGGCTTCGGCCCATCGGTCCCACTGGAGCGCAGCTCACGACCGGGGATCAGCCGGTTCGCCAGTTCGAGCACCTGCGGTGTGCTGCGGTAGTTCTGGCTCAGGCGCACGACGCGCGCATCGGGATATCGGTCCGCGAAGGTGGCCAGGTAGTCGCTGCTGGCGCCCGTGAAGCTGTAGATGGTCTGGTCCGGGTCGCCAACGACGCACAGGTCGCGCCGATCGCCGAGCCAGAGCCGGAGGAGATCCTCCTGCAGGCGGTTGGTGTCCTGGTACTCGTCCACGCTGAACCAGCTGTAGCGCCGTCTGACGAGGCCGATCGCCTGGACGTCGCCCTCGTACAGCTCGACCGCCAGGGTCAGCATGTCCTCGAAGTCGATCCGGTTGGCACGCTCCTTGGCTGCCTCGTAGCTGCGCCACAGCTTCGTGAAGACGTCCGCCGGCACCGGCGGCTCGCGCTCCGGTGCGTAGGTCTCCGGGCGCATGCGGCGGACCTTGGCCCACTCGATCTCGTCCGCCAGGTCCTTTGCCGGCGTGAACCGGTAGCCGCCCGGCAGCTGCCTGGTGAGCGGGCCGATGAATCGCATCTTCGAGTCGAGCACGTCCGGCAGCGGCCGGCCGTGGACCTGCGGCCAGAAGTGCGCCAGCTGCCGCCGCGCGGCCGCGTGGAAGGTGGAGGCCTGCACCTGCGGCAGGCCGAGCGCCCTGAGCCGATGGCCCATCTCGGTCGCGGCCTTCTCGGTGAAGGTGACCACCAGCACGCGCTTCGGGTCGATTGCCCCCGTCGCTGCGGCGTAGGCGACCCGGTGGCTGATCACCCTCGTCTTGCCCGTTCCGGCGCCGGCGAGGATCACGACCCGGCCGGCGGTGGCCTGCGCTGCCTCGCGCTGCTCATCGTTCAGGGTCGCCAGGATGGCCTCGGGATCCATCGGCCGATGGTAGAGGAGGTGGCCGGCCCGCTCAGTGCCGCCGGCGCCCATGGCCCAGGGTGTCAGTTCGGACAGAGCGGACACCGGTACGGATGAAGGCCGGCGTACCCACCACGACCCTTCCGAGCTCGGCTCCGAGCCTCCCCGCGGCTCACATATACGGCCTTCGAACCGCAGGTCCGATCGCGGATCGGCAGGTCGCGGTTGATGAAGACGCGGTGGTCGATGGTGGCCATGCATGCACGATGTGGCTGCGTCGCGACACCTCGCCTGTCGCACGGCGCCGGCCCTTGCGCGGGTGCGGATAATCGCGAGTACCGAGCAAGCATGGTTTCTACGGAGGGGGTGGCGATGACATTCGCCGATGGCTGGATCTGCAAGACCTGCTGGAAGTCGAATCGCCCGCAGGATCCCGTCTGCTACCGATGCAAGACGCCGCCCGATGCCGACGAGGCGGAGGTTGAGGCGCGGCGAGCGGCGGCCATCGCCCTCACCGAGCAGCCGGAGGCGGTGCCCGACATCGTGGTGGCGCTGCCAGTGGTCATCTTCCGCGGCTATTCACGCGTGTGGCTGCGCGGCGGCCTCGGGGTGATGGGCCTGTTGATCCTCCTCGTCTTCGGTGGAGTCACCGACGTCGACTACCTCCTGCTCACGGGTGGGCTGGGTGCCGGGCTGATCGTGTTCGGCATCCTGGCCGGCGAGGTTTCCGATGCAATGCGCAACCGCGAGGTGTGGGCGTTTCTCGTGGGGATCGGGCTGTCGGTCGTGGGCGCGATCGGTTCAATACTGACGTTCTCCGTCTTCGCCCCGGACCTCGTCAATCCCACCGGCATCCGCGTCGGCAGCATCGTCGTGTTCGGCGGGGCCGGCGTGGCGGCGATCGCCGGGCTCGCGCTCATGTTCAAGCGGCGAGAGCGAACCGCCACCTGATCATCGTGCGGCGCCGACGCCAACCAGGGGCGCCGACGCCAACCAGGGGCGCCGACGCCAACCAGGGGCGCCGACGCCAACGAGGGGCGCCGACGCCAACCAGGTTGGCCTTGCGACCGACGAACGGGCGTCGCTCGCCGCTTCCTTGGTCGAACGGCCCAGTAAGTTGGCCGATCGTCGCTTGGGAAGCGGAAATCGTACAGTTTGCCGGCCCTCTCACCCGCTCGTTCGTCACAGGGCCAATTGGGATGGCATCAAACCGACCGCGGACGGCTCGTTCGTCACAGGGCCAATTGGGTTGGCATCAAACAGGCCGCGGACGGGAGGTGGACCGTCACAGGGCCAATTGGGTTGGCATCAACCCGGCCGCGACCTAGGGCCGAACGACCCCGAAGACCTGGTTCCCCTCGAGCCACAGCACGCCGTCCTGCTCCTGGAGCCCCGTCACCTCAGCGCTGCTGGGGTCCCATTCGGCCCCGCCCTCGGGATAGTCCGCCACACGCAGGCGTGGCTCGCCGCACTCGGGCGGAGACGCGGACTCGTCGACGGATTCGCACAGCCAGATGACGCCGTCGAGGTCCATCAGCGGCACGCCGTTGACGAGCATGGGTTCGCTGCCGGAATTTGCGAGCGCATCGTCGATGCTCGCGCCCGGTCCGCCGACCGCGCCCCCGCCGATCACCGTGATGGTCGCGTCGACGGCCTCCGATGCGGTCGACTCGACGGGCAGGCTCGTGCCCACGTTGCTGAACGTCTGGGACACGAGCGTTCCCGAGCACCCGGCCAGCAGGAATGACGCGATCATCACGATCAGGCGTCGCATGACGGCTCCTCCCTCTTCGGCGCGCTGCCCCGGCGGCGCTAGAGGCATTGTCCCACGCGGTGCGACGCCGCCCACGCCGGCGTGCCGGGCACGCCGCTTGCTCGTTCCGCGACAGAGCACACGGAAGAGGATGGGTCCATGGGCACACTTCGAGGCGGGCCAGCCTGGCTCGCGATGATCATCGGCCTCGTGCTGGTGCTGGCGGCGTGCACGAGCAACAACGGCGAGACCGATCCGACCGCCGGTACGTCCGCCGGCACGAGCGAGGGTGGCGAGCCGACGGCCGACTACCCGTCGGAGGACCTCCAGGTCATGGCGCCGGCCGATCCGGGCGGTGGCTGGGACAGCACGGCCCGGGCGATGCAGCCGGTCCTGGAGGAGGTCGGCGGCGTCGGGGCCGAGGTTTACAACGTCGGCGGGGCGGCAGGGACCATCGGCCTCGCGCAGTTCGTGGAGGAGACCGCGGGTGACCCGCACCAGCTGATGGTGATGGGGCTCGTGATGGTCGGCGGCATCGTGACCAACGCGTCGCAGGTGACGCTCGAGGACGTCACGCCCATCGCCAGCCTGACCTCGGAGCAGGAGGCGATCGTGGTGCCGGCTGACTCGGAGTACGAGACGCTCGAGCAGCTGGTCGAGGCATGGACCGTGGATCCCACCTCCATCTCGTGGGGCGGCGGATCCGCCGGCGGGACCGATCACATCCTGGTCGGCCTGTTGGCCCAGGCGGCCGGCATCGACCCATCGGGGGTCAACTACATCGCCCATGCCGGCGGCGGCGAGGCCGTCAACCAGATCCTGTCGGGGGCCGTGACCGCTGGCGTGTCCGGCGTGAGCGAGTTCGCCGACCAGGTGGAGGCCGGCGAGATGCGCTGGCTGGCCGTGTCCGGCGAGGAGGCACCGGAGGGCATCGACGCGCCCACGATTGCCGACTCCGGCTTCGACGTCGTGCTCGAGAACTGGCGCGGCGTGATGGGCGCGCCGGACCTGAGCGACGCCGATCGTGAGGCGGTCGTGCAGCTCATCACGGAGATGCACGACTCCGATGCCTGGCAGGCAGCCCTCGACGAGAACGGCTGGAGCGACTTCTTCCAGGCCGGCGACGAGTTCGAGACATTCCTGGGCGAGGAGCGCACGCGGATCGAGGGGGTGCTGGCCGAGATCGGCCTGACCGGCAGTTGAGCCGATGACGACCGACGACCGCGGGCCGAGGCCTGCGCCCGTGCCTGGCGCCGGGCTCCTCGGACCGCGGATCGTCGCGGCGGTCCTGCTGGCGGCGTCGGTGCTGCTCGTCGTCTCCGCGCTGGGGATCGCGCGCGGCGGCGGCTTCACCATCATCGGTCCGGCGACGATCCCGCTCGCGATCGTCATCGGCCTTGCCGTGCTGAGCGCCGTCCTCATGTTCCGCACGACGGCGATGCCCGACCACGACCTGGCCGAGCACGCGGACCTGGAGGAGCGCGTCACCCATTGGCCCACCGTCGGCCTGGCGGGCGCCGCGCTGGTGGCGTACGCCATCGCGCTGGATGGCATTCGCATCGGTGACCTGGAGATCCCCGGGCTCGGCTTCGTCGTGGCGACAGGCCTGTTCTTGCCCGTCACCGCGGGCATCTTCGGCAGCCGCGCGTGGCTGCGCGACACCGTCGCAGGGATCGTCCTGGCGCTGGTCCTCTACTTCGGCTTCACCGAGTACCTCGGCGTCCGGCTGCCGGCTGGGCTCCTGGGGCTGGTCCTGTAGGGCGGCGGGCGCGGTCGCATGGACGTGCTGGGCGATCTCGTCAACGGCTTCGGCACCGCGCTCAGCCCCGAGAACCTGCTGTTCGCCGCCGTCGGCGTCACCCTGGGCACCCTGGTCGGGGTGCTGCCCGGCATCGGTCCCGCGCTGACGGTCGCACTGCTGCTGCCGCTCACCTATAACTTCGACCCGATCGGCGCCTTCATCATGTTCGCCGGCATCTACTACGGCGGGATGTACGGCGGCTCGACCACCTCGATCCTGCTGAACACGCCGGGCGAGTCCTCCTCGGTCGTGACCACCATCGAGGGCTTCCAGATGGCGAAGCGGGGGAGGGGTGGTGCGGCGCTGGCGACGGCGGCCATCGGGTCGTTCGTGGCCGGGACCATCTGCACGCTGGCCATCACCTTCCTGGCGCCGTTCGTCGCCAACCTGGCGCGCGCCTTCCAGCCGGCCGACTACGTCGGCCTCATGGTCCTGGCCTTCGCCAGCATCACCGCCCTCCTCGGGCGCTCGCTGCTGCGCGGCGCGATCGCGCTGTTCCTCGGCCTCTTCGTCGGATCGATCGGGATCGACGTGCAGTCCGGGCAGGAGCGCTTCACGTTCGGCGTGCCGCAGCTGCTCAACGGACTCGACGTCGTGGTCGTGGCCGTCGGCCTGTTCGCAGTGGGGGAGGCGCTCTACGTCGCGTCGCGCCTGCGGCACGTGGAGGAGGAGATCGTGCCCGTGCGCGGGTCGCTGCTCATGAACGGCGACGAGCTGCGCCGCTCGTGGAGGCCGTGGCTGCGCGGGACGGCCATCGGCTTCCCGATCGGCGCCCTCCCGGCGGGCGGGGCGGAGATCCCGACCTTCCTCTCCTACGCCCTGGAACGGCGCCTCAAGCCGAAGGCGCCGTGGGGCAAGGGTGCGATCGAGGGCGTGGCGGGGCCGGAGGCAGCCAACAACGCCGCCTTCTCCGGAGTGCTCGTGCCGTTGCTGACGCTGGGCATCCCGACCTCGGCCACTGCGGCGATCCTGCTGCTGGCGTTCCAGCGCTACAACCTCCAGCCCGGACCGCTGCTGTTCGCCAATTCGCCGGACCTGGTGTGGGCCCTCATCGCCAGCCTGTACGTCGGCAACGTCATGCTGCTCCTGCTCAACCTGCCGCTCATCCGTGTGTGGGTGCTGATCCTGTCGATCCCGCGCCCCGTGCTCTACGCCGCGATCCTCGTGTTCGCCACGCTCGGCGTGTACAGCGTCGCCAACTCGCTCGTCGACGTCCTGATCATGTACGTCATCGGCGTCGTCGGATTCTTCATGCGCCGATACGACTTCCCGGTCGGCCCGATGATCCTCGGCGTCATCCTTGGCCCGATGCTCGAGACCCAGTTCCGCCGCGCGCTTCAGCTGAGCCAGGGCGACCCGTCGATCTTCCTCACGCGGCCGATTTCGGCGGTCCTGCTCCTGGCCGCCGTGGCCGCGCTGGTGCTGCCGTTCGTGCCGCGGCTGCTCGGGCGTGGCCGTCGCCTCGAGTTCGGCACCGGCTCCGACGACTGAGGGTCGCCGCACCCACTTGTAACGGGCTCGGTTACGAGCAGGGTCCGAGCGGCCTGCGCGCCGCGGAGACGCGTCCGCCGCTACGATCCGGACATGACTGACCTTGCCGACCTCTCCGACATCCCGCCCATCCAGGTCTTCGACGGCATTCGCGCGCGACGGGTGGAGGGGGACCTGGTGACGCTCGCCATCGTGGAGCTGGACCCCGACGCCGTCGTCCCGGAGCACCGACACCCGCACGAGCAGAACGGCATGGTCATCACCGGTCAGATGACCTTCCGGGTGGGTTCCGAGGAGCGGGCGCTGGGACCAGGCGGCACCTGGCGCATCCGGGGCGACGTGCCTCACACCGCGACCGCCGGCCCGGAGGGCGCAGTCGTGATCGACGTATTCAGCCCAATCCGCTCGGATTGGGAATCCCGTCAGGTCCTCGAGCTCATGGATCCGGTCTGGCCGCGCCGCCCCTGATGCGCGCCAGATGCCAAGTGAATTGGCCTTGCGACCGACGAACTGCGTATCGATGCGCCGGATTTGGCTGAACGGGCGGCATCCTCCGCCGTTCGGCCAAGTGGCCTTGCCGAACGACCGACGAGCCCGGATCCGATCGTCACAGGGCCAACTGGGTTGGCGGTAAGCCACCCATAACGATCGAGTAATCAGGCGCCGCCATCCTTGACCGATGCCGATCCGCCGCGACCCGATCGAGGAAGCCGCTCGACGAGCACGCCAGCAGGTCGAGCATGCGCTCGCCGACCTGCGGAACGCGCGACGCAACGCCGGGATCTCGCAGGCCGCCATGGGGGCGGCGCTCGGGTGCTCTCGTCAGCTCATCAGCGCGATCGAGAAGGGCGAGCTCCAGGACGCTGGCTGCATCCAGCTGGCGCGGATGGGAGCGGTCGTCGGCCTGGATCTGCCGATCCGCGCGTATCCCGCGGGCTCGCCGCTGCGCGACGCGGGCCAGCTCCGGCTGCTCGAGCGCTTCCGCGCCTCCATCGGCGATGCGTGGACGTGGCGGACCGAGGTACCCGTCAGCCCGGACGCGCTCGAACGTCGCGCGATCGACGCCATGCTCGTGCGTCCGCCGCATCGGGTGGGTGTCGAGGCGGTCACCCGAATCCTCGACGTGCAGGCTCAGACGCGCTCGATCCTCCTCAAGCAGAGCGTCGCCCAGATCCCACGGATGGTGCTCGTCCTCGCCGACACGCGTCACAACCGCAGCGCTCTCGTCGACGGCGCCCCGACGATCAGCCCGGCCTTCCCCCTCGCGCACCGGGCGCTGATGCGTGAGCTCAGACTGGGACAGCTTCCCTCCGCGAACGGGATCGCCTTCGTCTGACCTCCTGT
>Ga0136633_1000349_pt1 | contig 35145 bp, 35 predicted proteins | sample AntDrymeUQ832206_2_FD_105494 | JGI IMG/M metagenome (GOLD analysis project Ga0136633, IMG submission 105494) | Polar desert sand microbial communities from Dry Valleys, Antarctica - metaG UQ83 (22.06) | ecosystem: Environmental > Terrestrial > Soil > Desert | place: Antarctica: Dry Valley... | reverse complement strand
GGCTGTGGGCCGGCGGCACGGTCATGGGGTTCGGCACCTTCCTGGCCGCCTGGCCCGGTCGCCGTCGCCGCCCGGCGGCGCCGCAGTCGGAGCGGCCGGCGGCGGAGGACGACCCGGTGCGGCCCGAGCCGGCGGTGGTGGCGTCATGAGCCGGAAGATGACGTGGGGGCTGCTGGCGGTTGTGCTCGTCGGCGCCCTGTACGTGGGGTCGCGCGGCCGGTCGGGGCCACCGACCGACGAGCAACGGGTGCAGCGGATCAGCTCGGTCGTGCGCTGCCCGACGTGCCGGGGCCTGTCCGCGGCCCAGTCGGACGCGCCTCCGGCGGAGGCCATCCGCGACGAGGTCCGCAGGCGGGTGGACGAGGGGGAGACCGACGGGCAGATCAAGGGCTACCTGGTCAGCCGCTACGGGGAGGACATCCTCCTGCAGCCCAAGACCGAGGGGGTGGGCCTGTTGGTCTGGGCCCTCCCTCTGATCGGCGTCGCCGGCGCCGTGGGCGGCCTCGTGCTGGTCCTCCGGCGCCGGCGGGTCCGGCCGGGGCGCAGCGTCTCCGACGCCGACCAGGCGCTCGTCGACAAGGCGATGCGAGGATGACGGTCAGCAGTCGCGAGGAGCTCGAGGAGGAGCGGGACTTCCTGCTGGCATCCCTCCGCGACCTGGAGCGCGAACGCAACGCCGGCGAGCTGTCCGAACGGGACTACCAGGCGCTGCACGACGACTACACCGCCAGGGCCGCCGTCGTCCTCAAGGCGCTCCAGCGCCCGGAGAAGGCCGGGCGGTCCCAGCGACCGGCACCCGTGCGCACCCGGAGGCCCCTGGCCATCACGGTGGGGGTCGTCGTAGTCATCGCTGCGCTGACGGGGGCGACCGTCGTTGCCTTCTCCGGACAGCGGGAAACCGGCGCCCCAATGACCGGCTCGCTTCCGGAAACCCCCTCGGGAAGGATGCAGCAGGCCCTGGGGCTGGAGGCCGACGGAAAGGCCGCCGACGCCCTGAAGATCTACGACGAGATCATCAAGGCCGACCCCCGCCACGTCCAGGCGCTGACGTACAAGGGCTGGCTGCTGAAGCGGGCCGGGCTTCCCGACCAGGCGCTGGCCTCCCTCGACCGGGCCATCGCCGTCGACCCCCGCTTCCCCGACGCCCACTTCTTCCGGGGCATGGTCCTCTATCAGGACCGCAACGACCCCGCCGGGGCGGTCACGGAGTTCCGCCTGTTCATGGCGAACAACCCCCCGCAGGAGATGGTCCCCCTCGTGGAGGGAGTGCTCAAGCGGGCCTTGGCCGACGCCGGCCAGCCCGTCCCGTGAGCAGTTAGCGATCGCCGGATCGGGGCACACTCCCTCTATGAACTGGATCGCATTCCTCATCAGCCTCATCATCTCCGGGGCCATCTTCGGCGCCCTCGGACGGCTCGCCATCCCGGGTCCCAACCCCATGAGCATCGGGATGACGATCCTGGTGGGAATCGTCGGGGCGTTCCTCGGTGGGATCGTGGCCATGTTGCTCGGGGCGAGTGGCGTCATCGTCATCATCCTCCAGGCCCTGGGTGCCGCCCTCGTCGTCTACCTCATGCAGCGCCGTGGGGTGCGGACCACCCGCTGAGCCGACTTCGCGGTTCCAGAGGCCGGGACACCCGGCCGGCGTGCTCGCTCACTGCGGCGCACTCGGCGAAGTCGGCGTACGGCAGGAACGTCTGCATCAGCGGGGCTGGCACTTCGGGCAGGCATAGGCGGTGCGCCCGTCGGTGGTCCATGTGTCGACCGGCGTGGCGCACGCCCGGCACGCAGCCTGCTTGTAGACCATGCGTCCGTCGGCCTCGGCGACGGTGGCCCGCTCGGCAGCGGGCAGCGCGACGCTGATGATCCGAGCGTCGCCCACCGACTGCCGCATGAGGTCGACCAGCGACGTCCACAGCCGGTGGAACGTGTGCCGGTCGACGCCGGCCGCTGCGCAGCGGGGGTGCACGCCGGCGCGGAACAGGCTTTCGGCCCGCAGGACGTTGCCGACGCCGGCGACCACCGACTGGTCGAGGAGGGCGGCGCCCATGGTGCCCGGGAACGAGGTGACCGCCTTCCACGCCCGTTCCTCGTCGGGCTCGTCGAGCAGCGCACAGGTTCCGGGGGCCATGAGGTCCCACGCGACGGCGGGCGTCGCCAGTCGCACGCGGACCTGCGGGCGGGGCGGGGTCTCCGCCTGCAGCCGTATCCACTTGCCCTGCATCGCTAGGTGGGCATGAGAAGCCCCTCACCGCCGAACCGGTGGTAGAGGTGCTTGCCGTACGTCTCCACGGCGACGAGGGAGCGGCCGTCGAGTGCGGCTGCGCCGTCGGCGAACCGCCCCTGCGGAGAGGTCGCCCGGACCACCATGTCGACCAGCTCGCCCTGGTCGCGCGCCAGCCAGTGCAGCAGGTGTCCCTCTGGCATGCATAGGGTCTGTCCACCGACGTCGAGGAGGAACCATGGCCGATCGAACTGCAAGTGCCGTCTGGCAAGGCGACCTTTTCGCGGGCCATGGCACGGTCTCGGCCGTCACGTCGGGGCTCTTCAGCGACGCCGGCGTCACCTGGGCGTCGCGCACCGAGGAGCCGGGCGGCAAGACCAGCCCCGAGGAGCTGATCGCCGCCGCCCACGCCGCCTGCTTCTGCATGGCGCTGTCCAACGAGCTGAGCACGCGTGGTCATCCGCCGACCCGTCTCGAGGTCCAGGCCACGTGCACGTTCGTGCCCGGCAAGGGCATCACCACCATGGCCCTCGACGTCAGCGCCGAAGTTCCCGGGGTCGACGAGGCCGGCTTCCGGGAGGGCCTCGACGCCGCCGTCGACTCCTGCCCGGTGTCCAATGCTCTCCGCGGCAACGTCGACATCCAGGTCGACGGCACGCTCGGCTGACCGCTGGAACCTCACCGGCCGGACAAAATCGACGTCGAGCGCGAGCGCGCGCTGACCGTCACCTGGGACGATGGCCGGGTCAGCACATTCGGGCTCGAAGAGCTCCGGGTCAACTGCCTGTGCGCCGAGTGCCGGGGCCGGCGGGAGCAGGATCTCGTTGTCTGGCCCACCGACGGCGCACCCGCGGCCTTGCGCATCGAGTCGGCTCGCGAGGTCGGGAACTGGGGCATCAACTTCACGTGGAACGACACGCACAGCACCGGGATCTACACGTGGGAGATCCTTCGAGACTGGGACGAAAGCCGGTGACCGACCGTCCGACCGGGCACGAGGTGCCCACAGGGGCCGAGGGTGGCGACGAGGGCTCGCGAGCGCCCGGGCCGCCGCCACCCGAGCCGTCGCACGCCGAGCGGTGCCGCACACTCGTGGCGTCGGCCAGCCGGGGCGCGTTGAGCACGATCGCCGTCGACCCGCCCGGCTACCCATACGGATCGGTGGCCACCTACGGCCTCGACGACGCCGGCAACCCGATCTTCTTCGTCAGCCTGATGGCCGAGCACACCCAGAACGCCATCCGGGACTCCCGGGCCAGCCTGCTGGTCACCGAGCCGGTGCCCGAGGGGGCCGACCCCCTGGCCAGCGGCCGGGCCACCCTCATGGGCCCGATGACACAGGTGGACGACGCCGACCGCCCTGCGGCCCAGGCGCGGTACCTGGCCGCCAACCCCACCGCCGAGTACTACATCGGCTTCGGCGACTTCGCCTTCTACCGCATCGACGTGACGAGCATCCGCTACGTCGGAGGGTACGGGCGCATGAGCTGGGTGGACGCGACGAGATACGCAGCGTCGGAGCCCGACCCGCTGGCGCCGGCAGCAGCGGGGATCATCGGCCACATGAACGCCGACCACGCCGAAGCCCAGATCCTCTACTGCCGGCACCTCGCCGGCCGGCCCGACACCACCGCAGCCACCATGTCGGCCGTCGACCGCTACGGGTTCGAGATGGTGGCCGAGGGCCCGACGGGCCGCGCCGCCGTCCGGTTGGGCTTCCCCGAGCCCTGTTCGACAGGCGACGAGGTCAGACGGGCGATGGTGGCCATGGTTGCCGAGGCCCGCCGTCTGGCTAGCGCAGCGACCGCAGCCGGCTGACGACCCCCGGGAACGCGGTGCAGAAGGCGGCCACGTCGGCGTCGGTGGTCGACCATCCCACCGACACCCGCAGCGACCGCTCGGCCTCCACCCCCATGGCGGAGAGGACCGGGGAGGGCTCCAGCGACTCCGAGGAGCAGGCGCTGCCGGAGTGGGCGGCGATCCCGGCCTGGTCGAGGCCGAGGAGCACGGCCTCGGCCTCCACGCCGGCCACGCCGAGGCAGGCGATGTGGGGGACACGTCGGTCGACGTCGCCGTAGGTGACGACTCCGTCGACCGCCGAAGCGCCGGCGATGAGCGCTTCCGTCTGGGCCCGGGCCCGGGCCGACTCCTCTGCGAGGGACGACGACAGGGTCGCAGCGGCGGCGCCGAACCCCACGATGCCTGCCACGTTCTCCATGCCCGCCCGCCGTGACCGCTCCTGTTCCCCACCCACCAGCAAAGGCCGCAGGCGGAGGCCCCGGCGCACGAAGAGGGCGCCCACGCCCTGGGGCCCGCCGAGCTTGTGGGCGCTCACCGACAGCAGGTCGGCTTCGAAGTCCACCGGCAGGTGGCCGGCGGCGCAGGCTGCATCGACGTGGACGAGCACGCCCCGCTCCCGGCACCCGGCCACGACCTCGGCCACCGGCTGCTGCGTGCCGACCTCGTGGTTCGCCCACTGCAGGTGGACCAGCGCCGTCTCACCCGGCCGGATCGCGGCCAGCACCGCATCGGGATCAACCCGCCCGGAGCTGTCGACGCCGACCTCGGTGACCTCGCCGAAGGCCGCCGAAGCGTCGCGCACCGCGGAATGCTCGACTGCGGGCACGACGACATGCCGGCCCCGCTCAGTAGCCCCCCAGACGGCGGCGACGATGGCCTCGGTGGCGCCGCCGGTGAACACCACCTCCCGCGGCCGGGCGCCCAGGAACGCAGCGATCTGTTCCCGTGCCTCCTCGATGGCACCGCGGGACTGCCGGCCGTCGGTGTGGACCCGGCCCGGGTCGGCGGCGAAGGACAGCCACGGCAGCATGGCCTCGACCACCTCGGGCCGGGCCGGCGACGTCGACGCGTGGTCGAGGTAGTGCCGGGCGATCAGACCAGGGTGACGCAGATGTCGTCGCCGAGGGGACGCGACGCCGAGGTCTCGGGCACTGTGTCCCCGTAGAGCGATTCCAGCATGCCCTTGACGATGCCCCGGTCGACGGCGCAGATCACCGGGTGCTGCACGGCGGCGCCGCCGAAGGGGCACTGCTCGGAGATGATGGCCAGTCCACCTTCGCGGGGCTCGGTGTGGGAGGCGAAGCCGTGGGCGGTCAGCGCGTCGGCCACGGCGTGGAGGGCGGCCTGCAGCGACCGGTGGCCCTCGCCGGGCGCCATGGATGCAGCCAGCGAACGCCCGTAGTCCTCGCCCACCGACTCGGCCATGGCCTCGGCCGCCTCGATCGGGACCAGGGCCAGCATGCGGCCGAGCAGGGCGATCAGCAGGTCGTCGCGCCGGACGGGGAACTCGAGGGCCAGAGCCTTCTCGGTGACCTGGTAGCGCTTCGACGGGCGGCCGGCGCCGGGCTTGGCCGGGCGGCCGATCTGCACCTCCAGGTACCCGCCGGCGGCCAGCTTGTCGAGATGGTGGCGGGCCACGTTGGGGTGGAGCCCGAAGCGGGACGCCACGGCGGCCGTGGTGACGCCGCCCTCGGCGGCGTGGGCGAAGAGGTAGATGTCGCGCCGGGTGGCGTCGCCGAACGCAGCGGTGGCCGCAGTGACCCCAGCGGTGAATGCCTCCGCCGAGAGGGGCACCTGCTCCATGCCGATATTCTACCTATGTCCATAGGAGAAATTGCATGCCCACCACTGAAGAAGTCCTCGTCGCCCTGCGCCCCGTCCAGGATCCCGAGTTGCACCGAAGCATCGTCGACCTCGACATGGTCCGCGACATCCGCCTCGGTGACGGCGGGCGGGTGGCGGTCACCGTGGCCCTCACCGTCGCCGGATGCCCGCTGCGGGCCGAGATCACCGAGCGGGTGACCCGAGCCGTCAGCGCGCTTCCCGGTGTGACGGGGGTCGACGTCGATCTCACCGTGATGACCGACGACGAGCGGGCGGCGTTGAAGACCCGCCTGCAGGGCGGCGCCGCCGGCGCGAGCGCCGACTCGGCCGGGCACGAAGGGCACGCCCACGCCGCCAACGACGCGCCGGCCCAGGTGATCCCCTTCGCCGACCCCGCCAGCACGACGCGGGTGCTCGGCCTCTCCTCGGGCAAGGGCGGCGTGGGCAAGTCGTCGGTTACGGTCAACCTCGCCGTCGCCCTCGCCCGGCTCGGCCACGAGGTGGCCATCCTCGACGCCGACGTCTACGGCTTCTCCATCCCCAAGATGCTCGGCCTCGACCAGCAACCGGTGGTGATCGACGGGATGATCGTGCCGCCGGTGGCCCACGGCCTGAGCGTGATGTCCACCGGGTTCCTCGTGGCCGACGACCAACCGGTGATCTGGCGGGGCCCCATGCTGCACAAGGCCCTCAACCAATTCCTCACCGACGTCCACTGGGGAGAGCCCGACTTCCTGCTGGTCGACATGCCCCCCGGCACGGGCGACGTCGCCCTGTCGCTCGCCCAGTTCATGCCCCGCACCGAGGTCTACGTGGTGACCACCCCGCAGCCGGCGGCGCAGCGGGTGGCCCAGCGTTCGGCGCTGATGGCCCGCAAGGTCAATCTCGCCGTGCGGGGTGTGATCGAGAACATGAGCTGGTTCACCGGCGACGACGGGAAGCGTTACGAGATCTTCGGCGCCGGTGGCGGCCAGATGCTGTCCGAGGACCTGCAGGTGCCGCTGCTCGGCCAGGTGCCCCTGGTCACCGCGTTGCGGGAGGGGGGCGACGTCGGCATGCCCGTCACCCTCGCCGATCCGGCCGGCGAGGCGTCGCAGGCGTTCGACGCCCTGGCCAAGCGGGTCGACGCCCTCGGCCGTGGGCGCCGGGCCCACCCGGAGCTCACCATCCGGTAGCGACACCCGCGCCGTACAGGTCGCATGAAGCGAACCCTGGCCGCTGCCGTCGTCCTTTCCGCCGCCCTTGCCCTTGGCACCGTCGCGCCGGCGCAGGCCGCCTTCCTGCCCTCCGGTGGCCAGACCCTCTACGGCCTCACCACCACCAACCGCATCGTCACGTTCACCACGGGGTTCTCGGTCCTGGCCACCAACAGCGTCGCCGTCAGCGGCCTGGCCGCCGGCGAGCAGCTCATCGGCATCGACCGCCGGCCCAGGACCGGGGAGCTGTACGGCGTCGGCAAGTCGGGCTCGGCCGGCAGGCTGTACACGATCAACCCGGCCACCGGCGTGGCCAGCTTCGTCGCCGGCCTCGTCGCTGCCCCCACGGCCGCCGCCCCTCGAGGCGGGCCCGTGGCTCTCTCGGGCACGGAGTTCGGCTTCGACTTCAACCCCATGGCCGATGCCCTCCGGATCACCAGCGACACCGGGCAGAACCTGCGGGTGATCCCGTCCGATAGGACGCCGGCCACCGGTCCCGCCCTGATGACCGGGGACACCTTCACCGACGGCGTGCTCAACGCCGACGTCACCCCCGCGACCGGTGTCACCGCCGCCGCCTACACGAATAACGTGTCCGGCGCGACGTCGACGGTCCTCTTCGACCTCGACACCCGTCGCGACCTGCTGGTCGAGCAGCGCCCCCCGAACGCCGGCACGCTGGTGACAATCGGCAGTCTGCGCTTCCCGGTCGGGTCGGTCGCCGGCTTCGACATCGTCACCGCCGGCGGCACCGACACCGCGTACGCAGCGGTCACCGTCGGCGTCCTCCCCTTCACCCTTCTGGTCCGGGTCGACCTCGGCACCGGCCGTACGACCATCTCCGGTTTGGCGGCTTTCCCCGAAACCCTGCGCGGCCTGGCCGCCTGACGGTCAGGCGGCAGGCGTCTACCCCAGTTCCGCCGCCACCCGGAGGGCAGTGACCTGCACGACCCGGTCGAGCCAGCCTTCGATGTCCGCACCCGGCGAGACTTCGAGCCGCAGCCCGGCCTCGACTGCAGTGAGCAGAGGCGGGCCCTCCCCCTCTTCACGGTGCGGCTCGACGGTGATCACCTCGTCGACGGCCGGGAGAGGGACCCGGATGGTCACCCCCTCTTCAGCGGTCACCACCGCCTCGGAAAGGTCGGCGCGTCGGTCGGATCGTTGGTGGTAGCGCTCGATCGCCTCGGCCACCGCCGGCGTCAGCCGGCGCCGGAGGGCCGTGCCCGCCGCCTCCTGCGCCAGCCAGCGGGCGAGGGCGGGGCCCTGACGCGGGGCGGAGAGGAGCACGTCGACGAGGGGGATGGGAGGCCCGTCGAGCTCCAGGTGAGGGATGCCGGCGCTGCGTAGGAGACATCCGCCGGCGAGGGCGCGGCCCACCCGGCCGTTGCCGTCGGCGAAGGGCTGGATGTGGTCGAGGGCGAGGAGGAGGTAGGCGGCCTGCATCACGGGGTGCAGGCCGGCGAACGCGGCGCTGTGCGCGTTGCTCACGAGGGCGGCCATCTCAGGGGCGACCCGAGCGACCGGCGCGGTCGGCCGCCAATGTCCCTCGGGGCCGAGGACGTGGTTCGGATGGTGTTTGTAGTCGCCGGCGGCCAGCACGTGATCCTGGACGCGCTCGTCGACCCGGACCGGATGGGTCAGCTGCGGCCGGCACGCCGCCTCGTGGATGCGGCGAATGGACTCCTCGGAGAGAGCGACGCTGCGGGCCAGGTGCAGCGCCTCGACGTTGGCCCGCACGTGGGCGCGGGCGGCCTCGTCGATCGAGCCCAGCGTCGCCTCTCCCAGCAGGAGCGCGAGGACGAGGTCGTTGTCGATCGCGTACAGCCCGTCGAGCCCCGCCGACTGGTACGCGGCGGCTAGCAGCATGCCCCGGTCGACCATGGCCCCCCAGTCCGGGTCCTCCTGCCGCGCTCTCTGCAGGCGGTCCACGGCGGCGGTCCACCCCTCGTCGTCGATGACGGCGTCGGCCCACCCCTCGAGCCCGCCCAGCGGCTGGTAGAGCGGATCCGCCTCGTCGGACATCGCCGCCTCGGGCCCGTGGGTGTGGTCGGGGCTCAGGGCGCTCAGGCTGCAGCCATACGGCCGGCGATGGCGGTGGCCAGCCGGGACCGCTCGGCCGCCGGGAACGCTGTCCCCACCGAGGAGAAGTCGAGGAGAACCAGAGCCCGCCCGGTTCGGATGAAGGTGGAGTCGGCGTTGAGGATGAACGACTGCCCCCCGGCCCGGAACCTCGCCACGGAGCGGAAACCCACCGACTGGTCGCCGACCGTCAACGCAGGCAGCTTGGTGGTGGTCACGGTGACGTTCGTGACGGTCCCGTCTCGGCGCAACTCCTCGGCGATCGCCCGTTGGAAACAGGCCGGGAACGACGCCGCGTTGAGCGTGGTGATGGCTGCCCGAGCCTGGTCCTCGGTCTCGGCGAAGGTGGCCGACGAGCCGATGGTGATGGTGTCTCCCTTGCTGAAGTCCGGAGACAATGCGCCCCGGGGATCGTTGTCGGAGTCCAACGCGATCAGCAGGGGATCATTGTTCACGCAGGTGTTGAAGGCCGCCTGCCCCTCAGGGCTGATCTCGTCAGAGGAGTCGGGGGCGTCGGTCGTGTAGTCCGGCACATCGGTGGCGGTCAGCACGATGCGCTGCGCCTTCTGCTTGTCGAGCTGGATCTGGGAGAGGGTCGTGCTCGTGGGGGCCACCGTGATCCCTGGCTGTGACGACTCGTCGTCGTCCCCGTCACCACAGCCCACCAGGACCATCACCGACACCAGACCAACCGCCAAACTCCGCACGACCCGCACGTCTGCCTCCGATCTCAGCCACCGAACGTGTCAGTCTAGGGCCGGCGAAAGGACGCGCTGGGGGGCGAACTGCGTTTCGTAGAGGTGGGCGTACCGACCGCCGGCGGCGAGCAACTCCTCGTGCGTGCCCCGCTCGACGATCCGGCCGTCTTCCACGACCACGATGAGGTCGGCGTCCCGGATGGTAGAGAGACGGTGGGCGACGATCAGCGCGGTCCGCCCCGAGAGGGCCTCGACGAGGGCCTCCTGCACCGCAGCCTCGGAGTCGGAGTCGAGGTGGGCGGTGGCTTCGTCGAGGAGGACCACGCGCGGGCGGGCCAGCAGCAGCCGGGCGATCGTGAGCCGCTGCCGCTCACCGCCGGAGAGCCGGTAGCCGCGCTCCCCGACGACGGTGTCGAGCCCGTCGGCCAGCGACCGGGCCAGCTCCTCGAGGCGGGCCCGCCGCATCGCGTCCCACAGGTCCGCGTCACTTGCGTCCGGCCGGGCGTAGAGGAGGTTGGCCCGGATGGTGTCGTGGAACAGGTGGCCGTCCTGGGTCACCATGCCGACCGCGCTCCGCAGATCGTCGAAGGAGAGGTCGCGCACGTCGACGCCGGAAAGTCGCACGGCGCCGGCGTCGACGTCGTAGAGGCGGCGAACGAGCGAGGCCAGGGTCGACTTCCCCGCCCCCGATGAGCCGACCACCGCCACAGTCTGCCCCGCCTCGACGGCGAAGGACACTCCGTGGAGGACGTCGGCCGACTGGCGGAGGTCGAGGCTGACCACGTCCTCCAGCGAGGCGAGGGAGACCTTCTCCGCCGACGGGTACGCCAAGCGGACGTCGGCGAACTCCACCGAGACCGGGCCGGCGGGCAGGGGCGTGGGATCCAGGCGCTCGGTGATGAGCGGTGGGATGTCGAGGACCTCGAAGACCCGCTCGAAGCTCACCACAGCGGTGGTCACGTCGAGGCGGGCGGTGGCCAGCGCGGTGAGGGGCGAGTACAGGCGGGTCAGGAGGAGGGCGAGGGTGACGACCGTGCCTGGCGCGAGGTCGCCCCGGAGGGCCAGGTAGCCGCCCAGCCCGTAGATCAGGGCCTGGGCCAGGCCCGACACCAGCATCAACGCCCGGAAGAAGATCTCCATGGCCATGGCCGACCGCACGCCGATGTCGCGGACCCGGGCGGCCCGGACACCGAACTCCTTGGATTCACGGGCCGGACGGCCGAACAGCTTGACCAGCACCGCCCCGGCGGCGGAGAAGCGCTCGGTCATCTGCGACGTCATCGCTGCGTTGTGGTCGGCCGCCTCCCACTCCAGGCGCCCGACGCGGGCGCCGACCTTGCGGGCCGGGATGACGAACAGGGGGAGGAGGACGAGGGCCAGGGCGGTGATCTGCCAGGAGAGCCGGACCATCACGGCCAGGGTGAGGGCCAGGGCGATGAGGTTGGTGACCACGCCCGAGAGGGCCGACGTGAACGCCCGCTGGGCGCCGATGACGTCGTTGTTCAGCCTGCTGACCAATGCCCCGGTACGGGTGCGGGTGAAGAAGGCGACCGGCATGGACTGGACGTGGTCGAACACCGCCCGCCGCAGGTCCAGGATCAGGCCTTCGCCGATGCGGCTCGATTGCACCCGCTCGAGCAGCCCCACGGCGGTGCCGGCCACGACCAGGAGGGCGATCAGGCCGGCGACGCCCACCACCTCGCCCACCTCCCGACCCTCGACGATGGCGTCGACCGCCTGACCGGCCAGCACGGGCGTAGCCACGCCCATCACCGCTCCCACGGTGCTCAGGAGCAGGAACGTGACGAGCGCCCGCCGGTGGGGCCGGGCAAACCCCAGCACCCGCCGCATCGTGGCCCTGCTCACCCTCCGGTGCGTCCCCTCGTCTGCCATGGTGCTCTGCAGCACCGTCCATGCGCTCATGTCCGACATGGAAGCGACCGTACAAGCTTAAGTTAACTTGAGGTCAACCCCCCCCGAGGCCCGATAGCGCAGGAACCGCCGTAGCCTGGGAGGCGATGGAGGACAAACCCGTCGGACGGCGCGTCGTCCTGGGCATGATGGGCACCGGCGTGGCCGGCATCCTGTTCGGGTCGAAGGCGGCCGACCTGCTCGAACGGGTCGTGGCCCCTTTCGCTTCGCGAGACGGCACGGGCCTCCTCTCGCTGTTCCCCGTCGGGCGATTCCGGATCTACACCGTGACCGGCCGGCTCCACAGCCGCACCGACGCCGACTACAGGCTCAACGTCGCCGGCCACGTCGACACGCCGTTCACCCTGAACCTCGACGAGCTCCGGGCCATGCCGCCCGTCCGCATGACCAAGGACTTCCAGTGCGTCACCGGCTGGCGGGTGCACGACGTGAAGTGGACCGGTGTCCGGCTGGCGGACCTCCTCGACAAGGCCGGCGTCAAGGAGGGGTCATGGGGGGTGCGATTCCTGTCCTTCGACGGTGTCTACACCGAGACGCTCACCATGGAGCAGGCCCGGCGCGACGACGTGATCGTCGCCTACGAGATGCACGGCAAGCCGGTCACGTCCGCCCACGGCGGCCCTGCCCGGCTCTACGTCGCCCCGATGTACGGCTACAAGTCGATCAAGTGGTTGGAGACGATCGAGGTGTCCGAGACCGAGGCGCGAGCCGGCTACTGGGAGGTCCGTGGCTACGACACCGACGCCTGGATCGGCAAGTCCAACGGCCGTCAGGACCGGGCGGTTTGAGCCGTGACCGTCACCTCGCGGCCTGAGGTTCCCGCCCGGGCCCGGCTGCAGCGGTTCGACGGGGCCGAGATGGCGCTGCACTGGGTCAACGCCGGCCTGTTCGCGGTGCTGATCGCCACCGCCGCCATCCTCTACATCGGCCCCCTGACCGCCCTGGTCGGGCGACGGGAGCTGATCCGGTACATGCACGTGGTCACCGGGCTGGCCCTGCCGTTCCCGCTCCTGGCCGCCCGCTACGGGCGGTGGCGGCAGGCCTTCGTGGCCGACGTCCGGAGCCTCGCCCGGTTCGACGAAGACGACCGGCGGTGGCTGCGATCGCTCGGGCGGTCCAGGGATGTCCGCATGGGCAAGTTCCACCCCGGCCAGAAGCTCAACGCCGCCTTCACCCTCGGCGCCATCATCGTGATGCTGGCCACCGGGGCGATCATGCACTGGTTCGACTACTTCCCGGTCGAGTGGCGGACCGGCGCCACGTTCGTCCACGACTGGCTCGCCATCGTTCTCGCCATCGTGATCCTGGGCCATATCAAGATGGCGCTGTCCGACGGCGACGCCCGCCGAGGGATGAGCCAGGGGTGGGTGCCGCAGGTCTGGGCCCGTCGGCACCGGCCGAAGTGGTACGAGGAGATGACCGGCCACGCCGCCTCCCCCGGGCGAGGTGGCCCTCCTTCCGGTAGCGGCTAGACAGGGTCCCGTGCTGGGCGCCATCTCCTACGACCCGATAGTCCGGATCCACATCGGGCCGCTGTCGATCTCCCCCCACGGGATCTTCATCGCCATCGGCTTCATGGTCGGCGCCTGGTTCATGCTTCCGCAGACCCGCAAGCGGGGCATGCCCGACGACGTCGTCTACCCGCTTTTCACCCTGGCCGCCATCGGCTCGCTCGTCGGTGCCCGGGTGGCCTACGTCATCAACCACATCGGCGACTACGCCTCGTCGCCCCTCGACATCCTCCTCGTCTGGGAGGGCGGGATCTCCCTGCTCGGAGGCTTTTTCGGTGCCATCGCCTTCGGCATCCCCCGTATGCGCCGGGAGAAGCTGTCCTTCTGGAAGGTGATGGACTCCGCCGCACCCGGCATGGCCCTGGGCGTCGTCGTCGGCCGTACGGGCGACATCATCATCGCCGACCACCTCGGAAAGGTCACGTCGTTCTTCCTGGGGTACAAGTGCCCACCGCTCGACGTGGAGACCGGGTCGCGCTGCGCGCCCACCGAGCTCATGAGCCGCACCGTGGGCGCCGTCGTCCACCAGACGGCCCTGTACGACCAGATCCTGGCCCTCGTCCTGCTGCTGGTGCTCGTCCGCCTGCGCCGCAAGGTCCACTTCGACGGGTTCCTGATCCTGGTCTTCGGCCTGGGGTACGGGATCAACCGGGTCATCGAGGACTTCCTCCGGGAGGACACCCGCCGGCTGGGCCTCACCGCCAGCCAGTGGACGGCGATCACCACCATCTGCCTTTGCCTGTACGTGCTCGTCGTCCTGCGCCGGACGCCCCGATGGGGCCGCTGGGACGAACCCCCCGCGCCCGCGCCCGCGCCCGCGCCCGCAGTCGTATCGATCGAGGACGGGGACGGGGACGGAGCGGAGGTCCGGAGCGACCAAGGCATACTGGCGGAAGAGGACCGCGGCCCGGAGCCCTGAGTCCGAGCGCCTTCGAGACAGAGGAGACAGCAGTGGAGATCCGTATCGGGGTCACCTATTCGCCCAAAGAGATCGAGATCGAGCTGGCCGACGACGTCTCGGGTGACGAGCTGGTGGCGCAGATCAGCGCCTCGGTGGGCGAGGAGGGGGCCATGCTCTGGCTCGCCGACAAGAAGGGCCGCCGGGTCGGCATCCCCACGGGCAAGCTGGCGTACGTCGAGATCGGCGCCCCCCGCAGCGACCGCCGGGTGGGTTTCACCCCGTCGGTGACAACCATCAGCCCATGACCGGCCCGGGAGGCCGGTCCTGGAGATGATCGCCCGGCGAAGCCGGGTGAGCAGTTGACGGTAGACCTGCTCGACCGCCGGCTGCTCTTCGTCACCGGCAAGGGAGGCGTGGGCAAGAGCACGGCCGCCGCCGCGCTGGCGCTCCTTGGCGCCATCCGGGGCAAGCGGACCCTGGCGTGCGAGGTCGACGCCAAGGGCGACCTCGCCGACTTCTTCGAGACGTCGCGTGCCGCCTTCGAGCCGCATCGCGTGGCGTCGAACCTGTGGCTCATGGCCATGGACACCGAGGCCTCGCTGCGGGAGTACCTGCACCTGCAGCTGCGGCTGCCCTCCATCGCGAGGTTGGGACCCCTGGCCCGGGTGTTCGACTTCGTGGCCACTGCGGCACCCGGGGTCCGCGAGATCCTGACCGTCGGCAAGATCGGCTGGGAGGTGCGGGAGCGCCATTACGACCTGGTCGTGGTCGACGCCCCGGCTACCGGGCACATCGTGGGCCAGCTCACCGCGCCCCAGGCCATCAACGACCTCGTGCGGGTGGGCCAGGTACGGGAGCAGACGGGCTGGTTGGCCGACCTCCTCGCCGACCCGGCCACCACCGGGCTCGTGGTGGTGACCACGCCCGAGGAGATGCCGGTCAACGAGACGATCGAGCTCGTGAATCGTGTGCGGTCGGAGACCCGCATCGACGTGGCCGCCATTGTCGTGAACCGGGTCCTGCCAGAGCTGTTCAGCGGCGCCGACGAAGAGGTGTTCGAGCGCCTCAGCGAGCCGGCGCTGTCCGACCGCCTGGCCGACGCGGTCCGGGGCCCGGCGGCGCCGGTGCTCGACGCCGCCCGCCTGGCCGTGACGCTCCGGCGCACCCGCGCCGATCACCTCGAGCACCTTCGGTCGTCGCTCGAGCCATCGGTACCCCTGCTCTACGTGCCCTACCTGTTCGCCCGGGGCCACGGGCTGCGCACCACCGGCCAAGTCGCCGAAGCCCTGAGCGCGGAGCTGGGCTATTGAGCGCCGCCACCCTCGAGCAGTTGCTGGCGGCCAAGGAGATCGCGATCTGCTGCGGCGCCGGCGGGGTGGGCAAGACCACGACGGCTGCGGCTGCTGCGGCCATGGCCGCGGTCTCGTTGGGAGGGAAGGTGCTGGTGCTCACGGTCGATCCGGCCCGGCGGCTGGCCGACGCCCTCGGCATGGAGGAGCTGGGCAACACCGAGGTGCGGGTCCCCGACTCGGTGATGAAGGCGGCCGGGGTCGAGCCCCGGGGCGAGCTGTGGGCAGCGATGCTGGACGCCAAGCAGTCCTGGGACCAGCTGGTCCGCCGCCACGCACCGGACCCGGCCACCGTCGCCCGCATCCTCGAGAACCCGCTGTACCAGAACATCTCCGGTCGATTCGCGCAGGGCAACGAGTACATCGCCATGGAGCGGCTCTACGAGATCCACCGCACCGGGGCCTACGACCTGATCGTCGTCGACACCCCGCCCACCCGCCATGCCCTCGACTTCCTCGAAGCACCCGACCGCATGGCCGAGTTCTTCTCGAGTCGCCTGTTGCGCTGGCTGACCGCGCCGGGCCGGTCTCGAATGCTCACCCTGGCCAGCCGGCCCTTCTACCAGGTGGCCGACCGCATCCTTGGCACCCAGTTCCTCCAGGACATCGCCGAGTTCTTCCTGCTCTTCCAGACCATGTACGACGGATTCGTCGAGCGCGCCGGGGCGGTCAAGCGGCTGGTGCACGGCCGGCGGACCACGTTCCTCGTCGTCACCACCCTCGAGGCCACCCCCTTACGGGAGGCGGAGTTCTTCATGGACGCCCTCGCCGGCATGGGGCTTCACCCGGGGGCCCTGATCCTCAACAAGGTCCTGCCCGCGTACCTGCTCGAGCCGGGCGCCACGCGCGTCGCCGAGCGCCTCCGTTCCGACGGGGCGGTCCTGGCCGCTCAGCTTGGCGCCGAGGCTGGCGACCCGGCGGCGGTCACACGGGTGCTGCGTGAGGTGGGGGAGAGCTTCCTCAACTTCGGGGTGGTGGCCAAGCGGGAGGCCGAGCAACAGGCCGAGCTGGCGACCCGGCCCGACGTGACGGTGGCGGTGCCCTTCTTCGAAACCGATATCTACGACCTCGCCGGCCTGCTTCGCCTGGGCCGCATCCTCTGGTCGGCGCAGTGATCAGGTTCCGACGGTCGAGGCGAGTACTTGGGGGTCCCGTTCGGTCCAACGGGCGACGACGGTCAGCAGGTCGGCCCTCCTGACCGGCTTCGACAGATAGTCGTCCATCCCTGACCTGAGGCAGCGATCACGGTCCTCGGGCCTGGCGTTCGCCGTCATGGCGATGATGGGGGTGCGGCGGCCAGCGCCCTCCTGGGCCCGGATGAGAGCAGCGGCCTCGTAGCCGTCCATCTCCGGCATCTGGCAGTCCATCAGCACGGCGTCGTATCGCTTGCGGGAGGCAGCAAGGGCAGCCTCCCTCCCGTTGCTCACGGAATCGACCCGGAACCCGCCCCGTTCCAGCATGGCGACGGCGATCGTCCGGTTCACGGGTTCGTCCTCGGCCAGCAGGAGTACGCCGCGGGGAGCGGTGTTCTCCTGGACCAAAACCTCCTCTGTCACCAGATCCCTGGGCGCGCCTGGGCCGCCGGACCCGACAATGGTGGTCAGACACTGGCGAAGTCGCTCGGTGCGAACGGGTTTTGTCAGGTAGGCCGAGAGGCCGGCCTTCCGAGCCGTCCTGGCCTCGGCGCTGTCACCCGAGGAGGTCAGCATCACGAGAGGCACACCGGCCGTGGAAGGGTCAGCGGCAATCCGGCGTGCCAACTCCATACCGTCCATGAACGGCATGTTCATGTCGAGTATCGCGATGTCGAAGGGCCGCCCGCCCGCCGCCGCCCCCCGGAGCGACTCCAATCCCTCGGCACCCGACGCAGTGACAGCGACCTCGACCTCCCAGGCGGTGAGGAAGCGCTCCAGCACGTCCCGGTTCGTGGCGTTGTCGTCGACGACCAGGACCCTGAGACCGGCGAGAGGCAGAACGGGCCCGGGGGAGTGCGACGGCCTCTGTACGAGGGGCGATTCGAACCACGCGGTGAACCAGAAGCAGCTTCCCGCCCCGACCTCGCTGCGGACACCACAGGTTCCGCCCATCAAGTTGACCAGCTGTGCGACGATCGCCAGGCCCAATCCCGTCCCCCCGTGGAGGCGGGTCGTGGAGGAATCGGCCTGGGTGAACGGTTCGAAGATCCGCTCGCTGGCTTCACGTGTCATGCCCGGTCCGGTGTCGTCCACCTCGAAGCGGATGAGTGTCCGTGCTCCCTGGGTCTCCGCCACGGAGGTCCTGAGCACCACCTGTCCGCGCTCGGTGAACTTGACCGCGTTGCTGACCAGATTGGTCAGGACCTGCCGGATCCGACCAGGGTCGCCCCGGACAATCATCGGCATGTCGTCGTCGAGGGCGACGATGACCTCCAGGCCCTTCGCATGGGCGCGTCCGGACAGCAGATCGGCCATGTCCTCGATCATCGTGACGGCGTTGAAGTCGATTATCTCGAGATCGAGCTTCCCGGCTGCGATCTTGGAGAAGTCGAGGATGTCGTTGAGAATGGCGAGCAGGGAGTCACCGGAGTTCCACACCGTCTGGGCGAACTCCCGCTGGATCGGGTCGAGATCGGTATCGAGGAGCAGCTCGGTCATCCCCAGCACGCCGTTCATCGGGGTACGGATCTCATGGCTCATGGTGGCCAGGAACTCCGACTTGTGAGCGGAGGCCCTGACCGCCTCATCTCGTGCAGTGGCCGCCTCGGCGGACTTGTCGTTCACCCGGATGACCAGGACCGCGATGACCAGGCTTCCGATCCCGAGGGCGATGACCAGCAGCCACAAGGCGACGCGGGTGCCGCCTACCGGGCCGTGGATCACCTCCGCAGGCGCAGCCATGACGAGGGTCCAGGGGGTCCCGCCTACCGGGTAGCTGGTGAAGAACCTCTGCAGCGGTTCCTTCACCAGGCCGCTGGCACCGCGGTCCAGGGCCTGAGCCAAGGCCGGGTCCTGGGTCCGCAGGGTGGGCCCGGTGGCCCCCGGCCCGCGGTTGCTGGCCACGACGGCTGATGATGTGTCGACCAGGTATGCCTGGTTGGGGGTGATCTGTCCCGCATTCTTCAGGAAGGACGCCAGCGGTGTCGCTGCGAGGTTGAACCCGCCACTGAAGACCCGGCGCCCGGTGGGAGTGTCGAAGGGCACGGCGAAGGCAACGATGGGAACACCGAGGGCGGCCGAAGGCACGACGCTGGAGATGGCGGTGCGTCCGGCGACGGCCAGACGGAGATGCTCGTACTTCGCGCCGAGGTCCTGGCCGATGACGGCCGGCGCCGGCGGCTCGACCATCAGCGCCCGGCCTCTGTCGTCGAGGAGTACGGCGGCGGGATAGTTGAGCGCTCTCGTGACCAGTCGGAAATCCTCGTCGGCCATCACGGGTGCTGCCAGCAGGGCCACCGCCTGCTCGTGTTCACGTCGGAACAGGTCATCCACGTAGCTCTGCACGAATTGCGCTCCCACGGCGGCCCGCAGGCTGAATCGGGCCTCCAGTTCGCGCTTGCCCGAGTCCTGCACGTTCAGGACGCCGGCGACGGCGCCGCACACGACGACGAGCCAGACGGCCAGCGGCACGAGCCGGCGCCGGCGGGAACGCGCGGCATCGCCTGATGCCATACCCATTTCATCGACACCTTCGTCCTGCGACTGTACGGAGGCGCGTACAGTTTTGTTCATGGCCGCCCTGGCGGAGCTCGCACGCTCCATCGGCCTCGAGACGCCCGCCATCGGTCACCTGCAGCGGCTGGTCGCCTCGTGGGGGCTCCTGTCGGACCTCTGCTTCTCCGACCTCCTGCTCTACGTGCCCACCGTGCCCGGGGACATGTCCACCTTCACGATCCTTGGCCAGGTCAGGCCCACGACCAGCCAGACCCTGTACCTCGACGACGAGGTGGGCCGGGCGGTCCCGGCCACCGACCTCCCCCTGGTCGCCCGTGCCTGGCAGCTGGGCGAGATCATCGACGGGGTGGCCACCGTGGCCGCCCGGGGCGAGATCGCCACCGTTCAGTGCATCCCCGTGCGCTGGAAGGACTCGATGCTGGCGGTGCTGGCCCGGTCGGCCGCGCCTTCGGTCGGCCGGCGACCCGGCGAGCTGGAGCGGGTCTACGTCGAGCTGTTCGACGGGTTCGCCCGGATGATCACCGTCGGCGACTTTCCGTTCGGCGCCGAGGAGACGGAGGTCGACGAGGCCCCCCGGGTGGGCGACGGAGTGGCCCGCCTCGATGCCTCGGCCCGGGTGGACTTCGTGTCACCGAACTTCGTGTCCGCGCTCCACCGCATGGGCCTGCACGGGAACACCCAGGGCGCCCGGCTGGGAGAGTTGGGGTTCGACGAGTCGCCGGTACGGGCCGCCTACGCCATCGGCCTCCCCATCACCCAGGAGATCGAGCGCAAGGACGTCATCGTGCTGCTGCGCTGCATCCCGTTCGTGGAGGGCGGGCGGGTGACGGGTGCGGTGGTGCTGCTGCGCGACGTGTCCGACCTGCGCCGGCGGGACCGCCTGCTGGTCTCCAAAGACGCCACCATCCGCGAGATCCACCATCGGGTGAAGAACAACCTCCAGACGATCTCGTCACTGCTCCGCCTGCACGGCCGGCGCTTGGAGTCCTGCGAGGCCCGGGCTGCGCTGGAGGAGTCGGTGCGCCGCATCCGCTCCATCGCCCTGGTCCACGAGACGCTCTCGGCCGGGGCCAGTCAGGAGGTCGACTTCGGGGAGATCGTCCGCCAGCTGGTGCGGATGGTCGGTGAGGGCATCGGCTCCGACGAGCGCCCGGTCCGCCTGGTCGTCGAGGGCGACCCCGGTGAGGTCCGGGCCGAAGTGGCCACCCCACTGGCCCTGGTGCTCAACGAGCTGCTCCAGAACGCCCTCGAGCACGGCTTCCCCGCGGACCACTTCTCCGAACGGACAGCGCCGGCCAAGGTGATCGTGTCGCTGGCCAACGACGGCACCGAGCTCGTCGTGCGGGTGACCGACAACGGGGTGGGATTGCCCGCCACCTTCACCCTCGACACGGTGAGCCTGGGCCTCACCATCGTTCGCGCCCTGGTCACCACCGACCTCAACGGCACGATCGCCATGGACAGCGACGGCGGTGCGGTCGTCGAGGTCCGGGTTCCGGTCGAGCCGTCCGCCACCGCGCTGGGCTGACGTCGGCGCCGGACAGGGGGCTGCGGTCCGCCGTACAAACCCACGTCGCACAGCGTGGCCGTACTAAGTACGATCACCGCTGACGCTGCACTCGTCCATGCTCACATCGGAGGTACCCGTGTTCGGTCGTCTCGGTTCCTTCTGCTTCCGCCGCCGGCGCATCGTCGTCGGGCTCTGGTTCGCAGCCCTGCTGGTCCTTGGGTCGTTGTCGGGTGCGGTGGGAACCGCGTTCCAGGACGAGTTCAACCTGCCCAACGTCGAGAGCAAGGTGGGCTTCGACATCCTGGACGAGCACTTCGGCGGCCAGGGCACGGGGGTCACGGGCACGATCGTGTTCCGGGCCGACCAGGGTGTCCGCGATCCGGCGGTGCGGTCGGCCATGGAGGCGCTCTTCGCCAAGATCGACGCCCGGGACGACGTGACCATCACGAGTCCCTACGGCCCGGACGCCGACAGCCAGATCGCGTCCCAGGGCCCGGAGGCCGGCAAGATCGCCTACGCCGGGCTCGAGATGCCGCAGAACACCTCCTTCGAGGAGACGTTCAAGGTCTCCCAGGAGATCCGGGCGGAGGCGCCCACCGTGTCGGGTCTGCAGATGGAGGTCGGCGGCGCCGCCTTCGCCGAGTTCGCCGAGCCCAGCTCCGAGGTCCTCGGCCTCGCCTTCGCCATCGTCATCCTGATCATCGCCTTCGGCTCGGTGATGGCCATGGGCCTGCCGGTCGGAGTCGCTCTGGCCGGCATCGGCGTGGGGACGATCCTGATCGGCCTCATCTCGAACGTGCTGACCCTGCCCGACTTCGCCACCGTCCTGGGCATCATGATCGGCCTTGGCGTCGGAATCGACTACGCCCTCTTCATCGTCACCCGCTACCGGGAGAACCTGCACAAGGGCCACAGCATCCACGAGTCGGTCACCATCGCCCTGGACACGGCCGGCCGGGCCGTCACCTTCGCCGGGACCACTGTGGTCATCTCCCTGATGGGCATGCTGACCATGCAGGTCAGCTTCGTGGGCGGCCTGGCGGTGGGCGCGGCCACCGTGGTGGCCGTGACCGTCGTCGCCTCCCTCACCCTGCTGCCGGCCCTGCTCGGCTTCGCCGGGCCGAAGGTGGAGGTCACCCGCCGGCGGGGGCTGATCGCCGCCGGCCTCGTCGCCGTTGCGCTCGTCGGCGTCGGCCTCAAGGTGTCGGCGCTGACGATCGGGCTGCCTCTGGCGGCCGTCGTCCTGGTGGCCAGCTTCGCCTACGCCCCGCTGCGCAAGGAGGTCCGACCGTTCGCGCAGAAGCCCATCCGGGAGACGCTCGCCTACCGCTGGAGCCGGTTCATCCAGCGCCGGCCGTGGCAGACCGCCATCGGTGGGGCCCTCGTGCTGCTCGTGCTGGCCGTCCCCGTGCTGAGCATGCGCCTCGGCTTCTCGGACGAGGGCAACTACGACCGGGCGACCACCACCCGCAAGGCCTACGACCTGCTGGCGTCGGGCTTCGGGCCCGGCTTCAACGGCACGTTCATCCTGGCCGCCGAGCTTCCCGCCGGCAGCGACGCCGCCGACCTGACCGCCATCACCCAGGCCATCGAGGCCGACCCGGGCGTCGCCTTCGTGTCACCGGCCATCCCCAACACCCAGGAGGGCTCGCCGGCCGCCGCCCTGTGGCGCATGGCGCCCAGGACGGCCCCCCAGGACGCGGCCACGACGGCCACGGTGAACCGGCTCCGGGACCGGGTGCTGCCCCCGGTAGAGGCGAGCACCGGCATCAACGTCGCCGTCACCGGGGCCGTGCCCGTCGGGGTCGACTTCTCGAACTACCTCGCCGATCGCCTGCCCCTGTTCTTCGCCACCGTGCTCGGCCTGTCGTTCCTGCTGCTGATGACCGTCTTCCGGTCGGTGCTGGTGCCGCTCAAGGCGGTGCTGATGAACCTGCTGTCGATCGGCGCCGCCTACGGCGTGGCCGTGGCCGTGTTCCAGTGGGGCTGGCTGAGCGACATCACCGGCGTGGAGCCGGCGCCCATCGAGCCCTTCGTGCCCATGATGTTGTTCGCCATCGTCTTCGGCCTGTCGATGGACTACGAGGTCTTCCTGCTCTCCCGGGTGCGGGAGGAGTGGGTCCGTACGGGCGACAGCCGCACCTCGGTGGCCGACGGCCTGGCCTCGACCGCCCGGGTCATCTCCGCCGCCGCCGCCATCATGGTGTTCCTTTTCGGGAGCTTCCTCCTGGAGGCGGACCGCATCATCAAGCTGTTCGGCCTCGGCTTGGCCGTGGCCGTGCTCCTCGACGCCACCATCATCCGCATGCTCCTGGTGCCCGCCACCATGGAGCTGCTGGGCGACAAGAACTGGTGGATGCCGAAGTGGCTCGACAAGACCCTCCCCAAGGTCAACGTCGAAGGCAGCCCGGAGGGCACCCCCGAGCGCGAACTCGAGACGGTCTAAGCCGGAGCGGCGGGTTCAGCGCCGGCGGCCGCAGGAAGCCGCCGGAGGCGGCCACAATCCGGCTGCCGGCCAGGGAGGAAGGGCGAAGGACCGCCGGCTCAGCCGGCGGTCCGGAGCGCAACTGCCTCGCCGAGGAAGCTCTGCTTCCGACGGCGAAACTACGATGCCCGCCGGCGGCGGGCAAGCCACGCCTTGCGGAGCTTGCGGCGCTCCTCTTCGGAGGTGGCGCCCCAGACGCCGGCTTCCTGGTTGGTGGCCAGGGCGAACTCGAGGCAGTCGTCCCGGGCCGGGCATTGGAGGCAGACGGCCTTGGCCGCTGCGATCTGGTCGAGTGCGGAGCCGGTCGTGCCGACGGGAAAGAACAGATCCGGATCGGTGTCCCGACAAGATGCCTGCCGGCGCCAGTCATCGACATCCCACTCGTACGGGCGGTTCCAGATGAGGGCCACTGCACCTCCTTCCGCTTGCGCGGTCTCAAAGGACTTTGTGAACGGGTTCACAAACTGAGGAGCCGGCAATGAAACATAGTCTGCGGCGGGCTCTGGGCCTCAGGATACCGCCGGGCCACCCCTGGCTACAAGGGTTTGTGAAAGTTTTCTCAAACTCCGTTCGGGACGATGAGCCGGATGCTCGCCGCCCCGTGGGTGACCTCCAGCAGCTCCGTCCGGCCAAGGTAGTCACCGTCGACCTGGTGGGGGAACGGCTTGTGACCGCGGATCGTGAGCGATTTCAGGTCGGTGTGGTAGTCGACATTCTTGTTGGCCCGCAGGATCTTGCCCTCGCCCATGGCCGAGCCGAACAGCGTGAGGAGGGTGCGGACCTTCAGCTTCCGGGTGGTCACGGTGACCAGCCCCCGGTCGGGCCCCGTGTCAGGCGTCACCGACAGAGGCCGCTTCCCCAGGTAGGTGTAGGGGTTGGTGTTGAGGCAGATGGTGAAGAAGCCGTCCTCCACGCTGGTGCCGTCAGGGAAGTCGAGGGCGAAGCTGGGCCGGCGGTGGTCGTAGTGCTTGAGGTAGGTGGAGAACGACGAGTACACGAAGATGGCCTGGCCGATCTTGCGCTTGAGCGTCGCCCGCCGCTCGACCTGGGCCACCACCTCGGCGTCGTACCCGATGCCCAGGTGGAAGAGGAAGTGCCGGCCGTTGACCGTGCCGAGCTCGAAGGTGCGCAGGGCGTCGGGGCGGGTCAGGGCCTCGGCGAGCTGGGGAGCGGCCCGAGTGGCCTTGTGCGCCATCCCGATGGTGCGGGCGAACACGTTGGTGGACCCACCCGGCAGGGCGGCCAGGGCGGTGGACGTGCCGGCCAGCCCGTTGGCCGCCTCGTTGAGTGTCCCGTCGCCGCCGAGCACCACGACGGCCTCGTAGCCGTCCTCGGCGGCCTGGCGGGCCAGGTCGGTGGCGTCGTCGCGCTTGGTGGTCTCCACCGTGGTCAGGTCGTGGTCGCCGACCAGCGCCGAGTTGGCCGCCATCCGGCTCTTCCAGTCCACCGACGACGCCGACGGATTGATGATGAGCATGACTTTCACGAGTCGTCCTCGGCTTGGGTGCGGAGCTGGGCCAGGGCCCGGGCCAGCAGGCGGGAGACGTGCATCTGGCTGATGCCCAGGCGGGCGGCGATCTCGGACTGGGTCAGGCCCTCGAAGAACCGCAGGTGCAGGATCATGCGCTCCCGGGGCGGGAACTGGGCGATGAGGGGCGACAGGGTCACCCGGTGCTCGCTGTCGATCAGGCCCTGGTCCTCGGCGCCCAGCTCGGTGGACAGCGACATCTCGTCGTCATTGCCCGACGGGGCGTCGAGCGACGTGAACCGGTAGGCGTGGCCGGCCTCGATGGCCTCCAGCACCTCCTCCTCCGATACCGCCGCCGAGTGGGCGATCTCGCCGATGGTGGGGGAGCGGCCCAGCTCCTGGGAGAGGGTGCTGACCACGCTGCCGAGTCGGAGATGCAGCTCCTGCACTCGCCGGGGCACCCGGACGGCCCACCCCTTGTCGCGGAAGTGGCGCTTGAGCTCGCCCACGATGGTGGGGGTGGCGTAGGTGGAGAACTCCAGGCCGCGCTCGGGGTCGAAACGGTCGACCGCCTTGAGGAGACCCAGGGCCGCCACCTGAACCAGGTCGTCGAGCGGCTCCCCGCGGTTCGTGAACCGCCGGGCCAGGTACTCGGCCAGGCCCATGTGGGCGGTCACCAGGTCGTCGCGCAAACTGCGCTCACGGGTGGTGGCGTACTCGTGGAACTTCCGGCGGAGCACCTCGCGCTCTTTGCTGTCGAACGCCATTACGACGGCCTGTGTCGCTTGACCAGCCGGAATTGCGGGCCCTCCTCGCCCGCCGACAGCTCGCATTCGTCCACCACGGCTGCGAGGATCTGGTGCGACAGGGCGGACACGACAGGTTCGTTGCTCAACCCGTCGGAGAACCGGCCCGTGCCCTCCACCGCTAGCTCGTCGGAGTCGAGCAGGTAGCGCAGGCGTATCGTGCCGGTGCGGCCGTGGGGGCCGACGAGGGCGAAGCAGACCTCGTCGATGGCGATGCGCAGGTCCTCGACCTCGTCGAGGGTGAACCCCACCCTGCTCGCCACCCCGGCGGCCATGATCCGGGAGATGCGGAGGAACTCCGGCGCCGCCGGCACCTCCAGACGAACCTCCCCCGTGGCCACGGCCCCTGACCGTAGTGGCAGAAGGGGTGCTCGTTCGAACCGACTAGACCAGCGGCCAGGGATAGGCGCGGCCCGACGAGACCATAGGGAACACGGGCCGGCGGAGGACGGCTGCGGCCCGGGCCCCCAGGGCGTCGGTCTCGTCGGGGTCCAGGAGGACGGCCAGCTCCAGGGGCGGGGCCGCGACGAGCCGGGCGACGTCGAGGAGCCGTTCGGCAGGCACGGGCTGGCCGGCGAAGTCCCAGATGACCGTGCGCAGCTTGGGCTCCTCGTGCAGGCACAGTCCATGGTCTATGGCCCACACCCTGCCGTCCTCGCCGTGGAGGCAGTGGCCGCTCTTGCGGTCGCCGTTGTTCACGAGCAGGTCGAACAGGCCGATCGTCCGCAGGCTGTCGTGCAACTCGGGTCGTTCCAGCATGGTGAAGTAGTGCTCCTCGAAGTGGGAGGGCACGAACCGCTGGAGGGAGCCGGGACCGAACGGGGCGTCCTCGCGCACGACCGTCTCGGGCACGAGGCCCCAGCCAAGGGCATCGGACACGACGTAAACAGCCACCTCCCGGCGGTAGAGGCCGCTGGGGTAGTCCCACAGCGGCCGCTCGCCCCGGTGGGGCTTGTAGATCGCCGGCGTCTCTTCACCGTCGAGGCAGACCTCGACGAGGAACGTGCCGTTCGAGCTCCAGGGCATCCGGCCCTTGACCTCGATGTGGCCGCGTCGAAGGAGCTCCAGCACCCGAGGCGCGCTCAGCGCTCCCGGTGGCCGTTCAGACGGGGGCACGTGTGGCCTTCGGGGTCGAGGGGCTGCCCGCACAGGGGGCAGGGGGGCCGGCCGGCGGCGACCGCCTCGGCGCCCCGCACCGAGAGGGCGGCGACCTGCTCCCGGGTGGCGGTGAGACGGGCGCGGGCCGGCTCGTCGCCCTCCTCCACCAGCTCCTCGGCCAGGATGACGACCCGGTCCGCGTCCTCGTCGTAGCTGACGCCCAGGGAGGCCACGACCCACTCGGCCACCACCGGCTCGATCAGATCCATCCCCGTCGTCGTTATCTCGCCCGGCGGCGGCATGTCGGCGAGCATCCCGGCCAGGTAGGCCACGAGGGCGGCCACCTGGGCCTTCTCCAGTCGCAGCGACACGACCTGCGTGCCGTGCCCCGCCTGCAGGTAGAAGACCCGCTGCCCCGGCGGGCCTACGGCCCCGGTGGTGAGGTGGTCCACCTCCGCAATCTCGAAACTTGAACTCATGACGGGGGTGGGGCCGGGGCGTCGCCGACCGAGTTGACCGAGAGGACGGTGGGCCCCCCGTCGCCGTAGGCGATGGAGGTGACGGAGCATGGCGAGATCACGATGCGTTGGAAGAGGTCGAGGTGGGTGCCGAGGGCGTGGGCCACGGCGGCCTTGATGGTGTCGGCGTGGGAGACGGCCACGATGGTCTGGCCGGGGTGGGCCAGGCGCAGCCGCTCCAGCGCGGACACGGTGCGGGTCTGCATCTCCACGAACGACTCGCCGCCCGGGAAGCGGAAGCCGCTGGGATAGGAGTGGACGATCTTCCACTCGGGCGACTTGCGGACGGTCTTCAGCTCCTGGCCCGTCCAGTCGCCGATGTCGGCCTCCAGCAGACCCTTGTCGAGGACGACCTTCATGCCAAGGGCCTTGGCGATCGCCCCCGCCGTCTCCCTGGTCCGTTCCAGCGGGGAAGCGTAGATGGCGTCGACCTTGGGCAGCTTGGCGATGCGGGCACCCACGGCGGCGGCCTGGGCCTGGCCCGTCTCGGACAGGTGGAGTCCAGGTGCGCGACCGGGCAGCAGCTTGCCGGTGGTCGGCGTCTGGCCGTGCCTGACCAGCAGGACGACAGTGGGGCGCGGTCGTGCCGCAGCGCGGGCCATGAGGTCAAGCCAACCTACCCTCAACCGGAGATGGACTCGTTAGCCCGAGTGACGGAGGAGGTCGTGCACTGCCGTGCCTGCCCGCGCCTCGTCGCCTGGCGGGAGCTGGTGGCGGTGGAGAAGCGGGCGTCCTACCGCGACGAGCCGTATTGGGGCCGGCCGGTGCCGGGATTCGGTGATCCGGCTGCGTCGCTGCTGGTGGTGGGCCTGGCGCCGGCCGCCCACGGAGGGAACCGGACCGGCCGGGTCTTCACCGGCGACCGTTCCGGAGACTGGGTGTACAGGGCGCTGTGGCGGGCCGGCTTCGCCAACCAGCCCACCAGCGTCTCGGCCGACGACGGCCTGCGGCTGAGCGGGGCGTGGGTGGCCGCCGTCGTCCGTTGCGCGCCTCCGGCAAACAAGCCCACGCCCGAGGAACGGGACCGCTGCGCCCCGTACCTGGTCCGGGAGCTGGCCCTGCTACCCGACGTGCAGGTGGTGGTGGCGTTGGGCCAGTTCGCCTACGAGGCCGTGTGCCGGCTCTTCGCCGTCCGCCCCCGGCCCCGGTTCGGCCACGGAGTCGAGCTCGACCTCGGCGGCGGGCGGACGCTGCTCTGCTCGTACCACCCCAGCCAGCAGAACACCTTCACCGGCGTTCTCACCGAGCCGGCCTTCGACGCCGTCTTCACTCGTGCTCGGGAGCTCCTTGGGCTGTAGGAGGGCCGGCATTCAGTACCGACTCGGCGTCGACGATCTGGTAGGCGTAGCCCTGCTCGGCCAGGAACCGCTGGCGGCGGGCGGCGAACTCCTGGTCGTTGGTGTCGCGGGCGACGACGGCGTAGAAGTGGGCCTGGCGCCCGTCGCGCTTGGGCCGCAGGATGCGCCCCAGGCGCTGCGCCTCCTCCTGGCGGCTCCCGAACGCGCCCGACACCTGGATGGCAACCGACGCTTCGGGCAGGTCGATGGAGAAGTTGGCCACCTTGGAGACCACGAGGAGCATCTCCTCGCCGTCACGGAACGCCTGGTAGAGCCGCTCGCGCTCCCGGGTCGGCGTCTTGCCGGTGATCAACGGCGCCCCCAGCCGTTCGGCCAGCGCCTCAACCTGGTCGATGTACTGGCCGATGACGAGCGTCGGCTGGCCGTCGGCAACTGCGGCCTGGCTCAGGGCCTCGACCACGGCCAGCTTGGACCGGGCGGTGGCCCCCACCCGGTAGCGCTCTTCGGCCTCGGCCAGGGCGTAGGACATCCGCTCCTCGTCGGTGAGGGTGACCCGCACCTCGGTGCAGGCGGCCGGGGCGATCCATCCCTGGGCCTCGATGTCGCGCCATGGCGCGTCGTAGCGCTTGGGGCCGATGAGGCTGAACACGTCGCCCTCACGGCCGTCCTCCCGCACCAGGGTGGCGGTCAGGCCCAGCCGGCGCCGGCTCTGGATCTCTGCGGTCATGCGGAAGACCGGCGCCGGGAGCAGGTGGACCTCGTCGTAGACGACCAGTCCCCAGTCCTCGGCTGAGAACAGCTCCAGGTGGGTGTAGATCTCCCGCCGGCGGGTGGTGAGGATCTGGTAGGTGGCGATGGTGACCGGGCGGATCTCCTTGCGCTCACCGGAGAACTCGCCGATCTCGGCTTCGGTGAGGCTGGTCTTGGCCAGCAGCTCGGACCGCCATTGGCGGGCGGCGACGGTGTTGGTGACCAGGATGAGGGTGCGGGCGCCGGCCCGGGCCATGGCGGCCATGGCCACCAGCGTCTTCCCGGCGCCGCAGGGAAGGACGACGGCGCCGCTGCCGCCGGCGAAGAAGGCGTCGACGGCCTGGCGCTGGTAGGGCCGCAGGTCGAAGCCCTGGCCCTCCAGCAGGAAGATGGGATGGGCGGCGCCGTCGACGTAGCCGGCCAGGTCCTCGGCCGGCCAGCCCGCCTTCAGCAGCGCCTGCTTCAGGCGCCCCCGTTCCCCCCGGGGGACGACCACGGTGTGGTCGTCGATCCGGGCCCCGATCAGCGGGGCGACGGCCTTGGCCCGCAGCACCTCGGTGAGCACGGCCAGGTCGGTGCTGCGCAGGACCAGGCCGTGGACGGGGTCCACCTCCAGGCGTAGGCGGCCGTAGCGGCCCATGACCTCGGCCACGTCGACCAGGAGAGACTGGGGGACGGTGTAGCGCGACCAGCGCAGGAGGGCGTCCACCACCTGCTCGGCGTCGTGGCCGGCGGCGCTGGCGTTCCATAGGCCGAGGGAGGTCAGGCGGTAGGTATGGACGTGCTCCGGGGACCGCTCCAGCTCGGCGAACGGGGCGATGTCGGCCCGGCACGCCTCGGCGTCGTCGTGGTCGACCTCCAACAGCAGGGTCCGGTCGGACTGGACGATCAACGGGCCATCGCTCATGGGGCGGCACTCCCTTCGGGACTGTCGCCCCATGATTGCTTGATGGACCGGCCTCCCGGGCCGCTCACAACAGTTGCTCCTCGGCTTCGGTGAGGACCCGGGCCCACTCGATGGCGTCGATGACGAGTCGCTGCTCGTCGCCTTCGGGAAGGCATTCGGCGTAGAGGTTCCCACCGCTGATCTCGATGGGCTCCACCGTCAGCTCCGAGCCCCGGGCGGTGCCGTCGACGTAGGACAGCCTGACCAGCCAGTACTCGTCGCACGCGGCGGCGAGGAGGGCACGGATCGCCCGGGGCCCCCTGGCGATGTCCGCCGGCCGTGCGGCGCCCACCAGGCGGGGTTGCGACCAGGGCTGGACCGCCGGCGCCGGCGGTTCCGGAGCCGGCGGCGGGGTCCGGCGGAGCTGGGCCACGGCGGCGGCCAGGTCTGGCGCAATGGTCGGGCGCATCGGAGGGAAGGCGCGGGTCGCCGCCCGTTGGGCCGGCGGGCGGGAGAGGTGCAGCGAGCCGTCGGCGTTCTCCCGGGCCGGCAGGTAGCCGGCGGCCTGCAGGGTGGTGGTGACGGTGGCCGGGTCGGTGTTGCTAACCAGCACCGTCGGCGCGATGGCCCGAAGCTTGAGGCGGGCGGTGGACCGGGCCTGGAGGACCTCGGCCACCAGGGCGGGATCGTCGCTGCGGAGGTAGCAGGTGGCCCCGCCGATCCGCACGTTCCCGAACCGGCGGCCGATGTCCGTCACCAGGTAGGCAAGCGGCTGAGGGACGCCCCGGGTGGCGTGGCGTTCGAGGAAGGCGAGGATGTCGCCGGCCGTGCGCCCTGCGTCGAAGGCCCGGCGCACCGACCCCTCGCTGAACCGGTAGACGGTTGCCGCCCCCTTCGACTCGATCTCGCCCAGGAGGTCGAGCTCGGTGCGGATCGGGCCTGCGGGCTCGCCGGAGATCACTGCGGTGAGGTCGGCCTGGACGACGAACTCGGCCACGGACGGCGGGACCAGGGCGGCGAGGAGGGCGGCCGCTTCGGTGGGCCGGCCGCCGAGGATGGCGCGCCCGGCGGTGGAGAGGGAGCCGAGGGCGGCGATGCCGAGCAGCTGCGCCTCGTCCAGGGTCCAGGCGACCAGCGATGCGGCGCTGGCCGGCCCGCCGCTCCACAGCGCAGGGCCGGCCCACTCCACCCGGTCGCGGACGCTCGCCGACGTGGTGGCGTGGGCCTGCCGCACCTCGTCGAGCACCGACAGCACCAGCCGCCGCCGGCGGACGGCGTCACGCTCGAGGCCCCGGACGAGCAGCGGGGCGATGGGCTTGTCCTTGGTGTCGATGGCCCCGGCCAGGCTGACGTGCAGCTCGGCGTCGAGCCAGGCCACCGCCAGCCGCACCCACCGGTCGGGGGTCTTGAGGGCCAGCCACTCGTCGTAGGCCTCGGTGGGCAGGGCCAGCCCGGTGAGCAGGTCGGCCCGGGCCAGGCCGGCGACGCCCGCCAGCTCGATGACCCGCGCCGCCTCGGTCTCGGTGCGGTCGAGGAGCTTCGCCGCTTTCCGGACCTCCCGGATGCCGAGGCCGCCGGCCTTGAGCACGGCGGGCGGCTCCGTCGACCACTGGTCGAGGACGGCGACGATGTCAGCCACCACCCTCGTCGCCCGTTCGGCCGCGGTGCGGTCGACCGCGGCCGAATCGACGGGGCCCTCCTGCGGCTCGGGACGCCGCAGACACGAGAGTGGGAAGACCCGCCCACCACGGAGGGCGACGGCCGGCTCACGGGGCATGACGCCGGTGAAGTAGTCGGCGATGCCCAGCAGGCCCCGGTTCACCATCCAGCCTGCGGTCGTCTGGTCGCTGACGCCGTACAGGCCGTGCTTCACAGTGACGAGCGGGCCCTGCGCCGCCACCCGCCGGGCGAGGTCGGCGGCGCCTTCCGGCCCCCCATCCACCAGGCGGCCCACCGCGCCGGCATCGGAGAGGAGGGCGATGACGAGCGCCAGCGTCTCCGGCTTGGTCCTGGCCGGTTTGATCCCGAGCCGATGGGCCATCTGCTCCAGCACGGGCCCGGACTGCCCGCTCAGCAGCGACGTCAGCGGCGGGCCGAGCCGGGCCGGGTAGTCGACCTGACGGAGCGCTGGGAGGAGCCGTACCTTTGCGCCGTTCGAAAGTCCGCCGGCGGAGAGCCGGAAGGCGAGAGCCCGGTCCTCCAGCCGGTCGAGGGCCGAGGCGAGGTCGGTGTCGTCGACATCCACGCCGAGAAGGGAGGCGAGCTCGGGGAGGGCCGCGGGCTGGGGCAGTAGGCACAGCGCCTCGACCACGTGCTGCCCGGCGCGGTCGAGGGCGTGGTAGCAGTCCCGGGCGCTGGGCCAGGCGCCGGCCCGCGAGGCCAGGGTCGACAGGTCCCGGGGTACGGGACGGGTCAGGTCGGGCCGCATCGCCAGGAGCTGGAGGAGCCGGTGGTCGTCGAAGGCGGCCAGCGTGGCGGCCAGTCCGGGCCAGTCCTTCGTCGCCGGCGCGGACACGGGCCTCACGCGGTGCGGAGAGCCGAGCGGGCCGCGCCCACGACGTACAAGGAGCCGGTGACATGCACCAGCTCCTGCTCGCCGGCCAGGGCGAGGGCGGTGGCCACGGCCTCGGCCACGGAGTCGGCCTCCTCGGAGTCGGTGCCCAGCTCCCGGGCCGCAGCGGCGACCACGGCGGCGGGGAGGGCACGAGGCGAGGGCGGGGGGCAGGCCACCACCAGCCTCGCCCGGCCAGCATCGAAGCAGCGCAGCATCTCGACCGGGTCGCGACCTTGCAACAGTCCGATGACCAGGATTCGACCCGTGATCACGGGGCCGAACGCTTCGTCGAGGGCGGCGGTGGCGGCCAGGGCGCCGGCAGGGTTGTGGGCCCCGTCGAGGACGCAGATCGGGTGGCGGGTCACCACCTCGAGCCGACCGGGGAGGCGCAGGGCGGCGAAGGCCTCGGCCACCACCTCCGGGGCCAGAGGGGCGCCGAAGAAGGCCTCCACCGCAGCGAGGGCCACGGCGGCATTGTCGCCCTGGTAGGACCCGTGGACCGGCAGGAAGACGCCCTCGTAGGCCCCGCCCGGCGTGTAGAGGTCGACGACCCGGCCCTCGTGGGCCAGCACGTTGCGGCCGCAGCGGAAATCCGTGCCGCGGATCCACGTCTCGTTCGCCGGCGCGGTGTCGAAGATAGGGCGGAGCGACGGGTTGGTCTCGGCCAGCACGAAGGTGGAGCCCGGCTTGACGATGCCGACTTTCTCGGTGGCGATGTCGGTCAGGTCGGGCCCGATGGTCTCGGCGTGGTCGAGGCTGACGTTGGTGAGCACCGCCACCTGGGCGTCGGCCACGTTGGTGGCGTCCCAGCGCCCCCCCAGGCCCACCTCGACGACTGCGACATCGACGGCGACGTCGGCGAACCACCGGAGCGCCGCCGCGGTCAGGATCTCGAAGTGGGTCGGGGGCGATCCCAGCAGCGGCTCGAGGTCGGCGACGGCCCCGATGACCTCGGCCAGGTCCTCGTCGGGGATCGGCTCGCCGTTGTGAGCCATCCGCTCGTTCAGGCGCTCGAGGTGCGGGCTGGTGTAGGTGCCGATCCGCAGGCCCCGGGCCGCCAGCAGGGCGGTGACCATGCGGGCCACCGAGCCCTTGCCGTTGGTGCCCGTGATGTGAATGACCGGATAGGTCTGCTGGGGGTCGCCCATGAGCTCGACCAGCCGCCGTACCCGGTCGAGCCGCCGCGCTGCGGCCCGGGGGGCCACCTCCCGTTCCAGGTTGACGTGCCCGGCGAGGTACGCCAGGGCCTCGTCGAGGTCCAGCGTCGTGCTAGCTGGCCAGCTTGTGGCGGCCGACGTCGACCAGGTGGTCGGCCTGCAGGCGGGCCAGCTCGGCGGCGTGGGAGGCCCGGCGGCCGACCTTCTTGGCCGTGCGCCGCCCGGATCGCCGCGCGTCCTTGGCTGCCCGGATGGCCGCCTTGCGGGCCCGGCGGGACTGCTTCTCGATGGCCGGCTTGGCCTGCCTGGCCGCCTCCACCAGGGCGCCGGCGCTGACCATGGAGGCGAGCTTCATGCGGTTGTCGAGCTTCTTCTTGCCCCGGCGGCCGGCGACGACGCCCAGCAGCCCGCCGGCCAGCGCGCCACAACCGGCCCCTTTCGCCGCCTTAACCGGCAGGTCCCCGGACGACTCACCGCTGCGAGCCTTGGCCGCAGCCACAGCGCCGCCGACAGCCGCGCCTAGAAGCGTGAACTTGATCGCTTTACCCATGCCCCGAGCGTAGCCCTTCGCCCTCGTTCGCTTCGCTCTACTCGGGCGAGTTGCTAGCGGCGGCGGGAGCGGCCGCCGGCGAGCTGTCCCCGACTACGAGGCGGCGCGGCGGGGGCGGTTGGCGGGGCGGGACGGCTCGGTTCGGGGCACGAGGGTGGGATTCACCTTCTGCATCACCACGGACCGGTCGATGACGCACTTGCCGATGTCCTGGCGGCTCGGCAGGTCGTACATCACGTTGAGCAGGACCTCTTCGAGGATGGCCCGCAGGCCGCGGGCGCCGGTACCCCGCAGAAGAGCCTGCTCGGAGATGGCCTCCAGGGCGTCCTCGCTGAACTCCAACTCCACGTCGTCGAGCTCGAAGATGCGGTGGTACTGCTTGACCAGGGCGTTCTTCGGCTCCATGAGGATCCGGACCAGGGCCTCCTGGTCGAGGTTCGACACGGCGCCGATGACCGGCAGCCGGCCCACGAACTCGGGGATGAGGCCGAACTTCAGCAGGTCCTCGGGCAGGACCTTCGACAGGACGGCGCCCACGTCGCGCTCGTCGCGCCGGCGGAGGTCGGCCCCGAAGCCCACACCCTTGGAGCCGATGCGGCTCTCGATGATCTTCTCCAGGCCGGCGAACGCCCCGCCGCAGATGAAGAGAATGTTGGTGGTGTCGATCTGGATGAACTCCTGGTGGGGGTGCTTGCGCCCCCCCTGGGGCGGCACCGAGGCGGTGGTGCCCTCCAGGATCTTCAACAGGGCCTGCTGCACGCCCTCGCCGGAGACGTCACGGGTGATCGACGGGTTCTCGCTCTTGCGGGCGATCTTGTCGATCTCGTCGATGTAGATGATCCCGGTCTCGGCCTTCTTGACGTCGTAGTCGGCGGCCTGGATCAGCTTGAGCAGGATGTTC
>Ga0136633_1000348_pt1 | contig 35169 bp, 32 predicted proteins | sample AntDrymeUQ832206_2_FD_105494 | JGI IMG/M metagenome (GOLD analysis project Ga0136633, IMG submission 105494) | Polar desert sand microbial communities from Dry Valleys, Antarctica - metaG UQ83 (22.06) | ecosystem: Environmental > Terrestrial > Soil > Desert | place: Antarctica: Dry Valley... | reverse complement strand
GCCCGTCGCTTCCGTCGTCGGATTGTGTCCAGTGGCCGGTGATGAAGCCCGGCGCTTTCGAGACTCGAGGGATGATCTGCTCGCGCAGGCCTTTCGCCGCAACCTCTGGATCGCCGATCGCGACCCTTACGACTACTGCGTGCATTTCGCGCCTCCAATCGAGAGAAGGGGAGAAGCGAGCCTATTCCGAACTTCACTCAGGGACAAGCAAGCGCTCCGCCCGGCGTGCCTCCACCGCCGGCTACACGAGCCCCTCTCGCACTCGCCATGCGTGCTCACGTATGAGCACGCCGCGGAGCTCAGCGAGCCCTTCAGGCGGATCGTCGAGCGCGCGAAGGATGCGCTCCCGGTCCTCGATCGTGAGCGCGAGCACCTTCGTCTCGGCGCATGAACAACTCGAGCCGCGCGATGCCCGACGGCGAGCTCGACGCCTACATGGCCGACCGCTGGCCGAAGCCGAGAGCTGAACTCGCTCCTTAGTCACGTTTTCGTCCGCACGCGTCCAACCGCTGTCATGTAGTCACTCTTTCGCGCAGAACTGTGACTCGGAGGCGGTCGGCGTGGTCCCGACACCGCACTCCGACAACTTACGATTGCTTGGTTGGAAGGCCGAACGCCGCCTACGTCCAAGCTGGCGCCTGAAGTACTCGAGCGCGTAGAACGTGCCGCCGCCACAGCGATCGAACTGCACGCCCTCGTGCAGGACCTGAAGCTCACGAACGAGGAGCGAACCGGAGTGCTTGGCAAGCTCGCTGCAGCCTTCGACTACGCGGAGTCCTTCCCAGGCGAAGAGACGAAAGGCGTTGGAACGTACTTCAAGCCCATGATGGAGCTTGGCGGCCGGCGATACCCACCGAAGCTCGACGAGGTGCCGGCCGACGTCACCTCGCTCTGGCAAGCCGCTGCAGATCGAATCGAGGCCCCACTTCCCCGAGCTCGACTAAACGATCTCTGTTTCGAGGGCGGGTGGGGGAACCGGGGTGAGCGAGCTCGAGCAGCCGCGAATTCGTACCTCGACGCCGCCGACGTCCTCAGCAGCTACTCGGGCGAGGACCGCGATGTGCCAGTAGCGGCGTTCGCCCGTCTCAGGTCTCTGGCACGGGTTCTGGCGTTAGCGCGCACAGTCGCGGACGATCAGCTCGCAGAACGGGCTGCCGCTGCAATTGTGGCAGCTGCCGAGCAGTCCCTCGATTTGGACACACCCTGCGCCAGGCGTGACGTTGGGGCTGATCGAGCTGCTCGTCCAGGACCGGAGCGGCTCGATTGACGAAGTGGACCGTCTGCTCGAGTGCGCGAAGACACGGCTTGCGGATGACTTCTTCAACCTGTCAGAGGCAATCAAGCTGCAGCTGAGGCGTCCGGGGCTCGACAACGCGACCCGAACTGAACTCCAGCGCGAGCTCGTCGCGATCCACGTTCGACAGGCAACGGCAAGCGAGGGAACGTCCGAATGCACTACCTCGAGACAGCTGCCCAACTTGCGAGCGACTTCGGCCTGTCAGATCTCCGGCTGGAAGTGACCGCCGAGCTTCAGAAGATCCGTATCGACGACCTGGGGCTAACGGAGCATCGCGTCGAGGTGCAGATTCCGCGGGACGAAGTTGAGCGCCATCTCACTGGCTTCATCGAGCAGAAGACCTGGGAGGACGCGCTCCTACTCCTGCTCGCCCAGGGGCCGCCATCTGGTTTGACGGGGGCAACCGTCAGCAGGCGGAAGAGTTGGCGAGCGCGGCCCCGATCCTCGCGATCGTGCCTCATGTCGAGGTTGGCGGCGACGGCCTTCCACGGTTCACAGCCTCGACTGAACCAGAGAAGCGGGAGCATCGGTTGGTTCGGTATGAGATGCAGCGCGCCCAGCTCACCGCAGTGTTCCTTCCGGAAGTGTTTGAGCGGGTCTGGGCGAAGTGGGGCCCACTGAGCGTCGAGGAGCTCGCAACGTTCTTCGGCTCAGGTGACCACGTGGCAGCCGACCTTGCGGAGGCGGTAGGACGTGACTTCCTAAGGTTCTTTAACGGAGACTTCGAGGGCGCCTCTTACTCAACCGCTCCTCATATCGAAGCGCTAGTTCGCGCCATCGTTCTTGCGATCCCGCTCCCGGTCTACCGCCTACAGCGGCAGCAGGTCCCCGGGCAGTACCCAGGCCCCCGGGCATTGCTCCAGGAGTTGCAGGCAAACGGTCTTGATGAGTCGTGGGCTCGCTTCCTCCGAGGCTTCCTCGCAGAGCCGAAGGGGCTGAACTTTCGCAACGAACTGCTCCACGGTAAGCGCGAGATCGATGGAGGGAGTAGCGCGGAGTAGGGGCCGTGCGGTCTTCAGCCGGGATCATTGCTCTGAGATGGGCCGTGCCGCACGTTGGTAGAGCGACAGCTCTCCAATGACCAACGCCACGGAGCGCTGGATGAAGTGCGCGTCGCCTGTCTTCGTCAGGCGCTCTGCGCCGCCTCGTCACCCAGGAGCGCGTCGCACTCGGCGACCAGCGGCCGCGCGCCTAGTTCGGCGAAGATCGACCGCGCCGAGTTCACGCAGGAGACGCCTTCGAGTTGGTCACCGAGTTGGAGCAAGCAACGTCCTCGGCCGAGAAGTGCATGACCTCGTTCGAGCACGAACCCGTAGCCTCCCCAGTCCTCGGCTGCCTGGGCGAACTGCTCTGCGGCAAACGCAAGGTCCCCTTGAGCCTCGGCGAGCACCGCGCCGGCCGTGAGGACCGCGTTCCGGTGTCGCGGAAGCCTCGGCTCGAGCTGGTCGAGGTACCGCTCGGCGATGTCGGGGCGCCCCGCATCGACGGCAACCCGCGCCGCCTCGGCGGCGAAGTGCATGCGCCAATACGGCGATTGCGCAGTGGCCTCCTCGGCCAGCCTAGCCGCTTCATCCCGCCGGCCCGCGGCGAGCGCGGCGACGCCGGCCACGACGAGCGCCGGCACGAGAAGCTGCTGATCGTCGCTCGAGCGACCGAACTCGAGCAGCTCCGGGATCATTCCAACCGCAGCTTCGGTTGCGCCGGTACGCGCGTGGACCCAGACCGCGTATGTACGCGCGACGAGGCCGACGGGATCAGGTCCGTGCTCACGATCCCACTCCATTAGGCTCTGAGCGGTAGCGAGCGTCTCGTCCCAGCGACCCAGCTCGAACTGCATGCGAAGCGTCTCCGCCCGCGCCCACAACGTCTCGTGCACGGCACCGTGCTCCTCGGCGACTGCGATCGCGGTTATGCACTGCTCGAGACCGGCGGCGGGCCCTTCGGCGAGCCAGAGGCAGTCGGCGAGGTTGACGCGAGTAATCGTGACCTGCTCCCAGTTGCCGAGCTCGGCCCATCGCTCGAGCGCAATCTCGATGTCCTCCAAACCGGCGAGATCGCCGCCCCACACCCGCGCCAGGCCGCGAAACATGTAGCACTGCGCCTCCTCACCCGCCAGGCCGAGCTCCTGGGCAAGCGCGAGGGCGCGATCTCCCTGCTCGGTCGTTCCTTCGAGCTGCCCCTGGAAGAGCATCACCCACACCCGGGTCCCATACGCACGGACGAGCTCCGGGCTCGGCGGGAGCGCCTCGAGCAGCTCGAGCGCGTCCTCAATGTTGGCCTTCGACTGGCCGGTCCGCCCCCCGCGAGCAGCGATCACCGCCAGTTGAAGGAGCGCCCGCGCCTCCCCGAGTCGATCGCCCTGAAGTCGATACGCGTCGGCCGCATCTCGACTGAGCTGCTTCGCTTCTTCGCCGCGGCCTGCGAGCTCGCTCGTCTCTGCGAGCTTGAGCAGCACGTCGGCGCGTTCTGGATCCTCGGTCGGAATGAGCTCGGCCGCGCGACGGAAGAACGCGTCGGCTCGCGCGTAGTCCACTCGGAAGGCTCGCTCGGCGGCCAGGACCAGAGCTCGGCGAAGTGAGAGCTCGATCTCGGGTGGGCGAGCCGCCGCCGCGCGAGACAGCGTGAGTGCCTCTTCGTAATGGTGGACGACCAGCTCGGCATGGTCGCTGAGCCGCGCACCCGCCATTCGCTCGATCCAATGCGCCGCCTTGACGTGGCTCGTCGCTCGTTCCCCGCGCGGAATCTGCGCATAGGCGACATCGCGGACGAGCACGTGCCAGAACGCGTACTCCGTGTCCCCGGCGACGCTCGAGCTGCGGGAACGTCTGACGAGCTCCTTGCGGGCGAGCTCGCGCAGATCCTCGGTGACGCCGCCGGGATCGCGACCAGTCATCTCCTCGAGTGCTCCGACCCAGAAGACTCTGCCCATCACGGCCGCCTCCTGCAGAAGTGCCTTGCGCTCGGGATCGACCGTGTCGAGACGGGCGGCGACGATTGCGGCGACGCTCTCCGGAAGCGGCAAGTCCTCGCCGAGAGTCACGCTGAGTGTGCGACCCTCCCGCACGAGCAACCCACGGTCCTGGAGCATTCGGATGAACTCCTCGACGTACAGCGGGTTGCCACCTGATCGCTCGAGCACCGCTTCCACGAGGTCGGCGGGCACGGCGTGCTGGTCGAGCAGGGCGGTGAGCAGCCGACTCGTGTCGTCTCGCAGGAGCGCGACAAGCGAGATGGTGGTGGCGTTCCGTAGACCGCCCGCCCACGCGCGACGCCGTTCATACAGCTCCGGCCGAGCGGTACAGACGACCAGGAGAGGTATGTCCGTCGCCCACTCCGCGAGGTGCTCGAGAAAGTCGAGCAGGACGTCGTCGGCCCAATGCAGATCCTCGATTACCAGCACGAGCGGACCGTCCGTGGCGATCAACTCGATGAAGCGACTCCACGCTGCAAACGACTCGTGTCGCTCCATCGCCCTGTCGGCTGCGATCTCGGCGCCGACGAGGCCGCTCAAAGGGGCGTCGAGCCACCTGCGGTCGGACGGATCCTCGGTCAGCTGCGCGAGAGCGGCCTGCAGTTTCTTCGCTGCCTCCTCCGGGCTGTCGGATTCGAGGATCCCCGCCTGCGCCTTGACGATCTCGCCGAGCGCCCAGAGGCTGATTCCCTCACCGTAGGGAAGACAACGACCCTGGCGCCACGAAATGAGATCCGAGGCGGAGTCGACGAAGCTGAAGAGCTCCGCGACGAGACGGCTCTTGCCGATTCCGGGCTCACCGACAATGGTCACGAGTTGAGGCGTCGCCTCGTGCACCGCACGGCCGTAGGCCCCTTGGAGCATCGCCATCTCGCGCTCGCGGCCAACGAGAGGCAGGCGCGGCCGGGTGTCCACGTCGGTCCCGAAGCGGCTCCGCGCGGAGAGCGCTCGCCAGAGCGCGACAGGGCTGCTCTTCCCTTTCAGCGTCACCGGCTCGAGAGGCTCGTAGTCGATCACGCCGCTGGTCGCGCGGACCGTCAGCTCGCCGGCGACGAGGCTGCCGACGGGCGCTGCACCTTGCAGCCGCGAGGCCGTGTTCACGACGTCTCCCATCGCCATGCTCTCCCCCTGCTCGGGGCGGGCCGAGAGGGCGACGAGCGCTTCCCCGGTATTCACGGCAGCGCGAACGGACAGGTCGATTCCCTGCTCACGCATCTCCTCGAGCGAATCGAGGATGCGGAGTCCCGCACGTACCGCGCGCTCCGCGTCGTCCTCGTGCGCGACCGGAGCGCCGAATACGGCCATCACGGCGTCGCCGATGAACTTCTCCACCGTGCCCCCGAAGCGCTGTATCTCCTCCCTCAGGCGCGCGTGGTACGGCCGCAGCAGCGCACGCACATCCTCGGGATCAGCGGTCTCCGAGGTCGACGTGAAGCCGACCAGGTCGACGAAGAGCACGGAGACGGTCTTTCGTTCCTCCCGCTCCGGTGTCTCCTCGACGAGAGGCTCGGCGCACCCAAGACAGAATCGTGCGCGTTCCGGATTCTCCTCGCCGCAGGATGGGCAGGTCCGCACGGTATGAGTTTAAGACGTGAAAGCGAACTCTCGGGTAAGGGCGGCTCGTGCAGCTTGCGCGCATCTACCGCCTCCGGGCGCTGAGGGACTTGATCACCCACCGGGGCTGTCCTGAGGTGAGAGCGGTGGAACCCTGCCGGCGGCGAATGACTTCCTCGGCGACTCCTCCATTCAGATGACAGCCGATCGGATGATTGATGGTGTCCCGCGTCACAATGGACCTGAGGGGGAGTTCTTTCAAACCCTGGTGAAGCGCTCCGAGGTTTGATCGACGGCGGGTGAGGTGGGCTCGTCGCTGTCGAGCATCCTTGCTCGACTGCCCTCATTGCGGCTTCGACTTCCGGACTTTCGGGGCTGATTAGACCTAGAAGTAAAGGTAAGCCGACGAAGGCGGGCGAGGGCGCTACTCCCGCAGCCCGGCGGCTTCTAGGGGTCCGATTCGGGGTCTGGGGCTAGGCGTCGTACTGGCCGCCGAGCTCCGCCGCCTGGGGCTTACCTTTGTGCCCGGCTTCTTGAAGGATCGCCGGGACCTCGGGGTCGGAGACGAAGTTCTGCCAGCCCTCCGCATCCCAGTCGAAGAGCACCCAGACCCGCTCGTCCTCATTGGGATCGCGAAAGACGGTCGAACCCTTGGACCCGTGCTGCTTTCGCTTCTCGGCGCCCTTGGTTGAGAAGATCTCCAGGAAGCGGTCGAAATCCTCGACCTTCGTCGTTGCCAGAATCATCTAACTCCTCCTGTGGGAAGTGTCGTCGCGCTCCTGCGAGATGTTACGCCAGTTGTGCTCCACGCGCGGACTATCCGAAAGAGCCAACAGAACGCTTTGTGGAGTTGAACTGACCGGGCCAAGCGTCGACTACGGCCCGCTCGAGCCGTACTTCGACCGGAGCTGGAAGCTGGGCGACGTCACCCCACGTGACGGAAGACGATCGGCTCGACACGGCACTGGCAAGTAACGACCACGGGACTGCCAAGTGCAGCGAAGTGACATGCGCTAGCGCGCTCTCCACCCAATCGAGCCTGTCATAACACGTTGTCGAAACGACAGCAAAATGGAGGCGGCGGGAGTCGAATCAGAAGGACCCGGTCCGCCCCCAGAAGCAGCCCATGCCGACCACCATGCGCTCGTAGCCGTCCGGGAAGGGCGGCGTAAGCGGTGTCCCGAGCACGAAGTGCTGCGCGGGAACTGGCACCGGGGCCTCGCGCCCCGGAAGCGCGTTGTCGGGTGTCGGCACGTCTAGCGGCTTGCGGGTGAAGAGCACGTGCGAACGGTAGCGGCTCCGACCTAGAGGCTGGATGTGGGTTGTAGGCACGTCCAGCTGGGGGCCTGTGCACGGCGCATCGCGGCCGGATCGCTCCTCACCAATACCTTCCAGTATTGCCGAGCAGCGATCCGTCCACGCTGCTTGGCCCATGCCCTCCCTGAAACGCACCCACGACCCACATCAAGCCTCTACGGCGCCGCGGCCGCCTCCCAGCCGTCGTATTCGCCTCCGTGTGCTGCGGCGATCCGCTCGAACTGAGCGCGATGCGTGACCACGGTGGTCTCGTCGACCACGCGGTTCGCCTCGGCCCGCAGCGTCCAGGTCAGCGACTCGCCGGTGGGGGCGACGATGGTGGGCTCGAACCCGATTTCACGGACGGCCTCCTCTGCGCTCGTCGCCGACGCCTCGTCCGAGAAGTCGAGAAAGTGCAGGACGTGTCGCGGCAGCGCGAGCTGCGCACCCTTGCCACGAAGCTGTCGCAGGATCACGAGGTCAAGGTCCGGTGCGGGTGGTCGCTCCTGCCGGAATCGATCCAGGAAGCCCACGCTAGCTCCGTGCCTTCATGTCCGGTCGAGTGCCTGCTCGAGATCCGGCCAGAGCGCATCGACGTTCTCGAGACCGACAGACAGGCGCAGGAGTCCCGACGGCACACGCTCGCCTTCCCAGCGCGAGCGCGCCTCGATTCGTGAGGTCACGCCGCCTAGGCTCGTCTTGTTCTCGACGACCCGAGTGGCCGTCTCGACCCGGCGAGCTGCGTCACCGTCGGTGACGTCGAAGGAGAGCAGCCCGCCGAAACCTGGGTAGCGAACGGTCTCGACCGCGGGATGCTGCCCGAGACGCTCGGCGATTGCCGCGGCGGTCGCCGACTGGCGGGCGAAGCGAACCTCGAGCGTCGCGAGGCCGCGCAGGACGAGCCACGCTACGTCCGGCGCGACCACCGGCCCGGTGCGCGACCGAAACTCTCGTAGCCGGGCGGCGTCCTCGTCACGGCGGCACACGACGACACCGGCCAGCGCGTCGTCGTGGCCCGCCAGGTACTTCGTCGCTGAGTGCACGACGAAGTCGCAACCGTGCTCGAGCGGACGGAGATGAAGCGGCGTAGATGCGGTGGCGTCGCAGGCGACGGGGGCTCTGTGCGAGGCCGCTGAGCGAAAGTCGGGCATCGTCAGGAACGGGTTCGAGGGTGCCTCGAGCCAGACCAGATCGGTGTCGTCCGGAGGCGACTCCCGCTGGTCGAACTCGATGTGCTGCACGCCCCAGCGCTCGAGCTCGCGGAGGAGCACGCCGGTTCCGTAGTACGCGCCCTCGGCAAGCGCCACGGTGGCGCCCGGTGAGAGCAAGGCGAGAACGACGCTCGCGATCGCCGCGGTACCGGATGCGAACAGGAGCGCCTCGCCTCCGTCGAGCTCGCCGAGAACGCGCTCAGCCTCGGCCACGGTCGGACTGGAGAAGCGCGTGTACGAGAACTCGCCCGGCTCGCCGCTCACGTACGGCCACGTCGTCGAACGGTCGAGCGGGACGGACACGGACGAAGCCTAGAGACCTGGATGCACGCGGCGCGGACACGGACGACCCGCGTCGGCCGCCGAGCGTCTGCACCGGCGCCTGGCACTGCACAGGCGCCGAGAGCGTTTCGATTCGGCTACGGCGTTAGGCTCCGCGGCAGTGGCGAACACGCACGATACGACCGACGCCAAGCTCCGCTGGCTCGAGGAGCTCGCGGTCGAAGCCATGCCGCCGGAAGACGGCAAGGCGGTCGCGCGGCAGCGCGAGCGCGGCAAGCTTCTGGCCGGCGAGCGTCTCGAGAAACTGCTCGATCCAGGCTCCTTCGTGGAGCTCGACCGCTTCGTCCGGCATCGCGAGGTCGAGTTCGACATGCGAGAGAATCGACCGTGGGGCGACGCCGTCGTCACCGGACACGGGACGATCTTCGGGCGGAAGGTCTTCGTCTTCTCACAGGACTTCACGGTGTTCGGTGGCTCGCTGTCGGAAGTCTTCGCGGAGAAGGTCTGCAAGGTCATGGATCTCGCCGTCCTGTACGGCTGCCCGGTGATCGGCATCAACGACTCGGGCGGCGCACGGATCCAGGAGGGAGTCGTCTCGCTCGCGGGCTATGCGGAGATCTTTTGGCGGAACGTCCAGGCCTCGGGCGTCGTTCCACAGATCTCGCTCGTGATGGGGCCCTGCGCCGGAGGGGCCGTGTACTCGCCGGCGATCACCGACTTCATCCTCATGGTGGAAGGGACGTCGAACATGTTCATCACGGGGCCTGACGTCGTGAAGACCGTCACCGGGGAAGAGGTGAGCTTCGAGGAGCTCGGCGGTGCGGCCACGCATGCGACGAAGTCGGGCGTTGCGCACTTCACCGCACCTGACGAGGAGACGTGTCTGGAGGAGACGCGCTACCTCCTCTCCTTCCTTCCGCAGAACAACCTCGAGCAGCCGCCGTACGCAGCGCCGTCGGATCCGATCGACCGGGAGGACGCCGCGCTCGACACGATCGTCCCGGATAGTTCGAACAGGCCCTACGACATCAAGCAAGTCGTCGACCGGGTCGTCGACGACGGGAACTTCCTCGAGGTGCAGCCGCACTTTGCGGAGAACATCGTCTGTGGCTTTGCCCGTCTCGGCGGTCACTCGGTCGGGATAGTCGGCAATCAGCCTGCCGCCCTTGCGGGTGTGCTCGACATCGACGCCTCGGTGAAGGCTGCTCGCTTCGTCCGCACCTGCGACGCGTTCAACGTGCCGCTCGTCACATTCGTCGACGTTCCCGGCTTTCTGCCTGGCACCGCGCAGGAGTGGGGCGGAGTCATCAGGCACGGCGCAAAACTGCTGTACGCCTATGCGGAAGCGACCGTTCCGAAGCTCACCGTCATTACGCGTAAGGCCTACGGAGGCGCGTACGACGTCATGTCCTCGAAGCACATCCGCGCCGACTTCAACGTCGCCTGGCCGACGGCGGAGGTCGCGGTGATGGGGCCCGAAGGCGCGGTCAACATCGTCTTCCGGAGCGAGCTCGAGGAGTCGGACGACCCTGACGCCCGACGCGCCGAGCTGATCGCCGAGTACAAGGAGCGCTTCGCAAATCCGTATACAGCCGCCGAGCGGGGGTACGTCGACGACGTCATCGCGCCACGGCGCACGCGCCCATGGCTCATCGAGGCGCTCGAGACGGCGATGACCAAGCGGGAGCCAAAGCCCAAGCGAAAGCACGGGAACATCCCGCTCTGACCTAGCTGTGCCCGACACCGCCACACAACCGCGCAGCGCCGTCCCGATCGACCGGACGTGGGACGCCGCGAGCGTCTTCGCGACGATCGAGGAGTGGGAGGCCGCGCTGGAGGGAGTCGTCGCGGATCTACCCGCTCTGGAGACGCTGAATGGACGGTTGGCCGAGGGAGCGTCGGCGACGCTCGAGGCGCTCGCCGCGCGCGACGACCTGATACGGCGCCTGGGACATGTCTTCGTCTATGCCTACCTCGACTACTCGGTCGAGACGACCGACCAGGACGCCGTCGCGCGCTTCGGGCGGGCGCAAACCGTCTACGGGCAGGTCCTGGCGGCGGTGGCGTTCATCGAACCTGAGCTGCTCGCGCTCGGGCGCGACCGTTTGCGCGAGTGGTCGGACGAGAACACCGCGCTCGCTCCGTACGTCCACTACCTCGACGACCTCTTCCGGCGCGGCGAGCATGTCCGCTCGGCCGAGGTCGAAGAGCTGCTCGGTCAGCTCGCGGACGCTCACGCCGGGCCGTATGCCGTCTACAGCGGCCTCGTCGACAGCGATCTCACCTTCGCGGACGCGACCGGCGCCTCCAGTGACACGGCGGAGGTCACTCAGGGCTCGATCGACGGCCTGCTCGGGAGTGCCGACCGCGCGCTTCGTCGCAGTGCCTGGGAGAGCTACGCCGACGGGTATCGCAGGGTTCGCAACTCGCTCGCCGCGAACTACGCGACTGCGATCAAGATGGATGTCTTCTCGGGCCGCGCACGCCGACACGAATCGACGCGCGCGGCGTCGCTGTCCGCCTCGAACATCCCGCTCGAAGTGTTCGACAACCTACTCGCGACGTTCGAGCGGCACCTCCCGACGTGGCACCGCTACTGGGACGTCCGGGCAGCGCTACTCGGTGTCGACGAGCTGCGGCCATTCGATCTCTGGGCGCCGCTCGGCGACCCTGCGCCGCTCACGTACGAGCAGTGTGTCGACTGGATCTGCGAGTCACTCGCGCCGCTCGGCTCCGAGTACGTCGAGACCGTGCGCCGGGGTTGCCTGGACGAGCGCTGGATCGACGTCTATCCAAACCAGGGCAAGATGGGCGGCGCGTTCTCGGCGGGCGCACCAGGCACGCATCCCTTCATCGTGATGAGCTTCGACGGCACGGCCGTGAGCCTCGGCACGCTGGCCCACGAGCTCGGGCACTCGATGCACTCCTACCTCGCCTGGGAGACGCAGCCGCAGATCTCGTCCAGGTACTCGCTGTTCGTCGCCGAGGTCGCGTCGAACTTCCATCAGTCGCTCCTGCGCGCGCATCTTCTCGACGTGGTCTCCGACCGCGAGCTTCAGCTCTCCATCCTCGAAGAAGCGATGGCGAACTTCCACCGCTACTTCTTCATCATGCCGACGCTCGCGCGCTTCGAGCGCGAGATGCACGAGCGTGTCGAGCGGGGCGAGGGGCTTACCGCCGACCTGCTGGAGGGGCGCACGGCGGAGCTGTTCGGCGAGGCTTACGGACCGAGTTTCGAGTTCGATCGCGAGCGGGTCGGGATCAACTGGGCGCAGTTCTCCCACCTCTACGCGCCGTTCTACGTCTACCAGTACGCAACGGGCATCTCGGGCGCGCATGCGCTGGCCCGCGGTGTCCTCCAGGGCGAGACCGGCGCGGCCGAGCGCTACCTCGACTTCCTGCGCGCGGGCGGTTCCGCGTATCCGCTCGACGTCCTGCGCGCGGCCGGCGTGGACCTCAGCTCGCCCGAGCCGGTCGAGGAGACATTCGCGGTGCTCGCAGCGCTCGTCGACAAGCTCGAGGCGCTAGCGAGCTGAGCCGCCGGCGCAGCGAGCTCGGACGCCTCTAGGCCTCCGCGAGCTTGCGAAGGCGCCCGATCCGGCTCGCGTCGCCGGCGAACGACGGGTCCGCCTCGGGGAGGAGCGAGAGCGCGATCCTCGCGTTGTCCCTGGCCTCGTCGTCGCGGCCGAGCGTCGCCGAGCTCTCGGCGAGCGCCTCGTGGAACCAGCCGTCGGGCTGCCCTTCCGCCACCGTCCACTCGATCGCGAGCCGGAGCTGGCTCGCCGCCTCGTCGTGCCGGTTGAGCGCTTGCTTTGCTTTCGCGGCCGCGTAGCGGGCGATCGCGACCGCCTGTCCATCCTCGGGCGTCTCCTCGCGATGCGCGAGTGCGCGCTCGAAGGCGGAGAGGGCTTGCTCATACTCGTTCGTCTCGTATAGATCCCAGCCGAGGTTGTTGAGAAGCGGCCCGAGCCAGTAGCGGGCCTCTTCGGTGCCCGACTCGGCCACCTCGATGCCGCGCTCCGTCCAGCGATGTCGATCCTCGTGTTCCGCTGCCAGCGCGGCCATGTGCGCCGCGTCCGCTGCGATGAAGTGCTCGTCCTGCGCGATCGCTTGCTCGTACGCCTTTACGAAGAAGGGCAGCGCCGCAGCGGAATTCCCGCTCGAGCGGCGGAGCCGGCCGCGCTCCAGCTCGACCCGCATACGTGCACGCGGGCTGGCCGCCGCCAGCGCTTCGGCCTCGCGCAGCAGCCGCTCGCCCGTGTCGAAGTCACCGCGAAGCCCGGCCACGCGTGCGAGTTGCGTGAGGATCTCGGCACGCACGCCTTCGTCCGGCTCGCTTTCCAGCCGTACCTCGAAAAGCCGCTCGGTTGCGTCCAGGTCGTCGAAGTCCCAGAGCGGGCGGAGATCGTCGCTCACGCCGAACCGTTCCGTGGCGGAACGAACGCGTAGTCGACGGAGTCACAGATCGGCTCGTAGCCGATCTCGCCGTAGATCCGGTTTGCGGTGGCGTTCTCGACGTCGGTGTAGAGAAAGCAGAAGCGGCGGCCGGCAGCCAGGAGCCTCGCGGAGACGGATGCGGTGAGCGCGCTCGCGTACCCGCGCCGCCTGAGTCCCGGGGGCGTGTACACGGGGCCGATCCGGACGCCGTTCGGCGTCTGGCCTCCCCAGCCGACGAGCGACACGGGCTCATCGTCCTCCCAAAACGTAAACCCGCCCACCTCCCGGTCGAGTCGCGCGTCGACCTGGCGCTGGGCTGCCCTCGGGTCGACGTCGTCGAAGCTCTCTCGTGCGAACGCTTGGACCCACTCGAGCAGGAGCGCGCGATCGTCGGACGTCGCCGAGCGGGGCCGGCCGCGGACGCCCTGTACGGGACGCACGGCGGTCAGGCGATAGATCCGCTGACGCATGCGGGCGCGACGTTCGAGTCCGACCGCCCCGCTGAGCCAGGTGTCGGCGAAGTCGTCGACCTCGGGCACAGCCGCGGTCACGCCGGGAAGCACGACTCGCTCGTCCCGAAGCCCGCGTGCGAGCGCGTCGATCCCCGCGGGCTCGGCAGGTTGCGCGAGCACGAGGTTGTAGGGAGGAGTCCGGAGCGCCGCTGCGACAACGTGTCCGTCGTCTTCTACGACCCACCCGTGAAACTCGAGATAGAGACCCGGATGGTCGCGCAAGTTGCCTGCGATTCCGAGCATGAGGTTGTGGCGCGCCTCGTCGGCGAGCAGAAGCGGTTCCGTCGCGCGCAGGTATGCGGCGGGATCATCGAACCGCTTGACCTGCACCCGGACATGGTATATCTCCTAGGCAATGCCTAAGCAAAGCTATACGGCCGCGGAAGCGGCTCGCGTGCTCGGCGTCTCGCTGGACACGCTGCGTCGCTGGGATCGAGCAGGCCGCATCCGTGTCGAACGCGATTCGGCGAACCGTCGCGTCGTCCCCGGATCCGAAGTCGAGCGGTTGCGGGGCGGCGAGGGCTCGGAGGTGCTATCCGCCCGTAACCGATTCCGAGGCGTCGTGCGCTCGATCGAGGTAGATGGTCTACTCGCGAAGGTCGAGATCGACGTGACCGAACCGGCGCGCGTCGTCGCGATCATCACGCGCGAGTCTGCGGAGGAGCTCGCGCTCGAGCCGGGAGTGAGCGCGGCCGGCGTCGTCAAGGCGACGAGCGTGATGGTGGAGCGGTGAGACGCCGCGCAGCGATCGCCGGCCTCGCCTCGGTGCTGGCGGCCGCAATGGTCACGGCTGCCGCGCTGTCGGCGCCCGCGCAGGGAGACCGAGCTGCCGCTCGTCCTCTCGTGCTCGCGGCCGCGTCTCTCACCGAGGTGCTCCCGCGAATCGCGCCGGACGCGAGCTACTCCTTCGGAAGCTCCAACTCGCTCGCCGAGCAGGTACGTCGCGGCGCTCCGTTCGATGTCTATCTGTCAGCGAGTCCCTCCTACACACAGGCTCTCTACCGGGAGACGCTGACCCGCAAGCCGGTCGCGTTCGCGACGAACTCGCTGGTGATCGTCGTCCCGCGCTCGAACCCCGCGAAGATCAAGACGGTCTTCGACCTCGCCAGGCGACCGAAGCTCAAGCTCGTCGTCGCCGCGCCGAAGGTGCCGATCGGCCTGTACACGCGCGAGGTGCTGAAGCGGCTCGGCCTGCTCAGGGTGCTGAAGAAGACGGTGAGCCTCGAGCCCGACGTCAAGGGAATCGTCGGCAAGGTCGCGCTCGGACAGGCCGATGCCGGCTTCGTCTACCTGACCGACGTCGGCCCGGTGGCCTCTCGCGTCCGCGCGATCCGCATCCCCGACCGCGCGCAGCCGAACGTCGTGTACGAGCTCGCGATCGCCGCCGACCCCAACGACCTCGCCGCCGCGCAGGGTTTCGTGATCGCGGTTCTCGGGCCGGACGGGCGGCGTGAGCTGCGCGCGGCGCGCTTCGGGCTGCCGTGAAGCTCACGCCGTTCGGCGCATTCCTGTCAGGGGCCGCGGCGCTGGCGCTCGCCTTCCTCTTGATCCCCATCGTCGCGATCTTCGCCGAGTTGACGTTCGGCGAGTTCGTCGACGGCGTCACGAGCGACGTCGCGCTGGACGCTCTCCGCGTGACTGCCGAGACGAACCTCATCTCGATGGCGCTGATCGTCCTCTTCGGGACGCCGACGGCATACCTGCTGGCGACCCGGCGCTTCCGAGGCCGCGCACTGCTCATAACGCTCGTCGAGATTCCGCTCGTGCTGCCGCCTGCGGTGGCCGGGATCGGCCTGCTCGCCGCGTTCGGGCGGCTCGGCTTGCTCGGAGGGACCTTCGAGGCAGCCGGCATCGAGATCGCGTTCACGAAAGTCGCCGTCGTGCTCGCGGTGACGTACGTCGCGAGCCCGTTCTACGTCCGCACCGCGATCGCGGCCTTCGAGGCCGTCGACCCCGACCTCGTCGCCGCGTCCCGTACGCTCGGCGCGGGGCCAGGGCGCACGTTCGCCCGTGTTGCGCTTCCGCTCGCAGGCGGTGGACTGGGAGCGGGCCTCGCGCTCGCCTTCGCGCGCGGGCTCGGCGAGTTCGGCGCGACCATCATGTTTGCCGGTTCGTTCCAAGGGGTCACCCAGACGCTGTCGTTGGCCGTCTACCAGGCCTTCGACGTCGACTTCGACCTTGCGCTCGCGATCGGTGCACTGCTCGTTCTCGTCAGCGCCTTCGTCCTCTTCCTCGCGAAGCTCATCCCTGCATGGAGACGTTCGAGCTCGAGCTCGATCACGGCCTTCGCTCCTTCAGGCTCGCACTAGCGCTCGAGCTCGGGTCGGAGACCGTCGCGCTCGTCGGCCCGTCGGGCGCGGGCAAGTCGAGCGTGCTGCGCGCGGTCGCGGGTCTCCTACGGCCTGAGCGGGGGCTCGTCAGGCTCGGCCAGGAGCGCTGGCTCGACACATCGCGCGGGATCGACCTGCCTCCCGAGCGCCGGCGCGTCGGGCTCGTCTTCCAGGAGTACGCGCTCTTCCCCCACCTGAGCGTCCGCGCGAACGTGGAGTTCGGCGGTCGGTCGCGGGCGGCCGAGCTGCTCGATCGATTTCGTATCGGGCACCTCGCGGGCGCGCGCCCAGGCGCGATCTCGGGCGGGGAACGTCAGCGCGTCGCTCTCGCGCGCGCACTTGCACGCGATCCTGCGGTCCTGTTGCTCGACGAGCCGCTCTCCGCCCTCGATGCGTACACGCGGGCTCACGTTCGCACGGAGCTCCGTGAGCTGTTGCAGGAGCTTTTGCTGCCGACCCTGATCGTCACGCACGACTTCGACGACGCAGCCGCGCTCGCCGATCGGGTCGGTGTGCTCGTCGACGGCTCGCTCCTGCAGCTCGCCGGGCCGTCTGAGCTCGTCGCCGCGCCCGCCGACTCGTTCGTTGCCGGGTTTACGGGCGCGAACGTGCTACGCGGGATCGCGTCTGCAGGGCCGGATGGACTTACCGCGGTCGCTCTCGACGCCGGCTTCACGGCCTATACGGCCGACGCCGGTGAGGGGGGCGTGACGCTCGCCGTGTATCCCTGGGAGGTGTCCGTCGCACGCGAGGCGCCCGACGACTCGGCAATCAACCACGTACGCGCGCCCATCGCCTCGCTGGTTCCGCTTGGCAACCGGGCCCGTGTACGGATCGGGCCGTTGACCGCGGAGATCACCGCGCGCTCCGCCGACCGGCTCGGGCTCCGCGAGGGGGATGTCGTTGTTGCGTCCTTCAAGGCGACGGGCGCGCGACTCCTCCAGCTCTAGACTCGACCTGTGCAGATCGAGGTACGCCCTGCGCTTACCGACGACCAGCATGGCGCTCTCCTCCGAGCGCTCGCCGACGCAGGACTCGGCGCGGACGAGACGCCAGCGGCCTACCGCAGCGCCTGGCGTCGAGCGGCTGCCGAGGAAGCAGTCAGCGACGAGCCCTTCGCCGAGGGCTACGCCCCCTCGCCGCGCAGCACGCGCGGCGCTACCCGCGCGTAGTCGAGCCCCGACACCCAGGTCGCCACGAGCGCGAGCAGCAGCGCCCACCAGGCGACGTCGTCGCTCCAAGCCCCGGCAGCGGCGTAGCCGGCGATCGCGGCCGCAAGCGCCTGCGCCCACGTCTTCAGGCGGCCGAGATCGCGGGCGCCGAGGACGACTCCTCGCTCGATCGCGGCGAGCCGGAGCCCGGAGATGAGGATCTCGCGCACGACGATGAGCGCGACCATCCAGGCAGGCGCGACTCCTTCGCCGATCAGCATCACGAGCGCAGCGAGAACGAGCACCTTGTCCGCAACCGGGTCGAGCAGCTTGCCGAGCGGCGAGCTCGTTCCCTGCCGGCGGGCGAGCCAGCCGTCGATCTGATCGGTCGCCATCGCGACGACGAACAAGGTCGTCGCCCAGTACGCGTGATTCTCGAAGTCCCACGCGTAGAGGAGGACGACGGCGGGCACCGCGGCCACCCGCAGTACCGTGAGCTGATCCGCGAGCGCCACCGTTCGGGAGAATACGCGTCCCATGCTGCCGTTCTCGAAGGTGCTCGTGGCTAACCGGGGGGAGATCGCGATCCGCGTCTTCCGCACGCTCCGCGAGCTCGGAATCGGCACGGTCGCGGTCTACTCGGAGTCCGATCGCGACAAGCTGCACGTGGCCGTCGCAGACGAGGCGTACCTGCTCGGGCCGGGACCCGCGGCTGAGAGCTACCTGCGCGGGGATCGGGTCATCGACGCGGCGAAGCGCGCGGGCGCGCAGGCGATTCATCCCGGCTACGGCTTTCTGGCGGAGAACGCAGCGTTCGCCGGGGCGGTCGAAGAGGCGGGCCTGACGTGGATCGGCCCTCCTCCCGCTGCGATCGAGGCCATGGGCTCGAAGATCGCAGCACGCGAGCGGATGCGCGCGGCCGGCGTCCCGATCGTTCCGGGCGCGACCGAGGCGGCCGAGAGCGTGGCGGATGTCTTGGAGGTCGCAGCCGAGATTGGGTTCCCGGTGGCCATCAAGGCTTCTTCCGGCGGCGGGGGAAAGGGGCTCAAGGTCGCCCATTCGCAGGAAGAGGTCGTGCGCGCGTTCGAGTCCGCTCGCCGCGAAGGCGAGGCCTACTTCGCCGACTCGGCTGTGTATGTCGAGCGCTACCTCGAAGACCCGCGACATGTGGAGGTTCAGGTGCTCGCGGATGCGCACGGCAACGTGATCCACCTGGGCGAACGGGACTGCACCATCCAGCGACGCCACCAGAAGCTCGTCGAGGAGACGCCGTCGCCCGCCGTCGACGCCGAGCTACGGGAGCGAATCGGTAGCATCGCGGTGGATGCAGCCGCCGCAGTCGGTTACCGCTCGGCGGGTACCGTCGAAGGTCTCCTCGCGGCGGACGGCTCGTACTACTTCCTCGAGATGAACACGCGGATCCAGGTGGAGCACACGGTCACGGAGGCGGTCACGGGGCTCGATCTCGTGCGTGAGCAGATCCTCGTCGCGGCCGGTCTAGAGCTGGGCATTGCACAAGACGAGGTCATGCTTCGCGGGCACGCGATCGAGTGCCGGATCAACGCGGAGGACGCCGCGAAGGGGTTCCTGCCGAGCCCGGGCCGCATCGGGGCATACCGCGAACCGGGGGGGATCGGCGTCCGCGTGGACTCGGCGATCCGACCGGGCGACGAGGTCTCGGAGCTGTACGACCCGCTCGTCGCGAAGCTGATCGTCCACGACGTCGACCGCGAGCATGCGCGTCGCCGGATGCTGCGGGCTCTCGAGGAATACGTGATCGAAGGGCCGACGACGCTCGTCTCGTTCCATCGGGCTCTCCTCGAGTCTCCCTGCTTCATCCGCGGCGAGACGTGCGCCGGAATCGTCGAGTCGGAAGAGCTGGCCCGCCGCGCGCAAGAGCTGGACGCCACCCGCGCCGAGTCCGGCTACGTCGTCTCGGTGGACGGCTCGGGGTCGCAGAGCCGTGTGCTCGCAGTCGAGCTCGACGGCCGGCGTCACGAAGTGCGCATCCAGACGCCGGAGCCACCCTGGAACGAGGCGGCTCGGCGGCACCGAGCGCGCGCCAAGGAGCTTGCCGGAGCCGGCACCGACGCCGTCCTGAGCCCGATGCAGGGGACCGTTCTCGCGGTCGAGGTCGCCGAGGGCGCCGTCGTCGAGCTGGGCACCGTGATCTGCATCGTGGAGGCGATGAAGATGGAGAACCCGATTCTTGCGCACGCGGGCGGCGTGGTCTCGGAGCTTGCAGTCGTCCCCGGCGAGCAGATCGCCAGCGGCCAGCCGATCTGCGTCATCCGGCCAGAGGTCTAGTTGTCCGAGCGCTGCGCCGAGGCGTCCGAGTCCGCCGGCGAGTCGCTGGGAGCGACGGCTGTCACCGCCCGTGCCTGGCTCCTCGTCGAGGTGGCCGGCTCGTGGCCGCGCGACGTGTCGAGCGCCGGCACGCTGCCTGCCGGCGCACGGCAGGCGATCGAGACCTGGCTCGGTGAGACACCCGGAGCGCGACTTCAGTTCCTGCGCAGGCCGGGGCGGACAGGACGCCGACCGCTCGTTTTCGTGGCTCGCACCGAGGAAGGGCTTCGCCAACTTCATCGCTTCGAGCTCGACGAGCTGGACGATCTGGTCTCCGTCGACCTGGCCGAAGGGGGCGAGCCGCTCGACGGGTCGCTCGTGCTCGTCTGCGGGCACGGGAGCAGGGACAGGTGCTGCTCACTTCGCGGAACGGCGGTCTTCGGCGCGCTTTCCGGAAGGCTTCGCGATGAGGAGCTGTGGATCTCGTCGCACCTCGGTGGTCACCGGTTCGCTGCAAACGTCGCGGTGCTTCCCGCGGGCTTGCAGTTCGGTCGAGTGACGCCCGAGGAAGCGCCCGATCTCGTCGCGCGAGCGCTTGCCGGCAAGATCGAGCTCGAGCGGTACCGCGGGCGCACGTGTTACGAGCCTGCGGTCCAGGCCGCGGAACGAGCGATACGTGCGGCCGCGGGGCTCGACGGCATCGACGATCTCGCGCTCGAGGCGCAGGAAAACGGCCGGATCGGATTCAGGACGCGGCACGGCGGCGAGTGGGTGGCAGTCGCCGACGAGTCCCTGGGTCCCCCTGTTCCGGCGAGCTGCGGGGACGCTGCGGCGCCGCAGCGTTCGTTCGCAGCCCGCGTCGTCCAGTCGCCCGCCTGAGGGGAGCAGCTCAGCGCTGCAAGTGATACGCGCGATCGGTGATCCAGACCACGCGCTCGTCGAGGATGTCTCCCGTCGACCCGATCGCGACGAGCGCCCCGAACACCACCCTCACAAAGGTTCCCGCGACGAGCGAGCCCGGGGCCGAGATCACCCCACGCCAAGTGGCGTTGGGCTCGAGGAGCTTCGGCAAGCTTGGCTCATAGCGCTTCGCCGGGCGGATCGCCGGCAGGGACCCGTCGCCGTTGCGTCGCTCGAGCTCCTCGGCGTCGCCCGTCTCGAAGAGCATGAGACCGAAGCTCCGGTCGATCGTCGCGCGCGGGTCACCGAGCTCGTACGCGACCGACGTGTTGTTGGTCACAACTACCGAAGCCCTCCAGCCGTTCTCGACCACCTGGAAACGCTCGACCTCGAAGACGAGTTGCTGACCGGCTGGCCCGAACTTCTCGCGCCACCAGAGCATCTTCGTCTGCGGCCCAGCGGCGACGCTCGGCGCAGCCGGCGCTTCGTCCTCGTCGAACTGGAGCGCGCTCGAGGAGAAGATGAAGCCCGCGAGAGCGGCGCCGAGCACGACGAGAGCAAGTGCGGTGGTGCGCCGCATCGACTCATGCTCGCATATGGGATCGGTCGCCCAGGGTTGCGGTAGCCCCGTCTGGAGCCGGAGCCCTAGAGGCTTGATGTGGGTTGTAGGCACGTCCAGCTGGGGGCCTGCGCGCGGCGCATCGCGGCCGAAACGCTCCTCACCAATACCTTCCAGCATTGCCGAGCAGCGATCCGTCCACGCTGCTTGGCCCATGCCCTCCCTGAAACGCACCCACAACCCACATCAAGCCTCTAGTACACTCGCGCGCGCCTTGGATCTGTACGAGTACCAGGGGAAACAGCTCTTCGAGCGGTACGGGATCCCCGTGTCCGAAGGGCGGCTCGCGCTCACCCCGGCCGAGGCGGTGGAGGCCGCGCGGGAGCTGGGCTGCCCGGTAGTCGTCAAGGCGCAGGTGCTGACTGGGGGGCGCGGGAAGGCAGGCGGGATCAAGCTCGCTACCACGCCCGAGGAGGCAGAAGCGCATGCGGAAGCCATCCTCGGCCTGGATATCCGAGGGCACATGGTCAACAAGGTCTGGGTGGAGCGTGCGTCGGAAATCGAGCGCGAGTACTACCTCTCGCTCGCGTTCGACCGGGGAGCCAAGAAACCGCTGTTCATGTTCACGACCGAAGGAGGCGTGGACATCGAGGAGATCGCGGCGACGAAGCCGGAGGCGCTCGTCCGGCTCCACGTCGATCCGCTCGAGGGCCATCACGCGTGGCAGGCGCGGCGTCTCGTCTACGAGGCAGGCGTCAGCGACCCCGCTGAGCAGAAACAGATTGCTGCGATCGTCGGAAAGCTCTACGAGGCCTTCGTCGCGTGCGACGCGATGCTGTGCGAGGTCAACCCGCTCATCGTCACGCCCGCGGGCGAGGTGCGAGCGCTCGACTCCAAGTTCACGGTCGACGACAACGCGCTCTTCCGGCACCCGGAGATCGCCGAGTTGCGCGATGCCGCGGATCTCGATCCGCTCGAGCGGAAGGCGCGCGAGAAGGGGGTTACCTATGTGAAGCTCGACGGCGAGGTCGGCGTCCTCGGGAACGGGGCTGGGCTGACGATGTCGAGCGTGGATGTCGTGACGTTCGTCGGCGGCCGCCCGGCGAACTTCTGCGACCTCGGAGGCGGGGGAGACGCGCAGGGAGTCGTCGATGCACTCGAGGTGATCACGAGCGACGAGCAGGTCCGCTCGATCTTCTTCAACATCTTCGGTGGGATCACGCGGTGTGACGAGGTGGCGCGCGGCATCCTGCAAGCGCTCGGACAGATGGGCATCGAGGACCCAATCGTCGTCCGGCTCGACGGCACGAACGCGGAGGAGGGCCGACAATTGCTGACGGACGCCGCCCCGCCGAACCTTCACGTCGAGGCGACGATGCTGGACGGAGCGCGCCGCGCGGTCGAGCTCGCGGCATGACGGACGTCTGCTCGGAGCGAGCGGCGTTCTCCGCGAGGAACGGCGGCTGAGGTGGCGATCATCGTCGACACCGAGACGCGGCTGGTCGTGCAGGGGCTCACCGGATCGGAGGGTCGCTTCCACGGCCTCCGCAACAGGGCCTACGGCACGAAGCTCGTCGCGGGCGTCACGCCCGGCAAGGGCGGGCAGGACGTGGAAGGTGTGCCCGTCTTCGACACCGTCGCCGCGGCCGTTCGTGCGACGGGCGCGAACACCTCGATGATCTTCGTTCCAGCACCCTTCGCCGCCGACGCGGCCTACGAGGCGGTGGACGCCGGTATCGCCACGATCATCTGCATCACGGAGGGCGTTCCGGCGCACGAGATGCTTCGCCTCCACGCGTATATCCGGGGTCGCAATGTGACGATGATCGGGCCGAATTGCCCAGGCGTGCTGTCTCCGGGTAAGGCGAACGTCGGGATCATCCCGGGGGAGATCTTCCGCGAGGGCACGATCGGCCTCGTGTCGCGCTCAGGCACCCTGACGTACCAGATCGGGCACGAGCTCACGCAACTCGGTCTTGGGAGCTCGACGATCGTCGGAATCGGCGGCGACCCGGTCGTCGGCTCGTCGTTCATCGACGTCCTCGCGCGGTTCGAGGCGGATGACCAGACCGAGCACGTCGTCTTGGTTGGAGAGATCGGCGGGGACGAGGAAGAGAAGGCCGCTGCCTTCATCGAGGCCGAAATGTCGAAGCCGGTCGTCGCCTACATCGCCGGCTTTACCGCTCCTCCCGGAAAGACCATGGGACACGCCGGGGCGATCATCTCGGGGTCCGCGGGTACGGCTGAGGCGAAAAAGGAAGCGCTCGAAGCGCGCGGGATTCGGGTCGGGACGACGCCCACCGAGGCGGCCGAGCTCGTTGCCGGCATGGCCAAGCCCTCCGAAGAGCGCTAGCTGAAATCGAGATCGAGCACGACCGGCTTGCGACCTCGGCGGAAGCGTGGCAGGAAGCGTGTGTCAGAGCCGGTCTTCTTGAAGAAGTAGATCCTGAAGGGACCTATCCCGAACCATCCCACCGAGCCGATCGGGTTCACGTTCGCTTTTGCAGTCGGGCCGAAGCCGCGACGGTTCTCCGGGAGCACATAGCCGAGTGCGCGCTCGTACCCCTCTTCACGCAGCAAGCGCATGGCGGTGACGAAGCGGTAGGACGCGATGCGCTTTCGACGGAACTCGGGCAGCGTGTAGACATCGCGGCCGTAGACATCGGTCGGTGCGATGGGGACGGCTGCGCCGATCGCGTCGAAGCTCGCGTTGTCGAAGTCCGTCCACGAGGCGCACACAATCCGATCGCCGAACCACGCTGCGTGGATCCGCGACCCGGCGGCGAGGCGTCTGCGGACGGTCTCGGCATCCGCCTTTGGCCCGAATGCGACGTAGGCGCCTATGTCGTCCTCTGTCACTTCTCTCACCGTGACCTCGACCTTCGGCTGGACGTCCGGTGGTGGCACGGTCATGTCGTTCGCGACGACGACGAGGCGGCGATAGAAGAGATGGCCGAGAAGCTTCGCCCAGAAACTGCGGAGCCCTTCGGTCAGGAGCACCTCGGGCGCTCGCCGCAGGACAGCGCGACCACCGCTTCGCGCTCGCTCTTGCTCGGCGTTCGGGGGGTTCTCAGTCGTTGTCATGGTTCGGGGCGAAGCGGGCATTCTGGACCATAGACGCACTCACGGGTAGTCTCGCCCGATGCCGCCGATCTCGTTTGCGCGCGGCGCACCGGCACCGGAGCTTATCCCGGCTGCCGAGCTCGCGGAGTGCGCGCACGCCGCCGCGATCAAAGAGGGCGCCGCTGTCTTCTCATATGGACCCGCAGGGGGCTACGGGCCACTTCGGGAATGGGTTGCCGCGCGCCACCACGTCGATTCGGGCCGCGTCGTCCTCACCGTCGGCGGTCTGCTCGGATTCGTGCTGTACGTCGCCGAGCTCCTCGAGCACAGGCCAGGCCGCGTCCTCGTCGAAGGGCCGAGCTACGACCGCCCGCTCAAGATCCTCGCGCGGGAAGGAGCCGAAATCGTCCCGCTCGAGATGGACGCGGAGGGGCTCGACCCCGATCGGCTCGAGCACGAGCTCGAGTCGAGTTCGGATGCACCCTCGTTCCTGTACACGATCCCGACGTTCCAGAACCCGAGCGGGCGCACGCTTAGCCCGGAACGACGCCGGCGCCTCGTCGAGATCGTGAAGGAGCATGGGCTGCCCGTCCTCGAGGACGATCCGTACGGGCTCGTTCGCTACGAGGGCGAGGCGCCCCCCACGCTGCACGAGCTCGAAGGCGGCGAGCTCGTCACGCATACGTCGTCTTTCTCGAAAACGGTGGCCCCCGGCCTGCGCACGGGGTACTTCGTGCTTCCGGCGAGCGACGCATCAGCGTTCGAGGAGCGTGCCAACGCGACGTACATCTCCCCGCCGTTCTTCGCTCAGGCCACGATCGCCGAGTTCATCGAGCGAGGTCGGTTCGAGCCGAACCTCGAACGCGTGCGAGAGGGACTTCGCGCGCGGCGCGATGCGATGCTGGGCGCGCTCGAGACCGGCTTTCAGAACGGCAGCTCCTGGAGCCATCCCGAAGGCGGGTACTTCCTCTGGCTCGACCTGGGCGGCGGTGACGCCGACGTGCTCGCGAAGCGCGCGGAGGAGGAGGGTGTCACGTTCGTCTGCGGCGCGGACTTCTTCCCGCCGGACTCGGCGCTCGGAGCGAGCGCGTTGCGACTTGCGTTCAGCTACGAGCCGCCCGAGCGGATCGCCGAGGGCGTCGGGATCCTGGCCAAGCTCCTCGGCGAATAGCGACGGAGCCTACGGAGCCGAGCGCCGGCGATCGCGCCAGTGGTCGAACAGGAAACCGCCGGCGAAACCGAGACCCAGGCACAGGAGGATCAAGACCAGCTTCGAGATCTCGGCGGAGAAGAACACGAAGTCCACGCTGACCTTCTCGTCGTTGAGCAGGACGAGCAGCACCGCGTACAGCGTGACGAGCGCGAAGACCACGAGCGACCACGGGATGTCCCGCATCGCGCGCGGGCGAGAGCTGGGCATGCGGCGAATCTTAGTGCTTCCCGCCATAAGTACGCTCGCATTCGCGCGGCTGCGAACACGTCGCATGCCGTCGTCCTCAGTCGCGCCAATATTCACGAATATTGGCGCTCCCTGCGTCCTAGGCCTTCTCGGTTCTCGCCGGCGAACCTCGACCGTACTTACGGCGGGAAGCACTTAGGCGGCGGCGTGCGCGACCGCGACGCCCGAGACCGACCGGGGAACCAGGCGAGGCTGCGGCGGTGGAGTGAGCATGCCCGCTGCCGCCGCTCGATATGTCGGACAAGGTGTGTTCCCGGGGAGAGCGCAGAGACCCGCGCGACGGAAGTAGCAGTCCTCGCAGGTTGCCTTCGAGCGCTTCACGGTGTCCTTCGCTGGCAGCTTCTCGAGCGGTCGCGTCCCATCGGCAAGGCTGCATTGTGGCGACGTCGGCGCGAGCCCACAAGAGCCCGCCCGACGAATTCGCCGCAATTTGCGCCTGTTCTCAGTTCGGAAAAAAGTCCTGCAAATTCAGCATTTCAGGTCGACTGTTGCCAGTTTTCGCAACGCCTGTTGAAAACTCTCCACAGGGATGACGGGTAGGCGATTCGCGTACTTGCGGGCGACTTGCGCGTTCTCCCCCACCGGGACGAGGAAGACATCCACATCGGTCGCACGCGCGCCGATCGTCTTCTGCTTCAGGCCGCCGACCTGGAGAACGGTTCCGTCGAGAGCAAGCTCACCCGTCGCGGCGACCTCACAGCCGCGTGCGACGTCCTTGCCGAGCATGCGCGCGACCTCGAGGGCGAACGGAAGGCCCGCGGAGGGTCCGCCGACGTCACCGAGGTCGATCTCCACATCGATCGGAAGATCGATGTCGGCCTTCTGGGAGACCTCGATGCCAACGATTGCGCGCCCCGGCTCGGTCGGGCTCTCGAGCGTGGCGACGCTCACGTCGATCGTCTCGCCATCTCGCTCCACGGTGAGTTGCACCTGCTGCCCAGGTGCGCGACGTCCGATCTGCTCACGGAGCGCGTCGGTCGTCACCACGCGGCTGCCGTCGACGCCGACGATCACGTCGTAGGTCTCGAGCTTCGTCGCCGCCGGGACATCGGCCGCGACCCCCGCGATGCGGACGCCGGTGGGCTCGATCCCGACGTCGTAGCCGAGCGCCCGCAGCGCAACCGCTGAAGCGATGCGCTCGGACTCCTGCATGTCCAGCGCGTTCTGTCGGTCGCGCTCGGCCTCGGAGGTTCCGCTCGGAAGCAGCGCGTGCTCAGGGATCACGTCCGCGCCCTCAGGCTGCGTGAAGGTGAAGAGCTGCTCGAGCAGCGTGGCACGCCGTACGAAGACGTCCACGTAGAAGACGCCCCCGGACGCCGGTCGCGCACCCTCGACGCGCACCTTCTCCCGAAGGGGCTTCGCTTGACCGGGCGTGAAGAGGAAGTCGTCCGCCGGGACCGTGTAGAGCGCGCCCGTCGCGACGACGAGGATGACGACGAGGGCGACGGCTACATAGCGGAAGCGCACTAGAAGCTCCGCGTGAGCCCGCCGTCGACCGCGATGACCGTGCCGGTGATGTATGCGGCGCGATCGGAGCAGAGGAACGCGACGAGGTCTCCGATCTCGCGCGGAGCGCCGAGCCGGCCGAGCGGAATCGCCGCGAGATCGTCCTCCGTAGGCCCGTCCGGATAGACCTCGCGGACACGAGCGGTATCGATCCGTCCCGGAGCGATCGAGTTCACGGTGATGCCCTTCGGACCGAGCTCGCGTGCGAGCGTCTTCGCCCATCCCACAACGCCCGGGCGAATGGCATTCGAGAGCGCGAGGTTGTCCACGGGCTCGCGCACGGTGCTCGAGGTGATGTTGACGATGCGCCCGCCCCTGCTCTGCTCGAGATACGGGAGGCAGAGCGAGGTGAGCCGCACGGCGGAGACGAGCATGAGCTCGACCGCTTGGCGGACGTTTTCGTCGTTCATCTCCAGCGCCGACGTGCGAGGCGGACCGCCTGAGTTGTTGACGACGATGTCGATGCCGGAGTACGAGCTCACTGCGGTCTCGACGAGCCGCTCGAGATCTGCCGCGATGCTGACGTCTCCCGCGACCGCGACTGCGCCCAAGCGATCCGCCTCGCGCTCGAGCACGTCCGGCCGGCGCGCGAAGAGAACGACGTTCGCCCCTTCGTCGCGCAGCGCCTCGGCGATGCCGAGCCCGATTCCCGCTGAGCCGCCGCAGACGACGGCCGTCCGGCCCTGGAGCTCGAGATCCATGCCTACGACCTCTTGAGGATCGAGACGACCTCGCGCACCGCCGCGGCGGAGGCGCGAAGCATCTTCTTCTCGTCGGGGGTCAGCTTCAGCTTCTCGATCTCCTCGACCCCGTCCGCGCCGAGCTTCGCGGGGACGCCCATGTAGAGCCCACGGATCCCGTACTCCCCCTCGAGATACGCGGTGCAGGGGAGAACGCGCTTCTGGTCGAGGCAGATTGCGTCAACCATCTGAGCAGCGGCCGCACCGGGTGCGTACCAGGCCGACGTGCCGAGGAGGCTCACGAGCTCGCCGCCGCCGAAGCGCGTGCGCTCCACGAGCTTCCGGAGCCGTGTCTTGGTCAAGAGCTCGGCCAGCGGGATGCCGCCGACGGTCGTCGCCGACACCACGGGCACCATCTGATCGCCGTGGCCCCCGAGCACCATCGCGGTGACGTCGCGCACGGAAACCTCGAGCTCCTGCGCGATGAACGCCGAGAAGCGGGCGGTGTCGAGGATCCCCGCCATGCCGACGACCCGGCGCTTCGGGAACCGTGAGACAGCGCGTGCGACATGGCACATCGCGTCGAGTGGGTTCGAGACGACGACGAGCACGGCCCTAGGCGAGCGCTTCATCGCCTCCTTCGTCACCGCCGTGACGATGGCTTCGTTCGTGGCGACGAGGTCGTCGCGACTCATCCCGGGTGCGCGCGGGCGACCGGCGGTGATCACGACCACCTCGGAATCAGCGGTCTCGTCGTACCCGTTCGTGCCCACGATCCGCGGCTCGTAGCCGAGTACGGAGCCCGCCTGATTCATGTCGAGCGCCTTCCCCTGCGGGAAGTTGGGGAGGATGTCGATGAGGACGACGTCCGCGTAGTCTCGGCGCGCGATCTCCTGCGCGCAGGTCGCGCCAACGTTGCCCGCGCCGACCACTGTCACCTTCGTCCGCATGCTCAGTTTCCGTTTCTCAGCCCGGTTCGCTCAGACGCCCGGGCACTTAGGGCGAGTCTGGCAATGATGGCGTCTGCGTACTCGGACGTGCCGACCGCCGTCGGGTCGTCCCTCGACGGCTTCAGGTCGTAGGTGACGTGCTTTCCCTCGGCGATGACGTCGGTGACTGCTTGCTCGAGTCGCTGTGCTGCGTCGCGCTCACGGAGGTGGTCGAGCATGAGCTTTCCGGAGAGGATCATTGCGGTCGGGTTCGCCTTGTTCTGCCCTTTGTAGCGCGGCGCGGAGCCGTGCGTTGCCTCGAAAACGGCCGCATCGGCGCCGATGTTGGCGCCGGGGGCGAGCCCGAGGCCGCCGACGAGACCCGCTGTGATGTCACTGACGATGTCCCCGTAGAGATTCGGGAGCACGAGCACGTCGTACTCCTCGGGCCGCTGAACCAGTCCCATGCAGAGCGCGTCCACGAGCACCTCGCGCGACGCGATCTCCGGGTAGTCCGCGGCGACCTCGCGGAACACGGAGAGGAAGAGCCCATCGGTGAACTTCATGATGTTTGCCTTCGTGATGCCCGCGACCTCGCGGCGGCCGTGCGAGCGCGCGTAGTCGAAGGCGAAGCGAACGATCCTGCGCGAAGCGTCCGCACTGATCGGCTTCACGGAGATGCCCGAGCCGGGCGCGATCTGCTTCGGCTGGAGGGCATTGAGCGTCGCGATGACCTGCTCCGCCGTGTCCGTTCCCGCCTCGTATTCGATGCCGGCGTACAGGTCCTCCGTGTTCTCGCGGACGACGACGACGTCGACGCCTTCGTAGCGTGAGCGGACGCCCGGGTACGACTTGCACGGGCGAACGCAGGCGTACAGCTCGAGCTCGTGCCGGAGCGCGACATTGACCGAGCGGAAGCCGGTGCCGATCGGAGTCGTGATCGGGCCCTTGAGCGCCGTGCCGTTCCGCTTGATCGACTCGAGCGTGTCGTCGGGAAGCGGCGTTCCCTCCTTCTCCATCACCTCGACCCCCGCTTGGCGGACGTCCCACTCGAACTCCACGCCCGTCGCCTCGAGGACGCGCCGCGCTGCCTGTGTGAGCTCGGGGCCCGTTCCGTCTCCGGGAATCAGCGTCACGCGGTGGGCCATGAGCGCGGCGGATCGTACCTGCGTACCGCTGAAACTCTCGTCAGGTAGCGTCCCCGACGCGATGAGCGACGTCGTGGATTTCAAGCCGGGTCTTGAAGGCGTCGTCGCCGTCGAAACAGAGATCGCCGAGCCCGATCGCGAGGGCGGAGCCCTTCGCTATCGGGGCGTCGACATCGAGGAGCTCGTCGGGCGCGTGCCGTACGAAAAGGTGTGGGGGCTCCTCGTCGACGAGAGCCTCGAGCCCGGGATGCCCGAGCCGGAGCCGTACGAGCCGGCGCGTTTGACCGGGAACGCGCCGTCCGACCTCCAGGCCGAGACGGCCCGCCTCTCGGGCGTGTGGAATCTGGGCAAGCTCAACGAGATCACAGACGAGCAGGCGCGCGAGGATCTCGGGCGATTGTCGGCCCAGATGATGGGCATCGTCGCGCGCTCCGCGCGGATCGGAGATGGGCAGACGGACGACGTCCCGGCTAGCGTCGTGGCGCGAGGAGAGACGGCGGCGGAGAAGCTTCTCCTCCAGTGGCGCGGTGAGGCCGACCCGAAGGCCGTGAAAGCTGTGGACACCTACTGGATTTGTACCGCCGAGCACGGGCTGAACGCCTCGACGTTCGCCGCACGTATCGCGGCGTCGACAGGTGCCGACTGCGCCGCTGCCCTCTCGGCGGCAGTGGGTGCTCTCTCGGGGCCGCTCCACGGCGGCGCGCCGGCGTACGTGAAGCCGATGCTCGAAGAGGTCGCGGCGATGGGCGACCCCGAGAAGTGGGTCAGGGACACCCTCGACTCAGGCAAGCGGATCATGGGCTTCGGGCACCGCATCTACCGTGCCGAGGATCCGCGCTCGCGGATCCTCAAGGAAACCGCCCGCGAGCTGGGGTCGCCGCAAATTGAGATCGCCGAGCGGCTCGAAGAGGCAGCTCTAGCCGAGCTGGAACGGCGTCATCCTGAGCGCCCGCTCAGAACGAATGTCGAGTACTACTCAGCCGTGGTTCTCGACATCGCCGAGGTCCCGCCGCCGCTCGCACCCGCGATGTTCGCCTGCTCACGCGTCGCCGGCTGGTCGGCCCACATCCTCGAGCAGAAGAAGACCGGCCGCTTGTTCCGACCGTCCGCCCGCTACGTCGGCCCGGAAGCTCGGGCGCTCGACTGCCTGTGAACCTGGCGGAGGCGGCAGCCGAGGCTGACGCCCTCGCCCAGGCCGGAGACGAGCGTACGCTCGCGACGCTTCGCGCGCAGTGGGACGACGAGCTCGAGGCCGCCGCGCGCGACGCGGATTACCGCACGCGCGCTCAGGCCTACAGGGCGATCGCGCAGTTCCGCTTTCGTCAGAAGCTCGAGCTGCTCCGCCGCGGGTTGGAGGACGAAAGCCCGGCCGCGCGCGGGTCGGCCCTCATCGCGCTCGAAGGGCTCTCGCGGCGCCATCCAGGCGATGTGAACGCCTTCCGGCCACTCCTGCACGAGCTCGTCGATCGCGATCCGAACGTCGCCGTGCGCAGGCTGGCGGTGATCTGCCTGAAGAACGGCACCGCGAGTCGCGACACGATCCAGATCCTCGAAACCCTCGCGGAATCCGAGGACGCGGATGCCGAGCTGCGCAAGACCGCACGGGTCGTCGCGGCGGCACTCCGGAAGAAGGAGAGAGCGAGATGAGCGCCGCAGTCGCCCCGAGCGTCGCCGTGGTCATGGGCTCGCGCTCCGACTGGGAGACGATGGAGCACGCACTCGAAACGCTCGTGAAGCTCGAGATACCGCACGAGGTTCGCGTCCTCTCGGCCCATCGGACGCCTGACGCGCTCGAGGAGTACGTCGTAGATGCGGAGACGCGCGGCGCGGTGGTCTTCGTGGCCGCGGCCGGCGGCGCCGCTCACCTTGCGGGAGTCGTCGCGTCGAAGACGTTGCGACCGGTGCTCGGCGTGCCGATGGGGACCGCTCTCGGGGGTCTCGACTCGCTGCTCTCCACGGTGCAGATGCCGGCCGGAATCCCGGTCGGAACCCTGGCGATCGGGCGCGCCGGGGCAGTCAACGCCGCCCTGCTCGCGGCCGCAATCCTTGCGTGCTCGGACGAGATGCTCGAGGGCCGCCTGCGTGCTTTTCGCGAGGAGCAGGCGCGCGCGGTGCTCGACGTCGGCGACCCGCGCTGACTTCATCCCTCGACCCAGGGGTTGTGACGCGGATCTTCTGCCACTATCCTTCGGCGTGAGCCGGCGCCCCTCGTGGGGTGGGCGTGCTCTCTGCGGTCTATTCGGGGATAAAAAGGGGGATGGGGATGGCGGTTCGTGGTCGAAGGCGGATGCATGCCGCCGTAGGACTTGCATTGACGGCGGCTGCGCTCGTCGCGGGGCTGCTCGTAACACCAGCGACAGCGGCAGAGACGTGCTCGTATGACAGCGGCACGAAGACCCTGACCGCGACCATTGCTGCGGGCGGCACGGCGTCGATCGTCGTCGTCGGCGGCAGCGAGCTGCACTTCGGCGCTTCGCCTGTTGCGTGCGGCGGGGCAACGACTACGAACACGGACACCATCTCGATCGCCGGCGAGGCCGGCAGCTCGGAGATTCTCGTCCTCGACCACCGGGGCGGAACCTTCACGCCGGGCTTCGCTACCGAGTTCAACTTTCCCGAGATCGAGATCAATACGAACCTGGGCGACGCGTCGGACCGCGTCATCGTCTACGCGACCCAGGGTGCTGACTTCATGGCGCCCGGGCAGCTCGGTATGGCGCTCAACGACGACGGCGACGTCGATGTCACATTTTCGCCGGGCCTCTTCCAGCTGGAAGCTCACATGCTCGGCGGCAACGACTACTTCAACGGCCGCGGCCAGGGCGGCGCGGGCCTCCACTTCCTCGGGCCGATCACGCTCACCGGAGGCGACGGCGACGACAGCCTCCTCCGCGGCAGCTCCGACGCAGATGTCATAGACGGCGGTCTCGGGAACGACACCCTCCAGGGCCAGGAGGCAAACGATCTCATCACCGCGGGTCCCGGCAACGACACGATCGCCGGCGGCGGTGAGAACGACGACCTGGACGGCGGGCCTGGCCTCGACAGCTTCAGTGCCTCGGCGGGCGACGACATCATGCGCGGCCAGGACGACGAGGCCGACACGCTGTTCAACGGTGGCGCGGGCGTCGATACCGCCTATATCGACACGGGCGTCGATGTCAATCCCGTCGCGACGGAGAATGTCATCGGCGATACGCCACCTCCACCTCCACCTCCTCCACCACCTCCACCTCCACCTCCTCCGCCTCCACCTCCTCCACCACCTCCGCCACCTCCACCTCCACCTCCACCTCCACCTCCTCCGCCTCCACCTCCTCCACCACCTCCGCCACCACCTCCGCCACCACCTCCGCCTCCGCCGCCACCTCCGGGCGGATGCTCCTACGACGCTGTGGCGAGGTCGGTGACCGCGACCGTCAGCTCCGGCGGGCAGGCGACGCTCGAGGTCAGCGGGACGGAGATCTGGTTCGGATCGACGCCTGCGGCCTGCGGCGCCGCGTCGACGACGAACACCGACTCCATCGCGATCTCCGGCACCGCCGGCACTGTCGAGACTCTCGAGCTCGACATGGCGGCCGGTGCGTTTGCTCCCGGCGTGGCTGTCGAGCCGACTGGGACGTCCGAGATCGAGATCGCGACGACGCTCGGCGATGCGACGGACATCGTCATCGTTCGTGGCACCACGGGTGACGATACGATCCGGATCGGGTCTAACGGTGTCGGGTTGAACGCGGACGACGACGTCGATGTCACGTTCTCTCCGCTACCCGTGCAGATCGAGGTCTACGGCCTCGGTGGCGCGAACCTCCTGAGCGCGCGAGGGGGCGCCGGGAGCGGCACGGTGTATCTCGGCAAGGCGGTGTTGCGAGCCGGGAACGATCCGGGCAACGTGCTCGCCGGCGGTAACGGGAACGATGACCTCCACGGCGGCGCATCGGGCGACCGGCTTGAGGGCCGCGATGGCAACGACTGGCTGAGCGGCGGGGGAGGCAACGACCAGCTCCTCGGCTCGGGCGGGAACGACACGATGATCGGTGGCGCAGGTTCGGACGAGTTCCTCGGGTCGGCGGGTGACGACACGATGTACGCCGACGACGACGAGTTCGACTCGTACATCAACGGCGGCCCCGGAGTCGACACCGGGTACTACGACTCGGGGATCGATCCGGTCCCGACCGCCACCGAGAACAGGATTCCGGCCTAGGTTCGGTCTCCGCGGGGACGCGAGGTCTTTCTCTGCGCGTGAGGGTGAGCGCGGAAATAGACCTCGCGTCTCCGGCTGTCTGAGATGTGGGTGTAGCGCTCGGTCGTGCCGAGATCGGCGTGCCCGAGCATCTCTTGGACGCTCCGCAGGTCGGCTCCACCCTCGAGCAGGTGCGTCGCGAACGAGTGGCGCAGCAGGTGCGGGTGCACGCGCGTGGGCTCGAGACCGGCCTTCTCGGCCAGCTTTCGCAGGATGAGGAAGGCCCCCGCGCGGGTCAGCGGCCCTCCGCGCGCGTTCAGGAAGAGCTCGGGGCGGTAGCGACGATCGAGATGCGGCCTGCCGAGCGCGAGGTAGCGACGAACAGCCTCCGCAGCAGGGCGACCAAGGGGAACCAGGCGCTCTTTGGCTCCCTTTCCGAGAGCACGAACGATGCGGGCGTCCAGGTCGACTGCGCCCTTCTCGAGACCGACTGCCTCGGAGACGCGTAAACCGGCGCCGTACAGCAGCTCCACGAGCGCACGATCGCGCAGCGTGCGAGGTGACGAGCCGGTCGCGGCATCGATCAAGCGCTCCGTCTCTCCCGGCGAGAGAGCGCGCGGGAGGCGGCGAGTCCGCTTCGGCACGGCGAGCGCGGCCGCAGGGTTGTCCTCGCGCACGCCGACGAGCCCGAGGTGGCGGAAGTAGCTACGCGCCGCTGACGTCCTCCTTGCGATCGTCGACGCTGCGAGTCCCGCCGCACGCATCTCGGCGACCCAGCGCTCGAGCTCCTCTACGGTCGCGGCAGCGGCTGGTCCGCCGCGAGAGGTGCCGAGAGCCGCAAGGTCTCGCCGGTAGGCGTCCACGGTTCGGGGCGAACGGCGGGCGGCGAGGAAGAGGAGGAAGCGATCGAGGTCCTGGTCGGCGGCTGACACGGCGGAACCGGATTCAACGGCACACGCGCGCCTCCTCCCGCCATCGCGGTCAGCTGCTTGTGCTGGCGCCCGGCTTCGAGCCTCTTACAGTGCCTGACGCCGTAAGGGCACCAAAGCACCGGCATCTCGCCGAGGCCCTTATGAGCGCGGGTGCGAGCGGTCGTAGACGCGGCGGAGCCGGCGCGCGTCGACGTGGCTGTAGATCTGCGTCGTCGAGAGCGACGAGTGGCCGAGAAGCTCCTGGATCGTGCGCAGGTCTGCGCCGCCCTCGAGGAGATGGGTCGCGAACGCGTGCCGCAGCCGGTGGGGATTGCGCAGCAGGCGACGCACCGTGCTCGTGTCGAGCGGGCGGCCTCGCGCGGAGAGGAAGAGCGCGTCGACCGCGCTCCGCGCGAGCTGCGGGCGTCCGTCGCGCAGGTAGCGAGCGAGGTGGTGCGCAGCTTCCTCGCCGAGCGGTACGAGACGCTCCTTTCCACCTTT
>Ga0136633_1000347_pt1 | contig 35201 bp, 37 predicted proteins | sample AntDrymeUQ832206_2_FD_105494 | JGI IMG/M metagenome (GOLD analysis project Ga0136633, IMG submission 105494) | Polar desert sand microbial communities from Dry Valleys, Antarctica - metaG UQ83 (22.06) | ecosystem: Environmental > Terrestrial > Soil > Desert | place: Antarctica: Dry Valley... | reverse complement strand
TGCGTGGCGCCGACGGCAGGCAAACGCTTGAGACTCGTCCTGTCTTGACCCCCGGTCGGGCTGGAGCCCCCTTTTCCCGGGAATCGATGCCGCTCCCCGGGGCGGTCAAGACGAGAGCCACATGCGCCACAGCCGCCCGTGCGTTGAGACTGCTCGCTCCGCCCCAGCAGGGCGCTCTTCGGGATCCGGCAACGAGGATCAGGGTGCCCCGGTATCCACCACCCAAGCGGTGAGGGAGGCCAGGGTTCCGGGTGGGTGCCCGGGCCAGGTCTGACCCAACGAATTCCGGCTGACGCTTCCGATTAGGGGGTTGTCTTGATAACGATCCGTCGGCCCGGCCCGGACACCCACTCGGTACTGACCAGTCGGGCGGAAGTGACCTACTAGGAGCCTGTCCAAGAGGCCCGTCGTTGTCTTGTCCGCCGTCCCGGCCGGCTGGTGCACCCCCACCCAGCAAGAGAAGGGCCGAACCATGACCACCATGCCAGATGAGATCACCGGAGGGGTCGACACCCACCTCGACGTCCATGTCGCCGCCGCCCTCAACGCCATCGGCGGGCTGCTCGGCGTCGAGTCCTTTCCCGCCGACGGGCCCTGGGCCCTGAAATCACGCCGGTGGTGCCGTGGTGCCGATCCATGGGCGAGGCCAGGCCACGCCGATGGTCGCCGAGTCGACGCCACCTCGGCACTCGACCGATGGCGAGGGGATGATCGGCCGTGATCCTCATGCTCGCCTGCGGCTGCCGACGGTCGGCCTGGTTGCGGTGATCAGGTGGGCGGCCTTGGCCTCCAACTGCTTGGCGGCCCCGGAGAGTCCGACGCAGTGCCCGGTGCGGGTGAGCCCGACCCGCGTGTCGGGACGATCAGGATTCCGCTGCCGTTGTGGCCGTCAGGTTCGGGGCCACGTCGCCCCATCGGGACAGGTCAGGAAGTGCCTATTGACTGGAGCCTGCTGAAGTAGGAAAATTCGGCGCGCGGCGGCCGTACCGGGGCATGGGACGCGGCCTGTTGTGCCGAGGGGAGGACGAAATGCGACGAAGCACGTTGCTGCTCGCTGGTGGAATCGTCACGCTGGCCATGGGCTTGTTCCCATCGACCGCAAGCTCGCACACCGTTCCCAATCACGACGCCGGGAGCGCCGAGGACGGGCCAGCTCCCGATGATCAACACGGGGTCCCGGAGGGCCACCTCCCGGCATCGTCGAAGAACGTCGATCTCGTCGGGAAGCTCGACACCCTCACCAACGTGAAGGGGGGCATCGCGGACGTGGCTGCCTTCGGCAACTACGCCTACCTCAGTGCCTTCAGCCCGGAGTGCGCCGGGCGCCCCGGTGCGCAGGGGACCGGCGTGCACGTGGTCGACATCAGCGACCCGACGCGGCCCCGGAAGGTCGCCTTCCTTGCGGCCGAGGCGAACAGCTACGTGGGCGAGGGCGTGCACGTGATGGCCTTCGGCAACCGCCAGATCCTGGTGCACAACAACGAGACGTGCGACACCAGCACGGCCGTCACCTCCGGGTTCGCGGTGTGGGACGTCACCAACCCGCTGGCCGCGACCAAGCTCGGACAGTTCGGTGACCCGACGCCTGCCGTCCCGCTGCAGACCTACCACACCACGCATTCCGTGCAGGGTTTCACCTGGAACAACAAGGCGTACGCGGTGGCCCAGGACAACCAGGACCTGAAGGACGTCGACATCTTCGACATCACACCGGCGATCAACGGGACCGGCCCGGCCGTGCTCGTCTCCGAGGTCGGCCTTGAAGACTGGCCCGGGGCGCAGGGGTCCTTCGCCAACGGGGACACGGTCTTCAACCACGACTTCCAGCAGAAGGTGATCAACGGGCACAACTTCCTGCTCGTGTCGTACTGGGACGCCGGCCAGGTGCTGCTCAACATCGACAATCCCGCCGTCCCGCTGTTCGTGGGCGACTCGGACTACTCGAGCCCCGACCCGCAGACCGGGTTCCAGATCGCCGAGGGCAACAGCCACCAGGGCTACTGGTCCTCCGACGGCAAGTACGTGCTGTCGACGGACGAGGACTTCTCCCCCACCCGCACGCTGTGCCAGATCACAACTGGGCCCAATTCCGGGGCGACCGGCTGCGGGGAGTTCGAGTGGACCGTGCCGCTCGGCACGAGCACCGTCCAGGGAGCGACGGTGTTCGGTGGCTCGGGGTGCGTCGCCGACCTGAACGGCAACGGCGTGTCGGACCGGGCCGAGGTGCCCCCGGCCGCCTCCACCAGCGCCACCATCGTGGTGTTCAGCCGTGGCGCCTGCTTCTTCTCCGACAAGGTGCGCTCCGGCGAAGCGGCCGGCTACCAAGTCGTCGCCATCGGCAACAGCCACGCCGGGAGCCGGAACGGGCTCGTGGCCGATGCCTTCTTCTGCGGCGGCCAAGGGAGCCCGGTGCTCGGGACAGCCACGGGCATCTGCATCGGGCACCGCGGGATGCACCAGCTGTTCAGCGACCCGCCTGCGTATGCCGCCCCCGAGGGCTACGCCGCCGGCGGTGACCTGCCTGCCATCGGCACGATCGGCGCAACGCTACGGGCCCAGGGCGGCGTGTTCGACGGGTGGGGCTACGTCCACCTGCACGACGGCACCGACCCGAACCTCCGGGTGATCGACACGTACGCGATCCCCGAGGCCCTCGACCCCGCCTATGCCACCGGTTTCGGCAACCTCACGGTCCATGAGGTGAAGACCGATCCGCGGGCCGGAAAGAACCTGGCGTACTTCGCGTACTACTCCGCAGGGCTGCGCGTGGCCTCATTCGGGCCCAACGGGATCGAGGAGGTCGGCCACTACATCGCAGAGGGCGGCAACGACTTCTGGGGCGTGTTCCCGCTGTGCACCGGGCAGTGCCTGCTCAGCGACAGCGACCAGGGCCGTGGTCAGCACAACGCGGAGCGGCCGCTGCTGCTCATGAGCGACCGCGACAGCGGGCTGTGGATCTTCCGCTACACGGGCTTGGAGTCCTCGGTGGTCGCCTGCACGATCACCGGCGCCGGCGACATCACCGGCACGGAAGGCGACGACGTGATCTGTGGTTCGGCCGGAGCCGACCGCATCGCTGGGCTAGGCGGTAACGACGTGATCTTCGGCCTGGGCGGGAACGACCAGCTCAGCGGCGGGGACGGCAACGACACGCTGCTCGGAGGCGACGGAAGCGACCAGCTCGTTGGGGGCAACGGCAACGACCAGCTCTTCGGCGGTGGCGGAGGCGTCGACCGCCTGTCCGGCGGTCCCGGCGACGATTACCTCAACACCGTCGATGGTTCGACCGACGACTACCTGGTCGGCAGCGAGCACGCCGCTGGCGACACATGCGTCGGTGACCCCGGGGATGCCAAGGCGCTGTGCGAGCTGTAAGCCCGCACAGGCTCGTTGGGCTCGGAGTCACGGCGCCTGGCGGCTTGACCAGGGAACTCGAGCAGGTCGGGGCGTTGTAGGCCCGGTGCAGGCGGCCGCCGGGGCTTGTCGGGCGGGGCGACGACGCTCAGGTGGCGGGCCATGGCGCACCTCCATCGGTCGTGTACGGGCTGTCAACGATTCGTGTACAGCCGCGGGACCCCTTCTGACCCCCGATAACCGCAAGAAGCGGCCCCGGGAGGCGAGGAACCGGACCCAGCCAACCAACCGGTCGGCGCTGGTACTGACGGAACGGTCGTTGCGCAGCCTGGCCTGCCGATTCTCTAGCCACGCTGTGGCCTCGTTGTGCAGTCGGTCGCCGACCCAGATCGAGGTGACGCCTGCCGAGGCACGTCCGGGCCAACAACGCCGAGCACCGACGACACGTAGTCGAGATCGTAGGCGGGACCGCGGCGCCGGACCGAGACGTTCTGGTTCACCGATCCCCCATCCGAGGCCAGCGCTGCTCCCGGGATCACTCATCCGGCGAGGGAGACACTACCGGATGCGCGTCACCCTACGGGTGGGACCGGCGCTAACCGCGGATGGGGGAGACACCTAGGTTTTCGCGTCCGTTAGAACGGTTCGTCGCCGTAGTCGTAGGTGGGCGCCGGCTGATCGGCCGCCGGCGGGCCAGCAGGAGACGCTGCGGGGACGCCGTCGGCGCCGGCGGCCCGGCTGATGGCCTCGAGCCGGGGGGCGAGCTCGTCGACCTTGGCCCGCGCCCGGCGGATGCGCCCGTCGAGGTCCTCCATGATGTCGATGGCCCGCTGGAACCGCACGGTGAGGGCGTCGACGTCGACCAGCCCGTCGTCGAGCTCGCCGATGATCGTGTTCAGCTCCTCGACGGCCTGGGCGTAGGTCAGCTGGTCGGGCGGGATCTCACTCATCGGACGTGACCTCCGAGACGGTGGACGTGGCCGAGCCGTCTGCGAACGTAGTGACCAGGACGGCTCCCGGGGTCAGCTCGCCGGCCCGGCGGAGCAGCCGGCCGGCTGGCGTGTGGGTGAGCGTCCACCCCCGGGCCAGCTGCCGGCTCGGATCGTAGGCCTCCAGGACCGCCCGCATTGCCGCCGCACGGTCGGTGTCGGCGCCCAGGCGTCGGCGCACCTCCCGGTCGACCCGGCCTGCGGCGGCCAGGGTCACGCCCGTTTGCTGATCGAGGACGGCGTCGATGCGGGCCCTCGTGACAAGCGTGCCGGCTCGTTCGATGGGAGCGACAGCCACCCCGAGAGCGCGCGCCGTGGTGGTCATGGTCCTGGCTGCGGCGGCCGCCAGCTCGTCGCCGGCATCGACGCACCGTCGGCGGGCGGCGCCGGCGGCGTCGAGGGCCAGACCGGCGAGGCGGCGGTCGGCGTCGCGCAGCTCGGCGCCGCCGGACACCCGGATGGCGTACGCCGCCGAGGTGAGGTGGGCCGCCCGGCGCTCGAGGCCGAGGTCCGCGCTGCGGCAGAGGTCGCCCGCCGTCCGCGCCGAGGCCTGCTGATGGTGTGCGAGTTGCGACCAGGCGAGCGTGGAGATCGCCCGCCGGTGACCGTCGAGATGCGACGTGCCGGCGATCAGCCGGGCGTCGACCATGCGGGCGATCCGGGCGACGGCCCGCTCCAGGTCGTCCCACGCCGACGCGGCGACGGCGACGAGCCCCTGGCCCACCGCCGACGGCGTCGGGAAGCACCGGTGGGCCACCTCGTCGGCGACCGTGCGGTCACCGGTATGACCGATGCCGGTCCACACGGGAACGGCGGCGGTGGCGATGGCGTGGGCGACCATGGGCATGTCGAACACGTCGAGCGACGCCTTGGCGCCGCCGCCCCGCACCACGACGGCCACGTCGACGTCGTCGGGGCCGAAGGTGGCCAGCGCAGCTTTGAGCGCCCGCGGGGCGGCCGGCCCCTCCACCTGGATCGACCGGAGGGTCACGGTGAAAGCGAACCCGCTGGCGGCGAGCTGGCGCACGAGGTCGCGATGGCCGTCGGTGCCGCGGCTCGCCACCAGGCCCACCCGCAGGGGGAGGGGTGGGAGCCGGAGCCGGCGGTTCCTATCGAACAGGCCGTCGTCGACGAGCCGCTGCACGAGGAGCTGCCGGGCGCGCACGCGGTCGCCGACCAGCGCGGCCACGTCGACGTCGTCGACCGCCAGGGTCAGCCGTCCCCGGTCGCCGATCTCCAGGCAGCCAAGGATCCTGAGGCGCTGCCCGGCTCGCAGCTCGACGCCGGCGTCGGCCAGCTTCCGGGCCAGCCGCTGCCACTTGGTGGCCGAGCAGAACGCATCCAAGTGGGCGTCGCGCCCGTCGCGGCCTCCGCCACGCTCGACCAGCTGGAGGTATCGGTGGCGCCGATCATCGACCTTGGCCAGCTCCCCCTCGGTCCAGAGCTGACCCCGGAAGTCCCTGACGACGGCCAGGTTGGCGCGCCGGTTCAGGTCGCCGATGGACCAGATCCGAGGCTCGCCGTCGTCCATCACCGGAGGCTACAGATCGTCGGGTCAGGCGGCCGACGAGCGCCGGCTGACCGTATCGCTCAGGTCGCACCAGAGGCCGAACCGGACCTCGGCGGCCGCCGCGCCGTGCAGATCGTTGAGCGTGAGCACGCCGGCGATCAGGTCGTCCACCACGTCGTCCCAGAGGCGGCCCTTGACCCGTACGGCGACCAGGGCGGAACCGTCGGGATAGCGCCGTATCGTCCGGTCGCAGCCGGCCTGCCTCGGCGGGGTGCGGAACCCCGGTGTGGCCAGCCCACGGGCTCGCGCCGCCGCCGCCAGCCGCCGAGCCGTTCCGGCGAAATCCTTGACTACCTCCATGCACCCATCATCCCAGGGGGGTGCGACAGTCAAGTCGGTGCAGCAGAATGAGGCATGGCCACACGCGACGTCCGCCTCACCCTCTACTGCCCCAACTGACTGCCGGGTTTCCACCTGCCGTACCTCGCGGCAGCGGTGAACGGTCTGTTCGCCGATCACGGTGTCGACGTCGAGATCCTCGATCCCACTGGTGGTCCTGACAACGTCGTGCGGGTCGGTTCCGGAGACTCGGACTTCGCTCTCACCAGCGTCCAGCACTACCTGTCGGCCCGGGCCACCTCCGGCGACATCGCCGCCCGCTTCGTCGCCATGGTCGTCCAACGGAGCCCCATCGGCGCACTCGTCCCGTCGTCGTCGGCCCTGCGGCGTCCCGCGGACCTCGCCGGCTGCCGGGCCGGCGGCGACCCGGCGAACCCACAGGTCATCGAGTTCCTGGCCACCCTCGACCACCGCGGGATCGCCCGCCCCACCCTGGTGGAGCTCGATGCGCCGAGCGCCCAAGCTGCGTTGCGCCGGGGCGAGATCGACGCCATCGTCGCCCTGGTCGACGCCCTCCCCCGCCGGCGTCGCCAGGTGGGCATCTCGCTACGAGCGATCCGCGTAGGCCGCGACGACGTGTACGGAAGCGGCGTGCTGGCCTCCGACCGGGTGCCCGACGCGTTGGTGTCGCAGGTCCGCAACGCAGTGGTGGCCGCACTGGAGGCCCAACGCCAGGCCCCTGAAACCGGCCTGATCCAGATGGCGGAACGGTATGGCGACGACCGTACCGACGACGCACCCGAAGGGTGGCGGATGCTGCAGGAGTTCGTCTTCACCGACCGCCCGACCGGTTCGATGGATGCCGACCGGTGGCGGACGACCCTCGAGTTCCTCTGCGCGGCCCGTGGACTGGCGGTGCCTGCCTTCGAATCGGTGTACCGCCCGGAGTTCCTCGGCGCCATGGCGCCCTCCTGACCGACTTGCCCCGGGCGCACCGTGCCCTTGGGCTTCAGTGAGCTCGGAATGGACGGAGCGGCACATCGGAGACACCGATCTCGACCAGGCGCGGGCGACGGCCGTCCAGTGCGCCAAGGAACTCGGGCGCCCCGACCTGGCCGACGACGCCTCGCTGGTGGTCGGTGAGCTGGTGACCAACGCCATGCTCCACGGCGGCGGATGCAATGGGCTCGAGACCCCGCCGCAACACCAGGTCTTCCGTCGCTGGTACATCGAGGAGCTCGTCCGCCAGCTCAGGGCCGCCGCTGCCGGCCAGCGGAACCCACGCCTCAGACCTTCGACCGTCGCCTCCTCGCCGAGCTCGATCGCCTCGCCGCCGCCCAACGGGCGGCGGCGATGGCGGCGCGACTGTATTCCGTGACTGCGGCGCTGGCCACGGCCGCCACGCCGGAAGCGGTGGCCCAAGCGGTCCTCACGGAGGGAGTCGCTGCGGTCGGAGCGGTCGGAGGAGGCGTGCTGCTGACAACCGGCGCCGACACGCTCGTCCTGCCGGGGGTTATCGGCTACGACGAGACCGTGCTCGCCCGGTTGCGGAGCGAGTCCCGCGACGCCGAGCTGCCCTCCGCCGTGGCCCTGCGCACCGGCGAGCCGGTCTGGCTGTAGTCCCGGAGCGAACGCGACGAGCGGTTCCCCGAGCTCGCCGGGGTCGAGGCAACGACGGTGGCCCTCTGCGCCGTGCCGCTCGAGGTGCAGGGCCAGCGCCTCGGTGCGGTCCGGTTCAGCTTCAGGGAGGCCCGCCTGTTCGATCAGGACGAGCGCCGCTTCGTCCTGGCCCTCGCCGGGCAGACTGCGCAGGCGCTCGACCGGGCCCAGCTGCAGCGGGCCCGCATCGACGTCAGCCGGCGCCTGCAACGCAGGCTGCCCCCTCCCCGGGTACCCGAGATCCCGGGCCTGGCGGTCGCCGCGATCTACCACCCGTTCGGCGACGGGATCGAAGTCGGCGGCGACTTCTACGACATCTGGGCCATCGGTGGGAGCCGCTGGGCGTTCGCCATCGGCGACGCCGCGGAGACCGGCCCGGAAGCCGCCGCCCTCACCGCCGTCGTCCGCCACACCCTGCGGGCGCTCACCCTCACCGAGCCGGACCCCGAGCGCATCATGGCCATGCTCAACACCGCCCTGCTCGATGCCGTCGCAGACGCCGAGACCGAGCGCTTCTGCACCGCCCTGTTCGGCATCGTCACCGCCGGGGACGACGTCGAGGTCGTGGTGGCGAGCGGCGGCCACCCGTCCCCCGTGCTTCGCCGGGCGGGCGGGCCGACGACGTCCCTCCTCCTCGCCGGCTCCCTGCTCGGCGTCTTCCCTGATCCCGTCGTAGGTTCCGTGCGCCTGCGCCTGGAGGCGGGCGACACCCTGATGCTGCTCACCGACGGCGTCCTGGAGGCGAGGCAGGACGGTCGGTTCTTCGACATGCAGGGCGTCGAGGACATCCTGGCCGCCGGCTTCCACAGCGCCCACGCCGCAGCGAACGGTCTCGAGAAGGCGGTCCTGGTCCACACCGGTGGCGTGCTCAACGACGACATGGCCGCCGTCGTCTTCCATGTTCCGGAGGTCGGATAGGGCTCGACAGCGGGGCGGCGGTCCCTTGTCGTTCTTCGATATGGACGCAGCGGCGAGCGAAGGCAGTCGGAAGCGGGGTTCGCGGCTATTCAACGTCGTGCTCCTCGGGTCGGGAGTCGTCGGCACGTCGGCATCACGCTCGCGAACCTCTCGATCCTCGAGACCGGGAAGGCCAAAGCGATGCGCTTCTCGACCTTTCGACGCGCTGTGCGGGGTCCTCGACTGCCAACCTGGAGAACACCTCAGCTACGAGCCGTGAGATGCATATGGGCGTGCAGCAGGGATCAGGTCGAGGCTGTGCTCCCGGTAGGCTGGGGTTAGGCTGGGGTGCGGGTGAAGGACGACTCGCGGTGAACTTCATTTTTTTGGCGATGACTGCCACGCTGCTGCTCCTCGCTCTACGGGCTCGGCGGGAGGAGGCCGCCCTGCGGGCCGGCGGATTGGTCGCTGTCGCGACCGTGGTCGACAGCGGTGCATCAGATGACTCCTATGCCGTGATCCAGGGTGTGGTCATGCCCGTGCCCACGTACCGCACTGTTGTGGAATTCGACGATCGAGACGGTCGAGCACAGACAGCGACGTTCATATCCTCGAGCGAGACCCACGAGATAGGTGGGACGGCACGGGTGATCTATCACCCGAGTTCTCCGGAGAAGGCCACGCTCCTTTCATCCCGCAATGGTGACCTCCACTGGGAGCGAGATTCGAGCGCATTCCTCACACTCGCCGCCATCTTCCTGGTCATCGCCATCGTGGTCCAGGTTGGCAGGGTGTGAGGGTCACCGCCCCTCCGGGCGCCGGCGGCTGAGGACCGGCCCGATGGAACGGCGGTCCGGTCCAGTGGCGTGAGCGCTACCGTCGGACCTCAACGGCTCTTCGCGCCGGGAATCGTCGACCACGCCGTTGCCACCCAACCATTCTGTTGGGCATTGACGGGCGCCGGCGGGGCCGTGTGGTCGACTGCGGTGTCGGTTCCGCCGTAGGCCGTCTGGACAGGGCTTTCGCGCCCGAAAGCCCTGTCAGACCTGGCGGAGGGGGTGGGATTTGAACCCACGGTGACTTGCGCCACAACGGTTTTCGAGACCGTCCGATTCGGCCGCTCTCGCACCCCTCCGGGGCGCTCAGGCTAGCGGGCGCCGCGGCGGCCGGCGAAGAAACCCGACAGCAGCTCGGAGGACTCGGCGGCACGTACCCCGTGGGTGACCGGCACGTCGTGGTTCAGGCGGGGATCGGAGCAGAGGTTGTAGAGCGAGCCGCAGGCGCCGGCACGCGGGTCGGCGGCGCCGAACACCAACCGCCCCACCCGGGCGGCCACCAGGGCCCCCGCGCACATGGGGCAGGGCTCGAGGGTGACGATCAGTGTGACGTCGGCCAGGCGCCATCCTCCGACGACCGCTGCGGCCGCCCGCAGCGTCAGCAGCTCGGCGTGGGCGGTGGGGTCTCCCAGCTGCTCGCGGCGGTTGTGGTCGGCGGCCACGACCTCGCCCCCGACCAGCGCCACCGCCCCGACCGGGACGTCGCCGTGCTCGACCGCGCTCCGGGCCTCGGCCAGCGCCAGGCCCATGGCGGCGTCGTCGGTCACCGACCCACCCTGTCATCGAGAGTGGGCCGGCGCACGCCGACCGAGCGGAGGGGGTGGGATTTGAACCCACGGTGGCTTGCGCCACACACGCTCTCCAGGCGTGCCGATTCGGCCGCTCTCGCACCCCTCCCGGAGCCAAGAGGGTACTCTGACCACGGAGCCCGTCGTTTTACGCAGCGGCTGGGTCCTGCGCAACGTATCCCCGTGAACCGAGTCAGGGCCGGGAGGCAGCAGCTCTCAGCGGGCCGATCCGTGTGCCGCAGTCCAGCCTGGCCGCTGCGTCGAGCGACGGGCTCCGTCGCGCCCGCCCGAGACCCTACGGCGGCACCGTCGAATACTCCTTGACGAGTAATCGTGGAGGAGTAGTCTGACGGATGTGCCCCCTCGCAGCGCCAGGTCGAACCCGCTGGCGCTGGCCGTGCTCACCTGCTTCGTCGAGCGACCCATGCACCCCTACGAGGTGGCGCAGACGCTGCGGGCCAGAGCCAAGCACGAGAGCATCCGGCTGAACTACGGGTCGCTCTATGGCGTGGTGGAGGCGCTGGAGAAGCGCCAGCTCATCAGGGTCCGGGAGACCGTGCGGGCCGGGCGCCGGCCCGAGCGCACAATCTACGAGATCACCGACACCGGGCTGCGGGAGATGGCCGACTGGCTATCGGAGCTGCTGGCCGCCCCGGTGAAGGAGTACCTCCAGTTCGAGGCCGCCCTGAGCCTCCTTCCCGCCCTTCCGCCCGACGAGGCCCTCGCCGCTCTCCGCCAGCGCTGCGCCACCCTGGAGATCGAGATCGCCCTGCTCGACGGCGCTGGCGCCGCGGCCCGGGCCCATGGCATGCCACGACTCTTCGCACTGGAGAGCGAGTACGTTCAGGTGTTGCGCCGGGCCGAGCTGGATTACGTCGAGCGACTGGCAAAGGACATCGAGTCCGGCGAGCTCACGGGGCTGGACCAGTGGCGAAGCTGGTACGCGCCCGGGGGCGAACGGGACACCGACGCAGATTCCGACGTAGCAACCAACTCACCGTCCTGAGGAGAACACTGCACATGCCTCCTATCGTGGAAGCCCGCGGGCTGACCAAGCGGTTCAAGACCACCGAGGCCCTCGCCGGCCTGGACCTGACGGCCGAGCGGGGTCAGGTGACCGCCATCCTTGGCCCCAACGGGGCGGGCAAGACCACCTTCATCCGCATGGTGGCCACCCTCCTGCTGCCCGACGAGGGGACCCTCCAGGTAGCGGGGATCGACGCCATCAAGGAGCCGGACAAGGTGCGGCGGGCCATCGGCCTGGCCGGGCAGTCGGCTGCGGTGGAGGGCGCCATGTCGGGTCGGGAGAACCTGGTGCTCGTCGGGCGGCTGTTCGGCCACGACACCCGCCAGGCCAAGGCCAGCGCCGAGGTCGTCCTCGACCTTCTCGACCTCACCGAGAGCGCCGACCGCCTGGTACGGACCTACTCGGGTGGCATGCGCCGCAAGCTCGACCTCGGCGCCAGCCTCGTCGGCGCCCCGGAGCTGCTCCTGCTCGACGAGCCCACCACCGGGCTCGACCCCCGGAGCCGCAACGACCTCTGGGATGCGATCAGGAGCCTTGTCTCGTCCGGCACCGACGTGCTGCTGACCACGCAGTACCTCGACGAGGCCGACCAGCTGGCCTCCCGGATCGCCATCATCGACCACGGGAAGGTCATCGCCGACGGCACGCCCGACGAGCTCAAGTCGAAGGCGGGAAACGACGTCGTCGAGGTGCACGTGGCCGACCCCGCCGAGCTCGACCGGGCCATCGCCGCCCTCGCCCCGCTGGGCTGTGAGGCCCCCCGGGTCGACCGTCCCACCCGCTCGATCGCCGTCCCGGTCGAGCGCGGCTCGACCCAACTGCTCGAGGCCGTCCGCCTTCTCGACGGGCTGAACCTGTCGGTGAGCGACATCGGCCTGCGTCGCGCCACCCTCGACGAGGTCTTCCTTTCCCTCACCGGCCGTCCCGCCGAGGGCGAGCCCGATCCCGGGGACGGCGGGCCGGCCTCCACCGAGAAGCGCCGCCGTTCCAGGCGCGCCGCCGCGTAACTGCCACATGAACCCCAGGAAGCCTGACATGACAGCCGCAAACCCGACGGTGACCGCCGCCAGCACCCCGACACTCGACCTCCCCCGCCCCACCCGGCCGGCCGGCGCCGTGACCACGGCCCTCGGCGTGGCCCGCCGCACCGTCCTGCGCAACATCCGCAACCCTCAGGTCTTCGTCCTCGGGATGGTGCAGGGCGCCATGTTCCTGTTGATCTTCCGCTACGTCTTCGGCGGCGCCATCACCACCAACGGCATCCGCTACGTCGACTTCCTGGTGCCAGGCTTCGTCGGCACCGGCGTGCTCTTCGCCGGCATGACGTCGTCCATCGGCGCCGCCGAGGACCTCAAGGAAGGGTTCTTCGACCGCCTCCGGTCTCTGCCCGTGCCCCGCATCGCCATCGTCTCCGGCCGGGTCCTGGCCGACACCGTCCTGGCGACGATCGGCCTGACAGTGACGACGGTGGTCGGCTTCGCCATGGGATTCCGGACGTCGGCCCCACTCGGCAGCCTGCTGCTGGCGATCGCCCTGTGCGTGTTCGCGGCGTTCGCCTTCACGTGGATGTTCGTCTTGCTGGGCATCATGGCCGGCAATCCCCAGGCGGCCCAGGGCATCGGCATCCTGGTGTTCCCATTGACCTTCGTGTCCAGCGCCTTCGTGCCGGTCGAGTCGATGCCCGGGTGGATGCAGGCGTTCGCCAGCAACCAGCCCCTCACCATGATCGTCAACGCCACGCGAGCGTTCACCCTGGGCGAGGCCGATGCGGTCAGGGTCCTCGGCCACTCCGCCGGCTACTTCGCCACCCGGTCGTTGTTCTGGTGCGCCCTCTTCATCGTGGTGTTCGCGCCGCTGGCCGCCCGCCGTTACCAACGCGGCTAGTGCTAGTCGAACCAGCCGGCGACGTCGGCTATCACCTGGGTCGAGCCGGCGGCGTTGGCCAGTGAGACCCGACCGCCGGCGCCGAGCTTGGCCATCACCAGATTCGGCACCGTTTGGTTCGGTACGAAGTTGAGGTTGGCCGCGAACGGCTTGGCCTCGCCCGCAGGGAACACCGTGAGGTAGCTCACCGCCGTCGGGGCCGTCACCGCCACGTTCATCACCACGGCCGATACGCCCGCCGCCGGCACGCCTCCCCGACCGGTCACCTGCACGTCCAGACTGGAGACGGAGCCGAGCGGCCCGCCGGCGCTCCGGGTATCCAGGATGCGGCTGGGACTGACCGGGTGGAAGAGGCCGCCGGTCGTGGCCGTCCCGTCGTCGAACCAACCGGCGACGTCGGCGATCACCTGCGCGGTGCCGGCTGCGTTGTAGAGCGACACCCGCCCGCCGGCCCCCAGCTTGGCCGTGACCAGGTTGGGCACCGTCTGGCCCGGAGCCCAGTTCAGGTTCGATGCGACGGGCATGGCCTCGCCGGCGGGGAACACAGTGAGGTAGCTGGAGGCCGTGGTCGCGGTGACGGCGACGTTCATGACCACCGCCGACACCCCGGTCGAGGGAACTCCGCCCTGCCCTGTGACCTGCATGCCCATCGTGGCGGAAGGACCGAGCGGCTGGGCGAGGTTGCGGGTGTCGAGGATGCGGCCCGGGGTCAACGGGTGGTAGCGGGCGCCGGCGGCCAGGGTGCCGTCGTCGAACCAGCCGGCCACGTCGGCGATGACATGGGTCGTTCCCACGGCGTTGACCATCGACAGGCGGCCGCCGGCGCCCACCTTGGCCGTGACCAGGTTGGCCACCGTCTGGTCGGGGCCGTAGTTGAGGTTGGCCGCCACCGGAACCGCCTCGCCGGCAGGGAACACGGTGAGGTAGCTGGAGGCCGTGGTCGCGGTCACCGCTACGTTCAGCACCACTGCGGAGACGCCGGTCGACGGCACCCCGCCCCTGCCTGTTGCCTGGACGCTCGTGATCGCCCCTGCGCCGAGAGGCGCGCTCCCCGAGCGGGTGTCGAGAATCCGGCTCGGCGTGAGGGGGTGGTACCGGCCGCCGGCGGGCGGGGAGGCCGGCTGCCGGGTGAACAGCTGCGTCGTGATGTAGACCCTCCGCAAGCCCCTCCAGGACGCGTCGCCCACGGTGTGCCACGACCCCAGTCCGACGTGGGTGAATTCGGCGTTCAAGATGTTCTTCCGGTGGCCCTCACTTGCCATGAGGTCGTTGTGGAGCCGCTCCGCGGCCCGCAGGGGATCGTCCATGGCGCCGACAAAGGCGATGTTCTCCGTCGGCATGTACGGCAGGCCGGCGGCTTTCACCATGTCCGTGGCCCCTTTGCCGTTGCAGTCGAGGATGGTGTGGGTGAAGTAGTTGCGCAGACCCATGTCCGTCGACCGGCCGGCAACGTTGAACCCGCAGCCCCCGTACGGAGCGTCGCCGGCGACACCGGAGAGGACGGACGACGCCTGCAGCCGGGCCACGCCGCTTGTCGCCCGGGCTCCGTTGACGAGCTCGAGCATCCGGTCCTCGAACGTCACTGCGGCGGACAGTGCCGGAGGTGGCGCCACGACGCTGACCGCGGCGAGCATTAGGGACGCGAGCGATGCGTTCCGGACGTTTCGCAGATATTTGTTTAGCCGATGTTCCATGTGGGTTAGATACTATGTGTGGCACTAATAAATACAAGAAAATTCGATAATTTTGTGACTTTCCGCAACGGCATGGATCCATGTACCGTGGAATGAGACGAGCGCTGGGGAGCGTTGCGCCTTCGGACGGGGGTCGGTAGCTATGAGTCAGGCCTTCGGAAGCGACAGGGACGGCCGGTCAGGTTTCGGTCGCCTGTTGGCAGAAGCCATGAAAGCGCGTGGAATGAGACAGGAGAATCTGGCCGGGCTGCTGGGCACGACGCAGTCGTCGGTCAGTGGCTGGATCAACGGGCGATACGAGCCGGCCGCGGCCACGGTGTTCACCATCGAGAACTGCCTTGGGCTGGAGCCGGGATCGCTCTCCCGCCCACTCGGGTACCTGCCGGTGGAGCCGGTGACACGCGCCGTGAGCGTGGAAGGGGCCATCGCCCAGAGCGCCCAACTCGACGATGAGGAAAAGGCGGCCCTGGTGGCCATGTACCGGCTGCTCGTGACGCGCAGCACCCGGACCACGGGTGGGGAGCGCCCACGCAACCAGCCGGCCAGCGCCAACCGGCGGGTCCCGGCCGCGCCTGGAACCGCCCGCCCCCGCTCAATCTCCGGAGGTCGCTGACCGCGCGTCGCCGGCGGCGCAGCGGGCAGAGCCCGTGTCGTAGGGGGCGGGTACTGTCAGCCCTCGTGGCCTACCAGTCGCTGTACCGGCGATACCGCTCACAGCGGTGGTCCGAGCTCAAGGGTCAGGACCATGTGAGCCAGACCCTCCGCAACGCCGTCCGGGACGGGCGCGTGTCCCACGCCTACTTGTTCAGCGGCCCCCGGGGCACGGGCAAGACGTCGTCGGCCCGCATCCTGGCCAAGGCCCTGAACTGTGCCAACCCGCTGGAAGGCGAGCCGTGCGGCACCTGCGACTCCTGTGTCGGCATCACCGAGGGCCGCTCCCTCGACGTGGTGGAGCTCGATGCCGCCTCCAACCGGGGGGTCGACGCCATGCGTGAGCTGGTGTCACGGGCCGCCCTCGGCACGCCCGGCCGGTGGAAGGTCTACATCGTCGACGAGGTCCACATGCTGACCACCGACGCCTCCACCACCCTGCTCAAGACCCTCGAGGAGCCGCCCGGTCACGTGATCTTCGTGCTCGCCACCACTGAGCCCCAGAAGGTCCTGCCCACCATCCGCAGCCGCACGCAGCACTTCGAGTTCCGTCTGCTTTCCATCGAGCTGCTGACCCAGCACCTCAAGTGGGTGGCTGCCGACGCCGGGCTCGACGTGCCGGCGGAGGTCATCGAGCTGGTCGCCCGGCGGGGGAAGGGCTCCGTCCGCGACGCCCTCTCTGTACTCGACCAGGTGGCGGCGGCCGGCGGGATCGACCACCACGCGCCGTCGGTCGGGGAGTTCGTGGAGGCGCTGTGCGACCGCGATGCGGCCCGGGCGGTGGCTGCCGTCGCCGAGCGCTGCGGCGCCGGCCACGACCCCCGCCAGGTGGCCACCGACGTGCTCGAGTGCCTGCGGCAGACGCTGCTGGTCAGCGTGTCACGGTCGCTCGTGGGCCTCCCCGATGAGGAGCTCGACACGGTGGAGGCCGAAGCGCACCGCCTCGGACGGGCGGCCACGGTCCGGGCCATGGAGGTCCTGGGCGGGACCCTGGTCGACATGCGGGAGGCGCCCGACCCCCGGGTCCTGATCGAGGTGGCCCTCGTCCGGCTGTGCCGGCCGGAGCTCGACGCCTCCCCCGCCGCCCTCCTGGAGCGCATCGAGCGCCTGGAACGAACGCTGGCCGGCGCGGCGCCCGCCGCCGCGCCGCCGCCCGCCGCCGCCCCCACGGCACCCACACCGCAGGCCCCGCCAGCTCCGCCGGCGTCGCCCGCTGCGGGCCCCGCCGGGGCCCGGCTGGCGCTGGGCGGCGTGCGCTCGACAGCCCGGGCGATTGCGCCCGCCGCTCCGCCCACGTCGGCGCCGCCTGCGCCGGCGGCATCCAGGCCGGCGACCCCGGCGACGAGCGACGCCCCCCTGCCCACGCGTGACGAGCTCACCCTCGCTTGGGGCGACACGGTGCTGATCGGCCTGTCGCCGCGCGCCAAGTCGCGGTTCCGGGTCGGGCGGTTCGTGGCATCCGAAGGGGGGAAGGCCACGTTCGCCCTCCCCAACGCCATCCACCGTGACCGCTGTGAGGAGGTGAGGGTCGACGTGGAGCAGGCGCTTGCCGCCCACTTCGGCCGTCCGGTGCCGCTCCGGTTGGTCACGGAGGAGCCGACGCCCCCCTCCATCTCCGCGCCTCCGCCGCCGGACGACGGACCGTTCGACGTCGAGGACCTCGAAGACGCTCCGGCCACGGAGCTACGCTCGCCAGTCGATCACGTCCTTTCGGCGTTCGAAGGCGCCACCGTCGTGGAGGAGTAGCTCATGTCCAAGAACGCACCCGGTGGCCAGCCCGACATGAACGCGCTGCTGAAGCAGGCCCAGAAGATGCAGGAGCAGCTGATGGCGGCCCGGGCCGAGGCCGAGACCCAGGAGGTCGAGGGCCAGGCCGGCGGCGGCATGGTCAAGGTGCGGATTACCGGGGGCATGGAGTTCCAGGGCGTGACCATCGACCCGTCGGTCGTCGACCCCGATGACGTGAGCATGCTCGAGGACCTGGTCCTGGCCGCCGTCCGCGACGCAGTCACCAAGGCCGGACAGATCTCCGAGCAGGCCATGGGAGGCCTCGACCTCGGCGGTCTGGGCAGCGGCCTGTTCGGCGGCTGATGCCCGGGTGTACGCCCCGCCGGTCCAGAGCCTGATCGACGAGCTCGGCCGCCTGCCCGGTGTAGGGCCCAAGTCCGCCCAGCGCATCGCATTCCACCTGCTCAAGCTGCCTGACGAGGACGCCTTCCGCCTGGCCCGATCGATCACCGAGGCCAAGGAGAGGGTGTCGTTCTGCCGGCGCTGCTTCAACGTGTGCGAGGGGGAGGAGTGCGGCATCTGCCTCGATCCCCGGCGCGACGTCACCTTGGTGTGCGTCGTCGAGGAGCCGCGCGACGTGGTGGCGGTGGAGAAGACCGGTGAGTTCCGCGGCCGCTACCACGTCCTCCAGGGCGCCATCAGCCCACTGGAGGGCATCGGCCCCGACCAGATACGCGTGCGGGAGCTGCTGACCCGGCTGGGCAACGAGGAAATCGCCGAGGTCATCCTCTGCACCAACCCCAACATCGAGGGCGAGGCCACCGCCATGTACCTGGCCCGACTGCTCAAGCCCCTCGGCATCCGGACCACTCGCATCGCCAGCGGCCTCCCCGTGGGCGGCGACCTCGAGTACGCCGACGAGCTGACCCTCGGCCGGGCCCTGGAAGGTCGCAGGGATCTCGAGGGTTAGGGCGGGAACCGCAGTCCTGTTGCGCGTCGTCTCATCTGCAGAGGAACGAGGAGGCACGAAGATGCGACAGTTGCCGGCGGTACGGAGGGGTTGGGCGGTTGCGGCGTTGGCCCTGGTTGCGCTGGTGGTCGCCGGCGCGATCCAGGCGAGCGTGGCCGGAGGCGGCGGAGACGACGAGACGTCGACGGTCGCCCGGAACACACCCTCGACTGCGATGGCACAGGACGCGTCCGGTTCGGCGCAGTCGTTCGCCGGCAAGGCGGACATCGCGCCGGTTCCGCCCGACCTCGGCGGGCCGGCGCCGGTCGTGCCGGGATCGCCGCGAGTCGTGCGTACCGCCGACCTGCGGGTGAAGGTGGCCAAGGGCGGGTTCGCCCCGGCCTTCGACCGGGTGGCGGCGCTGGCCGCAGCCAACGGCGGGTTCGTGGCGTCGTCCACCACCGCGTCGAACGACGACGCCCGGTCGGGCGACCTCACCGTGCGGGTCCCCGCCGACCGGTTCGACGCCGTCCGCCAAGGGCTCAGTGGCCTGGGCGAGGTGGAGAGCCAGTCGCTCCGGGGCGAGGACGTGAGCGGGCAGCTCGTCGACTACGAGGCCCGGTTGAGGAGCCTGCAGGTCCAGGAGGACGCCCTGCGGGTGCTCGTCGGCCAGGCCAAGGCGGTGGGCGAGGTGCTGCAGGTCCAGTCCAGCCTGTTCACCGTGCGCCAGCAGATCGAGCAGCTCAAGGCCCAGAAGGCGAACCTGGAACAGGCCACGACGCTGGCCACCATCCAGGTGTCCCTCTTCGAGCCCGGCGCTGGCCTGGTCGTGCGGCCCGTCGACGACCGCTCTCTTGCCAGGAGCTTCGAGCAGGCAGTCGACGGCATGCTGGCCGTGGTCGGCGGCATGATCGTGGTGGTCGGCTACCTCATCCCCGTCGCCGTCCTCGGCCTGATCGGGTGGGCCGGCAGCCGGGTGCTGCGTCGCCGGCCCGTCCGTCAGGCGCCGGCGATCTGAGGCGTCGAAACGCAAAGCTCAGGCGGTGGCGATGCGGTTTCCCATCCGGGACACGAGGGACTGCTCGAGGGCGGCGGGGAAGGGCTGGGTGAAGGAGAAGAAGGTGGCGCTCACCGTCGAGCGGTCCTTGGTGATGTAGACGAGGTCGGCGAAAAGGTTCTCGGTGCGGTCGGGATAGACCAGGTTGGCGGTGAGGCGGATGCCGACTGAGGCGTCGCCGAAGGCCTCCACGGCCAGGGGCTCGAAGGCGACCGCCTCCACCCGTGCGTCCCCCGCCTGCCGCTGGAGGTCGTTGCGGAACGATGCGACCAGGCACGGCCCGTACTTCGGGCCCCGGATGGCGGCCAGGTCGGCCTTGGCGTCGTCGGCGGTGTTGAGCACGGTGGCGATCGACGACACCTGCATCTGACCCATGCTCAGGTCCTGCCCGTAGACGATGGCACTGCGGAACGTCTCCGGATCGGGTCGCCCGAGGCAGATCGACAGCTGGCGCGAGCGTTCCTGCTCTGCGGGGGTGGTGGAGTGGGCCGCCCCCCGCCAGCCTGTAGGGAGGTCGGCCTGCTGCAACACGATGCTGTTGGCCCGGGCTATGTCTCCCGGGATCCCGGTGACCGGGGCAGGACCGACGGCATCCTCGTCGACGCCGCTCCCTCCACCGCACGCGGCGAGCGACAACAGCAGGACCGTCACCACCATCCGCCAGCGGAGGACCATGGCCAGAGCCTACGGTCCAAACGTGGTGCACAACCTCCGAGCCGCCGTCATCGGGACGGTGATGTGGGTGCTCGCCACCCTTGCCACTGCGAGCGGCGCCGTCGATCTCTCTCTGGTCGACGTGCTGCTGCTCCTCGCGCCGCTGGTGCTGGTGCCGATCGGAGGGGTCAGGTCGGCGGCGCCCTCCTCCTGAGCATGGGGCTCTGGACTGTCGCCGGCTCACCCTTGCCGTCGTCGCACCCGGCGCCGGCACGCCGGCCCGGGCCCTCCTGACGGTGTCGGCGGTGGCCGTGATCGCTCCCATGGTGCTCGCCGTCTTCTGGGCCGCGGGCCAGCACGTCGACGTTCCCGCCCTCGACATCCCGGCCATGGCCCGCGTCCACGGCACCCTGAACGCCTTCGGGTTCTGCCTCGCCGGCCTCCTTGGCTGGGTCGCCCGGGACGCAGGTCTCGACACCGAGAACGCGCATAGCGTCCTGGCGTGAAGGTCCATCTCCTCGACGGCACGTACGAGCTGTTCCGTCACCACTTCGGCGTGCCGAAGGGCGACCGTGACCCGGCCGACGAGGTGGCCGGCACGCGCGGCGTCATGTGGAGCGTCCTCCAGCTGTTCGAGGAGGGCGTCACCCATCTCGGCGTGGCCACCGACCACGTGGTCGAGTCGTTTCGCAACGAGATGTGGCCGGGCTACAAGTCGAGCGCCGGCGTGCCCAACGAGCTGCTGGCCCAGTTCCCGCTGCTCGAGGAGGCGCTCGGCGCCCTCGGCGTCGTGGTGTTCCCCATGGTTGAGCTGGAGGCCGACGATGCCCTCGCCGCCGCAGCTGCCACCGCCACCGCCGATGAGCGGGTCGAACAGGTGATCATCATGACGCCCGACAAGGACCTGGCCCAGATGGTCCTTGGCACCAAGGTGGTCCAGTTCGACCGGCGGGCCAAGGTCTTCACCGACGAGGACGGGGTGAAGGCCAAGTACGGCGTGCTGCCCGAATCCATCCCCGACTGGCTGGCTCTGGTCGGCGACTCGGCCGACGGTTTCCCCGGCCTCCCTGGCTGGGGCAAGACGTCAGCCAGCGCCGTGCTGGCCAAGTACTTCCACATCGAGGAGATCCCCGAGCATCACTTCCGGTGGGACGTCACCGTGCGGGGCGCAGCCCGCCTGGCCGCCGCCCTCAACGAGCAGCGCGACCTGGCCCTGCTCTTCCGCGACCTGGCCACGCTGCGCAGCGAGGCCAAGGTGCTGGGCAACGTCGACGAGCTCCGATGGGCCGGCCCCACGGACGCGCTGGAGGAGATGGTCACCCGCCTGCGGGCCTGGCGGTTCATGGACAGGATCGCCGCCCTCGACCCCCGGTAACCTCGTCGCCAGCATGGACCCACGTCTGAAGGACCTCCGAGCCCGCAAGGACGAGGCCCTCCACGCCGGCTCCGAGGACGCCGTCTCCCGCCAGCACGCCCGGGGCAAGATGACGGCGCGCGAGCGCGTCGAGGCGCTGCTCGACCCCCACAGCTTCCAGGAGCTCGACCTGCTGGCGCGCCACCGGGCGGTGGGCGTCGGCCTCGACGGGCAGCGCCCCTACACCGACGGTGTGATCACCGGATGGGGCACGGTCGAGGGCCGCCAGGTCTTCGTGTTCAGTCAGGACTTCACCGTGTTCGGCGGGTCGCTCGGCGAGGTGTTCGCCGAGAAGATCCACAAGGTCATGGACATGGCCGACCAGGTGGGGGCGCCGTTCGTCGGCATCAACGACGGCGCCGGCGCCCGCATCCAGGAGGGCGTCGTGGCCCTCGACTCCTACGGCGGCATCTTCCGGCGCAACGCCCACTCGTCGGGCGTCATCCCTCAGATCAGCGTGATCATGGGCCCGTGCGCCGGCGGGGCGGTCTACAGCCCGGCCCTCACCGACTTCGTGTTCATGGTGCAGGACACGTCGTACATGTTCATTACCGGCCCCGACGTGGTGAAGGCCGAGACCGGGGAGGACGTCAGCCTCCAGGACCTGGGCGGCGCCATGGCCCACGCCACCCGGTCGGGCGTGGCCCACTTCGTGGCCGAGGACGACCAGACCTGCCTCTCCGACGTGCGCAGGCTCCTCTCCTTCCTCCCCTCGAACAACGGTGAACCGGCCCCCTGGGTGGCGCCCACCGACGACCCTCTCCGCGAGAGCCCCGAGCTGTCGGAGGTGCTGCCCGAGCGCACCGACCAGCCCTACGACATGACGCAGGTCATCGGCGCGGTGGTCGACGACGGCTACCTCTTCCAGTACGCCCCCCTCTGGGCCCGCAACATGATCTGCGGGCTGGTCCGCCTCGACGGCCATGTGGTCGGCGTCATCGCCAACCAGCCCCAGGTCCTGGCCGGCGTGCTCGACATCGACTCCTGCGAGAAGGCGGCGCGCTTCGTCCGCACGTGCGATGCGTTCAACATCCCGCTGGTGAGCTTCGTCGACGTCCCAGGCTTCCTCCCCGGCACCGACGAGGAGCACAACGGGATCATCCGCCACGGGTCGAAGCTGCTCTACGCCCTGTGCGAGGCGACTGTCCCCCGCATCCAGGTCGTCACCCGCAAGGCCTACGGCGGTGCGTACGTGGTCATGAACTCCAAGGCCATCGGCGCCGACCTGGCGTTCGCCTGGCCGTCGGCCGAGCTGGCGGTCATGGGGCCGCAGGGCGCGGTGGAGATCCTCCACCGCCGGGAACTGGCCGAGTCGGACGACCCCACCGCGACGCGTGCCGAGCTGATGGCGGGCTACGTCGAGCACCACGCCAACCCGTGGATCGCTGCGGAGCGGGGCTACGTGGACGACGTGATCGAGCCGGCGGTCACCCGGCAGGCGCTCGTCAAGGGGCTGGCCATGCTGCGGTCGAAGCGACAGGAGCCCCGCGGGCGCAAGCACGGCAATGTCCCCCTCTAGCCGACCGGAGGTCCCGCCGGAGGTGCTGGCCATCGCCGTCGCGCTGGCGGCGGAATGGCAGGCGGCGGAGGCGGCGGAGGGCGTGGAGCCGGCGCCGCCCAACCCGTGGCGCTGGGCCGGGCGACAGCACCGGTGGAGCTGACAACCGTCACCGACACCGAGGCCGTCCTCCACGACGGTCCGCGGGTGGTGAGAGTCGACGGCCTGCGACCGGGCCGGGAGCAGACGGTCGAGGGGGTGACGTTCAGGACGCTCCCCCGCCCCCGCGGTCAACGTCTGGCGACGGTCGCCACCGTCAGCGACCTGCACATCGGGGAGACGGAGTGCGGCCGCTACGAGGGCGTGAACCTCGGGCCGCCGCTGCGGGCCGAGCCCGACGAGCCGCCGTACCCGGAGACGATGGCCCGGGCCGCGGCGGCGGAGATCGCCGCCGCCGGCCCCGACGCGGTCCTCGCCAAGGGCGACCTCACCGGCCAGGGCGCCGGCGCCGAGCTGGCGACGTTCCTCGACATCTTCGAGGCGCCCTTCGGCGACCGGCTCCACCGGACCTACGGGAACCACGACGTGAGCTCCCGGTCGGAGCTGTGCCCTGAACCCGTGACCGAGCTGGTCTCCGTCGCCGGCGCCCGGATCGCGCTGCTCGACACCTCGCTGCCCGGTCAGGTCGGCGGGCAGTTGGCCGAAGACCAGCTGGCGTGGCTCGACGACCTCGGGACGGACGACAGCACGCCGGTGCTCGTGTTCGGGCACCATCCGCTGTTCGACCACGCCTCGTTCACCGCCGGCATCAACGCCGAGGACTCCGACCGCCTGGTAGAGCTGTTCACCCGCCGGCCGGCGCTCGTCGGCTACTTCGCCGGCCACACCCACCGCAACCTGGTCCGGCGCCTGCCGGCCACCGGCGACGTGCCGTGGGCCGAGGTGGGAGCGACCAAGGACTACCCGGGCGTGTGGGCCGAGTACCGGATCCATGAGGGATCCGTGATGCAGGTGGTGCACCGCATCTCCTCGCCCGAGGCCCTGTCATGGACCGACCGGACGCGAGCCATGTTCGGCGGCCTGTACCCGTCGTACGCCTTCGGCAGTCTGGCCGATCGGTGCTTTTACGTCACGGGTCCAGGGCGGTCCTGACCCGCTTCAGCCAGTCCCTCACCGCCGGCTCCTGCATATAGTTCGAGTGGCCGGCGATGCGAGCCGTGTCCCTCACGTCGACGTCCGGTCCGAAGGAGACATCGGCAAGCTCCGTGTCGGCCTCCGGCGTGGTCGTCTTCAGAAAGACGGGTCCGCCGATGGGGTCGGTCTGGCGATAGAAGTTCCGCCAGCCCACCAGCCCGTCTGCCGGCGTGGCCAGCTTGTCCCGCAGGAGTTCGACCTGGTCGGGTCCGAAGTAGGCGGGGAAGAGCGCGCCGTAGAGAGTGGAGATCGGAGAGCCGCAGGTCACGAGGGCGACGCGCTTCAGCCGCTCGGCGGGCATCGACGAGAGGGCGGCGAAGGCCACAACGGAGCCCTGGCCCTCGACGCCCAGCACCAGCGGGCGCTGATCCTCACCGTCGCGCATCTGAAACAGGATCCGCCCCTGCAGCTTGGGCACCGCCCGCTCGGGATACGGCGGCACAGCGAACGGGGAAAATCGTCGGGGCCAGAACGTCAGGAAGTCCCGCAGCATGAGTGCGGCCGTGCGGACCCCCGGGCGGCCAAAGCCCACCAGGAAGACAACGCGCAGTACGAGCGCAGGAATGATGTAGGCACCGACCTGGTAGAGGGGTGCTCCCGTGTTCGTCGGCGCAGCGAGCGACGGCCACCCGGTCCAGTTGACGCGGAGGAGGTGTGCGGTCGACACAGCAAAGAACATGGTGAAGGCGACGACGAACGCGACGCTCCAGCCCCTGCGGGCCACGATGGCGAGATACCGGGCACGGGCCACTGACCTTCGGGTCCACCCGTCGAGACCGTCGGCCGGATAGCCGGGAGGCGACGAACGCTCCGGGAGGTCGTCCGTTCTGGCTCGGGGCGAGAAGGCGACGATGTAACCGAAGATGACCGCAGCGAGGCCGAAGGCGATGACCAAACCGCCCCACACGTCGAGCAGGTTCACCTCCGACCCGCCCTGCACCACGGGCGCCCCAACGGGACTTTCGGGCCATCTGTTGAGGAGCTTGACGAGAAGCAGCATCGTCCCCGACCCGATGGCGTCCACCAGCCCGACGGCAAGGGTGGCGGCGATGGCAGGCCCGGACCGGGACCACTGCTCGCCCGGCTTGCGGCGGACGCCCAGAGACGTCGCCCACAGCAGGGCGAGGACGACGTACGCCAGCCCGCTGCACCCGGTCTGGAGCCGACCGACCCCGAGCGGGGACTGGGGCTGCATGTCCGACACGTACACGCGCCATACCGCCACAACCAGTACCAGGAACCAGCAGGCGCCGGCGACGGCGACGTGCCACCTCCACCTTCGTTTTGCGGCCTCAGGATGGAAGAAGAAGCGACCGGAGGTCAGCCGTTCGGTGGACGACCAAGGCACGTCGCCCTTCGGGTCGTCCAGCACCGGTGGTCGCTCTTGCTCGTACACGGCCTGAGAAGTGCCCGAGGCGTAGACGAGCCCCGCAACCACACCCGTGAGAGCCAGCAACCCTACGGCGACGCCGATCTTCTGTTCGGACGCAATGCCGGTCGTGACGAGGCGCTGGACGCCGGCGATCCGTCCAGCCCACTGGAAGCCCACGATGTCGACGAGAATGACCCCGAGGGCGAAGACGTACGTGGCCGTCAGGAGAGCGGCCAGCACGTGCACCAGCCCACGTATGCCTCGCAGCAGCCCGGGGGACGCACCCTCCTCGAGCGGGAGCATCCAGCCGGCCAGGTTGACGAGGGTGAAGGGCAGCCGGAAGAACCCAAACGGCCTGGGGTCCGCGACGGACGTGAGACCCTGCTCCTTCTCCGCCAGCACCGCCGCCTTCCGCTCCGCCTGGAGCCGGGCGTGCTCCTCGGCCTCGGCCGATTTCACTCCGCCGACGGCCTCGAGCTCCGAGATCAGTTCTGCGAGGTCCGATGGCCACCGGCGGTCGCGCAGCTCGAGGGTCTGCAGACGGGGCAGCGTCGCCAGCGAGGCGGGGAGCTCGTCCGCTACTGGCCGTCCAGCCTCTTCGACCAGGACGGGGATGACCCTGGCCCCGCTCCTGAGGGCGAGCTCGACTTCCTCCCGCACAGGGTCGTCCGGGCTATCCAACCGGCGATTGCCGTTCTTGTCCGTCACTGTGAGCCATTTCGTACCTATGAGGACGATGACCACGTCGGACAGCGCAATTGCCTCAGGCACCGACTCTGTGAAGTCGACGCCCAGACGAATCGACTCGACGTCGAAGAAAACTCGATCTCCGCCGAACCTTGCGGCAAGCCCATCGCGGAGCAGCCGCGCCTGGGCCGAGCTGTCCGCCGTGCGGTAACTGATGAACACCCGCGGCGATGCATCGGCTGGGAACACCTGCTCCGCCACGGGCCAAGTCAAGCGTCTCCGGAGGTGGCGGCGCAATCAGCCCGCCGGGATCCGGTACTACTGGGACTTCAGAACGAGGAGGTGCCGATGGGACTGATGGACAAGGCGCGCCAGACCGCCGAGCAGGCCAGGGCGGGCGTGATGGGCGAGCGCCCCGTCGACGATGTCGACCCGGACGCCCCCCCGCCGCCGCCTCCCTCGGCCCGGGCCGGCGCCGCGTTCAATGCCTTCCTCGAGCGGATCAACCCCGGACTCCTGGCCGACCTGATCATTCACGCCACCGCGGCCCAGGAGAAGACGAACAAGGCGCTCAGGGACAAGGGGTCGCAGTACCGCATCTCCGAGATGTACCTGACCGCGTCGATCCCGCCCCAGGTGGGCTTCTACATCGCCCGCCTGGGTGACGCGGACAGTGACGCCGAGGAAGAGGCGGCCGCCGCCGCCCCGGCTACGAAGGCGAAGAAGGCGCCGGCGGCGAAGAAGGCTGCGCCGGCGAAACGAGCTCCCCGGCCAGCAGGTCCATGAGCAGGCTGTCGCGCCAGGTGCCGTCGTTGGCCCTCTCGTAGCGGCGCATGACCCCGACGTCCCGGAAGCCGACCTTCCGGTAGGACGAGACGGCGCGGGCGTTGGTCACCGCGGGGTCGATCGTGATCCGGTGGTGGCCGAGGTCGTCGAAGAGGTGGCGGGCGAGGGTGCGGACCGAGTCTGTGCCCAGTCCCCGGTCGCACCAGTCCGGGTGGAGGACGATGTCGATGCTGGCGTGGCGGTAGTCCGGGTCCGCCTCCTCGAAGTACTGCACGAAGCCGATGAGCCGGTCGTCCACCTCGATGACCAGGCCTACACCCTCGTCGTCGTCGGTGAGGCGGGCCCGCAGGCGGGGCTCGTTCTCCCCGGGCCACCACTCGGCCACCTCGGGGACGGCGAACAGCTCGGTCAGCGCGCCGAGGTCGCCGGCTCCCATGGGCCGCAGAGTCACTTCGTTGCCTCTCAGCATTGGGCGCTAGTTTGACCCGATGCCCGGTCCCCTTGCCCTCGTCGGTGGCGGAGAGTGGCGGGAGGGCTGCACGTTCGACCGTGCCCTCCTGGCCGAGAGCGGGGCCGACGAGGTCCTGGTCCTCCCCACCGCAGCCGCCTACGAGCACCCCGAGCGGGCGGTGGAGACGGCCAGCCAGTGGTTCGGCGGCTTCGGCGCCAAGGCCCGCGGGCTCATGGTGCTCGCCCGCCCCGACGCCGAGGAGGAGGCCAACGTGGCCGCCATCCGCGACGCCCGGTTCATCTACCTGTCCGGCGGCTCGCCGCTGCACCTGCGCTCGGTGCTCAAGGACTCGGCGGCCTGGGACGCCATCTGCCAGGCCTGGCAGGGCGGCGCCGTCCTGGCCGGTTCGTCAGCCGGAGCCATGGCGCTGTGCGACCCCATGGTCGACCCCCGCGGGGGCGCCTTCACCCTGGGCCTCGGCCTGCTGGCCCAGGTGGCGATCATCCCCCATCACGACACCTGGTCGCCCGAGAAGGCCAAGCGCACGATCATCCTGGCCGCCAAAGGTGTGCCGGTGGTGGCCATCGACGAGCGGACGGCATTGATCCGGGGCCGCGACGGCGGCTGGTCGGTGGACGGCGTGGGCAGCGTGGTGGTCTTCCAGGACGGCCACGAGGTCGGCCTGGAAGCCCTGCCGCAGTAGCTCCTCTCAGGACTCGGTGATCGTCACCGACTCCATGAACACCTTCTCCTTCGGCTTGCCGGCGCCGGGCGTGCCGATGCTGTCCAGCTCGGCCACCACGTCGAGACCGTCGATCACCTTGCCAAACAGCGAGTACTGCGGCGGGAGGGCCATGCCGCTCGGGCCGCAGATGATGAAGAACTGGCTGCCGTTGGTGTTGGGGCCGGCATTGGCCATCGCCAACGAGCCCATCTCGTACCGGCCCGCCTTGGGCAGCTCGTCGGCGAACCGGTAGCCGGGGCCGCCGGTGCCGGTGCCCTGGGGGTCACCGCCCTGGATGACGAAGCCGGGGATGATCCGGTGGAACGTCACGCCGTCGAAGTAGTGGTAACGGGCCAGGAACACGAAGTTGTTGACCGTCTTCGGGGCCGTGCCGGCGCTCAGGGCGATGGTCATCGTGCCCTTGTTGGTGACCATGGTGGCCGTGTACTGCTTGGCCGGGTCGATGCACATGGGCGGCGGGCCGCTGAACTTCTGGGTCTTGGGGCTGGAGCCGTCGGCGGCGGGGCACTCGGTGGGCATGGGCACTCTCCGTTTCCTGAGAATCAGGTCTCCTTGATGGTGACCGAAGTGATCTTGACGACCTCACTGGGCTTGCCGTCCTGGGTGCCGGCGATGCCGACCTCGTCGATGGCCTTGACCACCTCGAGCCCCTGGGTGACCTGGCCGAACAGCGAGTAGCTGGGAGGGAGGCTGGCGCCGGCGTCGCCCGTGACGACGAAGAACTGGCTGCCGTTGGTGTTGGCGCCCGAGTTGGCCATGGCCAGTGAACCGACCTTGTACGAGCCGGCCTTGGGCAGCTCGTCGGCGAACTTGTAACCGGGGCCACCCGTGCCGGTCTGCATGGGGTCGCCACCCTGGATCACGAAGCCGGGGACGATGCGGTGGAAGGCGATGCCGTCGAAGTACTTGTAGCGGGCGAGCACCACGAAGTTGTTCACCGTCTGGGTGGCGTTCCGCACGTCGAGGGCGACGACCATCAGCCCCTTCGACGTCTGGATGTCGGCGGTGTAGTTCTTGGTGGCGGCCACGCAGAGCGGCGGGGGCTTCTCGAAGGTGGTCGTGCGCTGGGCCGAGCCGTCGGCGGGCGGGCAGGGCGTGTCGCCCTTCACCGCCGCCCCGGCGGCCACGGGCGGGAGATCGACGGGCTTCTTGGCCACCGCAGTGGTGCTCGGGCCGCTGGCGACGGTGGCGACCGTGGTGGTGGGCTGGGTGCTCACCACCTGGTCGTCTTCGCCGGTGTTCACGAGGACGGCGACGCCGGCGATGAGCACCACGGCAAGGAAACCGCCGGCGATGGCGCGCGTACGGGCCTGCTGGCGCTTGCGGGCGGCGGCGATGGCGGCCTGCCGGGCCTGATGGCCCTGCTTCTTCCGCTCGCGCTTCTGTGTAGGCAATGCTTCCTTCCCGGCGGCGTTGCCGCTTCCTCGCCGAAGGCGGGGCCCCTGCCCCACCCGGCGCTGTCGCTCAAGACCGTAATCGGCGCTGGTAGCGTAAACGCGCCAGTGACTCTCGTCGTTCAGAAGTTCGGCGGCACCTCAGTTGCCGATGCCGACCGGATCCGCGCTGTCGCCGATCACGTCGTCCGCACGCGTCGTCGCGGCCACGATGTGGTCGTCGTCGTCAGCGCCATGGGCCGCACCACCGACGACCTGCTCGACCTGGCCCTCCGCGTGGCCCCTGATCCGCCGGCCCGCGAGCTGGACATGCTGATCAGCGCCGGCGAGCGGATCTCCATGGCCCTGCTCTGCATGGCGATCTCCGACATGGGCGAGCCGGCGTCGTCGTTCACCGGGAGCCAGGCCGGCATCGTCACCGACACCACCCACGGCAAGGCCAAGATCCTCGAGATCCGGGCCGACCGGGTCAAAGAGGCAGTGGCCGCCGGGAAGATCGTGGTCGTGGCCGGGTTCCAGGGTGTCTCCACCGACAAGGAGGTGACCACCATGGGGCGGGGCGCGTCCGACCTCACGGCGGTGGCCCTGGCCTCGGCCCTCGGCGCCGACGTGTGCGAGATCTACACCGATGTGGCCGGCGTCTACACCGCCGACCCTCGCGTCGTGCCCGACGCCCGGCGGCTGAAGTCGCTGGCGTTCGAGGAGATGCTGGAGATGGCGGCCACCGGCGGACGGGTGTTGGCCGCCCGCTCCGTGGAGTACGCCCGGAACCACGGCGTGAACCTGCACGTGCGGTCGAGCTTCACCTGGGAGCCCGGCACCTGGGTGAAGAAGGAGGAAGAGGTGGAGAAGGCAATCCTCTCGGGGGTCACCCACGACACGTCGGAGGCCAAGGTGACCGTGGTGGGGATCCCCGACCGCCCCGGCATCGCCGGAAAGCTCTTCCGGGCCCTCGCCGACGAGGCGGTGAACGTCGACATGATCGAGCAGAACGTCTCGGTCACGGGCCTCGCCGACATCTCCTTCACCTTCCCCAAGGCCGACCTCGGCGTCGCCATGCGGGTCACGGAGGCGATCGCCACCGGCCTCGGCGCCGCCCGGGTGGCGCCCGACGCCGACATCGCCCGCATCAGCCTGATCGGGGCGGGCATGAAGACCCATCCCGGCGTGGCCGCCACCATGTTCGAAACCCTGGCCGCCGAAGGCATCAACATCGAGATGATCTCCACCAGCCCGATCCGCATCAGCTGCGTGGTCAGGGCCGGCGACGTGGAAAAGGGCGTTCGGGCCCTGCATTCGGCATTCGAACTCGATACCGCCCAGTCGTGAGACTTGTACGGTTGAGCTCATGAACGTAGGAATTGTCGGCGCGACCGGACTGGTCGGCGGCATCATGCGCACCCTGTTGGCCGAGCGGGAGTTCCCGGTCGACAACCTCCGCCTCTTCGCCTCCGCCCGGTCCGCAGGCCGGTCCTTGCCCTGGGCGGGCGGGGAGATCACGGTGGAGGACGCGGCCACCGCCGACTTCGCCGGTCTCGACCTCGCCCTGTTCGCAGCGGGAGCCACGCTGTCGAAGGAGCTGGCCCCCAAGGTTGCCGCCGCCGGGGCCACCGTGGTCGACAACTCCTCCGGCTGGCGCCACGACGTCGACGTGCCGCTGGTGGTGTCCGAGGTCAACCCCGAGGCCCTTGGCTCCATCCCCAAGGGCATCGTGGCCAACCCCAACTGCACGACCATGGTGGCCATGCCGGTCCTGAAGCCGCTGCACGACGAGGCCGGCCTCACCCGGATCGTGGTCAGCACCTACCAGTCCGTGTCCGGCGGCGGGCTGCGGGGGATCGAGGAGCTGGAGCGCCAGGTCGTCGAGGTGGCCCCCAAGTCGGCCGAGCTGGCCTACGACGGCGCCGCCGTCGCCTTCCCGGCGCCCGAGGTGTACGCGGCGCCGATCGCCTTCAACGTGATCGCCCTCGCCGGGAAGCTGGTCGACGACGAGACCGACGAGGAGCACAAGTTTCGCCACGAGAGCCGCAAGATCCTGGGCATCCCCGAGCTGGCGGTGTCGTGCACCTGCGTGCGCGTGCCGGTGTACACCGGGCACTCCGTGGCGCTCAACGTGGAGTTCGAACGGCCGCTGTCACCCGAGCGGGCCAAGGAACTGCTGGCGGCGGCGCCAGGAGTGGTCGTCACCGACCTGCCCACCCCGTTGGGTGCGGCGGGCAACGACCCGTCCTACGTGGGGCGAATACGGCGCGATCCTGGCGCAGCCAACGGGCTGGCGCTCTTCGTCTGCGGCGACAACCTCCGCAAAGGCGCTGCGCTCAACGCTGTCCAGATCGCCGAGGCCCTCGTGGCCCGGGGCCTGATCTCGTGACAAGGCAGCAGAAGCTCGTCCCCATCGGCGTCCTGGTCATCATCGCCCTGGCCCTCGTCTGGTCACTCATCCCGTTCAACTTCGCCAATGTGGTCGACTGCGAGGCCCCGCTGTTCGGCGCCAGCCCCAAGAACGAAGCCCCGGGCACGAGCTTCATCGACGAGGAGAAGGACTGCCTGTCCAAGGGCAAGAGCCGCCTGCTCCTTTCTGCGGTCGCTGCGTTCATGGCGGCCTCCGCCGGGACCGCCATGCTGAGTCTGAAGCCGACCAGCTCGTCGTGCGCCAAGGGTGACCACGAGGACTGCCGCGAGTGGTGGACGGCCGCTCTGGGCGAGGCGGGCCGTGGCCTGGGATGCCAGTGCGAGTGCCACGCCGAGGACTGGTAGTACCGGCCGGGCTCTGGGCCCTTTTTCTTCTCCAGACCGCTCTCATCGCTCTCTGGCCCCGGCTTTTCGTCGACGTCTCCGTCGATGACCTGATCGGCGGGCTGCAGGCACGCCTGCCCCGCCTGCGGGGCGCGGCCGGCTTCGTCGCCCGGCTCGGCGCCCGTGAGGTGCTGGTGCCGCTGGTGGTGGGCGCCGGGCTGGTCCTTGGCTGGCGCCGGCGCAGCCTGATCGGGCCGGCCCTGCTGGCCGGCTCCTACCTGCTGGTCGCCGCAGCCACCAGCCTGGTCAAGGTCGAGCTGGCCCGCCCGCAGCCGCTTCCGCTGCCGGGTGTACCCGGACGGGCCTTCCCCTCCGGGCACTCGGCCCAGGCCGTGGTGGTCTTCGGCGCCCTCGTGCTTCTGGCGCCCCCGGAGTGGCGGCGCAGGGCGCTCATGGCGGCGGCCGGCATCGTCGCCCTGGTCAGCGTCGCCCTCCTGTGGCGCCAGGCCCACTGGCTCACCGACATGGTCGGCGGGATCACCGTGGGGCTGGCGTCGCTCACGACGATCGACGCCCTGCTACTCCGAGCTGGTGACGATTCGACACGCCATGGCGTGTTCGATCGTCACCAGTTGCGAGTCTCGCGGCGATGATCCTGGTCGACGTCGAGAGGGCCGGCGTGCGCCGTCCGGACCGGCCCCTCTTCGAGAACCTGTCGGTCACGGTGCGCTCGGGCGACCGCCTGGGGGTCGTAGGGCGCAACGGCACCGGGAAGTCGACCCTGCTCCGGATCCTGGCCGCCGTGGCCGAGCCCGAGGAGGGGGTCGTCCGCAGAGGACGGGACGTGCGAGTCGGCTACCTCGACCAGGAGCCCGTCCTCCCACCCGGCACCGTCCGAGATGCGGTTGGGCAGGGCCCGAGCGGCCCCCTGGGCGGGGAACCGCACTGGGAGGCGGCCGCCATCCTCGAGCACCTGGGCATGGGCCCGGTGGCGGGTGACGACGTCGACACGCTCTCGGGGGGCCAGACCAAGCGGGCGGCGCTGGCCCGGGTGCTGGTGTCGGAGGTCGACCTGCTCGTACTCGACGAGCCCACCAACCACCTCGACGTGGAGGCCATCGCCTGGCTGGAGGCCCGCCTGGCCGCGTTCCGGGGCGGGCTGGTGCTCGTCACCCACGACCGCCACGTCCTCGACCGGGTCACCACCCGGATCCTCGAGCTGGAGGGCGGCGGGGGTTACGTCCACGACGGCGGCTACACCAGCTACCTCGCCGCCCGCAGCGAGCGGGCCGAGCGCGACGCCAGCACCGAGGCGGTGCGCCGCAACCTGGCTAAGGCCGAGCTGGCCTGGCTGCGCCGGGGGGCGCCGGCCCGCACCCGCAAGCCCAAGGCCCGCATCACCTCGGCGACGGCCATCGTCGAGGGCGGTCCGGCCGCCGCCCGGGCCGCAGCCCCCGACCTCGCCGCCGCGGCCCGGGGCGTCACCACCCCCCGCCTGGGCGACCTGGTGATCACCCTGACCGGGGTCGGCCACCGGTGGGGTGACGGCGGCTTCCTGTTCCGCAACCTCGACCTCGACCTCGAGCCGGGCGGGCGACTCGGCATCCTGGGGCCCAACGGGTCGGGAAAGTCGACCCTGCTGGAGATCATCGAGGGCCGGCTGACTCCCACCGAGGGCACGGTGCGGACGGCGCCGACCGTCCGGCTGGGCTACTACCGGCAGGCCGGCGTGGAGCTCGACCCCGCCCAGCGGGTGCGGGAGGCGGTGGCCGCCCCCGCCAGCCAACCCAACTGGGAGCAGGCCCGGCTCATGGAGCAGTTCCTGTTCGACAACGACACCCAGATGGCCCCGATCAGCACCCTCTCGGGCGGGGAGCGCCGGCGCCTCCAGCTACTGCTGGTGCTGACCCGCATGCCGAACGTCCTGCTGCTCGACGAGCCCACGAACGATCTCGACCTCGACACCCTGCGGGCGCTCGAAAACCACCTCGAGACCTGGGCCGGTTCGCTGGTCGTCGTCAGCCATGACCGGGCCCTGCTCGAGCGGACCGTCGAGGACGTGGTGGTGCTCGACGGGCGCGGCGTGGCCACCAAGGCCCTCAACGGCTACGCCGACTATGCCGGCAAGGCGGCCGCGGGAAAGGCGACGTCCAGGCTGAAGGCGCCGTCAGCCCCTTCAGCCAAGCCGACGGCCGCGCCCACCGCCCCCAAGCCGCGATCGGCCAGCACCCTGCGCCGCCTCATCGGCGTGGCCGAGCGGGCCATGGCCGACGCCCAGGCCGAGCGCGACCGTCTGGCCGCCGCTCTCCACGAGGCGGACCCGAGCGATCATGTCGCCCTCACCGCGGTCGCGCAGGCCCTCGCCGACGCCGAGACGGCGCTGAGCGCGACAGAGGAGCGGTGGCTGGATCTCTCGGAGGAACTGGGCGCCTGACGGCGTCAGTCGACGGGCAGCCGACCGAGAAGGTCGACCTTCTGCTCCTCGAACTCCTCATACGTCATGGTGCCGGCATCGAAACGCTGGTGGATCGACTCGATCAGCTTGAGCAGGTCGTCGGCTGACAACTCACTCGTGCCGTCGTCGGTCTCCAGCACGTCGGTGACTTCGTCACCCTCGGCGGTACCCGCAGCCCGTTCCTGGCGCTTCTCGCGCTTGGCGGCTGCCTTGGCCTTCTTGTCTCGATCGCGTTGGAGCTTGCTAAAGCTTGTGCGCTGACCGCCCATCTGATCTCCTTCGGGCCGGTGGGGTGAGCATGGAGCGCCGACGGAAGCCGGCGGCCCGCAAAACAGAACTGCCGAGCTCAGATGGCCCGGACGTTCTGGGCTTCCTCACCCTTTCGACCGGGAGCGACGTCGAACTCGACCTTCTGGCCCTCCTCGAGGGAGCGGTAGCCACGGCCTTCGATGT
>Ga0136633_1000346_pt1 | contig 35291 bp, 31 predicted proteins | sample AntDrymeUQ832206_2_FD_105494 | JGI IMG/M metagenome (GOLD analysis project Ga0136633, IMG submission 105494) | Polar desert sand microbial communities from Dry Valleys, Antarctica - metaG UQ83 (22.06) | ecosystem: Environmental > Terrestrial > Soil > Desert | place: Antarctica: Dry Valley... | reverse complement strand
CCATCACGTCGTCGTCGACGGTCCACATCCGGACACGCCGGCGCGGGACCCTCTTCTCCCAGTGCACGGCTACAGTCGGACGCGGATAAAGAACCCGAACGGTGGTGTTCTTCGAGAGGAACTCGAGACCACTCAAGTTGATCTTTTTGTACTTGCTTAGGCTGTCATTTTTCTCCGACGGCGTATCCGGCAGGCCGTCGGTGAGCATGACGATGTTGAGCGGTGAGAGCACCAGATTCTGCCGCTTCACCAGCGTGGCGACGCGCTCGAAGAACGGGTTGAAGTCGGTAAGCCCATCATTCGATGGATACTCTTTCCTCAGGAACGCGGCGATCTGCGGGACGGTCATCTTCTGGAAAGTGTGGATCGGCTGAAAGGACTTGGTCTCTCCCGGCTTCTCCCCGCCGAACGAGCCCACGAACACCGCTGTCGGCTGCTTCAGCCCGCCGAGTCCGTGAATGTGGGCATAGAGGTAGTTCGCGGCGAAGTCGACCGCGCTCTCATAACGGCCCCTGCTCTGAAAAGACCCGCTGACATCGATCCCGATGACGAGCGTCGAGCGCGCGACTCTGTTGCTGTCGGCGGCCGCGGGCGAGCAGGCGACCGCCGCGCCAAGGGTAAGCCCCGCCGCGGCTAACGCGACGTAGAACGATCGACCAACACTCGATCCGATGACTCTGCGAAGGTTCCTCATGACGCCACTCTTGGCATTGGATCGAGCGGCGTGCGCATCCTCGATCCGGTCTCCAGCGTGGGCCGCGAGCTGCCCGCCATCGGTGTGGCGGCGAGGATGTCCTCCAGAGTTCTGAAGGGAAGCGAGAACATCGGCCGTGACTGTACCGCGACGACCGCGAAGTTGATTGCGGCCGCGAGCAGTTGCAGCACCGGCAGCGAAAGCAGCTCGAACATGCGCTTCGCTTCCTCGTGAAACCATGCGGTTTCAGCCTTGAGCGCATTGACAGGGGCGCGCCAGAGCTCCGGCTGCACCGGCGACGTGACGAGACGCGGTCCATCCTCCTGCGATATGGTCTGCCGCGAGAGTACCGCGAGCAGCGCCGGCGTTCCGTAACGCCCGAACAGGAACCACGACATGCCGCGCACGCCCAGCCATCCGAACGACGCGAAAGCGAGCACCGCGCCAATGCCGAGCTGTACTTCGCCGCCCGACTGCTGGGCGATCCAGGGCGTGATCGCGTCGATCAGCTCGCGGTAGAGGAAGATCACCTCGAAGAACATTACCGCGCTCTCGACCACGAGCATTTGTACGATCGTGCCCGTCTTCTTCTGCTTGATCGCTTCCGTCACGACCTGCACGCAGGCGAAGCTTCCGGCAACGAGCATGAACAGGAACATCCAGAGCATTGGCGCCATCACGCGCGGATTCGGCTCGAAGCCGGTGAGGCCGCCGAATACTTCGTTCAGCGTCGGCTGCAGCGTGAAGGTGAAGATCGTCGACTCGATCGCGCACCAGACGAGGAGAATCAGAAACGCGATCCAGGGTACACCGGGCTGGAAGTAGCGCCGCGATGTCGCGTCGAGCAGGGTGAACGGCGAGCGGAACAGAGCAACGACCATGTTCTTTGCCATGAGTAGGCCGAAGCGCAGCGAGCCGGTGACCCATCCGACGAGCGCGATCGCGACGCGCAGCATTCCCGTCCAGAAAAGCCAGATGCAGCGGCCGGCATCCCACCACGTCATCAGCAGCGCCGTGAGAAACGTGCCTCGACCCGATCGGAAGGGCAGGGTATAGAGCGATATGACGGTGCACCACATACCTACCGCGAGAAGGAGTGCAGGCACGAGCAGAACGACCCACGCCAGCACGCCGGCGGCCGAAGGACCGCCGGTCCACGTCTGGCTCGCCGTCGACTGCCACTCTGCCAGCCAGCTCATTGGTGCCAACAGCGCGAGCACAGCGCCTTGCCATTCCGCGGGGAACAGTTGCGCAAAGGATTCGAACATGGTGATTGGGCCTCGGGTAGGAGGGCTGCAACGTTCGCGCTTTTAGTGCGCAAGGCCGTGCAAGACGCGGCGGGCCGACGGTAAGCGGCCCGGACTATTGCTTTGATTTTGACGAGCGACGACGCACCCGGGAAACGTCGATTCAGGGACTGTGCGCCTGAGGCCGAAAACGGACGACTTAACTGTCTCCGCGCCGGCCGCGCCCATCCCCGGTCAGCGCGGCCACCCTGCCTGCGGCAAACCCGGCGTGATCTTCAGCGCGTTCCTGTAGTACACCTTCTTCAGCACGTCGTCCGGGAGACCGATACCATACAGCTTCCAGAACGCGTGGTAGTCGCGGTAGTAGTCGAAGTAGTCGTCCCGCGTCTCGAACACCCGCCAGTAGTAGGGATACTCCTCCGGCTGGTAGGAATCCTTGCCGAACAGAATGCGGTCCTGGAACCTGACGAAGAAGTCGTGGGCCGCGCGCGGCTGGCGGCCGATGTCGTAGAGCACCGCGCCCACATCCACGTACACGTTCGGCATTTCCGTCAGCATTTTGCCAAGGCGGCCAAGGTCGTTGGCGTGCCAGCCCATGTGCGCGGCGACAAAGGTCGTCTTCGGATTCCGCCGGAACAGGTTATCGCGCTCCTTCATCAGCTCGCCGAATTTCGGATGCTGGTCGGCGGGCACTCGCCGCCCCGGAAAGAGCGACAGCTCCAGCCAGCGCTCGTTGCCGTAGTCCACCGGCCTGTAGAACTCCTCCGGATCTCCCGTATGGATGAACACCGGAAGCCTGAGGCGGGCGGCGGCTTGCCAAACAGGATCGAGGGCGGGGTCGTCGAGCGCGAGTCGCGAGCCGTCCGCTTTTCGAATCGACTGGCCAAAGGCCTTTCCGATCTCGCCTATGCCTACCGCTCCCGCGGCGACGTCGGCCTCGAGCTGTGCGACCGCACGTTCCGCCCATCCGGGCCCAACGTTCTGAAAGCTGATCCCGGTGAACGCGCGAACGCGGTCCTTCATGGATGGTGACGCGTTGACCGTCGCGACTGTGCGCCTGAGCGCGTCACCCGAGATATTGCTCGCCGCGATAATGAGCCGGACGTTGAGGCTGTCGAGCTGCTCGGCGAGACGCGCGAGCGACTCGGGAGACCCGAGCATCGCCTGTGGATGCCCGTGGAAATCGATCGCCGGGTAACGGGCTTTCCTTACCACGTGCGCCGGCACGACGAGGGTGGATCGGGGCCGGTAGTCGAGTATGCTCGGGGGAGCCTCCTGGGGCCCCATGCAGCTCCGCGGTCGAATCTCCGTCGTGCCCGGTGGACAGGACTCGCCCGGCTTGATTGACGTCGCGCGTTCAGCGCCGGGTTGCGCGAAGAGATCGTGCCCGGGAAATCCCGCGCCAAGAGCGGCGAGAAACAGTGTGCGTATGGCGTGGATGTAGATGGACATGACTTAACTTAAACGCCGCAGCCCGGCGCGCCTCAACCCCGGGATGACCTTTGTGTTCGTATCCGGCGCCGGCACCGACAGCACGGAACGCGGGCGCGTGATGTGGGCCCGGACGCGTCAGGCTATCGGAAGCCGGGAGCGGCGTGAGCCGGTATCACCGTGGGAGCTGAGCCCACGTTCCCGGAAGGACGGTCATGGTGCTCCCCGGCATGCGCGTGAGCGCCGCGTCATAGTGCAGCCTCGTCGCGCTCGGCATTACGAGCGCCGCGCCCAGCAGCGCGCCGTAAATGTTGTTGTTCGCGGCGACACTTCCAGCCAGAATCTCGATCTCGTGATTGGGCGCATACACCGAGTAGTACGCCCCCGATCCGCCCCCGATGTACCATCTTCGCGGCGTCGGCGGTAGGCCGCACGCCCAGAATGACAGCTTGGTCGGCTTACTGGAGGTATTGATCACGGTTCCTGCCGCAAATCCAAGCCAATCGTTCACGTAGATGTCGACCGGTTGGCCATTCGTGTCGATCGTGAGAGTTGCGCCTGCCTCCGCCTGCAGCTGGCTGAAGTAGTACTGATTCGAGCCGCTCAACGTCACGTTGCCGGCGCTCTGCAGATAGAGCACACCTGAAATCGGCGAGTAGCTCGCTCCCCTCCGCCCCGTGGCCACGCTTGGGGTATAACCCCCGGCCGGGCACTGAACGACCGGAGGAGCAGTGAATGCGGGTGCGAAAGGCTTCACCGTGCCGGTAACGCCCGACGTGTTCCAGATCGTGCTTGCTGATGTTACATCACCGCGGACGGTGAAGGCGTTGTAGAGCGTCACCGATCCATTGCTCACGATCGTGGCGGTGTCGGTGCTGAGGGAGCTGTACGCGGCCACGTCCGAATCGTATGCATCGACGATCCCGTTCGAGGTTCCCGTCATGCTGATCGGACCGAGCGAGATGATGGCCGACTTGAATCGCGCCGCTCCGGCGACCATGGACACCAGTGTAGCCTGCCCGCCGTAGGTGTTGGCGCGGCGACCGTGCACCATCACCGAGTAGTGCTGTAGTCCGCCGCCGCTGTCGACCCGCTGGATTATCGGACGGTAGCTGCCACCGTTTGGAATGGTGATCCAGCCCAGATTCACGCTGTCGCCAGGCTTGAGAGCCCCGGTCGGGGCTGTCGGCCAGTTCCCGAGCGTGGCGCGCAGGCCGGCGTCAGCCGCGTAAAGTGCCAGCGTCGATTCGCGCAACGCGCGGGCCGAACGGCGCTCGTCGTCGGCGGTGGTGAACGCCACCACCACCACCAGGCTCATGATGGCAATGGCGAATATCACCGCCATCAGCACGAACCCTTTCCTTTCCGCGCGGGGGTGTCTCATCGGCGGAGCAGTACCTTGGTGGTGAGCGAGTCACGCTGAAACTCGTATTTGCCGGAGTTGATCCTCGCCTTCTGGTAGCTTTCCGCGTTGAGCGTGAACGACACCATCCCAACCGCACCCGGACTTGAAGTAGGCGCCCCGAGCGTGTCGAAGTAGGCGAAGCTGAGGCCGTTCGACGCGCGAAGCGGTCCGGTCAGCTGCTCGTAACCAGGCGCATCTCCCACCTTGCGGCCCAGCCACCAGCGATCGACCAGAAGGTATTGGGCGTATTGGACGCGCCTGTAGGTCCGGAAAGGGGCGCCGATCTTTATTGCGACTGTATCGGATCTGGTGTCGGCCGTAACCTCGATCACGACGTCGGGAACGCGCGCTACGGGCCACGCGCAGGTGGCAATGCCCATCGTGGCCGGGGTTCCGACCTCAGTCAGCTTTACGCTTTGCCATCGCTCCCGGCCGACCTGAAAGACCAGCGCGGTGTCGTCAGCCGCTGCCTCGATCTTGCCCGCCGTTCCTGACAGGCCGTAGCGGGGAAGGGTTGGGTGCTTCGCGCAGACGATGCCGAGCCCGCGAATGGAAAGCAGGGTGACCGAGTTGGCGCTCATTGCGATAACCGAGCTGCCACCACTGGCGGCGTGACGGAGGTCACGCGAGAGCAGCATGCTCCCGCTCCGCGCGGTCTCCCGCACGTCTGCCAGCTCACGCTGCTTGCCGTAGCCACCGCTCTGCGTGATCATGAGCTTGTAGACCGCTCCGAGCAGGATGAGACCGATCATCATCGAGAGCATGAGCTCGATGATCGTGAATCCCCGGCGGTCTTGCCGGCGGAATGCGCCGCGTCCCTGCATCACGAGCCCGGGGTCGGCTTGGCGAGATACATCACGACCGTATCCTGAAAGAACCTTGTCGCATCACGGTAACTCTGGCGCTGTACGACGACCGTGACGAGACGGGAGTTGGCCGTCGGCGCCGTGACCGTCCAGGCGAAGGGGCGACCGCGGACGTTGGCGGACCCGTTGGTGACGGCGTTCCAGCGCAGGCTCGAGAGACTGTCTATTTCCTGTTGGACATCGGCCGCGTACTGGAGATCGTGGCGGGCAAGTCCCATCTGCTTCACGCCCAGTCCGGCGGCTGCCCCGAGGCTCAGCATCGCCACCCCCAGAAGAGTGACGGCAACCATTACCTCGATCAGCGACATGCCGCGGCGTTCCTTTACAGCGGCAGGGTCGTGCAGGGTGGGGGATGCCCCGACTTTCATCGCAGCACTTTTCCGAGGGCGGTGGTGCGAACGGTATCCACCTTGTCGGCCGACGTGAAAACCACCGTCGCGTCGCCGGGCTCGCAGCTCCCGGTCGTCGATGACAGACCATGCGGGTCGAAGCAGAGGAGAGTCCGACTGCTCGTCATCTTCAGCCCGCCGTCGGCGACGTTGCGCGTGTGAGTGATGAGGGCTGTCTGGCCGGCACCGCTCGTATCTACCGCGATCCAGAAGCGCGCTGTCGCCGGCTGGATATGCAGTTCGGAGACCCGGCCGTACCTCAGGGCAGTGGAGCGCGCCAGACCATGCGCCATCACGAACTGGTCTGAAGCCGCTGAGGCGGCGCGCCTGTGCAGGGCGTCCGAGAAGCTCGGTGCGGCAATCACCGCCAGAAGGCCGATGATCGCTACCACGACGAGCTGCTCAGCCAGAGAGAATCCGGCCCGGCGGCAATAGGCGATGTTCAACCGTTGATCTCCCTCAGGGCGCGTGGCTCGCACACCGGTCTTGGCGTGTCCGGTGCTTTATAGACTCTGGTTTCCAGCAGACGCGTCACAGTTGAGGTTACAATAAACTAGCCCACAGCAAGGCGCGAAGCCCGTCCAGGCCGTTTCGCTCGGGGACTAAATCGTTGGCTGACAACAAGATAGCCTCAGCAAGAGCCGCCGGCCAGCCCCGGGTTTCGGAGATCCCCGAACACTCCCTTGCCAGCGTCCACACCTGCTGAGGGAGACGAATGAACCGCGGAATCGATTCGTCGAGCAGATCCGATTTTCAACATGCTCCCGACCGGAAGGTGCCGATAGCCGCTCGGGTGAAATCCGCCTCGGACCAGTGCTTACTCGAGGTGAATCAGAACTGTACGCTAACGCTCAATGCGCACGTAAGTCGATTGTGACGCATCGAGCCCGACGCAGGGTCTTACCAATGCCAGTATTCCCACGCATTCCGGAAGAGAGAGCGAGATGTCCCACGTTCGTCTGGAGCAACCGCTTCGAACGGGTACTCACCCCTTCGATGATGACGACTCGCTGTACGCAGCAGTGTTCGAGATGGCTCCGCACGCGATGGCACTCGTCGCGAGGGATGGAAACATTCTCAACGCCAACCGCGCCCTCTGCCAGATGCTCGGGTTCACCCGGAGGGAGCTCCGCTCGCTCCACCTCACGGCCATAACCCACCCCGATGATGTCGGCACGGAGCTGAAGCAGCGGCAGCGGCTGGCCGGGCGTGAGATCCAGCGCTACGAGCTGGTGCAGCGCTACCTCCGCAAAGACCGGACGATAATGTGGGTGCGGCTCTCCGTCTCCTCGACGCGGGGCATTTCCGGCGAGCTCGATAATTTCATCCTTCAAATGGAGTGCGCTCAGCTGCACAACGGCGATGGCGCTCATACTGCGCCCGGCGATTTCCGGGATGCCACGCTTTCGGCAATGCACGAAATCGCCAATAGCCTGACTCCGCTCATGCTGAATATCGAGATGCTCGTCGAGCAGGCCGCGAGCGGACAGATGCGGGAGCCCGCACACGAGATTTTCAAGGCGGCGCGCCGCATCGCCTTCGCGCTCAGAAGGATGTGGGGCGTCCAGGAAGTCCAGCCGGTGGCGTACGTTGGGGAAAGCCGAATGCTCGACCTGAGACTGGTTGCCCCACGTATGGACAGCACTCCACTCAAGACGGACGAGCCGATCGCGCAGTCGATGTAGAGCTGCGGCCGCCGAGCTATAAGCGGCGTCCGCCCTTCACGACCACGCTCTCCCAGTCGAACATCCCGTGGACACGGTCCGTCTCGAACGCGCACCACTGGTTGTGTGAAAGCGTCAACAGCTTGGCGCCAGGACCTCACAGCCCGCGGCCGGACAGGCCAATAGTCTCAGGGTATCACTGATTCGCTCTTCACCGGTGTGACCGCCGACTGGTCCTCCTCGCCGGTTCGGATGCGATAGACTTTTTCCACCGGCAGGACGAAGACTTTTCCGTCTCCAACCTCGCCTGTCGTTCCGGCCGAGAGGATTGCCCGCACCGTCCGGTCAACGAAGTGATCTGATACGCCGATCTCGAGGCGCACCTTGTCGTGCAGCTCCACCTTCACCGTCATCCCGCGGTACGTCTCCACCTCCTCGAGCTCTCCTCCGTGTCCCTGCACGCGGCTCATCGTGAGCCCGCGCACCTCCGCCCGGTAGAGAGCCTCGAGCACGTCGTTCACCTTCTCGGGACGGACGATCGCGACGACGAGCTTCATCTAGCGGCTCCGGTCGGGCTGGACCAGAATCGCGCCCTCGCCCCTGCTGTACGCTTCCTCTCCGTGCTGAGTGACGTCGAGTCCAATTCCCTCCTCCCGCGAGCTTGCGCGCAGGCCCGCAATCGACACGATCAGCTTCAATATTACGTATGTGCCGGCGACGCTGTAGGCCACGGTCGCCGCCACCGCCAGCGCCTGGACGGCGAGCTGCGATGGATTCCCGAACAGCGCTCCGTCGCTGACACCGTTCCAGGCGCGGTCCGCGAGAATTCCCGTCAGGATCGCACCCACGACCCCACCGACGCCGTGTGCCGATATCACGTCCAGCGAATCGTCGAGACGGGTGCGGGCTCTCCAGAGAAGCGCGTAATAGCTGGCGGCCGCTGCGATGCCACCGATGGCGATGGCCGACAGAGGACTGACGAACCCCGCGGCGGGAGTGACCGCGACGAGGCCGACCACGATCCCGGTTGCTGCCCCGACGGCTGTCGCCTTTCCGGTGCGCTGTAGATCGAGCAGACTCCATACGACCAGCGCCGCCATTGGCGCAAACATCGTATTGACGAATGCCAGCGATGCGGACGCGGTCGCGCCCAGAGCGCTCCCGCCGTTGAACCCGAACCACCCGAACCAGACGATGGCGGTACCGAGCAGTGTGAACGGAACGTTGTGAGGAACGATCGCCTGCCGCGCGTAATCCTTGCGCGCTCCGACGACGAGAGCGATGACCAGTGCAGCGGCCGCGGCATTGATGTGTACGACCGTTCCGCCCGCGAAATCGAGCGCGCCGAGCTCCCCGAGCCACCCTCCTCCCCAGACCCAGTGGGCAACGGGGGCGTACACGCCGACTGACCACACCGTGATGAAGGCCACATAAGGCCCGAATCTCATGCGCTCGACGATGGCGCCCGATACCAGGGCAGCGGTGATGATCGCAAACGTTCCCTGATATGCCATGAACAGCACGTGAGGTATGGAGCCGCGCGCATCCAGCCGCACATCAGCGAGAAAGGAAAATCCCAGTCCGCCGATCCACTGCGACCCCTCGGCGAAGGCGAGCGAGTAGCCAATGAGCGCCCACGCCAGGCCGACGAAACCAAGCGCGGTAAAGCTCATCATGAGAGTATTGAGCGCATTCTTCGCCCTGACCATTCCGCCGTAGAAGAATCCCAGGGCCGGCGTCATGACCAGCACCATCGCCGTTGCCACGAGCATCCAGGCGGTGTCCGCCGCGTTGATAGCGCCTTCAGCCGGCAACATCCCTCCGAGCGAGTTCGATGCGGGAGAAAATACCTCGTCCCGGTCGGCGGGGGCGACCTCCGGCGCTACGCGTGTTCCCTCCGGCCCGGCGTCGTACCATTTTTCCGCGCGTGACCGTACGCGATGGCGGTGCGTCGCCGGACTCTGGCGAAAGTGAAAGCGAGCTCGAATCCAGTCCGAGCAGGCTGAGGACGAGGACAGGCTTCGCTCTCGCTCCGATACTGTTCGCGGCGATCCTGCTGGCACCGATGGAGCTCGCGCCGCCCGCGCACCGGCTCGCCGCGATTCTCGCGGCGGTGGTGGTCCTGTGGGTGACGGAGGCGCTTCCGATGCCGGTGACGGCGCTGCTCGGCGCTGCGGCGGCTGTCGTAATGGGCGTGGCGCCGGCAAGGGAAGTCTTCGCGCCCTTCGCGGATCCGCTGATGTTTCTCTTCATCGGCGCCTTCATTCTCGCGCGCGCGATTACCCTTCACGGCCTCGACCGGAGGCTCGCGTATGCGGTTCTTTCACACCCGGCGGTGTCAGCGAGCCCGAGGCGGATCCTGTTCGCCTTCGGGGCGGTGACGGCGGCCATCTCGGGCTGGATCTCGAATACCGCAACTACGGCGATGATGTTCACCATCGGCCTGGCGATTCTCGCGTTTCTCCGTGATTCCGGGCGCGAGTCTGGTGTGTCGCTCCACCCCGCCTACGCGACCGTGCTGATGCTGATGACGTCCTTCGCCGCGTCGGTCGGAGGACTCGCCACTCCGGTTGGGACGCCGCCCAACGTCATCGGCATTGGCTTCATCCGCGAACGGCTCGGAGTCCAGTTTCCCTTTTTTCAGTGGATGATGATCGGCGTGCCGGTCGTCGTCGTGCTGTTCGTTTTTCTTTTCTTTCATCTCGACCGGGTAAGCTCGAGCGGGCGCGTACGATTCCATGGATTGAGCGCGCTGCTCGATCGGGAGAAACAGCGCCGGGGCGGCTGGAGCCGCGGCGAGATCTCGACCCTGATCGCGTTCTCGACCACGGTAATGCTCTGGGTCGCACCCGGCTTCGTTGCCGTCGTGGCCGGCGAGGAGAGCGCTGCCTACCGCCGGCTGATCGCCATGATGCCGGAGGGTGTCGCGGCGATCATTGGGGCTTCGCTGCTGTTTCTCCTCCCGGGGCGGAGTGGCGCACGCGCAATCACCTGGCGCGAGGCGGCGCAGATCGACTGGGGGATAGTCCTTCTCTACGGCGGTGGGTTTGCGCTGGGTGTCCTTTCATTCCAGACCGGACTGGCGGAGGCGATGGGGCGTTCGCTCCTCGCCTTGATGCCGTCGAGCGGGGACACGGCGCTGCTGGTCGGATCGACCGTCGTTGCCGCCGCCCTGTCGGAAGTGACATCGAACACGGCCGCGGCGAACATGGTCGTCCCGGTGATCATTTCCGTAGCGCAGGCGGCGGGGGCCGATCCGCTGGCTCCGGCCCTTGGGGCGACCATGGGGTCGAGCATGGGATTCATGCTGCCCGTCTCGACACCGTGCAACGCGATCGTCTACGGTTCCGGCAGGATTCCTCTAATCAAGATGATGCGCTACGGCTTCATCCTCGATGTCGCGGGAGTGATCGTCATCATCGCGTTCGTCAAGCTGCTCCTCCCGCTGGTGCGGTGACGGAGCGCGCTCAGCGCCCGGCGATCCAGTCTCGCGCGTGACGCGGCAGGTGAACCGTGAAGGTCGTGCCGCCCTCCTCCGAGGACTCGACTTCGATCGTACCCTTGTGCGCGTTCACGATCCGGTCGGCGATATAGAGCCCTAAGCCGAGGTTACCCGACGGTCCGCCCGTCGCTGCGTCAACCTTGGCGTCTTTTCGCTTCATGGCGGTGAATATCCCATCCAGCTCTTCCCGCGGAATTGCCGCGCCATGGTTATGGACCGCGATCGTGACTTCATCTTCGTCGCCCCGCACATCGACGGTGACGGGCGTTCGATCCGAGCCGTGCTCGAGCGCATTGCCGATCAGGTTGGAAAGGACCTGACTGATGCGCGCGCAATCCCACTCGCCGCGCTGAGTCCCGCGTGTCTCTATCTTGATCTTTCGATTGCGGTCCAGCGCGGAAATCTCGTCGACAACATCGTGGACGACTTTGCCCATGTTCATGTCGGCGCGTGTGATCGGGATGCCCCCACCGAGACGGCTCCGCGTGAAATCCAGCAGCGCGCCGACCATCTGATTCATGCGGGTGGAGCTGCTGACGATGCGCGATGTCAGAGACAAATGCGGCTCCTTCAGCTCCTCTGTCTGGAGCATGAACTTGGCCGAGGTGATGACCGCGCCGAGGGGGGTGCGAAGATCATGACCGAGAATGGCCAGGAACATGTCCTTCGATTCATCGAGGTCTTGCGTATACCGGGTTATTGATTCGGCGAGCGCTTGATCGATTGCCTCGTTGAACCGAGTCAGATCCTCCAGGTCTCCAGTTTTCAGCTTTCCCTGCTCCCTGGTCCAGAGCCGGATGACGCTGGCGCGCAGGGCGCGATACTCGGAAACCATCTGATCCGTGGAGAAGCCGCTTTCCGCGCGTCCCGATCCGTGTTTCTCGGCGGCGGTCTTTTCACCGCCCGCGGCGGGCTCATTGCCCTTTGATTTTTCCGCCTGCTCGCGATCGCTCTGCGGTGTATTGAGATCCTCGGCGATCACCGTCAGCATTTCGCTGGCGTGATCGCGGAGAGCGGCAATGTCCATCGAGCCGCTGGCCGGCGCGCACGACCGCGCGAACTCCTCCCACTCGGCCATGATCGGCTCGCGGTTCGCCACGATAAAATCCGAGAGAGGCATCATTGCAGGTCAGTACTTCGCATTTCCAACGCCACTATTGGTCGGGAGCCTTCGGCGTCGCGCGTCGCGTTGGTTTCCCGCAGGAAGCGCCTGGAGACACTCGACCAGTCGTACCGGTCGCGGGCAAGCCTGGCGAAGGTGTCACGGTATCGCGGCGCCTGCTCCAGCGCGAGGGGTATCTTGCGAGCCAGATCGTTCACCGTGTTTTTCGGGTCGAGCTTCATGATGTCGGCGATCTCCGGCGCGATCCCCTCGCCGACCGCATCGATGCTGGCGGCCATGCCGCCGAAGTAAGTGCCGAGCGGAAAACAACCCGATGCCAGCGCCTCGAGAAATACCAGCGGGCCTGCTTCCCGCACGACCGATGGGAACACGCCGACGTCGCAGCAGGGAAATAGATGGCGAAGCTCGGTATGGGTAAGGTAGCCCGTAAATATGACGCTGTCACTCCTGAGCACACGCCGGGCAGTCGCGTAGTAGTCGTCGAGTCTCGCCTCGTTTCGCAGTTTGGCGTAGAAGGATGTGACGTCGTCGAGGGCCGATTCGCCGCCGGACACATCCGCGTTCCCCTCGAGCGTTCCGCCATTGCGAGCGATCAGCTCCACAATGTCGCGGCGACCCGCCGCGAGTGCCCAGATGAGCGCCTCCATCGCCTCGCGCAATGGTCCGTGCCCGACGACGATGGTTCGAAGCCCTGGCTCTCGGTCCAACGCGAGTGGCAGCGCGGCGACCAAAGATTGAATTCCCTTCCAGGCAATGAGCCGCCCCACGAACAGCAGTGTCGGCGCTCTCGTCCACGGGATTAATGCAACTTTTTGATCGGCTGCTTCGTCGGGGCGCTTTCCGTCGTATCGCGACGCCGCCATTAGAATCTCGAGCAACCCACCGAGATCCTTGACCGCCGGGAGCCGCCGCAACATTTCGCTCTCCTGGGCAATGGACTTCCCGCGCGGCAACGACGCAAGAGACTGGGAGAGGCGTGCGATGTTTCCGGGACGCCGTTCCCGCGGCAGGGGCTCGAAGTCCGAAGTGTCTACTCCGAGGTGCAGGTCGGAAAGCTTCTGCTCGAGGCCGGGCACCCCCGCAAAGACTTTCAGCACCCGGCCGCGCATCTCGTCTCCGATCACGAATATCCTGCTCGCTTTCTCGAAAGCGGCCGAGGCATACCCTAGAAAACGCTCATCTTTCTTCACTGCGTATTCGATGTCGCTGCCGTGCGGCATTACCGTGAACGAGATCCCCGCCGCCGCAACCATTCTCTCCGCAACGGTTGGCATCAGAACCGCGTGGTTCGCGTGAATCACCGAGACCCCGTTCTCGCGCACCAGCCGCGACACTACGCAGACATTCCGCTCGATGTAGGATTCGATCTCCGAGGTTGGCAGGTCGACCATGGGTACTACGCGAGAGTACTCCTCGTACTTGTCCCAGACGAAAACCGGCAGAGTGCCGTCGAGCTCAGGCTGGTGGAGATAACATTTGCCGGGATACTGCGTCTCCCGCGACAGTATTGTGTCGACGGTGCCGTCGCGGCGGTGGACAGCTGCGCCGGCAATGAAATCGTAGCGGTCAGGATGGTTCTCCTGACAAACGAGATGGACTGTTTCGCCCATGCGGCAAAGGGAACGCACAACGGAGCGTGTCCAGAGGTTGCTGCCGGAGCCCTCCAGCAGCCAGCCGTGCAGGATGCACAGCACAGCTAAGCCTCTTGCTGGTCGTTGCCGGGCGGAAGCCACAGCGTGAAGCGCGAGCCTTTTCCGACCCAGCTCTCGACGGTGAGGTCGCCGTCCATGGCACGGGCGAGGTCCCGGCTTATGGCCAGACCGAGACCGACACCGCCTTCCCTATCCGTCAAGCTCTCCTTCAACTGAATGAACGGCTCGAATATCGCTTCGTGCTTCTCCACGGGAATTCCGATACCGGTGTCTCTCACGCTCATGGTCACCCTGTCGCCGGCCACCGCGCACTCGACACCGATGTGACCGCCGCCGCCGGTGAATTTGATCGCGTTGGAGAGGAGGTTGACCAGAATCTGGGTCACCCGCTCCCGGTCAGCGCGCGCGGTAGTCGCCCGGTCACCCGCCACCCCATCAAAAACGATGTTCTTCTGACCGAACAGCGGCTCGACCAGCTCGATTGCGTGGTGCATCGTATCGTAGGCGTTGATGTCGGTGAGCGCGTAAGGGAGGTGGCCGCCTCCCACCCGCGCGAAGTTGAGGATCTCCGAGATGAGCAGAGCCAGATGGCGCTGATTGGTTCGCACTCGCGCAAAGTCGGCGTGCTGCCTGTCAGTTACCGGGCCCCTGAGCCCCATGTCGAGTAGATCGATGTAACCGCCGATAGCGTTTAGCGGCGTGCGGAGCTCGTGGCTCATAGCACCCAGAAACGCCGTCTTTGCCCGGTTTGCGGTCTCGGCCGTCCGCTGGAGCACCAGAGCGAGGTCGTACACCTGCGCATTATCCAGCGCGAGCGCCCCGCGTGCCGCGACGTCTTCCGCCAGCTGAACGTCCTCCCGACTGTATATGACCCCGCGCTGAGCGCTGACGAAAGTGATTGCACCGAGAAGACGGTTTCGCGCGACGAGGGGAACCGTCAGAAGAGAACCGATTCCGAGCTGGCGCAGGATGTGAAGGCTTTCCGCGCTATGCGCTGTCGTTGCGAGCGTCAGCTCGATGTTCTCAGTGATTGCAATCGTTCGTGCGTCTCGCAACATAGCCGGCGCGCCGAACGGATCCTCCGGCTCGGGCGCCCAGCCCAGCTGCAGTTCACGGGCAAGCTTCTGCTTTTCCGGATCCGGGTGATAAATGCCCAGCCGGCGGATGGCGTTCCCCTCCTCGAGTACATCGACTATGCACCAGGCGCCGAGAGGGGGAAGGGCGAGCTTTGTGAGAGCAACCAGGGTGCTCGCCTGGTCCACTGATTCCGCAAGCAGGCGGCCGGCCTCGGCAAGGAATGTCGCACGACGCCGTCCCGCCTCGGCGTCTTCGGCAAACCCGCGTTCGCGCAGCGCGCCAAGTAGCATCTGCTCTGCAACCTGCCGTTGCAGCTCTTCGGCCTCGTCCGCCGGTGGCTGGGGGCGAAACTCGATGCCCAATGCCTCGGTGCGCCCGTCGTCGGCGATTACGGGCCAGATACTGCATTGCCATCCTCTCGCCTCCGCGCCCTTCTCCGAGATGGGTTCGTCAAGCAGCTCGACGCCGCTCCGGAACGCACGATCCAGAATTGCGCTGAGCGGTGGCTCCCCCGCCACCGTAAAGACGGCAGCCATTGGCGTACCCAGCTTGGGCCCACTGGCGATACCCGACAGGCGACAGAAGGCGGAATTGGTGTAGACGAGCCTATGGTCCGCACCCCGGGTAATGGCGAACGCCAGGGGTGCCTGCTGCATGCATCGCCTCAGAGCGTCCTGGATGGAAAGGTCTGTCGCGCCCTCTTCGCCCTCGGTGTGCCGGGTGCTGGAAACCATTTCGCCTATTTCGCGCGCCGTTTCGCGCGCGGTTTCGCGCGCGGTTTCTGGCGCGGGTTCTCGCGTGCGGCCCCGGAAGTCGACCGCAGGAAAGGATTCCCCGTAATGATGCAGTCATACTCAGGGAGTGAGCCGCCGACCTTCACCCCTTCAGCGGTAAGCTCATACGTCCGGAAATCGTGGCTATGCCCGCTACCCCGCATCTTTATTACCGCCATCACCCGCCGCAGCTTTCCTTCCATCTCGATGTACCGCTGGATGATAATCACATCAGTTATGAACGAGACCTTCTCGGTCGTAAAGCGTGCGTCGGAGAATCCTTCCGCTATTTCCGCCGTCATGAAGACCGTCACGCCGGTCGCGGTCAAAGTCCCCACCAGGCGATAGAACGACTCGCGAAAGTCAATGCGAAAGGTGGGGGCGAGTGCGACCTCGAAGCCCGACAGCGAGTCGATGACGACGCGACGCGCGCCAAGCCGTTCCACTGCCCCGAGAATCTCGGCCAGGGCTTCGTCAACTGAGAGGTCGAGCGGGCGGAGGTAGATCAGCTCCAGCTTTCCCGCTTTGATCATCTTCGCGATCATCGGATTTCGCGCGGTCGCCCGGGCGAGGTATTCCTCCGGGTACTCCTCGAATATCGCGATTACTCCACTTTCTCCTTTCTCGAGTCCAGCGACCATGAATTGCGTGGCGATCGTCGACTTGCCGCTTCCGGCGGGGCCGGTCAGCATGATGGCATCGCCGGAGATGACGCCACCGCACATCATCTGGTCGAGCTCCTTCACTCCGGTTGACAGGCGCCCCCTTTTCTGTGGCGCGCGCTTGCTGGTCTGCTCCGGAATGCGCGGGAATATCTGGAGTCCGTCGTTGGACATCTTGAAAGTGTGCAGGCCCGGCATGTGGGCGCGCCCGCGAGTTTTCACCACCTGAAGCTTGCGGACGACGGAATTCCTGTGGGCGTCCTGTGTCAGCCACAACACACCGTCGGCAACGGTGAAGACGGGGTTTCTCTGCTCCTCGGTCGCGTACTCTCCGAGGAGAAATGAGGTGACCTCCCAGGTGGTCAAATGCTGCGCGAGACGCTGCACGAATTTGTCGAGGTCGTACCGTTCCATCTGATCGGGCCCGCCATTGTGGCCGCTGATCGGGAATGAATCGACGATAACGATGCCGGGGTTCGCGCGCTCTGTCTCCGTCACGATCCTCTCGAGCACGTCGCCAAGTTCTTGTTCCATCACTTCGGAGCTCAGATTGATGTACTCGATCGCGGTGCCTGCCAGATCGGGATCGAAGAAGCCGAACTGCCGCTGATAACGAAGCATCTTGATCGCCGGCTCACCGAGAACGGTGAAATAGAGCGCGGGCCGCTTGGCCGAAGCGTTCGCGAACATTATCTGGTGCGCGAGTGTCGTCTTGCCCGAGCCGGGTCCGCCGGCAATCACATTGAACGAGTATTCCGGGAGCCCTCCACCGAGCACCAGATCGAGACCGGGCACTCCGCTGGGAAGGCTTCGAATGATCGGCTGTTCGTTCCGTGTCATGCTGTTCCCCGTTTTCCAGCGGATCGTGTCTGACCACGGTCGGGTTCGTCGATGCTGCGCTCGATGAGTTTCATTGCCATGTCGTCTCCGATGAGTCGGCCGAGAAGCTCGACCAGACGGGCCAGCATTGCTTCGAGCGCTTGGGCGCCCACCACGTCGCCGTGCGCCGTTATCGTTTCGGCGATGCCCTCTACATAGGGCTCCGCTCGGGCCTGCAGTCGAATGTGATCGAGGGCGGGATGATCGGCGCGCCCTTGGGCGAGGGCACGCGTGAAGAGCGCGTGACACCCATCGCGGCCAACCCACCGCGACAAAGCGTCGTACACATGACCGCACGCTTCGGCGGCAGCGCGCGCGACTCCTTCGCCCGCCGCCCGATCATCGCGCCAACTGTCAATCAGGCGCTTTGCCACTTGTACTGCGAAGCTTGAAAGCGTGCAGGATCCCCTAGGGTGGTACAGCCAAGTTACCCGTCAGCAGCAAGCGTTTCAACTTCGCGGTCGTTCTGCACCGGCAGGACGGGGTTTACGCTGAGGCTGGAGCAGCATGGGGAAAACCCCGCAAACACCTGGCTGATCGAAGGCAAATCGGTTAAATTTATGGAGGGATCACAAGTGATCATGTGCGGGACGTTCCCACCAGCCCGCACTTCCGATCTGCCTCGAACTCGAGACAGCTCCTCGGCGCTACTGGCGACGCCTTTCTCTCCGCCGAAAGCGCTCAATGAAAGATTCGCCGGTTCCAATCATTCCTTTGCCCGGCGACCTCATCGCGTCGGATGACAAGGGACTGTTCGCCTTCATTGAAAGCCTCCGCAATTCGGTCAGGGAGAAGGTGAGGGCAGGGCAGGGACGCGGGCTGTCGCTGGCCGAGATCGTCGTCGAGGTGCGCGAGATGGTGCGCTTCGCGGAAGAGGATCCCGATCTGCCGAGCCCATTTCCCTCTCACGCCTACAAGGCGATCTCGAGAAAGGCCGTGGCCTGGTGTATCGAAGCGTATCAGCCGCTGGTCTTTACTGGTGGAGACCAGGTCAACGCCGATTCAGGCGGGATCGAGGCACGGCCGGTACTGAAAGTGGCCGGATCCGATCGCGACCTCATCGCTGCAACACCAATAGCGCCGGTACCCATCAATTGAGGACCACCATGAATAACTACAAGGGAATCTCCGCGGACGACAAGCATCGCATCGTCGCCGCTCTGAAGAGTCGCGGCGCCGGAAGCTGCCCGCGCTGCAGTGACAGTCAATGGACCGTCAGCGAGTATTCCAGGATCGAAGTGCAGGCCACGATGGAGCGAAAGAGCGCCGACGGAACGACGATTCCCGCCGTCATGATCGTCTGTGAGCACTGCGGCTTCATTGCGCAGCACGCGCTCCAGCCCCTTGGAATCTGGCCGCACACCGCCGCCGACCTCGCCGACCCGGCGACGCGCGCCCGGCAGTCGTTGACGCTTTAGAGCGCCGAGAACCCTATGACGCCCCCAAAAAACCCAAATCTCGATCGCCGCCGCACACCGACCGTAGCGCGGCGCAAGATCGAGGCAAAGAAAGCGCTGGCAACCGAGCTCGGACGCGCGGAAGCGTTGCTGACGGCCGGCGCACTGCAAAGCGCGATCTTCAACAGCGCCAACTTCTCGAGCATCGCCACCGACGCTAAGGGCGTCATCCAGATCTTCAACGTCGGCGCCGAGCGCATGCTCGGCTACACGGCCGACGAAGTGGTGAACCAGATCACTCCCGCCGACATCTCCGACCCTCAAGAGGTGATCGTGCGCGCGAAAGCGCTGAGTGTCGAGCTCGGAACGCCCATTACACCGGGTTTCGAGGCGCTCGTATTCAAGGCTTCCCGTGGAATCGAGGACATCTACGAGCTGACTTACATCCGAAAGGACATGAGCCGGTTTCCCGCGGTGGTGTCGGTGACGGCACTGCGCGATGCGGAGGGCGGAATCATCGGATACCTGCTGATCGGGACCGACAATACTGCCCGTAAGCAGGCGGAGGAGGAGCTGCTCAAAGCGGGCGCTCTCCAGAGCGCGATCTTCAACAGCGCCAACTTCTCGAGCATCGCCACCGATGCGAGCGGGGTCATCCAGATCTTCAACGTGGGTGCCGAGCGCATGCTGGGCTACGCCGCCGCTGAAGTGACGAACAAGATCACTCCGGCCGATATCTCCGACCCGGAGGAAGTGATTGCGCGCGCCGAGGCACTGAGCGTGGAGCTCGGAACTCCCATTACTCCCGGGTTCGAGGCCCTGGTATTCAAGGCCTCGCGCGGCATCGAGGACATCTACGAGCTCACCTACATCCGGAAGGATGGGAGCCGGTTCCCGGCGGTCGTTTCCGTGACGGCTCTCCGTGATGCGCAAAACACCATCATCGGGTATCTGCTGATCGGCACCGATAATACTGCCCGGAAAGAGGCTGAGGAGGCGCTGCTCAAGGCCGGAGCGCTCCAGCGCGCGATCTTCAACAGCGCAAATTTTTCCAGTATCGCGACCGATGCGAAGGGTGTCATCCAGATCTTCAACGTCGGCGCGGAGCGCATGTTCGGCTACGAGGCCGACGAAGTGGTGAACAAGATCACAGCCGCGGCCCTTCACGATTCGGATGAGATCATCGCGCGCGCCAAGGCGTTGAGCATCGAGTATGCGACTCCGATCGCCCCTGGTTTCGAGGCGCTCGTATTCAAGGCCGCGCGTGGAATCGAGGACATCTACGACGTCACTAAAATCCGGAAGGACGGGAGCCGCTTCCCCGCGATAGTTTCGGTCACCGCACTCCGTGACGCGCGAGAGGCGATCATCGGATACCTGCTGATCGGCACCGACAACACTGCCCGGCAGCAAGTCGAGGAAGAGAGGAAGAAGCTCGACCAGCGCCTGCGCGACCAGCAGTTCTACACGCGCTCACTCATCGAATCCAACATCGATGCGATGATGACGACAGATCCGAAGGGCATCATCACCGACATCAACAAGCAGACTGAATTACTGACGGGGTGCACGCGTGACGAGCTGATCGGGGCGCCATTCAAGAATTATTTCACCGATCCGAGCTGCGCGGAAGCCGGCATCAACCGGGTGCTGGCCGAAGGGAAGGTCACCAACTACGAGCTCACCGCGCGCGCGCGCGACGGAGTGCTCACCACGGTCTCATACAACGCGACCACCTTCCACGATCGCGACCGCCGGCTGCAGGGCGTGTTTGCCGCCGCGCGCGACATAACCGACCTGAAGCGCATCGAGCAGGCGCTCCAGCAGAAGAACGTGGAGCTCGAAGACGCGAGCCGGATGAAGTCGGAATTCCTGGCGAACATGTCGCACGAGCTGAGGACGCCGCTGAACGCGATCATCGGCTTTTCCGAAGTGCTGGGCGACGGGCTGCTCGGTGACCTGACGGACAAGCAGCGAGGTTTCATCGGTGACATCTTCACCAGCGGGAAGCACCTGCTGTCGCTCATCAACGACATCCTCGATCTGTCCAAGGTCGAAGCCGGCAAAATGGTTCTGGACCTCGAGTCGGTCGAGCTCTCCGGGTTGTTCGCCAACAGCATGACGATCATCCGGGAGAAAGCCGCGAGCAGGCGCATTGAGCTCGTCACGGAAGTCCCCAGGGACATCGGCTCCATCCGGGCGGATGGCCGCAAGGTGAAGCAGGTCGTTTACAACCTGCTATCGAACGCGGTCAAGTTCGCGGACGAGGGCGGCAAGGTGACGTTGCAGGCTGCCCGGGTGCCTCGCGCGGAAGTCGGACTTCTGAACGGAGCGGCTACCGGGCGGGCGTTTCCTCTCGCCGAGAGCAAGTTCGAGGAATTCCTCAGGATCAGTGTCACCGACACCGGCATGGGCATATCGCCGCATGCACTGGAGCGCCTCTTCAAGCCCTTCAGCCAGGTGGACAGTGGCCTGGCAAGGAAATTCGAGGGCACCGGACTCGGCCTGGCAATGGTGAAGCTCCTCGTCGAGCTGCACTGCGGGACCGCGGCGGTGGAGAGCACAGTGGGCGAGGGCTCGTGTTTCACGGTCTGGCTGCCGCTGCGACCGTCTGACGAAACCGCCGTGGAAGCGGCGAAGATCCCGGCCGCCCCGGCGGAGGTAGTCGCCGGTGCTCGCGTCGCGCTCGTGGTCGAGGGCGACCTGAAGTCAGCCGACCTGATCCGGCTTCAGCTCGAAGCTGAAGGTTTCACCGTCGTCCACGCCCCCACGGCGGAAATCGGGTTGGAGCTGGCGTTGCAGTACCCGTTGGCGCTGATCACCGTGGACATCATGCTTCCCGACATGGACGGATGGGAATTTCTGGGCCGCATCAAGCAGTTACCCGCAATGACCAACATCCCCGTCGTGATCATTTCGATCGTTGCGGATTCCAACAAGGGCTATGCCCTCGGCGCCGCGTCAGTGCTGCAAAAGCCGCTGTCGCGGCAGGAGCTTTACGACTCGCTGGTGGGACTAGGCCTCTTTCCGCTCGCAAAAGGGGGAGCGCTCAAGGTCCTCGTCGTCGATGACGATCCGAAAGCAGTGGAGCTCATCGCAGTCCGGCTGATGGGGCTCGCCAGCACCGTGATCCGCGCGTACGGCGGCCGCGAGGCGATCGAGGCGGCCAAGGCAGAGCTGCCGGACCTGATCCTGCTCGATCTGATGATGCCGGACGTCACCGGCTTCGACGTCGTGGTCGCGCTTCAGGAGCACGCCGCCACGACACACATCCCCATCCTGGTTCTGACGGCAAAGCGGGTTACGCCCGATGATCGCTTCAAGCTCCACGGCTACGTTTCAGCCATCATCGACAAGGCCACCTTCAACCACGAGCGGTTCGTTTCGGAAATCCGGCGCGCGACGGCCCGCAAAGTCGTTGCCTGACGTGGCAAAGGTCCTGATCGTCGAAGACAACCCCGCCAACATGACGCTGGCGGTATTCCTGCTCGAGTCGGCCGGCTACCGTGTCGTCAGCGCTACCAGCGCGGAGGCGGGCCTGGGGCTCGCGCGCGACGAGCGTCCCGACCTGATCCTCATGGATATCCAGCTTCCCGGCATGGACGGTCTCCAGGCCACGGCCCTGCTCAAGGGCGATGCGGCTACCGCCGGGATTCCCGTCATAGCCTTGACCGCGCTTGCGATGAGGGGAGACGAGGAGCGTATTCGCGCGGCGGGGTGCGATGGGTACATCGCCAAGCCCCTGGCCTACAAGGGATTCCTCGCGACCGTGTCCGCCCAGCTCGCCAAACGGAACGGCGAAGCGACGAGGACCCCGGCATGAGCGCTGTTCGTGGCGCCGCCGGGCGAGCACGCATTCTCATCGTCGACGATGAGAGCCGCAACAGGGAGCTGCTGAAGGTGATGCTCGCCTCGGAAGATGCGGAGCTGCTGACGGTCGCCAGCGGCGAAGCGGCGCTGGAAATGTTCGCCCGGCAAGCGCCCGACCTCGTGCTGCTCGACGTGATGATGCCCGGCATGGACGGCTATCAGGTAGCGGCCACGCTGAAAGGGAACCCGACCTACGAGCACGTTCCCATAATCATGATCACGGCCCTCGACGACCGCGCCGGACGGCTGCTCGGCCTGAACGCCGGGGCAGACGATTTCCTCACCAAGCCGGTCGACCGCGCCGAGCTGTCGGTGCGGGTGAGAAATCTTCTGCGGATCAAGGCATACGGGGACGAGCTGCGCGCAACTCTCGCCGCGCTCGCCCGCCTCAACGAAGAGGTGGACCGGCGAACCGTGGAAATCGCCCTTGCCCAGGGAGCTGCCGATGCCGCCACGGCCCGGCTCGCCCGGCTCCAGCGCATCACCGCGGCACTCGGCAACACCGTCACTCAGGACGAGGTCGCGAGCTCCGTTCTGCGCGAAGCAATCGTCGCCCTCGAATGCGAGGCGGGCGCCGTCGTTATCGCGGATGAAACGGGCGCGCTCTCTCTCCTCCGCGAGGCGGGCTCGCTCGACCCGCTCATGCGCTCGTTCTCGCAGACACAATCAGCCGAGCCGTGCGGTCCGTACGTGGACGCGGTGACCAAGTGCCTTCCGCTGTATCTGGAGTCGTTCGATGAAGCGCTGGCGCGTTATCCATCGTTCGGGTCGGCGGGTGCCGACTCGCGGGGCGCGTGGATGTTTCTTCCGCTCGAGATAAGCGGCAACCCCGTGGGCGCGCTTGCGTTCGGGTTTGCCGGACCCCGGAAGTTCACGCTTCTGGACAGGCATTTCGCCGACACGGTTGCGCGCTACTGCGCGCAGGCGCTCGACAGAGTGAGACTGCGGGTCGCCGCCGCTGCCGCGCTGAGTGAAGCCGGCCAGGCGCGGATGATGGCAGAGCACGCCAACAGCGCCAAGACGCTTTTCCTGCGCGCGATGAGCCACGAGCTCCGCACTCCGCTCAACGCCATCTCCGGCTACACCGAGATCCTCGAGATGGGAATCCGCGGGGCGGTCAACGCGGAGCAAACCAAGGATCTGGGACGAATCAAGAGAGCGGCTGCGTATCTGCTGCGTCTGATCAACGATGTTCTCACCATTGCCAGACTCGAGGGCGCGCGACCCCTTAATCTGATCGCACTCGACGTTAATTCGGTTCTTGGCGAGGTCGAAGGGCTGTGCGTGCTCCAGGCAAAAGCGAAGGGCCTCACGCTGACGGTATCCCCGTGCGAGCGCGAAGTCAGCGTTGCCGCCGACGCGGAGCGGTTTCAGCAGATCCTGCTCAATCTGATCATAAATGCGGTCAAGTTCACGCCTACCGGCGGCACGATCGGAGTTACCTGCGAGGGCGACATCAGCATGGTCATGATCAGGGTCACTGACACCGGCGTCGGAGTCCCGGCCACCGACATCGACCGGGTGTTCGAGCCGTTCGTTCAGATCGACAGACACCTGACGGCCGCCACGCAACAGGGAGTCGGCCTCGGACTTTCGATCAGCCGCGAGCTGGCCCGCGCGATGCACGGCGACCTCACTCTCGAAAGGACCGAGGGGGCGGGCTCGACCTTCACGTTGACCCTGCCCATCGCATCCGAGGCTTCACTGGCGGCATCGGGTGCGGTCCCCGCAATCGGGCAGGACCCGGCGTTCAGGGCCGCGATCGCTTCCTGACCACCGTAGTCCCCAGAGCGTCGTAACGTATTGAGCAACGGGCCCGCGCGCGCCCGGTTATCTTTTTCCCGACCGCCGTCCGGTTCTGTGACACGCTCATCCACTGCAATAAGATTCTGAGAATGGAAGCAGCTCCGTCAGAGTATCCCACGCAGTTGGCCGCGGTCCTCGCCGGCAGGCTGCGAGCGGCGAAACGCGACATCGTCGCCCGCTGGCTCGAGCGTATCCACGCGCGCGTCTCGCTCAGCGCGACCGAAGTCTTTCCCTCCGAGAGCCTTCTCAATCACGTACCGCTCCTGATCGAGGGTATTGCCACGTACGTCGAGAGCCCGGGCACGGAGCTCGACTCGGAAGACCCGGTTGGTCCGAAGGCAATGGAGCTCGGTGCCCTGAGGCACGAGCAGGGATTTGACGCCTACGAGATTCTGAAAGAGCTGGAGATCCTCGGCGGCATAGTGTTCTCCTCCCTCGCCGACGTCGCTGATGAAGAGGGCGTTGACGGTCACCGGCGGGACTTCCTGATCTGCTGGCAGCGCGTGGCGCACGCGATCGAGATGATCCGGCAGGCGACGATGACTCACTTCCTCCGGCTGTCGAGTGCGGTGGTGAAGGACCGGGAGGACAGGCTCCGTCGCTTCAACCGGATGGTCGCCCACGAGCTCAAGAACCGTGTCGGCGCGATTCGCGGCGCGGCGCACCTGATCGGCGAGGAGTGGCTGAGCAAAGAGGAGGGGAGGCGGTTCTACCGCATGATCCTCGAGAATTCCGAGGAGCTCAATCGTCTCCTCGCCAATCTCGAATCTCTCTCGCGCATAGAAACCGACTCGAGGCGAAACCGGAATGTGCTGCTTCCTCAGGCGGCGGCCGAAGCCGTGCGCCAGCTGCGGGACATGGCTCAGGCGAACGGAATAGAAGTCGAGATCTCGGAGAACCTCCCATCGGTGGAAGTCGATGCCGCGGCCGTCGAATTATGTCTGGCCAATTACGTCTCGAACGCCATCAAGTACTCCGACCCTGCCAAACCGCAGCGCTGGGTGAAGATCGACGGCCGGCTCGAGGCATCGGGCAGCCACACGGGCGAGCTGGTGGTTTGCGTGAGGGACAACGGTCTTGGCATCCCGCCTGAATCCCGCGGCTTACTCTTCGATCGATTCTATCGCGCGCACGCCGACACCGTTACCGGCGCCGAGGGAAGCGGGCTCGGCCTGAACATCGTACGGGAGACTGCCACTTCGCTCAGTGGTCGCGCGTGGGCGGAGTTTCCCGAGAGCGGTGAAACCGTCTTCGCCTTCTGTCTGCCCTCGAGGCGCACCGAGGACGCCGCCAGCGCGGGCACGAAGAGGCCCGACGCACAGCACACGAATGAGGCATCGTCGACGGAAACGACTCCTGCCGTCGTGACGACGTAGACCAGCCACTGACGGGCATCCCGGATGCGCGACGGGGGGAGAGCGATCAGCTCTCCCCCCGTCTGTTACTCACCAGCAGTGGCTCGACTTCGAGCCGCCTGCTTTAGAACATGATTCCGAACGTGAGTGGCACGAATTCCATCGACCCGCCGGCGACCGACACGCGGTTGTAGCGCGCCTCGACGAACGCCTTGAACATGGTCAGCGGAAGATTGATGCCGGCTCCGGCGTTCCAGCCGAAGTCGTTCGCGCGAGCGCTCGACGGCAGGCCTTCAGCCGACGCGACCGAGCTGTACACGCCAGCGCCACCGATCACATACGGCGAAATGCCAATGCTCGGCAGGTTGTACGTGACGTTACCCGTCAGGCTGGCAACGTGGAGCTTGCCATTGCCGACTTTGGCGCCGAACATGTTGTACGCGCCGTCAAAGCGAAGACCGACCGGGATGATCGGAGCCTTGATGGCGAGCGCGAGCGTGCCGTTGTAGCCGGTGTTGCTCTCATTCGAGAAATCGCTCATCGGCAGGGAACCACCGCCGGCGATACCAAGCGAGATCGGCTTCAGGACTGACAACTGAGCGCTGGCGGGCATCGAGACGAGCACGACGCTGGCGACAAGCGCGAATACGATTGAACGCTTCAAGATAAACTCCTTGTTGAGTGCGTCCCCACTAGCGACACGAAAGTGGCCGCGGTCGGGGCATTGGACAGGTGCCAGGAGACTCGTGGAACCGTACCCACGCAGCCTCCAGTGCCGTTACGACGAGTCAGAGAAACCGGGCGTAACTCGGTGCCCCCACACCGGGGTTCCCCCGAGCGGCGTGGAGCCGGCCGCAGCTCCTGCCGTGTATGCGAGCAAGCCCTGCCTGCGCGCGTCCGCTGCGCGTGACTCATGGCTGACTCGCACGTCGTTTAGTGCGAACGAGCGCCGTGGCAACAGGCGCCCCCCATACCTAATCCTAACTTTCCTATGACGAAACAAATCGCAGTTCTCGGTTTCATCGCGCTGGTGCTGACGGCAACGACGGCAGACGCGCAGAAGAGCAGCCCCCGTCCGATCGAGCTCGGCATGGACGGAGGGATCAGTGTCGGCTTCGACAACCCCAACGTCACGACCGTAAGCCTGCCGGTGCAGGCGCTTCGTGTCGGATTCTTCATGAACGACAACATCTCGCTCGAGCCGCGCTTCAACTTCAACTCGGTGAGCGGCGGCGGCGTCTCGGTCCGCAGCTACGCGCTCGAGCTGGGCGCGCTGTACCACCTCGGCGGATACAGCAAGGGCTCAGGCCTCTATGTTCGCCCGTTCGCCGGCATCGCCGGTGTCGGTGGGGATCTCGGATCCGGCAGCGATGCGTTCCTCGGCGCTGGCGTCGGCGTGAAGCTGCCCTTCGCCAATCGCCGCCTCGCCACCCGGCTCGAGGCAAACTTCGGCCACGCGTTCACTGACGTTGGTGGCAGCAACAATCTCGGCCTGCTGCTTGGGGTGTCGCTCTTCCATAGATAGGGCATTACGAGACAGGCGTTACGAAAAATCCCGCACCGGCAGCAGGCCGGTGCGGGATTTTTTGTCCCTGGATCTTCAGAGTGAGCCTCCCGAATCAGGGGCCCGTGACGGTCAGGACTACCGGCTGGCTGGAAGCGGTCGAGGCAGCGGACGTAATGGCGGTGAACTGAGCCGCCTGGGTTCCCGACCACTGAAGGTTCGAGTCCGGGACCGATCCGGCGGGACCAGAGACCGAGACCACCCACGCCCGATTGGCGTCTACGCTGAGCGCCAGGCCGTTCGAGGCTGCTGTGATCTTGACCGCCGAAGGAACCGATCTCGAGGACAGCTGGCCAATCGAGCTCACCTTGACCTTGACGCGCGCCGGCACCGTCACGGAAACGACGTGGGTGAGGCTGCTGGAGCCATCGCGGACCTGGGCTGCCACAGGGCGCGAAATCACCGCGCCGATCATCACTATGGCTACCGAGAGACTGCGAAGCTGAATGATTGACTGGCCCCGATGAAGAAGAAAGGCTGCTGATTATCCCCCGCTCGGGAGGTACAGTCAATGTATCCCTGACCCAATTACGCTTGTCTGAAGCCATCATGACGGCTTCGTGACAGGCTTTTATGCAGTCAGCTGGAGGCCTCCTGGAGGGGCTTGGCGGACAACACGAAGCCCACTCCACGCCTCGTAGTAATTCCTGCCGACGACCCCGCCGATTCGAGCTTTTTCCGCAGCCTGGCGACGTGCGCATCGATCACGTTGGAGCTCGGGTCGAAGTGCATGTCCCACACCTTGTCGTGGAGCTGGCTTCTGGTGACGGTCTCACCGGCATGGAGCATCAAATGCTCGAGCAGGCGCATCTCGGTCACCGTTATCTCGAGCTCCTCGGACTGGCAGGTGATGCGTCGCGTCAGACGGTTGAGCGTGAGATTTCCCACCGTAACCTGCTCGCCCGTTCGTGAGCTCGCGCCCCGGCGCACCAGGGTGCGCACCCTCGCCCTGAGCTCGTCGTTCGAGATCGGCTTGACGACGAAATCGTCGGCGCCCGCATCGAGCCCCCGCACGATCGTCTCGCTGTCGCCCTTCCCGGAGTACAGCATTATCGGCGTGCGCCGGCCGGCGCGGCGAAGCTCCTGGAGCACCTCGAGGCCGTGCCTGTCGCCCAGGTTCAGGTCCAGAATGATGCCGTCGTAATCGTTCACCAGGGCGAGCGTACGCGCTTCCTCGCCGGTCCCCGCGACGTCGATGGCGTACGCCTCATCGAGAACACGCTTCATGAGATTGAGGATCGCGCTGTCGTCGTCGACGATCAGGATGCGCATGCGTTTCTGATGATGTTTTTCCCTGCGGCAGGTGGAAGAGTAAAACTAATCAGGCTAACGCTTCCGGCTCGCTCTGCGCCGGCGGGGGACCGGCCTGGGCGCGACCGGTTTGTTCTTCACGATATAGGCGGGATCGATCCGGGCGAGCTTGCGGACGCGAGCCGAGTCGAGCGCGCTGGCGCAGCGGACGGCAACCGCCCCAAACGCCGCCGCGCGCGGGCGGGCCAGCGCCGATGCCGCGCTGTCGTAGTATGCCGTCACCGCTGCCGCGCTCGAGTCGAGAAACGGCATCCCGCACACATCTCCGACGCGAGAGCTTCGTCCAATCAGCGGCAGTACCCCGTCCGGATTCCGGGGCAGCGCCGCGGCGAGGGCGATGGCGAAGCTCGCCTCCGCTGCCGCGGATCTGAGCTGGAGGTTCCGCGCGACTTCGAGCCAGAGGCTGTCACCGGTCGCAATGCCATCCATCACGGTCTGCCCGAACCGCAGGTCCGAATCGATCCTCGCCGCGACCCGCTCGGCGCCACCGAGTCTGATCTCCGACAAGAGCAGCTGAGGCGCGCCCAGCGGCGTTACCGCGGCTTCGCCACACGCGAGGGATACGATGATCGAGCCTGTCGTCGCGAGCCACCGGGATCGTGCTCTCAACCTTCGCGCTCCCGCGGAGCTCACACCCGGTGAACGGTCGGGGGCTACCGGCGTCCGCTCCTAGTGATTGGATCCCGCCGGCAGGGTGTGGTGCGCGGCATCCCTCTGCTCGGTGAGGAGTCGCGTTGTGTAGCGCTGTCCTTCGGAGATCCGTTCGACCTCGGCGCGGATCCCTTCCGCCGCCTTCCGTAGCTCCTGCCGGATGGTCGGGCCCGGACCCTGAATGGCCATCACGATTCTTTCGGCTGCGGGCAATTGCATTCGGATCTCCGGCGCATCGGCGAGGGACTCATTTGAATTTACGTACGAGAACGACCGTTTGCTTCAGTGTACGTTGCCGAACGTTATCCCACGGGAAAAGCGCATTCTTTACCATTGCGAAATTTTGAACCCGGCATATCGTGGATGGCCGGATACTTCATTTGTTTCCCACCGGAATCGCAGGGGGCGCGATCAGCCGAAAATTGCCAGCTCGGCGAAGTGGGTCGGACAGTCGTTCGATAGCCTCCGATCCTGGGGACCTGTCCCCGATACCGCTCCTGCGGGATGGCGCGGGCGAAGGGCAGCATGATGCCAGGCACTCCGCGCAGATGCATCGGCAGCTTCTGGCCGCCCTGCACGAGCTCGCCGCGACCGAGGAGCAGCTCCGCGCCAGGACTCAGGAGCTTCTCGACGCCGAAAACCGGCACCGGGCCGAGCGCCTCGCGTGGCAGCGGCAGAGTGAGGAGAGCATCGAGGCGCTCAACCGCGTGCTCAACGCGCGCGTCGCCCAGCGCACGAGAGAGCTCGAGCTCGCGCTCGACGGCGAGCAGTCCGCCCGCCGGGAAGCGGAAACGGCCAACAGAATAAAGACGGAGCTCTTCGCGCGTCTGAGCCACGAGTTCCGCACGCCTCTTCATGCCGTTTCGGGCTATCTCGAGATTCTCCAGCAGAACATCCACGGCGGGCTGACGAACGACCAGCGCCGGGACATCGACCGCATCCATCAGGCGCAGGATCACCTGCTCGCGCTGGTGAACACGATCCTCGACTTCGCGAAGATCGAGGGCGGTCTGGTCGAGCTCGCCATGGCGGAGATTCCGGTCGAAGAAACGCTCCGCGCGGCCGAAGCGCTCGTCGCGCCGCAGTTCGCAAAGAAAGGCATCTCCTACTCTCACCGCGCAGGCGACCCCGCGGCTACGGTGTTCGCCGACCGCGAGAAAGTACAGCAGATCCTGCTCAATCTTCTCGCCAACGCGACGAAGTTCACCAGTCAGGGTGGATCCGTCGGCGTCGACTGGGAGGTGGAGCACGAGAGTCTGGTCGTGCGCATTCGCGACACCGGTGCGGGCATCGCGGAGGACCAGCTCGACCGGATCTTCGAGCCATTCGTGCAGCTGCGCGAGCCCGGCGGGCTTCCCCCCGGCGGAACCGGACTCGGCCTGGCGATCAGCCGCGATCTCGCGCGCGCGATGGGTGGAGACATCAACGTGTGCAGCACCCTGGGAATCGGCTCCGTCTTCACGCTCAACCTTCCACTGCGCAAGCGCGCCTTCCACGGCAAGCTTTCAGCGTCCTGAGCGCCCGGTTAGCTTTCCGGATGCGTCCCGCATCCCGGAGATGACAATGCCGCAATCGACCGCCGCGCTCTACGACCTCGTCGAAGACACCTCGGTGTTCATCGAGCAGGACTGGAAGTCCTACACCCCTGATGACCACGATGTCTGGGGCCTGCTCTACGAGCGGCGGATGCAGCAGCTGCGGACGAACGGCAGCAGAATCTTCCTCAGGGGCGCGGATACCATCGGGCTGAAGAGAGAGACCGTTCCCGACCTCGCCGAAGTGAACCGCCGCCTCGCCCCGCCCACCGGCTGGGAAGCGGTTCCAGTCTCCGGGTACATCCCGGCGAAGACTTTTTTCCAGTGCCTCTCCCTCCGGAAGTTTCCGACGACGGTCACCATCCGGAAGCGGGACCAGCTCGACTACCTGCCGGAGCCGGACATCTTCCACGACGTGTTCGGCCATGTGCCGCTCCACGCCGATCCGGTGTTCGCGGATTTCCTCCAGCACTACGGGCAGGTCGCGGCGGCGGCCGAGAATGAGGAAGACACGACGCGGATGGCGCGGCTGTTCTGGTTCACGGTGGAGTTCGGCCTCATTCGCGAGGACGGCCAGATCAAGGTCTACGGCAGCGGACTCATCTCCTCCCATGGCGACGCGGCCAACGCGCTCGGACCCAAGTGCGACCGCCGGCCGTTCTCACTGGACGCCGTGTTCAACCAGCATTTCGAGATCGACCGCTTCCAGGATGTGCTGTTCGTGACCGAGTCGTTCGATCAGCTGTTCAAGGCCGTCGAGGAGGCGGGCCGCCGGATCGGGACGATCCGCTAGGGCGGCGTCAGGCGGGAGCGTGCGGGGCACGAACCCGGTCCAGCAGCTCTATCAGCGAGTCGAGATCGGAGGGGCGGAGTGCTGCCACGGCCTGCCTGTCGGCGCGATCGATCGGCTCGTCCAGCTCGCCGAGCAGCGCCATGCCTTCCGGGGTGATCCGGCAATAGACGCGGCGGCGGTCCCGGGGGCACGGCACCCGGACGACGAGATTCTTCTTCTCCAGACGGTCCACCAGCCGCGTGACGCCCGGAGTCTGCTCGATCATCCTTTCGCCCACCGTCAGAGTCGGCAGACCATCGGTGCCGGCGCCGCGCAGGATGCGCAGCACGTTGTATTGCTGGAGAGTGATGCCGTGGTGCTCGATGACCTGTGTGAAGTGCCGCTTGACCGCGTCCGCCGTGCGCAGCAGACCCACCGCCGCCTGCTGCTCTCGCGAGCGGAATTTCGCCGCCGGGGTCCCCTCCGATGTCATGCGTGAGTCTATGGGTCGTAACGTCGCGGTGCAAGCAAATGCTCGCGGGGCCATTCGCGGGATTACCCGAAGGCCGGGGAAACAGTCTTAATAACGGGTCACCCGTGCTGAAATTCACGGAACCGCCGCCTATTTGCCTCATTTGCGGGTATTAATGGCGACGTTCGCGCACACCATTCCAGGAGCTTCATCCCGATGAACCGTTTCTTCCCGCTGGTAATGGTAGTGCTCACCGCTTGTGGAGGGGGCAAGGACAACCCGATCGAGCCGGTTCCCAACCCGCACGACATCACCACCCTCGAGCCCGGGGAAGTCCGGGTCCTCAAGCCCTCTGACATCCCGAACGGCATCGACGTCGGATCGGTCTCGGATGCGCGGGACTTCCTCATCGTCGTCGGGAACACCGCTCAGAGCTTGACCGAAAACGTCGCGAGCTACGTGGTGCGCGGGAATCTGGGGACAGGAGCCTCTCTGAGCGCGGCAATGAGCCAGGCGGTGTCACCGCAGCTGGCGCAGCTGACCGAAGCGCTCGAGCGGGCGCAGGCGCCACAGCGCCAGCTGGAAAAACGCATTCGCTCCTTCGAGCGGAGATCGCTGAGGCTCAGCGGACGGGCGCGCTCATTGGGCGCGGGGGGCTTGTCCCTCAGCCGGAGCGCCGCGGTCGCGGCCGTGCCCCAGGTCGGCGACCAGTTCGACGTGAAAGTCCCGGACGGCAAGGGCGCCAATCTCTGCCAGGAGTTCATCCGGACGCGCGCGGTCGTCGCGTCGGTCGGGCAGCGCGCTGTTCTCGCCGTGGACACGCTCGACGGTCCGCCCGCGGGTCTGTTCACTCAGGCCGAGTTCGACGCCATCAATGCCGAATTCGACAACATGACGTATCCGACGGACGTGGCGTACTTCGGAACGCCGACCGACATCGATGCGAACCAGCGCATCATCATCCTCTTCACCGGCGAGGTCAACAAGCTGACGCCGCCGAACACTCCGGAAGGGCGGGGTTTCGTCGGCGGCTTCTTCTTCGCCGGCGACTTTTTCCCCCCGACCGCTCCAGCGGGCCAGTTCGCGTGCCCTCAGAGCAACCAGGCGGAGATCTTTTATCTGCTCGCCCCGGATCCGCTCGGGATCAAGTACGGGAACATCCGCCCGGCTGCGTCTGTTCTTCAGGGAACCCGCGGCACCATCGCGCACGAATTCGAGCACATGATCAACGCCGGCCTGCGATACGTCGGTGGCGTCGCCGACGACTTCGAGGTGGCGTGGCTCGACGAAGGTCTGGCCCACCTGGGCGAAGAAATAGTCGGCAGACGCGTGAAGGGATTTTCGGATCTCCAGTCGCTTTCTCACTCCGACGTTTTTCCGAACGAGGCCGCTCGCAACGACTACAATGCTTTCTTTTTCCAGAACTTCGCGCGATTCCGCCTCTGGATGCAGCGCCCCGATACATCTTCCGGAATAAGTGAAAAAGCCGCGGAGAACCTTTCGTCGCGCGGCGCGGCGTGGGCGCTCGTCCGTTATTCGGCGGACCACTTCTCGAGCTCCGATCCGCGCGCCTTCACCCGACGCCTCGTGGCGGGCCCGGACACCGGCCTCCTCAACTTCAACAAGGTGACCGCTACGCCGCTGGACACCGTGCTGGCGGGGTGGCTCGTCGCCAACTACGCCGATGATCTTCCCGGTCTCCCGGTCCCGAGCGCGCGCACCCAGTACCGGTCGTTCAACCTGCGTAGCGTGATGCCGCCCGTGAATCAGTCCTCGGGGGGCGGCTATCCGCTGAAAGTCGAAACCCTGAGCGGAGGCGGCACGACCTCTCTCACCGGAACGAACCGGACAGGGAGCGGCACCTATTACCTACTTTCAGTTGCCGCCAACGCGGGCGCGAAGAACGTAAAAGTCCTCAATACGGGCGGCTCGGTGGTGAGCTATCCGGGCGCGCACGTGTATGTGCTGAGAGTCAGATAGGTCGCGGACTCCTCTTTTGACGGGCTTCATGCATTGGTCCACCCCGGTTTGAGCGCCACTCGTCCGCCTGCGCTTGCCCGGATTACGCGGCCAGGAGTTTGCCTAAGAACCGGGATACGCTTTCTCTTTCAGGAGCCATTTCTGAGCTCTCCAGTCCGCCGGGCTGCGTGCTTCGTCGCCGTTGCCGTAGCCTCATACGCCTGCTCCGACTCGTCCGGGCCACCGCCCGCGTTCGGTCCACTCGCGCGTCTGACCATTCAGAACGGGAACACTCAGCGGGCGCTCGCGGGCACCGCGCTGCCCGGCCCAATCGTGATCGTGCCGCAGGATGAGGAGGGACGCACGGTCGCCAATCAGACCGCGACCTTTACCATAGTTTCCGGTGGGGGATTTCTTTCCAGCAGCACCGGTACGGTAAACCCCGACGGCACGATCACCGCTCCGGTCTGGACGCTCGGCAAGAGCGACGTGCCGCAGGAGATGAAGGTCGACATCGGCTCGAGGTCCATCATCGTGACCGCAGCCGTTCAGACCGCCTACACCCTCGCCGTGCGATTCTTCGGTGCGCCCGTATCACCGAGTGATAAGGCGCTCTTCACCAGCGCCGCGGCCCGCGTCAGGGCGTTCATCATCGGGCAGCTCTCCGTGGTGAACGTCGAGGGCGCAGACGTGTCGGCCTGCACGGGTACCACGACTCCGCCCCTGACCGGGACCATCGGTGGACTTGTCATCTACGCCTCGGTCGACACCATCGACGGCCGCGGCAAGACGCTCGCCCAGGCCGGGCCCTGCTTCATTCGCTCACAGGAGGACTACCGCACCGTCATCGGCGTCATGAAATTCGACTCCGCCGACATACGGCCGCTGGCCTTATCGGGGAATCTGCAGGAAGTCATCACTCACGAGATGCTCCACGTCGTCGGCCTCGGCACGTTCTGGGACGCAAAAAACCTGATCGTGAACTCCGGCGCTCCGGGCGCCGCCTATATCGGTGCGGGCGGGATCGCCGGGTGCCGGGCTATCGGGGGCACTGCGACCTGCGCTGCTTCCGTGCCGGTAGAGGACTGTGAGGGGCTGGGTGAGACACCCTGTGGAGTCGGCCAGCGCGAGGCCCACTGGAAGGAAACCACTTTCAAGATCGAGCTTATGACGCCTTATCTGAACAGTGGGACGAATCCACTTAGCGTAATGAGCATCCGCTCGTTCGAGGACCT